>Ga0209655_10000030_pt1 | contig 48948 bp, 35 predicted proteins | sample BogFormECP03_OM2_FD_188236 | JGI IMG/M metagenome (GOLD analysis project Ga0209655, IMG submission 188236) | Bog forest soil microbial communities from Calvert Island, British Columbia, Canada - ECP03_OM2 (SPAdes) (version 2) | ecosystem: Environmental > Aquatic > Freshwater > Wetlands > Bog ...
TGAGAACCTTGCGATCCTCCCAATTCATCCAGTGCCAGTCCCAGAACTGACGCTGATCTTCTAGAGAAGGCAGAGATTGGCTGGTCGTAGCTCGGTTGTCTAAGTTAGGTTCGATGTTCACGGATATTGGGTATGCCTTCCAGCTGCTAATCAGGAGTCGCGGTGGGCGACTCAAATCGCAAGTTCATTTTATACGATAGCAGCGCGGTGGGGCCCCTCCAAGACCCGTCACCAAAGTCGCTAATAAGCTATGACAGACCTATGCCTCTGTCAAAGGCCAACGTGTGCAGGCTTAGGTAGCACGATGAATGCCAAATGAAGAGCTGCAGGAGAGGACCTATCTATTTGAAAAATAATGGCTTAGCTTTCAGCAGACTCAGTTCCGCCAGGGGGTCCAGTAGAGGAGAAAGTCCAAGTTTCTCCAAGAGTGGTACTGGTTTACACAAGGTAGTCCGTGCCGACCGCCAGCTATGATAGAAATCGCCAAGGTGGGCGGGGAAAGCTAGTGTTATCTGCTGTTTGGAAGTCCATGCCAAATGGGGACAAACGTGCATAGACTTGAGCACCAGCTGTGCGCATTCGAGCTGTGCCCCCTAATAATGGTGCCAAAATCAGAATCCCGCAAGCAGGGACTCGCTCCGCAGGGAGCGCCGCGCGCCGTCCGAAATGTCGTGTCCAACTGGGGCGCCTATGTGATCAGTATGGGGGTCAATTTCTTTGTCTCCCCTTATGTGGTGGGACACCTTGGCAATGTGGGTTATGGGGTCTGGACGCTAATCCTTTCCCTCACGGGGTACCTTGGACTGCTAGATCTGGGTGTCCGAGGGGCTGTCACGCGGTACGTGGCGAAGTTTCATAGCGAAGCAAATCATGAGAAATCGAGTGAAGTTGCTTCGTCGGCCATAGTCATTTTCGGAAGCGCGGGATTAATAGCTGTTCTGCTTTCTCTGATCTTTGCGTTCTTCGTTGTTGATCACCTGCATGTTCCGCCCCAGTACCTGACGGCCGCCCGAGTGGTGCTCTTCCTCACCGGGCTGAACATTGCGACGTCTCTCGTGAACGGCGTGTATGGCGGAATTCTGGTTGGCTTACAACGGTTTGACCTTACTAACGGGATCGAAATTACGATCAATCTATTAAGGGCGGCGAGCGTGGTTACGGCGCTTCATTTTGGACGAGGGATCATCGCTCTGGCAATTATCCAGCTCGTATTCACTTTAGGCCGCTGGGCGGCCAACATCGCCATGGCGCGGCGTTTCTATCCGGAGCTCCGGATTCGCCTTCATACAGCCAATCGTGCAGGCATCAAACTTATTTTTTCATTCAGCGTGTTTTCGTTCCTGCTGCACGTCAGCGGCAGCTTGATCTATGCAAGCGACAACATCGTGATCGGGGCCTACCTGCCTGTCGCGATGGTCACGTTCTACGTCATTGGCGGAAATCTGGTGGAATATGCTCGAACCCTTGTGCAAGGCATTTCGCAAACGTTAACACCCATGGCAAGCTCGCTCGAAACTCGGAACGATGCCGAGCAAGTTCAAAATCTGGTGCTGCAGGCGGGACGTTGGTCGTCAATGGTAATCCTGCCGGTAACGTGCACATTTCTGTTGCGGGGCAGCAGCTTTATAGGATTGTGGATGGGGCAACAGTACGCAGACCTCTCCGGGGAAGTGCTGTGGATACTGTCTCTTACTGTGATGTTCTGGGGAGCCAATTGCTCTGTTGCGGGGATCATGCTGGGCCTGGGCAAACACAAGCCGATCGTTCCCGCAATGGTTACCGAGGGGCTGTGTAATCTGGCACTCAGCATCTATCTGGTTAGAAAAATCGGGGTAGTTGGCGTAGCTTGGGGTACGGCAATACCTAGTATCGCCACGAGTCTTATTTTCTGGCCTTGGTATATCCATCGAACTCTAAAGATACAGCCGATGCCCTATATGCTTTCCGTTTGGATCCGGCCCTGGTTCTCGCTCATCCCTTTTATGGCTGCGACGTATGTCATCGAGCGGTTTTGGCGTGCCAGAAACCTAGTGGAATTCTTTTCGCAGGTAGCCCTGGTGTTGCCGCTGGCTTTGCTGGGCTACTGGTTTGTTTGCCTGGAGAGAGAGCAAAGAGAATCCATTTCGAGAAAACTTCCTCATACTCTGGGACGGCTGACCGGTGCCGTATCGCCAAAGACCTGAGAGTCAGACGCGGTCAACCAGGACGCCGAGTGGGGAAAACTCAAAATCATGGATGAGATTGCGGAACTTGGCAGGTGTGCCTCGTAATCCCAAGTAGTGCCGAGCGCGAGAAGTCAGGCTTGCTGATATGCGAGGCTGTTCTGGATCAAGCTCCCATGGGTGAAGATAGACGCAAACTGGCCGGTTTTCTTGAGCATTTAGGTATCGAATACCCCATCGCGTGTACCAATACGGTAGGAATCTGAAATAAGCTCCACCCGCGAACGGAGAACGTCTTCCAGCAAGTTCGAGAGTGGTCATGGGAAACTCAACGATTGAGCCTGCTGGAGTTTCCACGCGAAAAGGGGCTCGCGACGCCTCGGGTATGCCATAGTTCGCGTGCTTGACTGGGAAAATACTCGAATCGTAGGCAAAGCCTAATTCGGCAAGTACTGTCAGCGCCCAAAGCGAATCTTTTGTGATGGAAAAACTGGGTGCTCTGTATCCCCGAATTGGAAGGCCGATTAGATCCTCTAAGAGCTGTTTAGCGCGGCGCGTGTCTTCGCGGAATTCGCAGGGCGTCATGTGATAGACGGTTTTGTGACGAAGGCTGTGACAGGCGATCTCATGGCCGCGGTCTGCGACGCGCCGAACTACGTGTGGGTGCTCCTCAACAATCCAGCCCAAGGTGAAAAATGTGGCCTTACAACCAGCCTCGTCAAGCCAATCCAGCAAGAGATCCGTATTTTTTTCGACACGACTCTGCTGCGAACTCCATTTGTCCTGGGCCAGGTGGTCGTTAAACGTGGAGACGTGATAATAGTCTTCCAAGTCGATGGTCAGGGCGTTCTTCATGTGTTGTCTATTTTACTATTTTGAAGATGTAATTCGCATTGTTTCTTCGCAGCTAAACGACTTCGTCAACTGCGCGCCAGTCGTTAACGAGGAGCAAGAGAACTATCAAGAGAGGCGCGGAAAGAGATGCGGGACAATTCTATGTCATTGATTATAAAGACTTTGCTAAATATGTTTAGAGAACGACATTTCCCCCTCGAAATATGAACTGTAATCAGCTGTATTTGTGGAAGAATCTTCCCGTCGCGCATATCAGCAAGGGCAAAGACTTGCGACGGGTTCTGGATTGCGAATCTTAACCTTCACAAGCATATTTCCGAATTCCAGTGACCCCACTCACGGGATCTTCATCTACCAGAGATCAGCTCACATGGCGAGTAGGCCTGGGATTAGCGTGTCAGTCGTTTCGCCGGTTCCTTTCTTCCCGCGCTGGCTGAAGACCGAGCGATGGCGTGCAGCGAGCACCCTCCCCGACGAAGAGAGCATGGGCGGGCTTACGGTCTACCATCCGCGATATTTCTTGTTGCCAAAGGTTTCGATGCCCATACACGGGGCATCCATGTTTCTTGGGAGTTTGTCTTGTGTCAGAGCCCTGCATCGCAAGGCAAAGATTGACTGCATTGACGCGCATTTTGTTTATCCTGACGGTCTGGCAGCAGTGCTGCTAGGAAAAGCTCTGGATGTGCCGGTGGTCGTATCCGCACGAGGGACGGATATCAATCTGTTCCCCTCGTTTCGACTCATCCGGCCGATGATACGGTGGACCCTCGACCGTGCCGACGCAATCGTCGCCGTCTCGGCAGCATTGCGCGAGGCAATGGTCGCGCTTGGAACCGACCGCGAGAAGATTCATTTGATTCCCAATGCCATTGACAGCGAGCGCTTCCGACGAATTCCCGCGGAAGAAGCGCGGCGCGAGCTTGGGCTGCCGGAACGGAATCCGCTCGTCATCTCGGTCGGATCGCTTATCCCCTCGAAAGGTCATCAATTCCTCATTCGTGCCGTGGGATCAATTGCTAGCAAGGTGGCAGGGATCCAACTCTATATTCTTGGCGAAGGACCCTATCGCACAGAACTCGAACAGTTGACCAGAGAGCTTGGCCTGGAAAAGCTGGTACATCTTGTTGGAAAGCACCCGAATGAAGAATTGCCGCTGTGGTTCAGCTCCGCCTCGCTGAGTTGTTTGGCAAGCTCGCGGGAAGGTTGGCCAAACGTAATAACAGAGTCGCTGGCTTGCGGGACACCAGTGGTTGCTACGCGGGTCGGCGGTATTCCGGAAATACTGCACTCGCCAGATCTGGGAATTCTCGTGGAGCAGAGCAGCGAAGCGATTGCCGCGGGTATCCAAGAGGCACTTGCCAAAAATTGGGATCGCGAAGAGATCTCCAGGCGAAACAGCAGCCGAACATGGAAAACCGTAGCCGAGGAGGTGGAAACGGTCCTTTTGAAACAGACACAGAGTCGTGGCGCGAGCGCGAGAGAGGGCCGGAAGGGTTGAGTAGCGCGCAAGGATAGAAGTTTGAGAAAGAGTGAGTCACCTATGCTCGCGCAGAGAATGATTCGCGCGCATAGGCATAAATCTTGTCGTATCGCTGCACAATGGTTTTCCAATCCTTCTTTTCGACAATTTTCCGGCGGGCGCACTGGCCCAATTGGTCTCTAAGGTGTTTGTCGAGCAGCAACCGCGAAGCTTGACGACAAAAGTCGTCCACGTTTTCAGCCTCGAATAGGACTCCAATGCTGTCCTCATCGATAAGTTCACGGATTCCGCCGACATTGCTGCCGAGGATTGCTTTGCCAAGCGCCATGGCCTCAAGGGGCTTCAGCGGAGTAACCAGTTCCGTAAGGCGAACTTTGCTGCGGGGATAAACCAAGACGTCCATAAGCGAGTAATACTGCTCCACACGATCATTCGGTACTCGACCAAGATAGGAAACATAACCGCCGGCGTTTGCATTCTGGATTGCTTTGGTCACCGCGGCGGAGTCGGCACCATCGCCAATAATCAACAACCTGAAGTCTATTCCTCTCTTGTGGAGTTCGGCGGCGGCCGAAACCAGCCAGGAGACGCCTTCCCAGGGGAATAGAGTGCCAAGAAAACCAAGGACGGGAACGTTGTCCACACCAAGTTCAGAGGCGAGCGTGGCGTCCCGGACCCGCGGACTAAAGCGGGAGACATCCACCCCATTGGGAACATGGAAGAGCTTATCCCGGGAGATTCCGCGATCCTCGATATCCTGCAAGAGAGGGAGTGCAATGCCAACAACTGCGTTGGCTCTGTGGACGACGTGAGTCTCCAACATCCTGGTGAGCCTGTACCGCGGCGAAGATGGGCTAGCGTTGCTCTGGAACACAGCGCCGTCTTCCCAAAAGGCTCTTATTTCATACACACAGGGCACACGGCATGAGCGCGCAGCATGGGCGGCGGCGAGACCACAAAGTGCTGGCGAGTGGGCATGGACAACATCAAAGGATTCAGACCGGAGCAGAGCTTTGATTCTCTCCTGGAGGAGCCTCACGACAGCCAATTCCCTAAAAACGGGCCATTCAGCGCGGAGCGCCCGACCGGCGAAGCCGGTCCGATCTGAAGTCCGGAAGTAGCGAACACCTTCGAAGTTCGTTTCCTGCGCCGAAGGATCATCTCGCTCGTGAAGCGGGCCGGTCAGAACGGCAGGCTGCATGCCAAGAAGAGATTGCGCGCCGACTATGCTTCGGCTGCGCTGGGCATACCCGTCAAGCACCGGCCAAGAATGGTCGAGAACATGAAGAACGCGCCAAGACACGCTCAAGACCCTCGTTTCGCAAAACTTGCAGTGGGGTCCTGAGGAGGAGTGGGATCGTGACGCACAGTCTGCCAGGTGGAAGAGAGTGAGCCGCTTGACAACTTGAATATGCCGACGAGAGAAGCCAGATTGACCAAACAGAAATAATAAGGCAAATAGAGGACTTTTGGAGCGCTGCCTCTTTTTTCGAGCGCCCATCCTGCCACGGCCAAAGCGTAAAACGCTAATTGGAGCAAGAACGCCATGCGGTAAAAAGGTGAGGACCAGAGGCACAGCGCTGCAAACAGGGAGAGAATAAGAAACACGGGCACAAACCAACGGAGGAGTTTGTGCGAAACCAACGCGAACCAATGACGGGGCTGGTTCCATGGAAGCAGGACAGCTGGAGCACGAAATATCGCGTTCAGGCTGCGGCTGACGATGCGCACCTTGCGGCGAAACTCTTTCTCAAAGCTGTCGCCAGCTTCTTCGTGGCAGATGGCCTGCGGCTCGTAAACGCCGCGATAGCCACGTACTATAATTTGCAGTGGGTTGAGGAAGTCATTAATGTCGGTAGGCAGGAGCGGGGTAAAAAGCTCGCGACGGATGGCATAAATTGCGCCATCGCCTCCTACGACTGAACCTAAATCGGATTCCTTTTTTTTCAGCCAGGTTTCTAACTTCCAGTAGAGGCCTTCGGATTCTGCGGAAGAGGGCTGTCCTTGTGGCTCCACATATCTTGCATTTCCAACAACGTAGCCGACGTGGGGATCTGCGAAACAAGAAATCAGCCGAAGAAGTGCATCGGGCTGATAGAGAGCATTGGCGTCCGAAAACACGAGAAAATCACCGTGAGCCTGAGGTACAGCTTCGTTGATGCCCAGGCTCTTCCCCAAGCGTTGCGCAAGCCTGACAAGTCGCACACCCCGATGGGCAAAGCCAAGGACTACCTCATCCGTGCCATCATCTGAGCAATCGGATATTACGATGATATCGAGAAGCTCCTTCGGGTATTGTAGAGCCAGAGAGTTTTCCAGTTTGCGGCCGATTACGGAACGCTCGTTGTAGGCGGAGATAAGCAGCGATATACGGGGAAGTGCAAAGACAGGAACTCCATGCTTTTTACTTTTGCGAGCAAAGAGATAGAGCAGGGCGGGATATCCAAAATAAACGTAGAAGATGAGACAGATAAAAAACCAGAAGATAAATTTGAAAAGAAATAGGTGCACGATAATTTTTTCCCAGCTGCCGGCTAATTTTTGTCCCGAGGATTAGCGCTGGTTCTGGCGGTTTGTTCAACCTGGGCAGGCCTGCCAGTAACCAGTTTTAGAGAATGGTCTACAGGGTCCGTATAGGCAATATACAGGACATCATTGGAATCCATGACCAAGGAGTTATCGAAGAAGGCCCGCCCAGGCGAAGAGACAATTAATTGTGTCTGCCATTGCTGGCCGTCCCACCATGTATGCTCGAGTCCCAAGAGAGACTCAAAACCGATGTGAGGCCTGCCGTGGCTATCCAAAACGATCGTGCTCCGAAAGTCTTTCCAGCCCCAATTGCCGAAACTGGGAAGATCCTGAACGGTTTCGATCTTCCATTTTCCGTTGGCGAATCGTGCGAGTCGCAAAGAATCCACGGAATAGTAGCTGATCAGCGGATTTCCGGCTCTGTCCAACACAATGGAATTGCCCATACCCCGTTCTCCACCGGGAGGACTCGTATCAAGTGAGTCCAAGACAGAGCGATTCCAGTTTTTGCCGTCGAAGTAGATGTATCTCTGGCTTCCTGGCGGAAAATGGTTGTAGGAGAGATGAGGATTTCCTTTCGAATCGAGCACCATCGTATTCCATTTTCCAGGGAGGCCGCCGGATTCAAGGGTTTGAGCCTCCCATGCGCCATCTTTCAGTACTGCATAGCGGAAATAAGTCCCACTCTCCACATACCAGCTTACGCGCGGCTCGCCATCTGGTCCGAAAATGACGGAACAAGTATAAGAAATGAGACCGCCACCCGGGCTGATTTCCTGCACCAGCCATCTTTGGCCATTCCAGCGGGCGAACTTTAAAATTCGAGGTGAATAGCAGATTCCCGGATTGTTATTTTTATCGATTGCAATTCCTGTGGAAAAGCCGCCGATTCCCGAATCAAGGGTCATCGTGTACCACTTTGTGCTATTCGCGGGCCGAAAGGCGTATTTCAATTGCCCTTCCAGGGCCGCGTGGTAGCTAACATGGAGATTCTTATCACGATCGATGGCAAGGGACGAGCTATCACCAGCGTAATCGATTGTCTCGGTGGTCCATTTCCAAGTTTGGGCGCGAACGACCGCGGGCAGCAAAGACAAAACTCCGCACAAGAAGGTGAGGAACAGAATAGAAAACGCTCTTTTCCGCAACCGCCTCAAAACCATGTAATTCCCTCCTCAAGTCTCTCAAACGAAGAACCCTCAGGTTGTCGAGGGGACTGCATCAAGAGCCGGCGCCTCAGCGCGCCGAAATTCGATCTGAGAGACATGTGCGAGAAGCTCCTTTCGCATCAAGACCTTCAGTGCGATGGTGAGTCCGATCATCTGATAGATAACGTCAATATAGACGAATCCAAGAAAAGCACCACTGGTCATGAAAGCAAGAATAGAAATCTCGATCATCAAAGAGTAGTCAACCAGCCAGTTTAGAGGAGGCACGCGGCGCGCGACTCGGCGAATGGAATGCAAAGTCCAAAAGCAAGAGCCGATAAGCAAAAGAAACAGCCCCAAGCCAACAAAACCCTGATCGGCAAGGAGTTGGAAATAAATGCTGTGCGGGCCGGAAGAGAGAACTCCGTTGGGCAGAGGCCGGGGTTGATAGCGCTGGTAAACATCAACATTCTGGAGAACGTAAAACGAACCGCCGGTGAGAGGATAGTCGTGTGAAAGGTTCCAAGCAGTTCCCCACGATATAAACCGCATTTCAGCAGAGCCATCAAAATTGCCACCCATGAATCCACCCATGCGATTGATCCAAGAAGGAGGGGCAAGAGCAACAACAAGGAACGCCGCGCACACGAGGAAGAAAGCCCCCACAGACTTGTGCTTGCTACGGAGGATCAGCGCCGCGATCACAAACGCAAGGCCAACCAGGCCACCCCGGGAATAGGTCAGGAGCACACCGGCAATGCTTACTACGAACAGGAAGCGCAGGAGAATCCGCAGCCATTTACGAGGCTCATTGCGGGCCAAAAGGAAGAGAATGGGAAGACACATATTCAAGGCGATTGCAAAAGCGTTGTTTTCTTCCAGGAAGGAATCCGGAGGACCGTAGACACGGGTTTCCCCACTTGTTCGAAACCCGAAGACGGACGCTTTGAGTGCGAGCAGACCCAAGCTAAGCGCGCTGACTAAGAAAACTCCACGCAGGCGCTCTTGCGAGGTAATGACGATCGCCATCACAAAGGTCATTACCAGGATTTTAGTCATGTGGTCTATCTCATAGACCGCATCAGGCATGTTTCCCGCAAACAAAGGAACATTTTTTGCATGGAAATAGTCGAGGATGAACCATGCCCACAGCCCCATTAAGAGAGCACTCTGAAAGGTTTTCAGCGCATCGAAAGACTTTTTTGCAAATGCGAATCCGGCGAGGGTCGGTAACGCGACACACATGGCCACGGGGAAATTATGCGCATACGACCATGCAAATTTATGAGGATTGAAATAAGTCACCCAGAACCACATGAGGATGCCAAAGTAAGGATTGACGAGGCAAATGGGAACCGAACCAAGGATGATCGCGAGAACGACAAAATCACGCATACTCACCCCGGCGAACCGAATTCACTTCCCGGAACGAGGATGCTCCACCCGCCGGTGAATCGCAAGAAGGAGTGGATTCCGACTCGAGGAAAACGCGCGCAAGTTCAAAAGCAAACAAAGACAAGGAAGGGTTATCGCCGATCTGCATTCGCCGCAATCGGAAGGCATTTGTCCCCGACGGATTGAACCCCGAAGAAGTAGTTACAGCAGACCGATAGCCGCCGGCAGAAAGGAACGGCTCGGCGACGAAGCCACAGTCCGCAGGCTTGCCGAAAGGATATGCAAAATCGACCATGGGGGCGTCGAGGCCCGCTTCGAGTTCATTCTTCGACTGACAAATTTCCTTCTCGAGCGCCCGGGGATCCAGCCGACTGACAGCGGGATGCGTGGAGGTATGGCATCCGAACGAAACTCCTCCACGATACATTTTTCGAACCTGATCCCAGTTCAGTATTCGGTTTTCAAGGGCTTCCGATGGCGCGGGCAGCTGACAATGAAATGCTTCACACCATTTGCGGCGTTCAGCGTCTGGGACGGAACGGAGAAAGCAGACAATCTCCCATGCGGCCTGAAAACGTGCTGAGGGCGAAGAGAGCGAGAATTGACGAGGTCTATCGAGATCCAACTCGAGCACCGTTCCGGCAGCGTGCTGCAACGCAACAAAAATCGAGTCGTACCACGGAGGCAAGCCTGTTTGCATACAGTTCGCGATCAGGTAAACAGTGGAGGGAACGGCATATTTCTGGAGGATGGGAAATGCATGCGTGTAAAGATCGCGATAGCCGTCGTCGAAGGTAACCGCAAGTGTCGGCTTCACGGGCTGCGATTCTCTTAATTCCTGGCAGAGTTGTCCAAGGGGGACCAGTCTATAATGCGTTTTGATGTGCCGCATTTGCGATTCGAACACGCGCGGCTCAAGCTGCGAGAAAAGCGGAACACCGCCCTTGCCCACACGGTGGTAACAGACAATGCCAAACTTCGATCCTGAAGAGCGCTTGAGCTTTGGCAGAAGCCGGCCGGAACTGGATTGCAATTCGTGGCGGAAACCCAAACGGCGCGGCACGCCGAGCAAACCTGTATGGTGCATTGTCGCTGCAAGCGCACGCCGGCACTTTTCCTTGATTCCTGAACCAGAAACGGCGGAAGTCGAGGACGGGGCGATAGTTTGTTGCGATCCTGTTACGGGCCTAAGCGCCATGAACAACCTCCCGGGGCTTCTCCAGGTGCCGCCGGTGCCACATTTCTAACGATAAGAGATACCAGACAATTTCGCCATAAAAGTTAGGCTGTTGTTTATGAAGACTCATCAGCCGTGAGAAGAACGCAGGCCGGAAGTACCCGCGCTGGAGAGTGGCCCGATCGCTCATCAAATCGTGCATTAATTCCTTCATTTGTGAATTTCCCAGGAGCCACTGAGCCAAGGGCACGCCGAATCCATGCTTTTTCTTAAAGAGCACCTTCTTCGGAAGAATACCCTTCATCGCTTCCTTGAAGATGTAACGCTTCTCGAACCCTTTGAGTTTTAGGGAAGCGGGAATTTGGCCTGAAAGTTCGGCGAGCCGCTCGTCGAGCAGTGGATAACGAATATTGACTCCGGCGATCTCCGCCGTACCGGAGACTTTCCGGAGATCGTTGTCGGCAAGGGTCATTTTGACATCGAGATACAGAAGACGATTCAGTTCGCTGGAAGCTATTGCGCGTTGAAAATGTTGCTCGGGAATGGCCAGCCAATTATCGAGACCGACCTGTTCCAAAAAGCCGTCTTCGAAAACCTCGCTCGGGGGAAGATTCAGGAAGAACCCATAGGATAAGATGCGACGCGGATTGGGTATATTGGCTCGGCGCACATAGCGCTTGGGGAGGCTTAATCTTGTCTCGCCGTCCGGCAATAGTGTGGCAAGAGGGTCAATAAAGGTGCGGCGCAACCAGGAGGGGATCCGCTGATAGATTGCGAAGCGTTTATCCGTGGCATAGCGTTCATTTCCTCCGAATAGCTCGTCTCCTCCATCCCCTGCGAGCAGCGTGCTCACCCCATTCTGGCGCGCGAGGGCTGCACAATAATAGGAACCGATAGCGGACGAATTTGCGAAGGGCTCATCGAAATAGTCCATGATTTTATCGAGCGCATCGCAAGCATGCTTGGGAGTCAAAAACATTTCGTGATGACGAGTTTTGAAAGCCGAGGCGGTGGTGCGGGCAAAATCAATTTCACTGAAACCCGATTCTTCAAACGCGATGGAGAACGATTGGGCCGGGGAGAGCTTTTCGCTCATGAAAGCGACAACTGAGCTGCTATCCGTGCCCCCGCTGAGGCAGGCACCCGAGTTAGAACTCTCGCAGGAATCGAGGTGACGCCGAACCGCCGCGCGCATTCCTTCGCGAAGTTCAACCGCCCAATGCCTGGCGCTTTGGTTATCTGATTCGGGGTACTCGAGGTCCCAATATTGCACTTCGCGGATCGAACCGTTGACATAGGTTAGATAAGTCCCCGGCCGAAGTTTCTCTGTGCCCCGATCGCTCGAGAGCGGGGCCGGAACAGCCGAGAAAAGAAGGAATTGTAGAATTGCCGAAGGATTCGCATCCCGCGATGAATGCTGCACTTCCCGAATAGCGGATATTCGAGAGGCAAACATCAAGCGCCCTTCCTCTCGCCGCCAGTACAAAGCCTTGATTCCCATCCGGTCGATGGCCAACACCAGGCGCTGTTCGCTTTCCACCCAAATGGCGAGCGAGAACGAACCATGCAACAACGAGAGAAAGTTCATCCCGATTCGCAGGAAAAGACGGCCAATCAATTCGGCAGCAGGCATGGCGGAGGCCGCAGAAGGAGTTAAAGCTAGCGCATCGGCCGCCCCATTTAAATCGATCAAATCCGCGTCCGCAGCAACAGCAATACCGTCCATCGAAACCACACTTTGAATCGAACTGCTGGCCGCGACTCCGAAAACGAGAGACGGCCCTCCCGAAACCTGTCCAGGAGCATCCGACGATAGCGCCAGTGCGCTGAGCATCGGTGTGAACTCAACGATGCCCAGCTTCGTGCCTGGATGACAAATTCCGCAGATACCGCTCATGTTATGGACTCACTCTCCGAACATCTGGCGCCACTTGCGAAACATCAGCGTGCTCCACAGCAACGCCGAGCGGTCGTAGTACCCCTTTTGATGTTGGTCCCATATTTTGCTCAAAAACTTCTTGTCGAGGATGCCGTCATCCTCCTCGAGGATGATTTGTCGAGCCATTTCTTTCAGTTCCCGCCTGAACCAAACGTCCAAAGGAATGGCAAAGCCCTGCTTGGAGCGGTACAGAATCTCATTCGGCAAAACTGGCTCTAGAGCTTTTTTCAAAATATATTTTCCAGTTCCGCGGTGAAGTTTCAGATCGCTGGGAATGGCAGCGGCCAGCTCGAGGAATTTGTGATCCAACATCGGCGCCCGGACTTCCAAGGAAACAGCCATGCTGGCGCGGTCGACTTTAGTGAGGATGTCATCCGTCAGATAAGTCTTAATGTCAACGTACTGGATTTTGGAAAGCAGATCATCGGTATCCGCACGGTCGTAGTATTGGCGAAGAACTTCTATGGATTGGTATCCGCCCAACCGCCCCTGGAAATCAGCAGTGAACAAATGAGACTTGTCGTCCGGGCGAAAATAGGAGATGGAGTTGAAATAACCTTCCAGCGGCGAGCGCGATAGGCTCTGAAATGTAGCCTTTGCGCGGAAAACGCGGGGAGCCCAAGCCAGCGGAGGATACAAGCGACCAAGCGGACCAAACAGGCGGCTTCGCAGCGCAGCTGGGACATGACTGCGAAGCTGATTCTCATAATAATCGAGCTTATATCTCCGGTAGCCTGCAAAACTCTCGTCGCCCCCATCGCCCCCCAGCGCGACCGTAACGTGTTCGCGGGCTATTTTCGAAACGTAGTAAGTCGGAATCGCGGAGGAGTCGGCAAAAGGCTCGTCATAATGCCAGGCCAGCTTATCGACAATCTCGATCGCGTTGGGCTTGACGACCTCCATGTGGTGATCTGTTGCGAACAACTTGGAGACCTGGTCGGCATACTGCGCTTCGTTGTATTTTTCTTCTTCAAAGCCGATGGAGCAGGTGGTCACGGAACGCTTCATCAGACGGCTCATCATCGCAACTACAGAAGATGAGTCGATACCCCCGCTCAAAAAGGCGCCGAGGGGCACATCACTCATCAGCCGTATACGTGTGGCAACGCAAAGTTCGTGTCGAATCTGCTCGCCCCATTCTTCGATGGAATGCTCGCCGGTGTTCGCGAAGGACAGGTCCCAATAACTTGCCTGGCGAATTCCCTTTGCCGAAGCCACCAGATAATGCCCCGGCAAAACTTTGCGAACGGCACGGTAAATTGTCTTTGGCGCCGGAATATAGCCAAAGGAGAAATAGTCCGAGAGGGCCTCAACGTCCATGTCGCGCGGCGTAGAATCCGCGGCAAGAAGAGCTTTTAGTTCGGAGGCGAAGGAAATCTGTTTATCGTCCGCCGCATAGAACAAAGGCTTTTTTCCAACGCGATCGCGCGCAAGCACCAGTTTTCGGTTGCGCGAGTCCCATAGCGCGATGGAAAACATCCCTCTAAGTTGCGCGAAGCAGTCCTCCCCGATCTCCTCATATAGATGCACGATGGCTTCTGTGTCCGATTGCGTTGTGAAAACATGCCCGCGCTGCAATAGAGACTGCCGAAGTTCGGGGTAATTGTAAATTTCCCCATTCAATAACACCCAGATCGTGCCGTCCTCGTTCGACATCGGCTGGTGGCCACCGGCAAGATCGATGATGCTAAGGCGCCTGTGGCCTAATCCAATACCAGGGCCCACGAAGACCCCGCCGTCGTCAGGGCCGCGATGAACCATGGTCTGATTCATCTTGTGGATGGTCTCGCCCTCCAAGGGGCTCATCCGCTCATATTCGAATTTGCCGCAAATGCCGCACATAGGATTAACCGAAACTCGACTCCATTAATTGAGGATGCCGAAAGCCAAAAAAAGCCCGCTCTCGGGACCGCTCATCGCTCGCTTCATTCCTCGTCCTGAGGCCCCAGAAAGAGGCGCTTTAAAGCCCCGAGAGAGAGACCTTCGATTTCCATCAGGACATCCAGCGGGCGGTGCATTCCGCTGACCCCAACGCGAGGAAGATCGAAGGGATCCGCATGTCCATCGACGAATCCGCCATGGGCCGAAAACATCCCCGCATAGCCGGCTTGCCGAGCAATATTCACGACCTCCGGTCGAATATTCCGCTTTCTCCCATAGGGGAAGGAGACCAGTGTCACAGGACGTCCAAGCAGCGTCTCGAGTTCCTGCTTGCTCTGCACAAGCTCCGCAGAAGCCTCCGCCGCACTGACCACGCCAAGATCGACGTGATTAACCGTGTGAGAGCCTATTTCGAAGCCATAATTGGTCAGGCTAACTACCTCCGCCGCCTTCAAGTTTTCGAGCTGAACGGGACACTTGGCGGCATCGTGCGCGAATATGCGGTCTGAATCAACAAACCCGCTGGATACAAATGCCAACGCAGGATCGCCGCAACGTTTCAAAAGAGGAGCGGCGTTGGTAAATACGTCGCGATAGCAATCGTCGAAGTGGATAGCGACGACCGAGCCGGGCTTTTCGTTCTGAATCCCACTTCTCTTCAAGATCTCCGAAGTCGCTCTTATGGGGTAGTATCTCTGGAAAATCAGCAGATGGGCGGCAAAGCGTTCGAGGCTTGTCGTCAAGGGATCAAGTAGCAGATTGTTAACGCGATGGTAGAGCAGGATGCAAGCACGTCCACCGGAAAACCTGCGTCGCCAGGTTCGCGCCAGGTGATAAAACCCCAGATAAAAGATCGCCAGATACCAGACGGACTTCAGGAAATGAAGCCAGCGAGCTTGCGGCGCGCCGTACAGCTTGAGCTTTTTGTCCAACGTGCGGCGCTCGCGCCGCGTTGGCGAAGTGTGCGGCTTGCAGGTGCTCTTTGGCTGCTTTCTGCCAACAGCAACCCCGGTTGCCACGTCTGAGATGCACCGCGCAAGCAGATCAGCTCCAAGAAGATCTAACTTGCGCCTTAGCGTGTGCGGGGTGTCCAGGTGATGAATGGCGATTGATGCCTCTCCAAGCACATCTCCCGTGTCCAGGCCATCATCAACGAAATGCACTGTCACGCCGGCAGTCGCCTGCCCATCGTACAACTCCCAAAAGCCGACGGGCTGGCCGCGATATTCAGGAACCTGCCCCTTATGTAAATTCAATGACCCTAAACGAGGCACGGAATATGTCGATCGCTTCAGAATTCTGGTCCCGAGGACTACACCTAGGTCTGCGCCGAGCCTCGCAAGAACCTCGATCGCTTTCTGACTGTTCAAGTTAGGGACTTGGAAAACCGGAATATTGTGGACGCGGCTGAAATCGGCAAGCTCGAATACGCGGCCAGGAAAAGACTCCTTGAGAAGCTTTTTGACGGCACCTGAGGAAATCCCAAGCTCGGCCCAGCTATCGATTTTTTCGAGCACGGCTTCCCCAAGTCGATACCAGATGTACAGAGGTCCTTCGCGGCGAATGTTCCGCCGAAGATTCCGCAACCGCTGTTTAAATCGCGGCTTGTCAACGTCGAGAAGAATGCCGCAGATCTCAACATTTGGAAGGGCAAGAATCTTGCTGATCGAAAGGCAGGTAGCCTCTGAATCGCTTGCTGTAAGAATCGCAATCTTTAGCTTCCCGGAGTTCACGTTGCGCTCCTGCGATTGCTAATCATCGGGTTTCCGGCTCCAAAGACACGCCACGACGGACGGCAGCGTCCATGTACAAACTCCGGTACTGATTGAACATACTCTGGAGACTAAACTCGGAAACGGCTCGATTTCGTGCGGCCATGCCGAGCCGACATCGCGCCGCAGAATCCTCCATCAGGCTCTCCAGTTGACTCGCCAAATCGTGTGGGTTGCCCGTGACGAAAAACTGCCCAGATCTGCCTTCTTCGACAATCTCGACATTGCCTCCGACACGGGTAGCAAGGATAGGCAGGCCCGAAGACATGGCCTCTAGTAGGGTATTGGACATCCCTTCGCCCCGAGAAGGCAGTACAAAGGCATCTATACACTGCAGCAGCTCGGGCACGTGGTCCGATGCTCCGGTGAATGTCACGCGCCCCTGAAGAGCGGGGCAGCGGTTCACCAAGCCTTGCAGATTCGACAGTTCACTTCCCCCGCCGACCAGAAGCGCATGTACGTTCTTTCCGCGCTCGACGAGGCGCTCTACGGCTTTCAGTAGCGTCGCATAGTCTTTTATTGGCTCAAGCCGGCCGACGCTGCCCACGATGAATCTGTCCTGGGGAATCGCCAATTCCCCGCGGAGACCACCAGACCGGGCGTCGCTGGAGGGAGAAAAACGCTGCGTATCCACTCCGTTGTAGATTACCCGGATTGCCTCCGGACGGATCCATCCCTGTTTGGCATGGTATTCCCGGAGTTGTTTTGTAACCGTAAAGAAGCAATCAACCATTGAATACGCTTGATGCCTGAGCAACCGCTGACGCAGAGGAAATCCATCCATATTGTCCACTTCGTATCCATGTTCGCTGTGGATGACCACCGGAACGTGCGCAAGCCGCGCGGCGAAGACTGCTTCCAGGGCACCCCAATTGCGCGTGTGAACGATATGCGGCCGATACTTCCTGATAATTTTACGTAGCCGGAACAAAGGGAACTGGAGCCCTGGGCGAGAAGTGCCAGCGACGGACAGGATGTTCTCCAGGGAGTAGCAACGGACGAAGTCAGGATCAAATTTTCGAGTAGCGCAGAGATGATGTTCGAAAGTATCGTCTCCCAAACCGCCGATCAGTTTTAGGACCCCAAACTCCGTGCCTCCGCGACGAAGGTAGTTCAGGACGTGAAGAATCCGCAGGCGGCCTTGGGTAGAAGCTGGCGAGGACACATGCCTGCTTGGCCCCCCAAGGGAAATTTCGCTTTGAGTATTGGTCTGCATTACTATCTGTCCAAACATCCGGGTTTGTGTCGCGGAAATTCGCAAGCGCAAATTACGGGAACCATCGCACGATCTTGGGTCCAATGATTCGCGTCAGCGGGAGGGGCATCTTCTTCCAACAGGCGGTCGCCAACTTGAATTTGGGATTGACTGGGGAAAAGTTGGGCATATCCTTGCGGGTTACCAAACGCACCTGGTAGTTGAGGCATTCGATCTTCGGATTCCATTTCTTTTTAAAATCGAAATTTCCTGAATCCATCTTGCTCCTGCCAAAATCGAAGACCGTATGACCGGTACTGGCCCCCAGCTTGATGAACTCCCACCATAGAAAATTGTTGGCGGCCAATGGCTTCGCCTCGTCTAGCGCGCCTACATAGTAGGGCTGCATCCACTCCCGGAAGAAGAAGGTCATGCCAGCTGCTACGGCTTTCTCCCCCGCATACACCACGATGATGTCGACTTGTCCGGGATAGGCTCTAATCAAATTCTCGAATAAACAGAAAGGAAAAGCTGGAGTACCGAGACGCCGAAGGTTAACTGTCAGCAAGCGGTAAAACGTCTCCAACTGGTCCAGACCTCGACGAGCCTTCAGACCGGCTTTTTCTCCCTTGCGAATCATGTAGCGAATGTCTTTGGGGAATGCCTTGTAGAGTGCATCTGTTTCAGGGACGAGCGGGATGGTAAACGTGGCATAGCGAGAGTTACTAGCGAATCCGGGAGATAGCAGGCCGTCGCGATTCCGCAATTCCAGATACTGCACTCGCTCTTCGATTGCTACTCTCTCGAGGTGATCAACAAGAGCAGCTTCACTCTCGGGGTCGCTGGCGCACACGCCCCCGTAAACCGCGAAAGGGAGAGAAATCAGACATTTGCCAGTCAGCCAGCTTGAAATCAGAAACGCGGGAGCAATGCCAGTAATTTGACCACCGCGTTCTGCGTAGAAATAGCAGGGCTTAAAGCCGTACGTTTCACTCATCACCTTCAGCCAGCCCGTTAAATGAAAAAAGGTCGCTCCCGGGTGGGCAAGAACAAAGCTATCCCATCGCGCTTCGGATCCTGGTTCCAGGGCAACAACCTGGAGCGAAACACCACATGAATCGAGCGCGGGCTGGCATGACGGAGCTAACGGGGATTCAGTCGCGCTCATCGCCCCCCGCTTCTTTGCCGGGTGTAATCCCTATCTGTTGTTGGCCTGCGCGGCCTGGAGGAACTTCAAATCGTTCGAAGAGCCAGGCTTCTTCTGCTTCCAGATAGGCAGCCAGGAGCTTCTTCTGTGAAACTGTCGGATTCCGGCAGCCATGAATGATTTTGCTCAAGACAGTCTGGTCTATACCCAGGGCTTTGGCGAGCTCATTTTGACGGTTTCCGCTGCGAAAGATTTGGAGTTTCAGATTCGGATACATACGCATTTCTCAATCTCCGTCATCGCACCGCATTGGGAAATTTGCAGGAAGCAAGGAGAGGACGTGTCAGCTTCCTCCGTAGGTATATTTGTACTGTTTTTGTAGACTTTCGGAAGCATTGTAAACGGCACCCAAAAGTTTCTTGCTGTCGAGTTGACTGGCTGACTTGCTGAGCACCTCACGCTGGGTGCCTTGAGCGCGGACTACCATCAGGATCCCATCACAAGCTGCGGTAATAAGCTCGACATCCGCAAGATTGAGGATTGGGGGCGAGTCAACCAAAACGAGCTTGAACTTCTGAGAGCATCGGCTTATGTTTTCCTGAAATCGTTTGCTGGCAAGGATCTCTGTAGGCAATGCTGTAGCTGACCCCGTGCCCAGGAAGCTCAAATTAGGAACATCCGTTGCATAAACGGCCTGATCCAATTCGGACTCTCCCGTGATCACCTCGCATAGCCCTGGCCCCGAGGGAGACCCCAGGAGTCTGGACATTCCGCGAGTACGGATGTCAGCGTCAATCAAAAGAATGCTCATGTCATGAAGCTGGGCGCAGCACATCGCCAGGTTCAGCGCCGTCAAAGTCTTCCCCTCGCCTTGCACAGCGCTCGTTATGACCACCGAACCTAATTCTCTTTCCTGGCGCATTCGGAGCAAACGGGTGCGGAGCGAACGGTACGCTTCCTGCGCTGCGTCCAGTGATTTGCTCCCCTTGAATTTTTCCAGGAGAAGACTTGAGAGGGAGATGGCAAGCTTGGGCCTCTGTACTTCTTCGCACTCCACAAACTCACCAATGGATTCCTTCTGGTCCAGTGGTGACTCAATAGCATCACTGACTGTAACCGACTCAGGCACAAGTGTGGGCACCTCGCCGTTGCGCACCCTCAAAGTTTCGTCGAAGAACTTGCTCATCCTTGTATTACCTCGTGACGGTAGTCCGATTCTGTTTCATTGCATCAATTAATGAATCCACTATCGACTTTTGTACTCCTCGACTGGCAAAGGAGTTAACACTCTCATTTTGTTGTGTAGTCCCGAGTCCCGAGTAAGCGGAGCCTCCGGCCTTGTGGACAACGAGAGCAGGATCCGCAAGATTGAGCGATATGGCCACTTCCTCGACCATACTCGGCTGAATGACCGTGCGCCCGGTACGATACCCGAGAGTGAGGCAAGCGTCACAAACGAGATTAATCAGCCGGGGCACGCCGGTAGAGTACTCAAGGACCGTTTCCAAGGTGTCACTGGGAAACGGAGAAGGGCCACGCAAACCAGCCAAATGCAAACGCTCGGCGACGTAGGCGCGAATCTCTGACAGAGTCAAAGGCCTCAAATGGGCTCGGCCTGCAATGCGCTGCTGTAGAGCGCTCAGTTCGCGACGTTGCATCAAAGGGATGAGTTCCGGTTGCCCGCTCAAGACAATCTGCAGCAGTTTTTCCTGGTGTAGATCTGCGTTGCCCAACAGGCGAATTTCCTCGAGAAGTTCCGTGCTAAGAAGGTGCGCCTCGTCGATGAACAGAACTGCTGTCCCCTTCTGGCGCTGGGTTTCCAATAGCATCTCTTGCAGTGCCATCAAGCGGCGGGGTTTGCTCACCGACGGGCAACTCACTTCAAAATCGTCGAGCATCATCTCTAGAAATTCATCACGGGTGAGCGTTGGGTTAAACAACAAAGCGCTACGGATAAGCATTTTCTGCTTGCGAACATCCGTAAGCATTTGCAGGGCAGTGTGAATTAAGGTCGTCTTGCCGGTTCCGATCGGGCCTGTAATCATAATCAGGCCCTTTCTATACAGAATCCCTTCCAACAACACGGTAAGTGCGGCCTGGTGGGGCTCCGTGAAATGCACAAAGCGTGGATCCGGCGTAAGCCGGAATGGTTCGTCTTTGAGTTGATAGTATTCGAGGTACATCGCTTAGAGTATTGCTCCGGAAAGGAAAGAAATAATGAAACCGATCGCCACCGAGCCGGCTAAAGTTCCTGCCAGTGCGCCGGCAATCCGCAGGCTGTGATTACGGCGTTCTTCGGCCGAAACAATCTTTGGGATTCCGCTCAAGACCGGCTTCCCAAGAATTTGAGCGGCTTCACTTTCCGAGCGAACAGACGCGTCGTTGGTCTCAGCAATTGCCGCCAAAGCTATTCCGGCCAATAAGCCCCCGATAAGCCCGGCTATCTGGATCAGAGAGCGGTTAGGAGCCGAAGGGCCATTAGGAGTTATCGCAAAGTCGAGAACTTCGAATTTCTCACCCTTCTGGTGAACCTCGAGAGCGTGGGAGATTTCCGCCGCCTTCTTATTATCGAGCAACCTCACATACTGCGTTCGGAGAGCATCGTAGTCTTGTTGCAAACGGGCGATTTGCTGTTCGAAAGCAGGAATCTGTTGGAGTTTGCTTTCATGAAAGGCCATCTGGTCTTGCAGCGGTTGAAGAAGCTTGGTTTGCGCCTGAATTTCTTCATCAAGCTTTTCTATCTGGGCTTCCAGGACCGGGTTATGACGTGTCGGCTGGGGGGCCACTTCTGCTTGCTGCGGCCCCGCTTCAACGTTGGGCTTGTCTTTTGCGTCCGCCGCAGCTTTAGCCTTCAATTTGTCGATTTCATTTTGGGTTCTCCGGACGTCTGGATGCGCCGGCCCATAGTGGGTCTTAAGCTCAGAGAGCTTAGTTTCGAGCTTGGAGATCTGCGTGTCGTAAATGCTTCCAGTCCCGCCGGCTCCGCCGCCAGGAGCCGCGCCAACTTCCACGGTGGGCGATTCTCCGCCTCCCAACAACATGGACTGAAGAACACCTTTCTCTCTCTGGTCGCCTTGAATTTTGTCCTGGATCACTTGAACCTGTGCGCGCAGGTTTGCAAGCGTCTCCATGTGGTAGGCCTTGGACTCCGGAAGCTCAAGCACGTTTCTGGACTTGATGGCGTTCAACTGCGCGTCTTTCTGATCAAGTTCACGCTTGGTGTCCTGAAGCTGATCGTCAAGGAACTGCGCCGTGTCCTCGGCTTGATTCACACGCGCAGCGAGGTTTTCGTCACAAAACATTTGCGCCAGATGATTCGCAATCTTGGCGACTTCGTTCCGCTGCCTACTGGTATACGCGATGTGGAAGGCGCTCAACTTGCCTGCACCTGGGTTCACCACTTCGACGGTAATAGACTTCTGGACCGAACGAATGATCTGTTCCTCAGTTCTCTTTCCCGCTGGATCGGGGAATAGCCCCTCTGCCTCAACCAGCTTTTTCAGCCGAGTCGGCGAAAGCACTTGCTGTTCAAGAGTCGCGACTCGCCCGGCTAAATCGCCCGTGTTTACAGTCGCGACGAGATTTGCCGGCACTTGGCCCGAATCTACAAGGACTACCGTTTCCGCGCGGAAGAGATCGGGCATTCGCTTGGCAATGATGTTCGCGCAGATAAAAATACCGAGCGTGCTAAAGATAATCCACCACTTGCGGCGGCGTGCAATCTCGACATAGGTGTTGAGGCTAGCTCCACCGAGTAAATCCTGGGATACGTTCCAGTTGGGTTGGCCGTTGGTCAAAGGTGGTAACCTCCTCACTGACTTCTGCCAAAAAATTGACGTACCCTAAGACTAGAGCAAGATCATTGCCAGATAGCATCGGACTTCCACCGCCGGAACGGTAAATAAGTCTTTATTTTTCAATATCTTATAGAGAAACCCGAAATGTGCCGTCGGGTTAAACTGCAAGGTTGGCTTGGAGAAGCAAATCAATTCCATAGTTTGTCCTTCCGATTCTAGACCCCTTCAGGGTCGGCTAGCCCGTAGCCAAAGCGTTTTCTCTTCGGGTTTTCTTCGTGTTCTGAAGCCGACCACTATCTTCAGCGGTGACCCTTCGGTTCCGGTCAGCTCATTCCGAGGGTCACCAATGGATCTGGTTAATGGGAGTTGCGCTTGCGGGCAAATCTAACGGGGCATCAATTGAGGAGGCGCCCATGAAAGCCCTCCGAAATAGCTGTTCCGCGTGCCAGACAGCAATTGGGGGGTGCTTGAATTTTGAAAAGTGTGAGTATACGTTGCGAACATGCCAAAATTATGCGGCAAGGCATAAGTCATCTTGGTACTTGCGTAGTTGCCCTTTGTACGTGGATCCGCGCCAATCTCTCTATAATAGCCGCCCCCATTTGTCCAAGTAATGCGCCGGGTGGCGTTGAGCGTGTAGCCAAGATCACCTCTCTCTCCGATGGCCGGGGTGATGAAGTTCTGATCAACTTTCCCTCTCCCGTAGTCCACAGCAATAAAGGAATGAGCGAACTTGCGAACCAGAGCGACATCGGCCGCTACGCTGGTCTGATCGGGAATTCCCGCACCGTGAACCGCTATGACGCTCCCCACCTGCGTCCTGAGCCACCAGTTCTTGCTAACCTGGTAGGAATAAAAGAGGGCTAGGGTATGAAAGTAGCTATTGGCAGCTCCAGGAACATTGTTAGCAGCAAGAAACTGAACCGAGTAGAAGGGGCCGATACTCTGCCTGGGAGTCAAACTGTACGTCAGCGCCGCGCTCCCACCTGCCGTCTGCCCGTCGGCAATGTAATTACCCTGGCTCAATTTATCCGTCTCAGTCACATATTGATACGTGGGTGAAAATGTGACCAAAAGCCTCTCTGAGTAGCGGTAGTTGAAGGCCGCAGTCGTTTGATCCATTAAGTAACTGCCGTTGTTTTGGAGGAAAGCTCCCTGGACGACATTCCCCGCCGTCTGATCCGCGGCAAGAAAGTCGGCGGGGTAGAGACTTCGGGAGTGCATTTGTGTGAGTACATTGGTGACAATGATCGAAAATCGGGGGCTAATGGCAAAGACCGTCCCCAAACTCAACGAGTTGTCCAAGCCCGCGTTGCTAGCAATGTGACCGTTCAGGACGGCGAGCTGAGGATCATATTCGAAAACAAGGTGCTGTTTATGCCACCACTTATCGAACGCTATCCCCGTCCGTACAATGGTGAGATTCAAGTTATCGCTGGGAACATCGCCGATGGGCTGGAAATCATCCCTTATTTGAGCGAGCGTAAACCCTGTAATTGAAAAGCCTCCCCAACGCAGGGGCGAGGCGGTTCCTACCCAAGGAATGGCCCGACCAGCCGGCTGTATATTGGCGTTCACTGGATCAGCAGGGGAAGGTGGAGTTGCATCCGCGTTTTGGTCCGGCGTCGCACCCTGAGGAGGCTGTGCGTTTGGATCGGCTCCTTGTTGAGATTCTCCCGGTTTTTGCGGGGTGGAGGTCTCTTGCGCGGAGCAGGCCAAGGCCAAAACCAAAATCACTAAGGGGCATAACAGCAACTTCCGTAACGATGATTCAATTTGTCGCATCAGATTTCTCGCTTATGAGGACGACTTCCAATCGACCAGTTCTTAGGGAACCACGACCATATCTCCTGGGAGTAACTCGGGATTTGTGCCCTTCCCTGATACTGCCTTCTTATAATTGAAGGGAATCCGAATCTCTTTGCCATCCACTTTCCGAAGAATATAGATAGAACCCGTCTTGGCAAACACTCCTAAACCACCTGCTTCAGCGATCAACTCGAGGACCGTCTTCTTTCCGCTAAGGATATAAGTCCCCTGTTTTGCGACGTTTCCAACGAGGAATACCTTCCGACTATGGATGGCCTTCACAATCACCGTAACTTGGGGGTCATTCACAACGGATTTCAGCTTCTCCGTTAGCAGCGTTTGCATTTCCTCAGTTGTCAGCCCTACAACCTTGATGTCGTTCACCAAGGGCAGTGTGATCATTCCGTCAGGGCGAACTACCACTGCCTGAGAGAATTCGGCTTCATGCCAGACAGAAATCGTCAATTCATCGTCCACGCCGACTCGATAATCACTTGGCAACGCCATCGAGCCGTTCCCGGCCGGAGGGGGTGCATCTTTCGGTGCTTTGGCTTCCGTCTTCTCGTTTTGTGTCGGTGGGGCAGATTGGATGGCGCCACTGGCAGTTTGTATCGAAAACGAAGGACCCAACTCTAGAGTAAGAACAACTATCGCGGCCAGCGTAAAAGAAGTCACATTAGGAGCGAATGCCTTCACTTCATCCTCCAAACATTCACCTCATGCTCCTGCATAGGCTTCTGGAGTGAGCAATGAGGCTACCAAAAGTCTTCACCATAACTCCTTACAGGAAAACCACTTAGCTGAGCAACAGGTTATCCGCATAAGGGGTAGGGAAACTGCGTTCCCATATGGGGCACACCCGTTCTGTGCACCTTACTTTGCATTCTTCGGGGCATAGGATGCAACCTAAATCCCTTCTTTCCTGTTTCTTGCAAGGCATCGTGGGCGATGAACCTCGGTATCACGACGGAGTTCTGAACGTCTCTACCTTCCTGATTAATGAGAACAGGCCCAGAACACAGTGATAGGTCAAAATCCACCCTGCCAATAAAATCCTGTCCCTCATACGGGGCGTCGAGTTCAGAGGGCCGAGATCAGGTTTGATCGATTGCACGAGAATGGATTATTTTGCTCCCCGACCAGAGAGCATGACCTTCAGGGTCTCGAACATGACCGCAAAATCCAGCACTATTGAAAGATGTTTGATGTAAAAGAGGTCGTATTCCAATTTGATCCGGGTTTCTTCCACACTGGCTCCGTACTGATATTTCACTTGAGCCCATCCAGTTATGCCCGGCCTCAAAGTATGGCGCAGGCCATAGAAGGGCACCTGCTCTTCTAACATGGAAACAAACTCCGGACGCTCCGGACGCGGGCCTATGACGCTCATTTCACCGCGAAGCACGTTGATCACTTGAGGAAGTTCGTCGATTCTGTACTTACGAATCCACTTACCTACCTTTGTGATTCGGTGATCACCGGTGGCTGCCCATTGCGGACCACCTTGTTCCGCATCCTGATACATGGATCGAAACTTCAAAATCCTGAAAGTACGTTCGTTCAGGCCCGTACGCTCCTGACGAAAAAGCACTGGAGAACCAGACTCACACCAAATGGCTATGGCGGCAACGGCGAATAGAGGCAGGCAAAGAACGAGGACAACTGAGGACAGGACAATGTCAATCGCACGTTTGGCTAGCACGAGAATAGTTGACTTTCGAAACCCCTCGGAAAGAATCAACCCGCTGGGAGAGAGGCGTTCGAGAGGAATTCTTCCCGTCATGCGCTCATAAATGGTGTGAGCGTCCTCAACCTTTACTCCGGCAAATTTCAGTCGAAGGAGTTCGCGTACCGGCATCGTTCCGCGGCGCTCTAACAAAGAGATGACAACTCGGTCCACTTTCTCGTCGCTAGCTATCGTTTCCACGTCCTTGGCCGCGCCAATTATTCCCGGATTGACGAGTGATTTGCCAATGTTTTCGCCTTTCTCATCCAGGAATCCGACCACTCTCATCTGCAATTCGGGACGAGCCAAGATATCTCGCGCCAGTGCAATACCAGTTGGACCCGTACCCATGATGAGCATGCGTTCGGACACGCCAAATCCATGGGCTTCCTGCGACAAGAGAAGCCGCCATCCGAGGGTGAGGGCAACAATTAGAGGCGCGGCTAACGCCGCGATCCCTCGCCCGAAACTCAGGTCCGGAACTATGTAATAGCAAATCGATAGTGCGAGGCAGGCCACTCCAAAAGCCTGCAAGAGGCGCACGAGAATTTCTCGCCGGGTCGTCATTACCCGGAAATCGTATAAATCGTGAAAGTAGAGAGAAACCTCACAGAGCAGGACGACCAGGACGAAACGGAACAGCGTCTGCCAGGAACCCAGATATTTCAGAACGGCCGCAAAGTGGCCTGTATAGAATCGCAACGCCGTTGCGAAAAAGAGACCGAGGGTGATCAGCAGACTGTCGATTGACAGTAAAACTAGGAGCGGAGTCGGAACTTTCTGGCCGCCAATCCTCAACATTATGGGACGATCTCCATCTGCGACTACCTTATCTCTGGTGCGCTAACCGTCCGAAACATCAAGCTCCTCAAGTCGAGTGGGGAAGCTCAGTGAAAGCTGTCAGTTAAAGACGCTGACGAGGACCAAAATCTAGAGAGCAGCTTTTCAAAACAATGGTGGAAATGCACTTAGTTGGCCAAAACTGAGGAGATATATCTGATTCTCCCTATCAAGCGCTCAGCTCCCCTAAACTATTGATATCATGCGACTTATTTTGGAGTTTGTATGCATCTCGCCAATTAGCCCCTGAGGACCTCGATTGAATTTCCGAGCATTCGCTAAACTCCTTTATTTCTATCGCTTACAGTCTTGGCGAGCCATTATGTTTCAACTCTCTCTGCATATCCGGGCCGACCAGAGAAAATCTTTTCCTCAATTCGGCAGGTTGGGGAAATTGGTTGAGCCTGCTCCCCACCCAAGAAATGGCGGAATTTGGCCACGAGACGCCTAGCTTGGGGTTGAAGGGGCCCAGAACTGGGTTTTCTGACCTGCCGGAGGCTTGTCCGCTGGCAGTCTAGTTGCATGGAAAGAGTTGCAGGTTGAAGGACACGCGGACCATCCTCCCTCGTCGGTTTGGGACCAGTACGGGCGAGCCCGCTCTATCGACCTCGGCGGGCCAACTCTAAAGACAATGTCAATCAGCATTCGCCCGGCAGACTTGGAATCGGATCGAGCAGCACTTTTGGAGTTATTTCAACGACAGTTGCGGGCTCAAATGGGGACCGCCCGATACGACTGGCTTTACTGCGAAGGCCCGCACGGCAAAGCACGGGCTTGGGTCGCTATCGAAGATTCCACCGGCCGGATTGTAGGCGCTGGCGCTGCGTTTCCACGCAGAATGTATTTCGATGGTTCCATAAACAATGGATTCGTCCTCGGAGACTTTTGCATAGAAGAAAAATACCGCAGCCTGGGACCATCGCTGATGTTGCAAAAAGCGTGCCTCAGCGCGATCGACGAAGGACCCTTTCGTTTTGTATACGACTTTCCTAGCGCCAGCATGATGGCCGTGTACCGCAGACTCGGCGTGCCCAGCTCTGGTTCACTCATACGCTGGGCGAGACCGCTTAGAGTCGGACAAAAACTGAGCCAGGGCCTGGGCCGAGGCTGGCCCGTCCGGATAGTGGCCAGGGTGATCGACGCTGGACTGGCCCTACGGGGAAGGCGAGGGGGAACGGCCTACGACCATCAGATATACGAAGGTCTGTTTGGGCCGGAGTTTACTTTGCTGGATTCACTGGTGCGCCAACGCAACGGGATTCAAACTTCACGGACCGCTGAGTATCTCAATTGGCGTTACCGATCAAATCCCTTGGGGCACTTCAAATGTATTACGGCAAGGAAAGCTGGCAAACTGATTGGGTACGCCATATACGAGTACGAGCCGCCCCTTGGATCGATAGCGGATATCTGCGCGGTTGACGAGCCTGAAGTTGTTGAGAGTTTGCTATGCGAGGCGGTCGAGCGGCTGAGAATCCTTGGAGCAGCGACAGTAAATTTAGCGGCAGTGAGCGCACATCCTTGGAGCAACGCCTTCCACCGCGCCGGGTTCCGGCGACGTGAAGCCTCGCCGGTTATGGTAAAGACGGTGCCCGGGTCGGCGATGTCCACAGCGACTTTTCTGAGTCACTGGTTTGCGATGAGAGGGGAACGCGACAGTTAACGCGTGGGGAGAGCATGACACAACCGCAAGTCATCGAAGACCGCATCCGTGAATTCGTAATGAAGCAATTCCCTCTTGCCCGAAAAAAAGGCGTGCATGCGGATGATAAATGGTTGGAATCCGGGCTACTGGATTCACTCGGCATTCTAGACCTCGTGCACTTTTTGGAGGGCGAATTCTCCATTCAGGTATCCGACGAAGATCTTCTCCCTGAGAATTTCCAGTCGCTGGCCGCGGTTTGCTCCTTTGTTCATCAGAAGAACGGGAGCGCCGAATGACGAACGTTCGAATATTCTCGCGGTTCGAAGAGATGCCTGAGGAGGCGGCGCGTGTGTTTAGCGCTGCCGCTTCCCAATCTTTTTTTCTAGGGCTGCCCTGGTTCAGGACTTTTGCAAATTACGCGTTGGATGCGGGTGACGAGGTAAGGATTTACAGCGCCTTTGCTCCCGATGCAGGGAACAGCCTCGATCTGGCGATACCCGCCTTGCACAAACCTCGCGACAGCCGATTTCTCCGGCCGCGCAAACTGACCTCGCTCACTAGTTACTATAGCTGTTTCTACTCGCCCATCTGCGCGGGGGCCCTAAGCCGGCAATCGGCGATGAGCCTAGTGAACACAATGGCGAGGGAGTCTCCGCGATGGGACCAAATCGAGTTAAAACCTCTTGATGTCAATTCGGAGGTCTTTCAACTTCTTCTGGAGTCATTCCGAAATGCGGGGTTTGTCGTTCAGACTTACTTTTGCTTTGGCAATTGGTATTTGGATGTAAAAGGACGAGATTTCTCACAGTACCTTGATAGCCTTCCGTCCGTTTTGAGAAACACACTCAATCGCAAAAAGAAAAAACTCGAAAAGAGCGCCCGGTCAAAAATTGAGATCATTACCGGCGATGACGGCTTGGAGCCAGCGATCGAGGCGTACAATAAAATCTACAGTTCCAGCTGGAAGCAAGAAGAACCCTACCCGCAGTTCGTTCCGGAATTGATCCGCACGTGTGCGAGGGCTGGCGCGCTGCGGCTGGGAGTCCTTTCTGTCGATGGAGAACCAGCAGCCGCCCAGTTCTGGATGGTGCACAACAAGAATGCGCTGATTTACAAACTGGCCTATGACAGCAGGTTTGCGGACTTGTCTGTAGGCACCATTCTTACCGCCGCGCTGATGGAACATGCAATGGACGTCGACCGGGTTTCGGAGGTGGACTACCTCAGTGGCGATGACGCTTACAAGAGAGATTGGATGTCGGGGCGCAGAGAGCGCTGGGGAATCCTGGCGATGAATCCCCGGACTCTTTTGGGTGCACTTGCAATAGCGCGGCACGTTGGAGGCCGAGCGATTAAGCGTTCACTCCAGGCGATCTCAAAACGAATCTGGAAACCTGGGATGTTCCATAAAACCGCGGACAGCTCGGCGTCTTTGTAGTTTTATTCAGGTGAGTCTGCTTCTTGGTAGAGGGTGTCAATGGATTTCTTGATTTGGCATTTGCTGAGGAATAGCTCAACGCGTACACCAGAGAAGGAAGCTCTCGTCCACGGTGAACAGAGGCTGAGCTACGGCGAAGTCTCCCGCCGTTCATCTGGAGTAGCCACAGCCCTTCGCGCCGCGGGAATGCTGCGGGGGGAGCGCGTCGGAATCTATCTTGAGGCATCCATCCCGCAGGTCATTTCGATATTTGGAATATCTCAGGGCGAAGGTGTGTTTGTTCCTATCAACGCCCTTCTCCACCCCGAACAACTGGTTCACATTGCCCGGGATTGCGGGATGAAAGCGTTGATCACAACGAGTGCAAAACTGCAGAACATGACCGATATGCTGGCGCAGATGCCGTCGCTCGAATTCCTAGTCGTGGCAGATGACGGAGAATTGCCTCCGTTGCAGATTCCGGTCTATCGTCTTGATGAAATGGCTTCTACCGAACCCCCGCGAGCTTGGGCTGAAACGAGTATAGAAAAGGATCTGGGGGCAATACTCTACACTTCTGGATCCACCGGCAAACCGAAAGGCGTTATGCTCACGCACGCAAACGTCGTCGCCGGCAGCCGAATTGTTTCTACCTATCTGAACATCACGGACTCCGAGCGAATCCTTGCAGTACTTCCCTTCAGTTTCGATGCGGGGATGAATCAGCTCATGACCGCCTTTGAGCATGGCGCGACGCTCATTCTCATAAATTTCACATTTGCCCGTGAAATTGTTCAACTGTTGCTCAAGGAGCGCGTTACTGGATTGGCTGGAGTCCCGACACTCTGGAGTCTGCTCGCGCAGCCGAATTCAACGCTGAATAAACAGCCCTTGCCACAATTGCGCTACATTACGAATACAGGCGGGGCCATGCCCCAGCCGGTTCTGAAGAAATTGCGCGAGGCCTTACCTACGGCAAGCGTTTTTCTAATGTACGGCCTCACGGAAGCCTTTCGCTCTACATACCTCCCGCCCGAGGAAGTCGATCGCCGCCCCACTTCTATGGGTAAGGCAATCCCAGACACAGAGATTCTGGTCATCAATGAGCAGGGTCAGCTTTGCAAGCCGGGAGAAATCGGGGAGCTAGTCCACAGAGGACCGACCGTCTCCCTGGGTTACTGGAATCGGCCGGAAGACACAGCACGAGTGTTGCGACCCAATCCTCTGTTACCCCCCGAAATGGGTGATTGTGAGCGCGTGTGTTATTCCGGGGATCTCGTCAAGAAGGACGAGGACGGCTTCCTTTACTTTGTCGGCCGTCGAGACACCATGATCAAGTCGTCTGGATTCCGGATTAGCCCGACCGAAGTTGAAGAGGTTTTGTTCCAATCTGGAAAGTTACGCGGGGCGGCGGTTATAGGAATTCCCGACGACGTTCTGGGGCAGGTAATCAAGGCCTTCGTGGTGGCGCGAGACGGGGAGCCATTGGACAAGGAAGCGCTCCTGGCAACCTGCGCCGAAAAGATGCCTAGATACATGGTTCCAAAGTTCGTGGAAGTCCTTGGAGAGTTGCCGAAGACGAGTAGCGGCAAGGTCGACTACCCCGCCTTGCGCCGCCGCGAAGGCCTGGGATGAGCTATCCGAGTGACAGATCAGTGGGGAAGTATTTTCTCGTCTCCAACGGCGACCTGCTTATCGGAAATGTCTCGATACCGGCGCTGGCGAGAAAATATGGCACCCCTTTTTTCGTCTATGATAAGAACACGATTGACAAGAAATTGGATGCCCTGCGCCAGGCGTTGCCTTCGAATTTTGAAGTCTGTTATTCCGTCAAGGCGAACCCTAACCAGACGATCCTCCGTCATTTCCTGGGACGGAACTGCCCGTTGGAAGTTGCGTCGGGCGGCGAACTCTATCAAGCGCTGTCCGCGGGTTGCGACCCAAGCCGAATTTTCTTCGCCGGGCCTGGAAAGACGGAAACCGAGTTGGAATTTGCGATTTCGCACGGTATCGGCGAAATCCATCTGGAATCGTTTGCCGAAGCAACCCGCGTTTCGGCCATCGCTCGGAAGAGGGAAACCCGCGTAAACGTCGCGGTTCGTGTGAACCCTGCAGGTTCTGCCGAAGGTGGAGCGATGCGAATGGGGGGACGACCGGCTGCCTTTGGAATCGATGAGGAGCTTCTAGGCCAGATGATCCGGCCGTTGCTCGCCGATCCCATGTTCGTTTTCCGTGGCATTCATATTTTTGCAGGCACGCAAATCCTAGACGCAAGTATTCTTATCGAACAGTATCGCCATGGACTTGATCTGGCGCGCGAAGCAAGTCAGCTGGCTGGAGCCCCGCTACACACGGTGGATTTCGGAGGCGGACTAGGAATCCCCTACTTTGCTCAGGAAAGAGAGCTTGACCTTGACCGTTTGCAGGCAGGCCTGGCGGAACTCTTTACGGGAATCGCGGGCGATTCCGCGTTTGCGGGGACTCATTTCTTTGTGGAACCCGGGCGATTTCTAGTCGGCGAGGCGGGTATTTATGTCGCAAGAGTCATCGACGTCAAGGTCTCGCGGGGTAAGAAATTTGTCGTTTTGGATGGCGGTATGAATCACCATCTGGCAGCTTCTGGGAACCTGGGCCAGACGATTAAGCGCAATTACCCAGTCTCGATTTTGAACAAGATGGACTCTGCCGCAGAAGAATCCGTGGATGTAGTCGGGCCCCTCTGCACACCGCTCGACACACTCGCACGAAGCGTCCTTTTGCCGAGCGCGGAGATCGGAGATTTTGTGGGCATTTTCCAATCGGGAGCCTATGGACGCTCCGCAAGCCCGCTGGGCTTTCTCAGCCACCAGGCGCCAGCCGAAGTATGGGTAGACGAAGGGGAGGACTGTCTCATCCGCAGGCGCGGCGAGTACGCCGATCATCTGAGAGATCAGCTATCAGCAGTTCCGGCAGGAAATTTCTAGAGGCTTCACAGCCTATGGGGCGTCTTCTCATTCTCGCGTATCACTTCCCGCCGTGCACCGGGTCTAGCGGACTTCTGCGTTCGTTGAAGTTCTGCCGTTATTTGCCTTTATTCGGATGGCGTCCAGTGGTGCTGACACTTCATCCGCGGGCGTATGAAACAACGGACGTCCGCTCCACCGAGACGATCCCTAAGGATGTACCTGTGATTCGGAGTTTCGCTCTCGACAGTAAAAGACATTTGGGCCTGCGGGGCATCTACTCGAAAACCTTGGCTCTTCCGGATCGGTGGGTCTCCTGGTTGATTAGTGCTATTCCAGTTGGTTTAGGGGCCCTCAGGAAACACAAAATCGATGTGATTTTTTCTACCTTTCCTTTCAGCACACCAATTCTTGCTGGGTTGATCCTCCACCGTCTGACGGGCATACCCTGGATCGTGGACCTGCGGGATTCCATGACCGAAGACAATTACCCTCCTGATCCTCGAGAACGGAAGGTGCGACGTTGGATTGAGAGGCAGGCGGTCCGTTTTGCGTCGCGCATTCTCTTCACCGCTGACTCGACTCGGCGCATGTATTTGCAGCGCTACCCAGAGCTTTCTCCGGAACGATGTTTGCTGATACCCAATGGCTATGACGAAGAGGATTTTGCTTTTCTCGATGCGCCGGCGGATGATCCTGTTTCACCTGACAGAACATTGGAACTTCTGCATGCAGGACTTCTTTACCCCGAGGAACGAGACCCAAAGCCTTTCTTCGGCGCCCTTCGCAGGTTAAAGAGGGAGGGAAGAATCAACGCCGCCACTTTACAGGTAACCCTTCTCGCCCCGGGCTCCGAAGATTTCTACAAGGAGCTTTTACGACAATTCGAGGTCGCGGATCTGGTCCATCTTCAATCACTTATCCCCTACAAGGAAGCACTGCAGCTGTGCTGCAAAGCTGACGGCCTTCTGCTTTTTCAGGCCGCAAGTTGCGATCATCAGATACCAGCAAAAGCCTATGAATACCTGCGCTTGCGTAGGCCCGTACTGGCTCTCACTTCTTATCAGGGTGATACCGCTGCGCTGCTGAAGGAAGTCGGCGGAGCCACCATCGTGGACATTGCCCGTGAAGATGAGATCTACACATATCTCCCTCAATTCTTGACTGCGGCGCGCAATCATTCTCACCCTCTGGCGGACCCTATGAAACTGCAAAGATACGCCAGGAAGAATCAAGCGCAGGAATTGGCAAGATGCCTCGACGCCGTAGTAGCAGCGGAATCCAAGCCGGCTTTCGAGAAGGCGGAAGAGTGTGTCCGATGATTGGCAGGCTTGAATTCGCGACGGCTGAGGACAACTGACGATTTATGTGCGGAATCTACGGCGTCTTCCATTTCGTGCCATCCGGAGCTCCTTGCGAACCGCTTCTCGCCGCAATGGGCCAGGTCATTGATCATCGCGGCCCCGACGACCACGGCCATTACGAAGGCCAGGGAATTGGATTGGGCATGCGCCGCCTCAGCATTATTGATGTTGCTGGGGGACACCAGCCCATTTCCAACGAAGACGGCACGGTGTGGATCGTCTTAAACGGCGAAATCTACAATTTCCGCGATTTGCGGACCGAACTCGAACGTAAAGGGCATCAATTCCGCACCCGGACGGATACGGAAGTGCTTGTTCATCTCTATGAAGAAGAAGGCGTAGGGTTCTTCACGCGCCTCCGCGGCATGTTCGGTCTAGCTCTTTGGGATTCGCGACATGAACGCCTCATTCTCGGGCGTGATCGCATCGGCGAAAAACCGCTGTATTTCCGTCGTGAAGTGCACCGAGTTCTTTTTTCCTCCGAATTGAAATCTATTCTGCAGGTGGAAGGCGTCCCGCGAAATCTGAACTTGGTAGCCCTGCAAGAATATTTGGCACTAGGCTACGTTCCAGCACCTTTATCCATGTTCGAGGGAATCGACAAACTTCTTCCAGGACACTTTCTGATAATTGAGAAGGACCGCTTCGAGGATCACGAGTACTGGGATATTGCTTGCGGAAAGGTTGACGCTCGATCTGAGGAAGAATGGGTTGACTGCATTCGTGAAAAGCTGCTGGAAACCGTCCAGGCCCAGCTCGTGAGCGACGTGCCGCTCGGAGCTTTCTTGAGCGGCGGCATCGATTCGAGCACCATCGTGGCGGCGATGTCTCGTCTGACGGGTCAGCCAGTCAAGACCTACGCGATCGGCTATGAAGACGAACACAGTTACTTCAACGAACTCGAATATGCGAAATTGGTCGCCAAGGCGTTTGGAACGGAACATCACGAAATCATCGTCCGCCCTGAATTGAGCGAACTCTTCCCCAAATTGATTTGGCATCTCGATGAACCGGTTGCCGACTCTGCATTCTTGACGACCTACCTGGTCTCCAGACTTGCTCGCCAGACCGTCACCGTAATCTTGTCTGGCGTGGGTGGAGATGAGCTTTTTGGGGGGTATCGCCGCTACCTTGGGAATTCCCTGCAAAGATGGTTCCGGCTCCTTCCGGGTTTTGTCCGGCGCAAAGTCCTGCCATCCTTGTTGAAACGCGTACCCCAGGACAGGTCGTCGCTTTGGAAAGATTATTCGCGCTATGCAGCGGCCTTTGTCCGAACCGCCGACTTGGATCCGATGGGCCAGTACATGAGTTACGTCACCGTTCTATCCGAGGATGTCCAGAACGAATTGCTGAAGAAGCACAATCTTAGTGACACTCAGGACTCTCCTGAAGAGATTAAAATCATGCGCAGCTATTTCGAGCGGGGTCGCTCCAACAGCCCTCTCAACCAGATTATGTACGTGGATCTCAAGACCTCGCTCCCTGACGACCTGCTCGCGCTGACAGACCGAATGAGTATGGCGGCCTCGATTGAATGTCGAGCACCTTTGGTTGACTACGAGTTGGTGGAACTAGCCTTTCGGATGCCTTCATCGCTCAAAGTACGCGGGTTCACATTGAAACATGCCCTGAAAAAAGCCGTAGCTCCCTGGTTGCCACGCGAAGTCATCGAACGCAAAAAACGTGGCTTTGGGGCTCCGGTGGCAGCGTGGCTTCGACGGGAACTCAGACCTCTGCTGAATGAACTTCTGTCAAAGGAAGCCGTGGAGAGGCGCGGGCTTTTCCACTGGCCCACAATTGAGACGATTCTATCTGCTCATGAGGAGCAACGTAGGGATTGCACCGATCAACTCCTGGCTCTTCTCGTCCTCGAGGTGTGGTGTCGTAACTATCTCGACCGAGAGGGCCCTCCAGTGGACTTGTCCAAGGCCTCAGAGATCAACCTGGCGGCCTCAGCCAACAGGTAAATTGCCACGACCCGTCGCAGCGCTACTCCCTTGTCGGTCGAACGGCCTATTCCATTCGACACTTAAATTCTGAGCAACCGTCAGATGGTTCGTTTGACTTCATGACGAAACGTGAGGAGTTGCTCGTTTACAGAGTACCTTCCAAGTCCGACCGCGGCCAAAATCAATAGAAACGGTACTGCCGGAATGTGATAGCGGGACTGACTCTCGAAAATGGAGTGAATTTCCAGAAAATAAAGAAAAGGCAGAATAAGACAAATCAGCTGTGGGGTTTGCAGGAGATGCTTCCAATAACGGACGACTGAGAAAAGACAAAGAATCCACAATAGGAACCACCATATATTGGAAATTGCTGATGCCAGTGCATACTCGGTGGTTCTTTCGGGGAAGCCTCGCGCAAGTGCCCAATAGGTCCCCGTTTCGTCTGAGCTCAGGAACATGAATTGTTTTCTAACTGCAAGCTTCAAGAACGCCACGGGGTTGGATTTGATCCATTCCTTTCCCCATGCAAAACCGACTCGATTCCAGCGAACCTCATCACTGATGTACATGGAGAGATCGCGCGCTCCTCTGGCGGTCCAGGTTCCCGTGGCCCACGGATTGTTGGCGCGGTAAAAAACATCTCCGCCATTCGTGGACACCGGAACCAATGCACCGAGCTCTCTGTAGTTCCGAATGGTCCACGGGGCGACCGTCAGCAACAGACATGCGCTTGCCAACGCGGCCTCTTTGAGCTTGCGCCCCGCTCCTGCTCCATATGTCAGCGCAGCAGCGGCCCAGAGTGCTGGTAGCGTAAGCGCGGTCGGGCGCGCTAGAGTCGCCAAACCAGCCGAGAACCCGCAGAGCACAATGAATCGCCATGGAAATGGGCGAGGAACCAGCGCGAAGTAGCATGCTCCGAGCATAAGAAAAAGGAATAATGGCTCGGAGGCGGCCAACCCTGTGAGCGCAATCTCTGAGGGCCAGATCGCAAAGAGGAGGATTGTCAGGAGTGCAACACTTTGATTGACCAATTGCGCCGCCAATTTGAACAGTAGAAGACTCGTAGCCAGGTATAAACCGAGATTCAGCCAAGCCGGAGTCCACGACCGATCTCCAAAAATTCGCAATCCTGCGGCGATAAAGAACGGCAATCCCGGGGGAGTAAAAGCTCGGAATGTGGCATCCGGCCGGAACTCCATATACTTCCCTGTCGAAAGCAGGTTTCTTGTAACCGTCATGTACCGCAAATAATCAGAAGTCTGGATTGGCGGAACCGCGACGAGCCAACCGATTCTGAGAAGCAGCCCCAGACACACGATTGCACCCACCAAGGCTGGGAGCCTTTTGACAGGATCCTCGGCGAGCAGGCCTGATGGCAGAAAGCGAGCTACCGCGACGATTGCCAGGCACAATAGGACTGCGAGCGCTGTGGCCGAACCGATCCGAATCTTTGCGCTTGAGGCATCAATAATCGAGACGAGGCCAACAAATCCTTCGACGAGAAAGGCTGCATAGATGATGTATCGGAGGAGAACAGAAATCCGAGCCACTTGGGATGAAGGCAATGACTGCTCCCGGAAGACAAATTTGGCGCAACATAACAGCCAAGCAAGAACTCATCAACACCGATAGGTCTTAATCATATCCCGCTCAATGTCGGAATTCGGCTCGAGAAGCGATCGACTGTGCCGAAACAATCAGATTGTCGCCGACGTTGCATAAGTGCGGGGAGTCCTTGAGCGAAACTCTTTGGCAATCTGGCTCTTCAATGGGGAAGTCGCAGCGCATACGCGTTTTGTCGCCAGTTATTCACCAAGACAAAAAGGTCAAGCCGTGGGAAATAGCGGAATCGGCCATTTGTTCCGTTCCCCGAAGCAGGCCCCGGGCCTCCCGGAAATGTTACCTTGGTGCAAGCTCGGCTCTCAGAGTCAAAAATGTACGCGTCATTCCCGCCAACCCAACCCACGATCCGATCCAGGGCGGAGTCATACGTCAATCCCGGATAGCCCGCATTCATCAGGTCTCCGCAGCCGCTCACCTTCTGTGACCAGTTTTGAACCACAGCCTTGGAGTTTGGGCGAAGATCAATGAACCAGAATTGGCCCCTGCCTCCCACCAGAAAAAACCAGTGGCGTTTCTGGTCAATCACGCCGCTCAGGTGGTAGTCGATTCCGGCAAGCTTTGCGAGGCTTTTGTACGCATTGGAAGAAGGGTCGTAACTCCAGAGTTCACTCAAATCAACTAGCACGATTCTTTTCCCTGCTTCATCATATTCCGCCACACAACCCGCGCAGGCAGCCGGAGGGCCCCCGACTGTTGGATCTTTCCGCTGCCATTTCATCTGAGAAAGGTCAAAGGACCACGTGTCACGGTGCGCGTACCCACAATTCGCCAAGGACCCGCTAAAAACGAACATTTGCTTGGGGACAGGAACGTATGCCAAACCGTTGTAAGTGTGCCGTGAGGTTGGGTTGCCGTCCGTTTGTGCTTCTGTGCAGGTGTTGTTGAAGTGACTTGGGTCTGTGAGCCGCGTCATCCGAATCGGACTGACATTTAAATCCAACGCATACAGTTCATTCCCGTAATAATCTTGATGCCCCCCTCCCCAGATAATTAAGCGGTCGGACTCGGTATCGGCGATGGCACCTCCCCAGGCAGAGATAACTGCGCCACATCCGGAGTTGGCTTGAATTGACGCGTCGTCCGGGCAATTTGGTTCCAGCTTTGTCCCTGGAATCTCATGCCATCCCGCGCCCAGGAACAGCTTCTCACTCTGAATTTCTGCCGGCGCTGTCTCCTGCGGGCTCGCCACAGCACAGTTCAAAACCGCAAAATAAGACAAACTGCACATCAGCACAGATATTCCAAGTTTCGGTTTTCGCAGGCCCAGTTGTTTATTGTGAGGGAACAAATTCATCTCTAGGAGTACGTCAGGCGCGGCACTACGCCGAGCGGGCCGGGACAGTGACGGATTGAGTCGACTCTGCCGGATACCATCGCCTGATTATCTCGCTCACTGTAAGCGCCGCCCAGGGAATCCATACCAACTCCAGCAGCATTCGACCTCGTGTCAATATACCCCAGTAGGCGACCGTCATCGCGAAAAGTACGAATGACCAAAGAACGACCAGTTCCAAAGCGGCCGTTCGCTCGTAAATCCCGAGGAAGATCCCAATGAACAGCAAGAGCAATAGCGCTCCGTAAGATCCCAGCACCGCGAAGCGCACCACTCCGCCGGACTCAGTGACGGGAGTCAGCCAACGGTAGAGTTTGTAGAATACGAGTCGCGGGATTACCCCCGGGTATCTGCGGAGATATTCAAACGAGATTTGATATTCAAGTTTGTCCAGTCGGACTTCATCGAGTATCCCCCAGAGTTTGGCCCGGTATTCTGTGATTTCCATTGGAGAAACCCACATCCCATGATTTTCACGTAAGTCTACAACATAGGGGTTGTTCGCACCCAAGAATGCCTCTCCTCCTTGAGTCGCCAGGAGGGGATGTCCAAAATCAATCTTGTTCCGCACTACCCACGGGGTCAGCAGTAGGACGAACCCAGCTCCCAGAAGCACTGCGTGCTTCCAGCCCCCACGCCAGAACATATAAATCGCCACGAGCCCGGCCATGGGAAGGGTAGTCGGACGAAAAAGGATTGTAGCGCCCCATGCCAAACCAGCGTAGAAAGTGGGCGCTAAGCCCTTCGATTCCACCGCTCGAATCGTCAATAGAAGCGCCAGAAGCAGGAATGGAACGAGAAACGTTTCGGAGAGTGCATTTGTGGAGTGAAAAACCCAGCTTGGGTAGAGCCCGCCAGCCAAGCCCGCCAGCATTGCCCACAATCTTGGCGCCACGCTTCGCGCAAACAGAAACAGCAATGGAGCCGAGCAACTGCCCACCAGGACTGCCACCAACCGCCCGGAGGAATAATGCTGTCCGAAAACCAGGATTCCCAAAGCGAGCACCAAAGAGGTACCGGGGACACGCTTTGCAGTTAAATGAAGCATCCCATCTGAAAGGACACGAGAGTACCCTTTTCCCTGAGCCCACCAACTAGCGATTGAAAAATATTCTTTGGCATCGCTAACGAACGGCGTATCAATACCCGCAAGCAAGGCCACTAAAAGGCGAGCGAAAACCGCGACGCCGTAGAGACCCATTACAATTTCGATATCCCGCCGGCCCTCCAGCCAGCGAGCCGAACGCGACAAGATGGACCGATCGGCCACGACGCTCATTGGCTTAAGGCGTTGGCCCCACAGGAGCGGGAATCGGCTCGGATGAAATGATTAGCTCATCAAACCACATGTATCCAGTCGGATGATCAGCCTTGGGGTCTTTTGCCGTCATATACGGGAGTAACGTAATCCAGTTATAGGAAGAGGAGTCATTGTCACTCTTGAGTGCGAAATAGGGCATATTAACCCACTTTTTCAATGGCTGGCCGTCGAGCGCAACCCAGGCTTGGATAAAGCTATTAGGCTTCCCCCAATTGCCGATAGCGACGCTGAAGTAAAAGGTCATCCATTTGTCGGCAGGATAAAACATGCAATCTTTGGGGTTGAATTGACGGTACCAACATTTATAGTCGCCCTGCTCAAGTTGGAAGGGGGGATCACCATTGTTGGTGGATAAACCGCGGTCCCCGCAATCCGTATAAAGTGTGGGGAAGCCGTGCGCCCCGTTCCATGCATACCGTGCCGCCGTTAATTCAATACTGGCGCAAGTTGTCCCTTTGCTATGGAAAATAGACTGTTTCCAGGAACTCTTAACAACTTCGTTCCAGTCCACATCAGCCATTGCATCATTCAAGCGCATGCGGTACTGAACGAAAAACTTGGAATTCTCAGCAAACGACTTCCCAAATCCCATCGACCAATACCCTGCTGCGTTACCTCCACTTCGGCCCGGGAACTCGAATCGCAACGACGATGCGCCGCTCGACTTCGCCGAGGTGTCTCTAGTTCCACGATAAGAACCATCTCCCCCTGGGAACAAATAGATCCCTTTCTGGAACCATTTATCGTCGTCGAAGTCTACACACTGCAAAACTCCTGGCGCAGCACAGCGGGAACGAAAACTCTGCAAAGCCGCGTCGCTCACATCGGAAGTAGGAGTGTTTTCGCGATGGGTGCCTGCTTCTCCGCGAAAATTACCCGATCCCCAAAAGATTGTAATAATTAGACAGAAAATCGATAAGTATAGAATTGACCGCGAGATCGTCATGCGAAGGCTCCCAAAACCTTCCCGAACCAAGCCACCCAAGTCGCCCCTATCAGGCTTAATACCCGTCCATTGTTGTGATACAGAGAGCAGGATAGCCTATTTAGTCTGATAGCGATACCTGGTGCATCCTTGTAACAAACAGAAAGTGGGCAAATTAAAGCAGATTAGAAGTTCCAGCAGGTATTCCTGCGGCGCCACCCCCCCCAACTGGCCGCACACTGAAGTCTCGACCTTCATTCAAGCATGATTTTCGCTAAACGCTAAGACAGAGCGCAAGCCCGCAGGTTGAGATCCAAGCATCAAATAGGCTTAAGCTACGCTGCAAGGCAGGTCAGAGTGATGCCTTATCCATAAAAAGCAAAAGCGGGGGCCCCGGATTTTCGCCGGGAACCCCCGCTCGCGGTACAGGTTGTTCTAGTACTTTGGAAGTGCGATGGGCTGAGCGGAAACGATCAACTCGTCGTACCACGTGTAGGAGGTTGGTCCCGCACTGATAGTAGGATCACGGAAGCTCCAGTACGGGATCAAGGTGACCATGTCATAGCCCGGAGAACCCGTGTCCTGCAGGAGCGTATGATTGGTTATGTTGACAAATTGCACGAATGGCTGGCCCGGCAGTGCCACCCAAGCCTGGACCGAGCTGTTGGGTTCTCCCCAAGTCCCAATGTTCGCCTCAATATAGAACGTTATCCAGGTATCCGACGGATAATTGAAGCAGGAACCGGTGACGTTGTTGACTGCTTGATAGTGGCAGTTATAGCTAATGTCCGTTGTGTTGGCTCCCTGCTCATTCAGGTAGTCGTAGTTAGGCAGCGCAATTTGGAAGTTATCCTGCCCGCACTGGCTGTACATCACCGGATACTCCGGTAACGGCAGCCCCGTTGGATGGTTCACGAGAGTCATTTCTTCATTCGCGCAAGTGGCAGTGTCGTTCGATAGAATCGACTGTTTCCACGTCGTCCCGCCTGTTCCTGCAGCATTCCCTTGCGCGGTCGCCTCATTGTTCAGGAAGTTAGGATCAAATCTTTGCCGGAATTGCACGTAGAAGGTGCTGTTCTGACCGAAGACATGCGCCTCGGTAGGCCCGTTGGTCAGGGTGCCGTTAAACAGCTGTCGCCAATAGCCCGCAGGGTCGGCGCTCGCCAGCCCTGGAATGGTGAACTTTAATGAGGATCCTGAAACAGCTATCGTGGAGTCCAAACTCACCAAGGAAGTATCGTTCGTGTCTCCAGGATATAACCCGGACGCCGGCCATGTCGGTGGTGTCAGCACCGACGGATCATCAAAGCCCTGGCAAACAATCACACCCGCAGCGCTGCATCGTGCCTCAAAGTCCTGCATCGCTGGAGTCACCCCGGTATTCGACACAGTGACCGTCACCGCCACGGCCGTTCCGATATTTCCAGCCGCGTCCGATGCCTTGGCAGAAACTGTGTGCGAGCCATTCGCCAGTGTTGTTGTATCGAGCGCGTATGTATACGGCGCTGCCGTCAGAGCGGAGCCAACAGCGCTCCCATCCAGTAGGAACTGGAAGCTCGTCACGCCCACGCTATCCGTTGCGGTCCCGGTTAGCGTGAATGTTCCTGAGATCGTCGCTCCGTTGGTCGGCGCAGTTATTGTCACCGTCGGTGGTTGAGTATTTGTAGTGTTATTCGTCTGGAATGAGTAATCGCTGCTGACGCTTGCGGTTCCAGCGGAGTTTGATGAGTGCACTCGATAGTGGTAAAGCGTGTTGGACGTCAGACCCGTGATCGCGACTGAATGGGCTGTGACCAATGTGCTGTTCACTGTGGTGAGGGTCCCATACGCAGTCGTCGGTCCGTATTCAACCTGCGACGTTGCCGTGACATCCGTGGTCCAGCCGATGGTTACTCCAGTTGTCGTGATCGCCGTAGCTCCGACGTTGCTGATATTCGGGCCTGAGCCACTTCCGCCGCCGGAAGCCGCTGTCAGGCGCAGGGAATACGCGTTCTCCTCCCAATCATTTACGACGATAAAGACTCCGAACGCCGGAAAATAACGGAATCTTCCGAACGTGCCGTTGCCCTGCGCCGTACCAGGCCCGTTGGCATAGGTGACACTCGTACACGTGTTTGTGTCTGGGTCGAATAGAATGGCGCTGTTTCCGCCTACCCAGCCCACCATCAGCTTCTGGACTGGATCATAGGCAAACCCAGGCGAATTCGCGCTTATCAAACTGCTGCATCCGGTGGTCGACCCGGAAATGTCTTGCAGCACGTGGGATGACCCGCTGCTGATATCCACCTTGACGAACGCTCCGTTTCCTACTCCGAAGAACAGTTCGCGCCCTGGGTCAAGACCCCCGCCCAGGTTGAGATTCAATCCGATGCCATTGGACTGCAGCTCGGTATAGGCGTTGTTGGCAGGGTTATAGCTCCAGAAAGTGCCGAGGTCCTCGCCATCAACCACAAGGTTGTAGACCAGGTTGACGTTGGGGTCCCAATCCGTAACGCATCCGGAGCATGCCTCTGGCGGTCCACCGGTCGTCGGATCTTGGCGCAACCATGTAAAGTTGCTGAGGTTGAAAGTCCACGTATCAGGGTCGGCATATCCGCAGTTCGCCCGTGCGCCGCTATAGGCATACATCTTGTTTACCGTCGGCATGTAGGTCAGCGCGGCGTAAGTGTGCCGCGAGGTCGGGTTTCCATCCGATTGCGCATCAGTGCAGGCCCCATTGAATGTGCTCGGGTTTGTAATTCTAGTCATGGCGATCGGGTTTGCGTTCAGGTTCAGAGCGTAAACCTCGTTGCCGTAATAATCTTGGTGACCGCCACCCCAGATTATCATTCGATTTAGGGTTGTGTCTGCTGCTGCTCCACCCCATGCGGAAATGACCGCGCCGCACCCGGTATTAGCTTGGATCGAAGCATCATTCGGGCAATTCGGCGCTAATGTGGTATTGGGAATCTCGTACCACCCTAGCGCGCTGGGAATCCCTCCACCACTAGAAGCTGCGGCGGTCGTCGCCGTGGCGCTCGCGGATTGTGCCGAGGTGTCTCCTAGTGAGTCGTGGGCTGCAACAGTGTATGAATACGACGTGGAAGCCGTCAGGCCCGTATCGGCGTAAGTCGTGGTAGTGCTCGTGCCGATTTGATTGCCGCTACGGTAGACGTTGTAGCCTGTGACAGTTCCGGTAGATGCTGTCCATGAGAGATCTATTTCCGAAGACGACACGGCAGTCGCCGTAAGGCCTGTAGGCACACCCGGCAGCGTAGCGGATGAATTCACAGTCAGTGTGGCCGTGCTGCTGGTCATGCTTCCGGCTGTGTTGGTCACCACCACCGCGAACTGGGATCCATTAGCTGCGCTCGTCGTTGCTGGCGTTGTGTAGCTGGCTGCCGTCGCTCCCGCAATCGCCGTGCTGTTCTTCATCCACTGGTAGCTCAATGGGGCTGTGCCCGTAGCTACCACGCTGAACGTCGCCGTCTGCCCCACCGTCACTGTCTGACTCACCGGCTGTGCGGTGATGGAAGGCGCCACCGCAGCTGCGCTAACCGTAAGCGTGGCCGTGCTGCTGGTCATGCTTCCGGCTGTGTTGGTCACCACCACTGCGAACTGAGATCCATTAGCTGCACTCGTCGTTGCTGGCGTTGTGTAACTGGCTGCCGTCGCTCCCGCAATCGCCGTGTTGTTCTTCATCCACTGGTAGCTCAATGGGGCTGTGCCCGTAGCTGCTACGCTGAATGTCGCCGTCTGTCCCGCCGTCACTGTCTGACTGGCTGGCTGCGTAGTGATAGAAGGCGCCACGGCCGCAGCAGTCACCGTAAGTGTGGCCATATTACTAGTCGTGTTGCCAGCCGAGTCGCTCACCACCACCACGAACTGGGACCCGTTATCTGCGCTCGTCGTCGCCGGCGTTGTGTAGCTGACGGCCGTCGCTCCCGCAATCGCTGTGTTGTTCTTCTTCCACTGGTAGCTCAATGGGGCCGTGCCCGTCGCTACCACGTTGAACGTCGCCGTCTGCCCCGTCGTCACCGTTTCACCCAGTGGTTGCGCGGTGATGGATGGCACCACTGCAGCTGCGGTCACAGTAAGCGTGGCGGTAGAGCTGGTCATACTTCCAGCCGCGTTAGTCACCACGACCGCAAATTGCGACCCGTTATCTGCACTCGTTGTCGCTGGTGTCGTGTAGCTGGCAGAGGTCGCTCCCGCGATCGCTGCGTTGTTCTTAATCCATTTGTAGCTCAATGGGGCCGTGCCCGTCGCTGCCACGCTGAAAGTAGCATTTTGCCCCGCCGTCACCGTCTGGCTTGTCGGCTCCGTTGAAATGGTTGGCACCACTGGAGTGCCATCGCTGCTCGTCTTCGAGGCACTGACCAAGCCGGCACAACCTGCGAGACCCAGGCTCGAGATGGCAATCAGTAGGAGAACTGCTATAAATTCAACTTGACGTTTCTTAGCTCTGCCCTCGTTAACCACGATCATTATTTCCCCCGTCGTCGCCAGTTACCCGCCACAACTACATAAGGCTCCCGGTCGCGTTCCCCTACGCAGGGCAAGGATAGTTAGATCTTGCTAGGTGGCGTAACTGGACAGAGGGCGAAAAAGAGGGCAAGTCTGTTTATAGGACCTTGCACTGTCCTCTTGGACAAAACTCTTGCAGGAACATGTGTACTACCTGCTTATCGCTGGTTGATTTACCTGGATTGAGGGTTAGAGAATGCTAAGAATTTGCTTAAATGTCGCGCAACAGATGATTGATTGGAGTCCGACTGCGGGTTTGTGGTTAACCTGGATGAAGCCGGGCAGTGTGTGTCTGCGCCTCAGCCGTAAGCTAGATCGCTGTAGGATGATCCCTAGCTGCTCGGCGGCATCCGCCTGGAGGGTATCCCCGCGTTCTTGATTTTATAAATCAGCGTCCGATAGCTGATTCGAAGAGAGGCAGCCGCTTTACGGCGGTTCCATTGATTGGCTCGCAACGCCTCCAGCAATAGACTTCTCTCCTTCTCCAAAGTCGCCGCTTTCGTGCGCTGCCTAAGGGAGGCAATGCTTTTCAAAGTAATTTCATTGTTCAACGCTGTCGCTCGGACATATCCATCTTCCTCAGCCCCGGTCCCTCCCATCCCAGTCAACACATACCGCAACACGAAATTCGAAAGCTCCCGGATATTTCCTGGCCATTGCAAGCGCTCTAAATAAGCGAGCTGCTCTCTGCTCAGCGGCTCTCGCGGAATTTTGAACTCCTTTACAAAGCGCTGTCTCAGATGCTCCGTAAGGATCGCTATATCTTCGCGGCGTTCCCGCAGGCGTGGCAAACATAGGCGCACTACATTGATCCGGTAAAATAGGTCGGCCCTAAATCCTCCTTCCTTGATCCGCTCTTCCAGGTCTGTGCCCGTCGCACAGATCATCCTCGTTTGGATGACCCGTTCAACGCTGTCGCCGAGGCGGCAGAAAGTCCCGTCTTGAAGGAATTGTAGAAGCTTGGCTTGCGATATGGGATCCAGGTCAGCGATCTCGTCCAGGAAAAGAGTGCCATTGTTGGCCAGCTCAACTCTTCCGGGTTTCGACCCATAGGCTCCTGTAAATGCTCCCTTCTCGTAGCCGAACAACTCGCTTTCCAAGAGTTGATTTGGGATCGCTGCACAATTCACCTTGACGAATTCACCGCTTCGGTAGCAGGAGTGCGCATGTATCCACCGCGCTAACAGCTCTTTGCCTGTGCCGCCTTCTCCTTGGATCAATAAAGGAATGCATGTGTTTGCAACTTTCTCCGCGCGTTTTCGGACGGCTTCCATAGCGTCCGAGAATCCAAAAATTAGCTGCTCTTCCGCCCGGGAGCCGTCACCCTCGGAAGGCCTTTCGCGACCGATTTGCTCTATTTCGCTCATGCTTTGGATGGGGTGCTGACTTCCGATACCCCTCCCTACTGCCAGCACACAATCCACCAAATACATACCCAATAAACTTGCCAATTTATTGGCAAATAAGGACTTACAGCAACTTCCAAGGACGGCACAAGCCGTTTTTTATCAGTCAAATGGCTGTTTATCGGAGTTGCTCTCGCGTCTAGCTGAGCGCACGTCCCCGGGATCAATCCTCTTCATTAGGCCGTGGAAAACACTTTCACTAACGAGAAAAGTAGTGCCAGCAGGCTACCTGTATCCTCTTCAAGCCAATGCCTCCAAACCAACTCCTCCAGTTAGGCTCCTTTCTCCTGGAAACTGCACGGATTATCGTTTGACGAATTACGGCGTTCGAGCTAGTCTTGACTCCGTACTTGGCGCCGCTTTTTCCCAGCATCTCCTGGCCCTCTCAAGCGCCGTCGTTTATTGCCAAGTGCCAAACTTGAGAGGTTTGGATATTGATTTGGGCCAAGGCGGCTGGCACACAGCCCTGCTTTAATTCAGAAAAATTCCATCGAGCGCCTGCTGTCAGTGATACCGGTCGCCCCATAGCCTGCGCTTCTGCGACTGCTCATTGTCTCAGATTCAGGCGCCGCCCCTATCGTTCTCCCAATGCTCTCTCCGGGACACTAGTTTTGCGTTCGGGCAGCACTCATTTGCGGTCCGATCGAGCGCGCGTAGCTGCATTTTGCAAGTCCGGATTTTATTTTTCCCATTCAGTTTTCCATCTCCCCTCCCCAGCCGATCACAGACTCGTGTTCAGACAAAAAAAAACTAACTGCTACTTCGGAGGGCGATCATGGAATTTTTGAAGAAAACGGCGTTGCTTATTTTTGCTTTTATCGCGGGAACAACAAACCTCTGCGCCCAGATTGCGACTGTGGGGACCACGCGGGCATCCCATAATAACGGTTCCACACATTGGTCTGTGGCCGTAAGTCCCGTTGCCGGTGACACTCTGCTTGTCGGATGTGACTTCAACTCTGGCGTCTCCTTCGTCGGCGTGTCCGATACCGCCGGCGATACCTTCACTCTCATCGCCCAGGAAGCCGACTCTACCAACTTTGCTGCTCGCGTCTACCTCGCCATGAATGTCAAAGGTGGCTCTACTACCGTCACCTGCACCGCCGCCAGCGGCCCTCCCAACAACGAAATCTACGTCACGGAACTAAAAGGCGTTAACCCCTCTGTCCCCATCGACAAAGCCTTGTCTCTAGGCGGATCAACCAGCCCTGCCTCCGGCTCAATAACTACCACTAATCCCAACGAATTTCTCTGGGCCTACATCATCTCAGGTGCCGTCACCAAGGCCAGCGGTTGGGCCTCCCTCTCCAGTTTTGACGAGAATTTGGTGGCCAGCAAAGCACAAGCGGTCCCCGGGACAGTTGCCCCATCTTTTCGCGTTACCATGAATTGGACTCTCCTCGTTGTGGCCTTGAATCCAACCGGAAGCGTCGCACCCCCACCCATATCCGTTTCGCTCTCTCCGTCTGCCGCTTCTGTTCAAGTCAGCCAGTCTGTCCCTTTCATCGCGACACTTCACAACGATTCCCAGGAAAAAGGCGCAACCTGGAGCCTTTCCGGTGCGGGCTGCTCCGGTGCAACTTGCGGTTCCCTCTCCAACGTAACCACTACTTCGGTCACCTACACCGCTCCTGTCAGTGCCCCCACCCCCGCAACTGTCACCCT
>Ga0209655_10000031_pt1 | contig 48912 bp, 32 predicted proteins | sample BogFormECP03_OM2_FD_188236 | JGI IMG/M metagenome (GOLD analysis project Ga0209655, IMG submission 188236) | Bog forest soil microbial communities from Calvert Island, British Columbia, Canada - ECP03_OM2 (SPAdes) (version 2) | ecosystem: Environmental > Aquatic > Freshwater > Wetlands > Bog ...
TCGAACCCTCGCCTCGACCTTGGCAAGGTCGCGTACTACCACTATACGAATCCCGCGTACGGAGCAACTTCGCGCCAGGCATTTATTTATAGCATGGCGGTCTGAGCGGGACAAGACCTTGCACGCGCGGGTAGTGTTCTAATTGACGTGTTGGCGGTCTCGTCGCATAAAGGAACAGAAAGGAGTGCTCTATGGGCACAAGATTGAAAATGACCCCGATTGGCCAACCAGTGCCGGAGTTGCCGGTCGCTGATGTCGAACGCGCACAACGGCATTACAGAGATGCACTCGGCTTTGAGATTGAATGGCTTTACCCAGGCAAAGAGATTGGGGCTGTGTCACGCGGCAAAGTGGCGATATTCTTTCGCAAGAGGAAGCCGCCGTTCGAACCTGCCATTCACTGGGTGTTCGCTGAAGATATCGATGCGTCGTATCAGGAACTGCAGTCGTTAGGCGCGAACATCTTGGAACCTCTGAAAAAAAAACCTTGGGGCTTACGGCAATTCACCGTAAAGGATCTCGACGGGAACCTCTTCTATTTCCACCATGACTAACACTGCCGGCGGGCGGTGTGCCGCACGCGCCGCTTCTGCGCATGCCAGCCGTATCTTTTGCAGGTCAGCAGACGTTCGCAGCAGTATTTGGATTTGCAATCTTCTCGCGGGGTAGTAGAGAATATGCCCCACTCGGCAGCGGCGAAGATTTCGGCATCGCCCTTCGGAGTACCGCATGGCATCGTTGCCCAAAAAAGTTTTCATCAGCTACGTGCAAGAAGATGGCGCCGTGGCCTACGAACTCGCCGCGGGTCTGGAATCGCAAGGCTATAGCAGCTGGTATTACGAACGCGACTGCCCCGCCGGCGCGGACTACTTCGAAGAAACGCACAAGGCGACTTCCGACTGCGAAGCGATGGTCATCATAAATTCGCCGCGCTCGCTGCCCTCCGATCAGATCACGCGTGAAATCGGCCGCGCGGTAGAAAGTTCCAAAGCCACTTTTCCCCTTCTGCTGGAAGTCACGCACGACGATTACGCGCATCGCCGCCCCGGCCGGCATCAGGCCATGGCCGCGGCAAACGCCACGCGCATTCCTGCGGAAAGAGTCGCGACGGTCGTTCCTTCGCTCGTCGCGGGCCTGGGCGCAAAGGGTATTCAAGCGCACGCGAATGGCCGCTGGGCGACCGCGGAACCTCCGAAACAAACCACCACAGTTCCGCAGGCAATTTTGAACGCGCAACTATCGCTCAGCCGAGCGGCAGCGATTGTCGCCAAGCCCACAACGGGCGTCCAGATTCCGGCTATGTCGTCACCGGCCGCGACGTCGTCGTCGACAACCGCAACAACGGCACGGAGAAGCAACAACCGCCGCGGATGATCATCGGAATCGCGGCTGCATTGGTCGTTGTGGCGGCTGTGGGCTGGAAAGTTTTGCATCACCCTCCGCCTCCGCCACCGGCACCCGCAGTGACCACGGCTACGGTGATGATTCGTTACGCCAGCGACCGGCACAAATGCACTCCTGACCTGAATGTGACGATCGCGGGCAAAGCGTTTCATCCCACGTCGAATGCATTCGCCGCGAGCGGAGTGAAATCTGGTGCGCAGGAATACACAATTGATGGATCGATTTCGTGTCCGGGACGCAAGGCCGTGCAAGCCAGTGGATCGGGCGCCATTGATGTCCATGAAGGTGCCGTTTTTGATTTGGCGTGGCAGGCGAAATCCGGTGGCACGAGCAACGTCGATCTGATTCGAGTGACAGACGATTCTGCGCCCCCCGTGGCGAATCATGAAAAGGGCGGACACGGGTCGCAAAATCCCGTTCAGAATAATGTTCCGCGCACGGTAACTCCAGCGCCGACGCCCGTGCCCGTTCCCCTTCCCGTGCAAGCCGTGGCCGGTCAACAACAGCTGCAAAATGCGCAAGCGGCCTACGCGCAAGGACGCTATTTCGCTCCGCTGAATAGCTCGGCGCTCTTCTGGGCGATTCAATCCCGCAACGCCGGAAATCAAAACGCCCGCGCGCTGGAGCTACAGATCGACAACATTTATAAAGCGCAAGTGACCCAGCTTTATCAGCAGCGGAATTATCCAGCGGCGATGCAATTGGTTGACCTAATGCTGAGCTACTATCCTGGCGAGGCAGGCCTGCTGCGCGACAAGCAGATGATCATGGCCGCTGCCAATGGCGGCGCCAAACAGGCGCCGTTCAATGTGCAGATGCCCCGCCCTCAATACCCGCCGGGAGCGATGCCGCCGCGTCCCGTACCGCATCCGTAAGCGAATTCGGCCGCCCGCTCAAATCGTCCGCGCCGCTCGCCCGCTTTGTTCCTAGTACTCTCAGCAGCAATCAGAACCGCCTTCGCGAACGGTTCTGCCCACCAAATTCTCATCGCTCCGCAGCGGATTGCGAACTTCTCCAAACTTGAAAATCCTTTCCGTCGGATGCCATCGGCCCCCCCGTCCTATCTACGCTCAAGCTGGAAACCATTGGGGCTAAGTAACTTATCCTGCCGTCGCACTCGCTCCTAAACGCCTTCCATAGGCCTCGAATTGCCACATCCTCTATATGGGTCGGACTCAATTTCGCGACCATCGATGGCAGTACTGAAACTTTAGTTACGGTAGTTTTTCCGGCGCTGCGGTCCTGCCGGCTAATCCACAGATTGGGAGCTGCGTGCGAAAACCTCAAATATTTCTCTCTGCGGAGAAAATAAAGATGCGTAAGGCCGTGGTCAAGTTCTGTCTCTGGCTTCTCACGACGGTTGTCGCTCCGTTTTCCGTGTACGCGCAGACCAGCATTCTGACGCAGCATTACAACAGCGCGCGCACCGGCCAGAACATCAACGAGACGATTCTGACTCCCGCGAACGTGAACTCCACGACCTTCGGAAAATTGTTCGCGCTCGGCGTGGATGGCTACGTTTACGCCCAGCCGTTGTACGTTCCGGGCGTGGCCATTCCCGGCCAGGGAACGCACAACGTTCCGTACGTCGCCACCGAACATGATTCGCTGTACGCGTTTGACGCCGATACGGGCGGAGCGCCGCTGTGGTACGTGACTTTTCTGGTGAATGGCGCGACCACGCTTTCCACTTCCGACGTGGACAACACGCAAGACATTCATCCTGAAATTGGCATTACCGGCACGCCCGTGATTGACCCGTCGACAAACACTTTGTACGTGGTGGTGAACACCAAAGAAAGCGGCGTCTTGATTTAGCGGCTCCGCGCGCTGGACATCACCACCGGCGCCGAAAAATTCGGTGGTCCGGTGATGCTAAGCGGCTCGGTGCCAGGAACCGCTCCCGACGGAAACGGCACCAGCGTCCCTTTCAACGTGCAATGGGCCAATCAGCGGCCCGGGCTGCTGTTGCAAGGCGGATACGTCTTCATCGGATTCGCATCGCACGGCGATAACGGTCCATGGCACGGCTGGATTCTGGGCTACAACGCCACCACGCTGCAGCAGACGGGAATCTGGAACACTTCACCCAACGGAAAAGGTAACGGAATTTGGGGCGCAGGCTCGGGCATCGCCGTCGACTCCGGCGGCAACGCGTATGTCTCCACAGGAAATGGCGACGACACGGTGACGATTCCCGCGCCGCGTCCTTCGAAAACGATCGATTACGGCGACAGCATCGTCCGCGTCAGTCTGGCCAACGGAAATCCCACGCCAACCGACTACTTCACTCCCTACAATCAGGCCAGCCTCGATGCTTCCGACGCCGATCTTGGCTCGGGCGGCGTATTGATTCCGCCAGATCAGACCGGACCGTATCCGCACATTCTGATCGAAGCTGGTAAGAGTGGCGAAATCTATGTAGTGAATCGCGACCAGATGACCAGCGACGGCAGCCACTACTGCAACGGCTGCAGCAGCGATCCGGAAATTATCCAGAGCGTCGGCGGCATCGGCGACCTTTGGTCCATGCCCACGTATTGGAACGGCAACGTATATACGTGGGGCAATGGCGATCATTTGAAAGCGTTCACGCTGAGCGCTGGACGATTGTCCACATCGCCTACTTCACAATCGGCGGAGTCCAGCGGATTCCCAGGCTCGACCGCAGCGGTTTCTTCGAACGGCACGACGAACGGAATCGTGTGGGCGGTGGAAAGCGACGCTCACACCTCGAACGGTCCGGCAATTCTTCGCGCATACAATGCTAACAACGTCTCCACGCTGCTCTATGGTTCCAACCTCACCAGTGGCCGCGATCAACTCGGACCCGCCGTGAAATTCGTGGTGCCCGTTGTTACTAACGGTAAAGTGTACGTGGGCGCGCAGATGGAAGTGGACGTCTTCGGACTGCTCGGCAGCGAGCCGCAGACCGCCGCGCCCGTGATGAACCCGCCCGCCGGATCGTATTCCGGCAGCGTTTCGGTGACCATGTCCAGCCCCACTCCGAACGCGACGATTTACTACACCACTGATGGCTCGGCGCCTTCCACCGCATCGAATTTATATTCCGCCGCCGTCACGCTCACCGTCACCACCACGGTCAACGCGATTGCCATCGCCAACGGCTCCATTCAAAGCACGGAATCCACCGCAGCTTACGTGATCGCTTCGCAGACCGCGCCCCCGAATTTCTCCCCCGCTGCCGGCACGTACGTTTCGGCGCAGTCCGTGACGTTGACCGACGACACCTCCGGCGCCGTGATTTACTACACCACAAACAACACCACGCCTACGCACAGTTCCGCAATCTACTCGAGCCCCATCGCGGTGAGCAGCACCACCACGATCCAAGCGATCGCCTCCTCCACCGGACTGAGCTACAGCCCCGTCGTAAGCGGCACCTTCACCATCGCCGCCAACGGAACAACTCCAATCAACTTCGGCCTCGGCTTCAGCGATCCTGGCTGCATTTAGATGAATGGCAGCACCGATCTGGATGACAGCCGCCTGCAATTGACCAATGGCGCGGAAAATGAAGCCGGCAGCGCATTCTGCACCACGCAGGTGGACGTGCGCGGCTTCGTCACGGATTTTACTTTCCAGCTCTCCGACGCCAGCGCCGACGGCATCACTTTCACGCTGCAGAATTCCGCAGCAGGCGCCACCGCGCTCGGCCCCGGAGGCGGCGGCCTCGGCTATGGGCCAGACACCGTCGGAGGCTCGGGCGGAATCACACCGAGCGTCGCGATCAAGTTCGACCTCTACAATAACAATGGCGAGGGCGACGATTCGACTGGCCTATATACCGACGGCGCATCGCCCACGACGCCGGCCGTGGATTTGACTTCGTCCGGCATTGACCTGCACAGCGGCGACACCATGGCCGTGCACATCACCTACGATGGCACCACGTTGACGATGACCATCACCGACGCCGTGGTGAATAAAACTTTCACCCAAAGCTGGCCCGTCAATATTCCCGCGATCATCGGCGGAAATCTGGCCTACGCGGGATTCACGGGTGGCACCGGCGGCTTGACGGCGAGCCAGAAGATCGAATCGTGGACATTTGTTTCCTACGTACCGCAATCGCAGCAATGGACGATCGTAACCACCAGCGAGTCCGCGCCGAACGCGCCGCCGCTGACCGATGCCAACGGCAATCCGTATCCCTGCAGTGGCCAAAGCCCCGACAATTCCGGCGACGCGAATCCGAATTGCTATAACCCGCTGGTCATCACCACCGACTGGCACGCTCCGACGATTCCCGGCGGGGGCACAAACGCCACCATGCTGGCGGATACGTTTACGAATTCCAGTTGTTCGGCTTCGGGAAATGTCACCAGCATCACCACCACCGGATATCTTCCTTCCGGCGCTTACACCGCCGTGATCACCGTAGTGCTCGATAACGGCGCGACGATTACATTCACCGGAGCGAGTTCGTCAAACAGCAGCCAGTTTTCGGGGACTTTTTCTTCGACGGGAACTTGCATGGGCGGCGATTCCGGAGCGTTCACCGCGACATTATTTCCGGCGGTCACCGGAATGTATGCCGGCTCGTTCGAATCCACGAGCGGCGGATCGAATGCCAGCGTAGAAATGGGCCTGCAAACCGATTGGAATTTCAACGTCACCGGCACGATTACGCCGGCAACGGGCGCGCCGGTCTGCTTTTCGAATCTCACCATCGGCACGCCGCTGGCGAATACCTATGCCTCAAGCATGGCGAGCGGCGACGTGATCGCAGCGGTTGGCTCGGACAGCACCGGCAACGTAGTGGCGTTCATCGCCAGCAATACCGATGCGAACGAACAACCGCTGCCCGACGGCGGACTATACGTCACTTACGTCGGACTGGCCGGCGCCTGCAACGGAATTTCCGGCACCGACGTGCCGTTCAAGAAAGTCATTACGTGGCGTTGGCAGCCGCCGCGACCGGTTTGGCCGCGGATGCCGACCAGACCAGAGCCTATCGGACCAGAGCCCATCGTGCGAGCGCCGATCGTGCCAAGACACGCCCCGATTTGGCGATTTGGCAATGTGCAGACGCGGCCGTGGGTGCGTTCCTTAGTGCGCGCCCAAGCTCGTCCCGAACTGCGTGCTGATCCTCGTCCGGAAGTTCTTCCTGAAGTTCGTCCCGAACTCCGCCCTGAAGTCCGGCCCGAAGTTCATCCGTAGACTTGAACGGTGGCAGAGAGCGGCGTTCACGGCGCGACCGCCATCCCCGAACTCGCCTCGACCAGTTTTTGCACCGCGGGCGCGACGGCCAAAACCAGATCCGCCGTCGGCTTCGTCGCTTGCTGAATCAGGGTGAGCTGTTGCTGCCTCCACTCCGCCGACGTAGGTTTACGCGCGTCAATGCTATCGAGAGCCTGCAATCCTGCGGCGCCCAGAGCGGCGAGATTCTGCGAAACTGGCGCGACCTCTTTCAAGAGAAACGAATTCTGCAGCAGCGCCTGTAACGCGCTGTCGTTGTCCCGCCACTTCGTCAATTCTTGGCGGATGTAGGACTCCGCCGCAGCGTCCTGAAATTTGTTCACGATGAATTGGTCCACGGCCGAAGAGAATTCCCTGGCGGCCGCGCTTTCCGGCGCAATCGCATCCACCATACGATTCAGCGGAACGTCGCTGGTCTGAATCCCGCCTGCCTTTTCCGCTTCCGTCTCGCGGATGGTGATGCTCGCCGGCTGCGCGGCTTGCGCCAGCACGTTGAGCGCGGCGATATCATCGGTTCCGGCTGCACGTGCCAGCATCACGCCACTGCTCGAGCGGTGCGTCAGGCCCAGTTCCTCCAGATGCGCGCTGACCGCCACCATCCTGCGATACATCGAATTCACATCCCGCACTTGCTGCGGCGACCACAGTCGTTCGGCGATCACCGCGGCGCGCGGCCATATGCGCGATTCGATGGTTTCGTCGGACGCAAACTCTTCCCACATGCACGCCTCACCGCCCAGAATCAGTTTTTGTTGCGCTGGGGTGAGCGTGGCATCGGCGCCCGCCAGCGGATCGACCAAATAATGCTGCGCCGCGGGAGCCATCGCGTCCAGGTAGTAACCGCTCGATAGGATTCCCCGGTAGCCCTGCCTCGCTGCTTCGGCCAGAGAATCCTGGCCGCGCCACGATTGGATCACGATGTTCTTGGGCATTCCCGGCGTCAATATCTCGTCCCAGCCGACCATGAATTTGTGATGTCTGCTGACAATCTTCTCCACGCGATCCGTGAAATATTGCTGCAGCTGCTGATCGCTCTTCAGATTGTGCGCCTGCATGAACTCGTGGATCTTCGGATTCCCATCCCACTGTTTGCCGTTTACTTCGTCGCCGCCGATGTGAAAATAGCGGTCCGGAAATAAGATCGCCATCTCGCCAATAAACTTGTCTAGCATCTTAAAAGTGGATTCGCGCGTCGGGTCCATCGCTGGATCGAAGATTCCCCAGCGCCGCTCGATCTGGTATGGTCCCGGGCCGCTCGCAAGTTCCGGATAGCCCACGAACCACGCCGTGCTGTGCCCCGGCATATCGAATTCCGGCACGATGCGAATCCCGCGGTCGCCGGCGAAAGCAATCAGCTCGCGCATCTCGCTTTGCGTATAGTACATGCCGTCGGAGCCGAGTTCCTGCAGCTTCGGAAATTCCCTGCTCTCCAGGCGGAATCCCTGGTCGTCGGAAAGATGCAGGTGCAGCACATTCATTTTCACTGCCGCCATCGCATCCACATTCCGCTTCAGAGTTGCCATCGAAATGAAATGGCGGCTCACGTCTATAGACAGCCCGCGCCAAGGGAAACGGGGCGAATCTTCGATATGAACTGCGGGCACAGCGTAGCCGTCTGGAGTCACTTCCACCAATTGCAGAAAAGTCTGCAGGCCGCGCATCACGCCAATCGGATTCGGGGCCGTCAGCTTCGCGCCCGCGCTGCTGACGTCCAGAATGTAACTCTCGTCCTCGCCCAAATCCTGAACGGGTTCGCTGCCATGATCCGCGTGGATCACCAAAGTCGCGTGCCCCGCGTCGGCAAGCCGGTCGTTCAGAAAATAACCGGTCTCGCGGCCCAGGTCGCGCAGAAAGCGCTGCGCGGCGCGCTCCAACTTCGGTTCGTTGTAGCCCGCAATCGCTACAGAAAACGTTTGCGGCACCATTAAGCGGCCGGCGCCGAGCGTCAACGTGGCCGGCATTGGCATCACGTTGATAGTCGGGGGTGCAACTTGCGGCGCCTGCGCTGTTGCGGCGGAACTAATCAAGGCAAATACCATTACTAGTAAGTAACCACAGCGCATCGCGTGCTTCCCGATTCCGAAATGAGCGACCATGTCTCTCCCAAGAGCGACGTGAAATAAAGTTCACCGTCATAACATTCGCAGCACTTTTCAGCAAGCAGCACGCAAATTCGCCCGCGAAAGAAACTCTTCGCCGCGATTTCCCATTGCCTCGGCCGGGCGAAGTGTGCCATAAATCCGCCCCGCCATGACATTCACTTTATTGGATTGGTCCGCGATCATTGCTTACCTCCTGATTACCCTCCTCCTGGGTCTCTATTTCCGCCGCTCCGCCAGCAGAAGCTCCGAAGATTATTTCGTATCCGGACGCACCGTCTCCTGGTGGCTCGCCGGCACCTCGATGGTGGCCACCACGTTCGCAGCGGACACTCCTCTACTGGTCGCCGGACTCGTGTACACGCAGGGAGTTTCCGGAAACTGGATCTGGTGGGCCTTCCTGCCGTCCGGGATGATGACGGTTTTTCTTTTCGCGCGCTTGTGGCGCCGCTCCGGCCTGATGACCGACGTGCAATTCGCCGAGATGCGCTATGCCGGCAAGCCCGCCGCATTTCTGCGCGGCTTTCGCGCCATCTACCTCGGCGTGCTGATGAACTGCCTGATCCTCGGCTGGGTCACAAAAGCCATGATCAACATCGTCGGCACCACGCTGGGCGCCACCATCAGCCAGTGGCATTTCCTGCAAAGCATGTCCGCGAGCCTCACGGGAATTTTCGGCCCGGTATTCTCCGGCACCGACGGCTACGCGCTGATTATCTGCATTTTTTTCCTGATTCCCTTCACCGGTTTCTATGTTTCGCTCGGCGGACTTTCCGGGGTGCTGTGGACGGACCTATTTCAGTTCATTTTGAAGATGGGCATCGTCATCGCCATCGCCTGGTACGCTGTGAAAGCCACCGGCGGCATGAGCTCGATGATCAGCCAGATCGCCGCGCTGCGCGCCAAAAATGGCGGCTCCGATCCGCTCGCGTTCCTTCCCGATTTTTCGCAAGGCTTCGCCAGCGAAACGCTCTGGACCTTGCCGGTAATTACGTTTTGCGTGTACCTCGGCGTGCAATGGTGGGCCTTCTGGTATCCAGGAGCGGAACCCGGTGGCGGCGGATACATCGCGCAGCGCATTTTCAGCGCCCGCGACGAGCGCCAAGGTTTGCTCTCCGTGCTGTGGTTCAACGTAGCGCATTACGCACTCCGTCCGTGGCCCTGGATTCTCACCGCGCTCGCGGCGATCGTTCTCTACCCCGGCCTGGCGCATCCGGAAACCAGTTACATGCTGATGGTCAACGATCACGTGCCGCACGCCCTGCGCGGCATCATCGTAGCCGGATTCCTGGCCGCGTTCATGTCCACGATCGCGACGCAATTGAACTGGGGTACTTCCTACGTAGTCGAAGATTTCTACCGCCGCTTTCTGGTGCGCAACGCATCGGAACGCCACTACGTGCGCGTTTCGCAGGTCGTTACGATCCTGCTCGTGATCGCCAGCGGCTATGTTTCCGCGCAACTCGCTTCGATTCGTTCCGGCTGGCAAGCGGTGCTGGAAGTGGGCGCAGGCACCGGCAGCGTCTATCTGCTGCGCTGGTATTGGTGGCGCATCAACGCGTGGAGCGAAATCTCCTCGATGATCACCGCGCTGGTTTTGACTCTAGCTTTGAATTCGGAGGGATTGTGGAACGCGCTGATCGGACGGCCCACATTCTACACCGGCCCGGCAACGGTGCTTTTTGCAAAAAACGTGCTGACCACGACGGTCGTGACTACCACCGTGTGGATTTTAGTGACTCTGTTCACCGCGCCGGAACCCAACAGCATCCTGCTGTCGTTCTATCGCAAAGTGCGCCCAGACGTCGCGGGATGGAAGACGATTGCCGCGCTCGCTCCGGAAATTTCCGCGACGCACGATCTCGGCCGCAATCTATGGTGCTGGATCCTCGGCACAGTGATGGTCTACAGCGCGCTATTCGGCGTCGGAAAACTGCTGATGCAAAAATGGCCCCTGGGAATTTGCCTGACGACGCTGGCCGCACTCTGCTCCTGGCAAATGTCGCGCGAACTAAGCCACGGCCACGGCTCACCAGAACGCGCACTGTAACCTTCGCCGAAAAAGCGCTTAGACCAAGGCGCGCGCTATCAGCGTTCTCTGAGTCTCTGCGGTGTTGTCGCCTCGATGTGGCTGCGTCGCGAAAATAATCAACGGAATCTGCGAATCACCAAGGTGTGGCGGCCAGAGCGATACAAACCCAGCACGTACATGCAAGCCCTTCCCTTCGTGGTGAAAATCAGCTGGCGAATTCGCAGCAGCGGTGAGCCGCGCGGCACCGCCAGTAGCTCCGCGGTTTTCAAATCCGCTGCAGTCGCGTCAATTTCCTCGTCGGCGTAAGCCAGTTCCACTCCGTATTCGTGCTCCAGCGTAACAAACAGCGAGCCCCGCTCCAGCGCTCCGCCCGCCAGCGCCGGAAATTCGTCGGCGGACAAATAGCAAGTCTCCAGCGCGAAGGGCTCGTCGCCCGCCTGGCGCACGCGTTCCAACATGAACACATGGCTATTGGATGGCAGCGAAAGCCGCGCTGCGATCTCGTGCTCATTGTCGCGCACGCTCGAGGAAATAATTTTCGACCTTCCCGCAAGCCCGCGGCTGGCCATCTGCTCCGTGTAACTCATGAGCTTGTTGAAATGAATTTTTGGCGGCGCGACGAACGTGCCGGAACCATGGCGCCGCTCGACCATGCCCTCGCGCGCCAGATCCGCGAGCGCGTGGCGCGCCGTCATCAAGCTGACTTTGTGCATCTTGGCGAGCTCGCGTTCGGAAGCAACGGCGTCGCCGGGTCGCAGCTGTCCGGATTCGATGCGCTTGCGGATGACATTCTGGATGCGCTTGTAAGTGGGCTCGCCGTTACGGCCGATCGGTGTCATGAAAGCTCCGGAAATTGCTGAGAGTCTAGCAGGTTAGGCCTTGGACGCGATGCAAACGCGCCGGGGCCGGCCTCCAAAGTGCAAACAGGCTGCTATAGAGCGGAAAAATCCGCTATAGAGCGTATTTGAAAAATCTATCAGGAGCCTTATACATATTCATTTTTCTCTTGACAAGCTATATTTTCCGCTATATAGCTCTTTCCATCTTTGGGGTGCTTGGGGGAATATATGCAGATTCGCCACACAGAACGTCAGCAGGAGGCTTTCGTGAACGAGAATTCCCGGCTCGCAAAGTTTGTGCTACTGCTCTGCCTCGGTGTGTTTGGCGCCGTGTTTGCCGCTCTAGCGCCTGCGAACGCGCAAGAGACCACCGCATCCATCACGGGCTTTGTCACGGACTCTTCAGGCGCCGCCCTTGCGGGTGCCACCGTCACCGCGACGGACGCTGCGCGCGGCACCACGTATCCGACGCAAACCAACAGCGACGGCGCGTACTACCTCATCCGCCTGCCGATCGGAAAGTACGCGGTGAAGGCGGAAGCCAAAGGTTTTCAAACCGCGACGCGAACGGCTTTCGAGCTGGTCCTGGATCAAGTCGCGCGGGTAGATTTCCAGATGACCGTGGGCGCCATGTCGCAGACGGTGGAGGTAACGGCGGCGGCCCCGCTGCTGCAAACGGAGACCACGGACATCAGCACTCATATCGACAGTGTAGTTACCGAAAATATTCCGCTGATCACTGGGAACTATGGTGAGCTCACTTTGCTCACCCCGGGAGCAGTTAGCACCAATCCTGGAGCTTTTAAGTCGGGTCAAAACACGTTTCAGGTGGGCCGCCCTTACATTAACGGCAATCGCGAACAGACGGATAACTACATCCTCGATGGCATCGACAACAATCAGAGCGACAACAACGAAGTGGCCTACTCACCGAGCCTTGAGGCCATTCAGGAATTTAATCTCATCACCCAGAATCCTTCCGCGGAATTTGGCAATTTTCTGGGCGGCATCGTGAATACCACCATAAAATCCGGCACGAATTCGTATCACGGCAGCGCCTTTGAATTCTTCCGGAACGATGCATTGGACGCCAATGAGTGGAGTAACGGCCTCACGCCAACGGTAACTCCCAAGGCGGCGCTTCGATATAACCGCTTCGGAGGTACGTTCGGCGGGCCGATCGTTAAGAATAAGCTTTTCTTCTTCGTCGACTATCTCGGACAGCGCATGGACCAGCCGTCCACCCAGAGCGTGCAGGTTATGAGCGCAGCAGAGCGCGCCGGAAATTTCGGCGAGTTGTGCCCTTCGTTTGTCGCCGGGATATGCACGAATTTAGCCGACCAACTGTACATGCCGCAAGCGGGTGTGGCTCCAACGGCACGCACGCCAATCCTGAATAACAACTTGACGGCGGCGGGACTCACGCTGAGTCCGGCGGCATCCTCAATCGTGAATTCATCGCTTTACCCACTGCCGACCACCGGTAATATCTTGTTCTATCAGCAGAGCATCTTGAATGACGCGGACCAAGGCGACGTCAAGATTGACTGGACACCCACGGAGAAGGACCGTATCTATGGGCGTTATTCGCAACAATCCGTGCGGAATCCAACCACGGAAACCTTCGTGCTTGCCAATAACGGCATCACGGATTTTAACTACCCCTTAAAGAACGGGGTGCTCGGTTGGACCAGGACGATCGACCCCACCCTCATAAACGACCTCCGTGTGGGTTTCAGTTATTTCCCCGTTAGCCAGGGCTATACGAACCCGACCGGGGAAAATCTTCCACTGAAATTCGGCATTCCGGGTTCGCCGAGCACATTCTTGCCCTCGCTTCAGGGCCTATTCGGCAACGTCGGAAACATCGCCAATAGTTTGTCGGCATTTAACACTTTCAATGACACCGTGATTCAGATTGGCGACTCGCTCGTAAAGTCCCATGGAAATCATGAATTTCACGTAGGCTTCCAATTTAACAACTACCGCGACAATTTCCTCTATCCCGGCAACGAAGGGCTGGCGGGCTTTTTCAACTTCAACGGGCAGTATACGGGCAACGGCGGCACTTCCTTGGGTTCCGGTCTGGCGGATTTCATGCTTGGCCTTCCCAACAACCTTGGCATTGGCAGCAGTACATCCGGCAACCGCCACGTACGAAACAGCCTCTGGGCAATTTACGGGCAGGACAACTGGCGCCTGCGGCACAATCTCACGTTGAACCTTGGTGTGCGCTGGGAACTGAACACGCCCCGCTTTGCTGCAGACGGAAACGCCGTAAACTATGAGCTGTTTGGCGGAGATCTCATCACTCCGACGCTGAACAACAACGGTTTGGGCAAAGCGCTCTACAAGCAATATAACGGCATCGCCAACCTGCAGCCACGCATCGGTGTGGCCTGGCAGCCGGGTTTCCTGAAGAACACGGTGGTTCGTGCGGCCTACGGGGTTACCAGTTTCAACGAGAGCAACGGCGTCAACAATTTGCTGACGGCAAATCCCCCGTTCGAGACGGCCCACAACGTCACCTTTGCTCCCACTACGTCGCTGCCCCCGAGCACCTTGGACCAAGGGTTTGTCGGCTTTCCCACGGGATGTACTCTCCCGCTGGCGGTAGCGTTTTCTCCAGTCTGCTTCCAGGGCGTGAACATTCATGCTTTTGACATAAACATCCGGCCAGCCTTTCAGCAGGAATGGAACTTGAACATTCAGAGGCAGTTCGGAAACTCTACAACTGTGCAAGTCGGCTACGTGGGTGAGGACGATCAACACCTCAGCAACATCATCATGCTGCAGCAGAATGAATTGAACGCTAACGGCACGATCACTCCCAGCCCGTTCCTCAACCCAACCTTGCTCGGAGAAGTTGGCCAAGCCAGGTATACGCTGTCAAACGGTGTTAGCAACTACAACGCGTTGGAGGCGGTCCTGCAAGAGCGCTTCACAAACGGCCTGCAGGCACAGCTGAACTACACATGGTCCAAGTGCCTGAGCGACACGCCGGGATTCTACGGCCAGTACGGCGACGCTGTCAGCACCGAGGCGCAAACGATCGCCGGGTGGGCGTTTCCGCAGAATCCCTACGACCAGATCGGTGACTACGGCCGCTGCCCGCAAAACATTGCCTCGCTGTTCAACGGATACGTGGTGTACGAACTTCCTTACGGACACGGCCGGCGGTTTGGCAACGACGTAAATGGATTCGTGAACGCTGTGGCGGGAGGCTGGCGGATCAGTTCCGCCTTCGTCTTCCACAGCGGCTTTGCTCAAACCATTTTTGCAAGCAGCGATACGTCGGGTACGGGAGGGTTCTCGACGCGCGCGGACTGCGTTCCGGGGGTTAATCCACGCGTCCCGATGGTATACAACTCGGCTAACAACGGCGTCTCGTTCCTGAATCCTGCGGCCGTCACCACTCCAGCGGCAGGAACATTCGGCAATTGCGCCGTCGGTGCCTTCGACGGCCCCGGATACAAGTCTGCTGACCTGAGCTTGGGCAAGAACTTCTCGATCACCGAACGGCAGACATTCGAGTTCCGGGTGGATATGGTGAATTTCACGAACACACCGATCTTCAACTTCGGGCAAGAATATAGCGGCCAGCACACTGCGGGCGCGTCCAACTATGGTGAGATCTTTACTTCACAAGGGGCGCGCACTATTCAGTTTGCGTTGAAATATAGCTTCTGATTTACAGCGAAGGGTTTGCAGTAACGGGGCCCCCACCCCCAACGGAGTCGTCGCCTAACCGCGGCGGCTCCGCTTTTTTTGCCTCACTCCGAGCGAAATCCATCCTGGTGCGAATACTTGATTACTTCCACCTCGGACGTGGCTTCGCCGAGCCCCAAACAAGATCAGCCGTGAAGCGCCCGCGGCGGCAACGGAATCCATCCCAGAAAAATCAGAATCATGAAAATGCCGAGGCCCAAAATGATCAATGTCGGGATCCAGAAGCTATAGGGATGCTCGGCGCGATCGAATCCGCCCGGCGGGCAGCCCTTGTAGTAGCCCTTCCCGGTAAAAAGACTGAATCCCGCCCAGCCTATGCTGGCAATTCCTAGCAACAAGAATGGCACCGCTCTGCCCTCCTGGCGAACGCCTGCGATAAGCCATAGCTATGTTAAGCCTGGAATTCGTTTCGCGAACCTGAGCGCTGGTACAAAAGTTTCCAAAACGAAAAGGGCCGGCAAGCACGATGAATGATGAACCTAAGGTTGGCCGAGGGAGTCGCTACCGACCTTCGCAGTTAACGAACCGCGCCAGCGCCGCCTAGTCTGCTTCGCTCGGAGCTGGCCGCGCTCCATGTTCAACGGTATTGCGCCGCTTTCCCTGGAACCACAGGCGCAAGCGGTCGAACTCCAGATAGACGACTGGCGTGGTGTACAGCGTGAGCATTTGGCTGAGGATGAGTCCGCCGACAATGGTGATGCCCAGTGGACGGCGAAGTTCGGACCCCGTGCCGCTGCCGAGCGCCAGCGGCAGCGCGCCCAACAGCGCGGCCATCGTGGTCATCAGGATCGGGCGGAAACGCAACATGGAGGCTTCAAAAATGGCGTCGCGCGTGCTCTTCCCTTCCTCGCGCTCTGCCTGCAGCGCGAAGTCAATCATCATGATGGCGTTTTTCTTCACGATTCCGATCAGCAACACAATCCCGATGATGGAGATGATGTTCAGGTCCTGCTTGAAGAGCATCAATGCGACCATCGCGCCCACGCTGGCCGATGGTAGCGTGGAGATGATCGTCAACGGATGCACCAGGCTTTCATAAAGGATACCGAGAACGATGTACACGGCGAGCAGCGCCGTCGCAATCAGCAGAGGCTCGGTGCCCAGCGATTGTTGATAGGCCTCCAGCGTGCCGGCATAAAATCCTTGCAGTGAGGAGGGCGCGCCGAGCCGCTTTTGCATTTGGTTGATGGCCAACGTGGCGTCGCTCATGGAGACGTTCGGCGCGAGATTAAACGAAACGGTGACCGAGGGAAACAGCCCGGTATGGTTGACAGCCAGCGGCGTCGTGTTGGCCTGCCCCTTGGCCACTGCGAGCAAAGGAATATTGCCGCCCGCGGACTGCAGGTAAATATCTTTCAGACCCTCCGGACTTTGCCAATACTGCGGCGCAACCTCCAGCACCACGTAGTATTGATTCAACTGCGTGTAGATGATGGAGACTTCCGATTGGCCGAACGCGCTGTACAACGCCGAATCCAGCGACTGCACGCTAATCCCAAGCTTCGCGGCGGTAACGCGGTCGTAGTTCATCAGCTCATCCAGCCCGCCATTTTGCTGGTCCGAGCTCACATCCTGCAGACCTTTCAGTTTCTGCATCGCGCTCAAAAGAATCGGCGCCCATTTGTATAGATCCTGCGGGTTGTCCGATTGAATCGTGTACTGATACAGCGCGTTACCGGAGCGGCCGCCGATGCGCAGATCCTGCACGGCCTGAAGATACGCGGAAGCGACGGGCAAAGCGTTTAATTTGGGGCGCAGGCGGTTAATAATTTGCGCCGCGGTGACTTTGCGCTCCGCCAGCGGCTTGAGCGCGATGTAGCAGGACCCGGTGTTGGTGGCGCCATTGCCGCCGGTGAACGCAATTACGTTGGCGACGGCCGGGTCCTTCTTGATCACGGCGCCGATTTGCTGAATGGCATTGTTCATCGCGGGGAAGGATGCATCCTGCGGCCCGCGTACGGCACCCTGGAGCGCGCCGGTATCCTGCTGCGGGAAAAAGCCCTTGGGGATTTTGATGATTAAGTACACGTTGAGCGCGATGGTGACGAAGAGCACGACGAGAGTGAGCGCCGGATTGTCCAAGACCCAGGTAAGGGTGCGGCGATACAGCGACAACACCCAGTCGAAGAATTTCTCGCTGGTATTGTAGATGCGGCCGTGTTCCACAGCACGCTCGTCGCGCAACAAGTAGGCGCACATCATCGGCGTGGTGGTGAGGGAAATCATCATGGAGACGACAATGGCCGTCGAAAGTGTGATCGCGAATTCGCGGAACAGGCGGCCGACGATTCCGCCCATCATCAGCAGCGGAATAAAAACGGCAATCAGCGAAATGCTGATGGACAGCACCGTGAAGCCGATTTCCTCTGCGCCTTTCAACGCCGCGGCAAATGGCGTCAGGCCGTTTTCCAGGTGACGCGCCACATTTTCCATTACCACGATGGCGTCATCCACCACGAAGCCCGTCGAAATCGTTAAAGCCATCAGCGAAAGATTGTCTATGCTGAATCCAAAGAGATACATCACCGCGCACGTGCCGATCAGCGAGACCGGCACGGCCACCGCCGGAATCAGCGTGGCGCGGGCGTTGCGCAGAAAGACGAAGACCACCAGGATCACCAGCACGATGGAAATCAGCAGAGTTCTCTCGACGTCGCCGACGGATGCGCGGATCGTCGTCGTCCGATCCAGAACCATGGTGATATCAATGCCCAGCGGAATAGAAGCCTTGATAAACGGAAGTTGCTGGGTGACGCGATCCACGGTGGCGATAATGTTCGCGCCGGGCTGGCGAAAAATAATCACGGTGATCGCGCGCTTGCCGTTCAAATAGCCGGCAGCGCGAACGTTCTGCACCGAGTCGCTCACCTGTGCGACGTCGGAGAGGCGCACAGCCGCGCCGTGGCTATAACCAACGATGAGCGGCCTGTAGTCCGCGGCCTTGGAGATCTGATCGTTGGAAAGGATGTCCGCGGTCACCACGCCGTCAGAAATTTGACCTTTGGCCAGGTCGGAATTTTGCTGGCTGAGCACGGATTGCAGATTCGCCAGAGTGAGTCCATAGGCGGCCAGCTGGGTGGGATTGGCATCCACACGCACCGAGGGCAACGCGCCGCCGCCCACGCTGACCTGCCCCACGCCCTGTATTTGCGAAAGCTTCTGCTCGATCACGGTGGAAGCCGTGTCGTACACGCTCTCCGGCCCATATTTGTCGGAGGTTAGGCCGAGGATCATAATCGGCGCGTCGGCGGGATTCACTTTGCGATAGGTGGGATTGGACGGCAGGTTCGCGGGCAAATAAGTTCGCGCCGCGTTGATCGCGGATTCCACATCGCGCGCTGCGCCATCAATGTCGCGACTGAGATCGAACTGAATGGTGATGGATGTGCTGCCGAGCGTGCTCGCGGAAGTCATTTCGGTCACGCCCGCAATATGGCCGAATTGGCGCTCCAGCGGAGTGGCGACGGAGGAGGCCATAATTTCAGCGCTGCCTCCGGGCAAACTGGCGCTAACTGAAATGGTTGGGAAATCCACTTCCGGCAGCGGCGCTACCGGCAGTACCTCATACGCAGTGGCGCCGGCAAGCGCAATCGCCACCGTGAGCAGCGTGGTGGCCACCGGGCGGTGAATGAAAGGTGCGGAGATATTCATGCCGCGCCTGGGGCTGGCGCGTTGGGCGCTTCCCCGTCAGCAGTTTCTTGCTTTTCCGATTTTGGAGAAAAACGCTGCGCCAGATTGTCAAAGAAAATATAGATGACCGGCGTGGTGTACAGCGTGAGCGCCTGACTCAGCAGCAGGCCACCGACCATCGCGATACCCAACGGCCGGCGCAACTCAGAACCAAAACCTTTTCCGAGCGCGAGCGGCAGGCCCGCGAGCAGCGCGGCCATGGTGGTCATCATAATCGGGCGGAAACGCAGCAGGCAGGCTTCGTAAATCGCGTCGGTGGAATTTTTTCCGCCCTTCCGCTCGGCTTCCAGCGCGAAGTCTACCATCATGATTCCGTTCTTTTTCACGATGCCAATCAGCAGGACGATGCCGATGATCGCCACCACGCTCAAATCCTGGTGAAAAATAATCAAAGCAAGGAAAGCGCCTACGCCCGCTGACGGCAGCGTCGAAAGAATAGTGATCGGATGCACGAAGCTCTCATACAAAACGCCCAGCACGATGTAAACCGTCACCAGCGCGGCAAGAATCAGCAGCGGCTCATTGCTCAGTGAATTCGTAAACGACGCCGCAGTGCCTTGAAAGCCCGCTTGCAGGCTGGGAGGCATGTGCATGTCTTTTTGCGCTTTGTCGATCGCGGTGATGGCCTCGCCCAACGCGGCATTCGGCGCGAGATTGAAGGACGCGGTGATGGCCGGAAATTGGCCTTGATGCGTAATCACCAGCGGCTCCGTGGTGTTTTCAAAATGCGCGAAAGCACTCAGCGGCACAGCGTTGCTCGTGGCTGAACTGGTGGCACCCGCGGAGGTTGCTCCGCCGCTGGTGCTGGATGAGGAACTCGGCGAAAGCGCATTCAAAGGAGGGACCAGCGTATTGGCTGACGGAGTGTAGAGCGCCGAACCGGTCAGCGCGTTTGAGCCCGCAGATGGCGAAGCGGAGGACGCAAATGATGAAGTGGCGCCCGCACCACTGCCGCCGCTGGAAGCATTGGCCTGGATGTAAAGATGATTCAGCTTGTTCGGATCTTTCTGAAATTGCGGCTGGCTTTCCAGCACCACGTGGTATTGATTCACCTGCGTGTACATCGTATTGATTTGCCGCTGCCCGAATGCGTCGTACAAAGTATTGTCAATAGTGGAAGGCGCGATGCCCAACCGCCCCGCGGTGATGCGGTCGATCACCAGGTTTACACCAAGGCCTCCCGGTTGCTGATCGGTAGCGAGGTCTTCGAGTTCCGGCAATTCTTTCAGCTTGTCCATGAAGCGATTGGTCCAGAGCTTCAGTTCGTTGGCGTCGGAATCTTCCAGCGTGTACTGGTATTGCGTGCGGCTCACGCGGTCGTCCACGGTGATGTCCTGCACCGGCTCCATGAACAGCTGAATTCCCTGCACCTTGTCCAATCGCGTTTTGAGTCTGCGAATCAAGTTGGACGCGCTGATGTTGCGCTGGTCCAGCGGTTTCAGATTGATGGACATGCGGCCGCTGTTGGTGGTGATGTTGGTCCCGTCCGCGCCGATGAATGATGAAATGCTCTCGACGGCGGGATCTTCCATCACGGCTTTGGCAAGCTCCTGCTGCTTTTCAGCCATGGCTTGCGAGCTGATGGATGCCGGAGCCTGCGAGATGCCCTGGATTACACCGGTGTCCTGCACCGGGAAAAACCCCTTGGGTATAATGATGTAAAGAAAAATCGTGAGCAGCAGCGTGGCCACCGCAACCAATAGAGTAATCGTCTGATAGCGCAGCACGAATTTCAGAGTGCGCCCGTAAAACGCGATCATCTTCTCGAAAACATGCTCCGAAGCTTTGTAGAAGCGCCCCTGCTGGTCTTCCGGCGTGTGCCGCAGGATGCGCGCGCTCATCATCGGTGTAAGCGTGAGGGAGACGACCGCCGACAGCACAATGGTGACGGCCAGCGTGACCGCAAATTCGCGGAACAGCCGCCCCACCACGTCGCCCATGAACAACAGCGGAATCAACACCGCGATCAGCGAAACGGTCAGCGACAGAATCGTGAATCCGATTTGTTCCGCGCCCTTGAGCGCCGCGTCCATCGGCTTATCACCCGCCTCGATATAGCGCGAGATGTTCTCAATCATCACGATGGCATCGTCCACCACGAAACCGGTGGAAATAGTCAGCGCCATCAGCGACAAATTATCCAGGCTGTACCCCAGCAGGTACATCACCGCTAAAGTTCCCACCAGTGACAGCGGCACAGCCACCGCCGGAATAATGGTGGCATAGAGGCTGCGCAAGAAAAGAAAGATGACCAGCACCACCAGGCCGATTGTCAGCATCAACTCGAACTCGACGTCCGACACCGAAGCTTCAATCGCGGTCGTAAGATCGGTGAGCGTAGTCACCTGGATGCCCGTCGGCAGATTGGCCTCAAGCTGCGGAATCAGCTGCTTGATGCTCTTCACCACGCTGATGGTGTTCGCCCCGGGCTGCCGCTGCACGTTCAGGATCACCGCAGGCGTCTGATTCATCCATGCGGCCTGATTATTGTTTTCGACGCCATTCACGATGCCGGCTACGTCGCTGAGCATCACAGGCGCGCCGTTGCGGTAGGCAACGACGACGCTCTTGTAATCCGTGTTGGTGACCAGCTGATCGTTGGCGTCAATCTGATAATCCTGCCTGGGACCGTCGAAGTTTCCTTTGGCGGCATTCACGCTGGCAATGGTCAGCGCCGTGCGCAACGATTCGAGGTCAATGCCGTACGATGAAAGCGCCGTGGGATTCGCTTGAATACGCACCGCCGGCTTTTGCCCGCCGCTAATGGTCACCAGGCCGACGCCGGTGAGCTGCGATATCTTTGGCGCCAGGCGCGTATCCACCAGGTCCTCGACCTGCGGAAGCGGCATGGAGTTCGAAGTAATCGCCAGCGTCAGCACGGGCGCGTCAGCAGGATTCGTCTTGCTATAGATGGGCGGCGCGGGCAGGATCGAGGGCAGCAGGCTCTGCGCCGCGTTGATGGCGGACTGTACTTCCTCCTCGGCTATATCAATGCTCAACGTGAGATTAAATTGCAGCACGATCACCGAAGTGGCTCCAGAGCTCGAAGAAGTCATCTGGCTCAAACCCTGCAGCTCGCCAAATTGACGCTCCAGCGGCGCCGTCACCGTCGTCGCAACCACCGTCGGGCTTGCTCCAGGATAAAAGGTGAGGACCTGAATGGTGGGATAGTCCACTTCGGGCAATGCGGAGATGGGCAGTTGCGTATAACCGACGATGCCCACCAGCAGAATTGCGGCCATCAACAAAGAGGTAGCTACCGGCCGCGAAATGAACGGGCGAGACGGACTCACGGCGCAGTGCTCCCGGTGGTGTCGGCGGCGGGCGGCGGACCGGTGGTGCCGCCGGCTGGCGCCGGATTCGAAACGACGACCGCGATGTTGTCCTGCAATTTATCGAAGCTGCTGTTAGCGAGCACGTCTCCAGGGTTGATGCCGTCCACCTGGGTAATGCCCGCGTTGGTCACTCCCGCCTTTACGCTGCGCATGTGCGCGACATTATTTTGAATCACATACACGAACGACGCCTGCCCATTTTGCTGAATAGCCGAGGAAGGAACCAGCGTCACGCCCTGCAACGTATTCACCAGCAGTCGCGTGTTCACAAACTGGTTCGGAAACAGCAGATCGTTCGTGTTGGCGAAAAGTGCCCGCCCCTTCACCGTGCCAGTGGTCGTGTCAATCTGGTTGTCAATCGTCAACAGCTGCCCGCTGGCAATTTTCGTCTGCGCCGTGCGATCGAACGCATCCACGCTGAGCTTAGCCTTCGCGCGCAGGCGGTCTTGCACCGCGTCCAGACTGTCTTCCGGTATCGTGAAAATTACGGTGATGGGCTCCAGCTGTGTAATCACTGCCAAGGTAGTCGTCCCGGCCGACTGCACCACGTTGCCGGGATCAACCAGCCGCAAACCCACACGCCCTGCAATCGGAGCGGTGATGTGGCAGAAATCCACCTGCACCTGATCGAATTGCACAGTTCCTTCGTCAATCTTTACTATGCCCTCGTCCTGCAGCACCAATTTTTCCTGGTCGTCCAGAATTTGCTTGGCAATCGCGTTGCGCGCCCAGGCCTGCTGGTAACGCGTCAGATCCATCTGCGCCTGTGCGAGCAGGTTCTGGTCGCGCTCCAGCGCACCTTGCGCTTGCAAGAGCGTTGCCACGAACGGCCGCGAGTCTATGTCAATTAGCGGGTCGCGCTTCGCAACACGCTGGCCCTCCGTATAGTGCACGCCGACAATTATTCCAGTCACCTCCGCGGTAATCGACGAGGTGTACACCGGCGTGACCGTGCCGATCGCGTCCAGATAAACGCCGATATCGCCTTTTTGCGCCGTGGTAGTGGTGATGCTGATGCCTGCGGGGCGCACCTTCGCGGCCGCAGCTTTTTTCGCTTTTTCGTGATGGTGATAGATCAGCAGAATCGCAACCAGCAATACCAGTATTGCCAAACCCCACCAAACGATTCGCGGAACCTTGTGCCGAGCTGGTGGTTGGGCGGAAGTGACTGGAGCCGGTGGATTTTGATAATCAGGGATGCTTGAGGGTTTTTCTTTTATCTCGGCGATGGGAATCTCCCGGTAAGCCACCCCCATGGTACTGCCCGCGAGCGACGCCCCCTAGTACAAAAAATCTCAATTCGCCCAGCGCTCGCGCGGACCTTGAAGTGCTCCAGCCCGACGCCGACGCCAACGCCATTCCGCGCAAATAATTCGTCTCTGCTTATCAGGCTTCGTTCGCCGATTTCCGTGAGACATGTTCGAGATATCTCGGCGACAAAAGCTTTACATCCATTTCTGTTACGCGGCAGCGTATCACCGCGTCCAATTCTCGTACGCAATTTGAAGATGATTCTGCCAAATATCACGTCGGCGGAATAAAAACTTCAAAGCGGCAGTTAACTCAGTCGCATAGAAGTGGATTGCGAGCAGCGGTAGGCCGCAATACTACAAAAAAGGAGCTGTTATGAAGAGAGTTACCATCGTCAAGAGTATCGTCACCATTTTGTTTGTGCTTGCCGTCGTGATCGTTCTGCCCGTTGCACACGCAGACCAGGGGAATCAGGAAACCCGGGTCACCTTCAGCCAGCCTGTTCAAATCCCCGGACGCGTGCTGCCTGCGGGAACGTACGTTTTCGAGCTGCCAAACGAGGCTAATGATCATTTTGTAGTCCGCATCTTCAACGCCGATCGCAGCATGTTGGTTGCGACGCTACTCACAATTAGTGCCGAGCGTTCAAAGGTAACTGACAACACGGTCTTCGGTTTGGCGGAGCGTGGTTCCGCGCAGCCTGAGGCAATCGTGACTTGGTTCTACCCGGGTGAAACGGTCGGCCATGAATTCGTTTACCCGAAGCAGATGCAGCAGGAGCTTGCATCCGCTAAGCAGTTCACCGTAGTGGCGGGGAAGTAACTTGGGGGCCATGCACAGCGTCAACTGGCCGACGGCGAAAATCAGGTGCCGCCGGCCAGCTTGGCGCCGGCATGTTCGCAACACCGGAACGGCCTACATAAGGCCTCCGCATTCGACGAACAGATATATCGAACGAGCACGAAAAGATCCGAAGGACGATAACGTGAGCGCACCAAGACAAGCCGAACCTCGAGAGTTGACTGACGCCGAGGTCGTGCGACTGGCTCAACAGGGCGATGCCGACGCGTTTGAACGAATCTATCGCTTGCACAGCCGCAAGGTTTACACCCTGTGCCTTCGTATGGTGAGAGACCCAGCGGACGCGGAAGATCTCACGCAGGAAGTCTTCCTGCAGCTGTTCCGGAAGATCAATACGTTTCGCGGCGAATCGGCCTTCTCCACCTGGTTGCATCGCATGGCCGTCAACATCGTCCTGATGCGATTCCGCAAAAAAAGCCTGGTGGACACATCATTGGAATCGATTACGAATCCCGAGCAGGAACCCAGCGCACCGTCCAGGGAATTTGGCGGCCCTGATCTGCGGCTCAATGGCGTCGTTGACCGCATCACGCTGGAATCGGCAATCAACGAATTGCCCCCTGGATACAAAGCGATGTTTATTCTCCACGACGTCCAAGGGTATAACCACGACGAGATCGCTGGGATTTTCGGATGCACCTCGGGAAATTCGAAGTCGCAGGTCAGCAAGGCACGCGCACGACTGCGCGAGCTGTTGCAGGGGAGAGTCGAGGAAGGCGTGCTTCGCCAGCATAAATCCGACACCCGCTCGGTTGCCCTAGATCGGCTGGAATACGCGCTCGATTATGTTAACGCTTGAGCGATTTGCGCTCCGGCGTCGAAAGCACCTGAGCTGCTCCGAGTTTTTTGGGCCCTGGGGCGTTGTACCGCGAGAGATCCCGGTGTAGCCCATCAGGTGGAAGAAAAAAGAACGACTTTTTGGCAGTAGCTACGGGTGCGTTCGCGCGCAGGAACAGGCCTCCCCAAAAAACGGGCGGCCTGAGCTTGCCGTGAAGGGTGTGGGCAGAAACACAATTTACGGGGGGAGGGTGAGAAACAATGAATCTCAAAAGATGGGGCTTACTGAGCTTTGCGCTGCTATTAGCGGTGGCGTCTTCCGCGCTGCAACTTCGCGCGCAGACTCAGACTACCGGCGAGATCACCGGTGTCGTAACTGATCCGTCAGGCGCGGTGGTGGCGGCTGCAAAGGTCACATTGCGGGACAATGCAAAAGGAACCACGCAGAGCACCGAAACCAACAAGGATGGCGTCTACCATTTCCAACTCTTAAATCCCAGCAACTATACCGTTTCTGTGTCGGCCTCTGGTTTCGAGGAAACGAAAAAAGAATTGACCGTCGCGCTCGGGCAGATCACTACCGGGGATCTACAGCTCACGATTGGCGCTGCCTCGGTAACTGTAAACGTCGAGGGTGAGGCTGGACCGCTGCTGCAAACCGAAAATGGAAACGTCGCGACTACTTTTAATCAGCAGCAGCTCAGCCAAACCCCGAACCCCGGCAACGACCTCACCGCCATTGTTCAGACAGCTCCGGGCATCGTGATGAACACCGCCGGTGGTTTAGGCAACTTCTCCGACCACGGCGTGGGCGCCGCCTCGAACCTGTTCACTCTCGACGGCATGGATGACAATGATCCCTTTCTCAATTTGAACAACTCCGGGGCCACCAACCTGCTCCTCGGCGCTAACGACGTGCAAGAGAGCACCATTGTAAGCAGCGGCTACTCCGGAGAATACGGCAGCCTGGCAGGAGCCACCGTCAGTTACGTCACAAAGTCCGGCAGTAACGAATTTCACGGCAACGCGGTTTACTACTGGAATGGCAGCTCCTTCAACGCCAACGATTGGTTCCTGAATAACGCCGGTGATCCGAAGAACTTCAGCAACGCTAACCAGTGGGCAGCTTCCATCGGCGGTCCGATCAAGAAGGATAAGTTGTTCTTCTTTTTCAATACCGAAGGTCTGCGCGTGGTCATTCCCGTTAGTACCGCTGTCGCCTTTCCCAGCCAAGCCTTCCAGACCGCAACCATTGCTAATTTAGAGAACAACCAAGGATTCCCCGCCAATTCAGCAACGGTCACTTTCTACCAAAACCTGTTCAATCTCTACAATAACGCCAAAGGCGCAAACAAAGCCGTCCCGGGCGCCGGACCTTTATCCACCGACCCGCTGGGATGCAACGGCTTCACCGGCCTTGGACCTGGCGTCGCTTGCTCATCGTTCTTTCAGGCGGCCGATAATAACCTCACAACCGAAGCGCAGTATTCCGGCCGCGTGGATTTCAACGCCACGGCAAATGATCGCGTGTTTCTGCGCGTCCTCTACGACAAAGGCGATCAAGCTTCCTACACGGACCCGATCAATCCGCTTTTCAACGTCGCCAGCATCCAGCCGCAATGGCAGGGCCAATTGAATGAAACACACACCTTCGCCTCGAGCATGGTGAACCAGTTCATTCTGTCCGGCCAGTGGTACAGCGCGACGTTCAACAACGTTGATCGCACCGCAACGCTCGCGGCGTTTCCCACCACCATACTCTTCGCGAATGCCAACATTCCGTGGTTCAACATCGGAGGAGCCTTCGCCGGCGGTGCCGGGGATGCCTTCGCCCCCCAGGGACGAAACGTCACGCAGTATCAGATCGGCGATGATTTTTCAAAGACCCTGGGCAATCACACTCTCAAAGTGGGAACGAAATTCCTGCGCTACGATATAAGCGATCAGGATTTCGGAACATTCACCAGCGGCCTTGTCACACCCAATTCGGTTGCAGCATTCTTTAATGGCGGCGTGGACCCGGCCACCGGCACCAGTTCCGTTCTCGAGCAAAGCTTCCCCACAGCTTTGTCGCAGCCGATTGCTCTGTACACGCTGGCTTTCTACGGAGAAGACGACTGGAAGATAAAGTCGAACCTAACGCTCACCTTCGCTCTCCGGATCGAGCACGAGTCAAACCCCGTCTGCCAGACCAATTGCTTTAACCGCTTGAACGAACCGTTTCTAATTGCCGACAACAACGTCAACACGCCGTACAGCACCGATGTGTTGCAGGGATTGCACCAGGAACTGCAAGGTCTGACCTCGATCCTCTGGCAGCCTCGCTTCGGTTTCGCGTGGTCGCCTTTTGGCTCGCACAACACAGTAGTCCGCGGAGGAGTCGGACTTTTCAACGACGCCTTCCCCGCCGTGTTCACCGACAACTTTGCTTCCAACGCGCCCGGTGTCAACACCTTCTTCGTGCAAGGAAGCAACATCGCTCCCGGCGAAACCCTCAACGGCGGCAACATATTCGCCCAGGCGGCCGCCAACAACGTCGGCTTGATCAACGGCTTCAAGAACAACCAGACGCTCGCGCAAATCCAGGCGGCCGTTCCAAACTTCGCGCCGCCGAGTTTGTTCAGTGCGAACGCGACGACCAAGATTGCTCAATTCCAGAAATGGAGCTTGGAAATCCAACAGGCAATCGGCAAGAACAGTTCTTTCGACGTCGCCTATAACGGAAACCACAGCATCCACGACCTGGTGGATCGCAACGGCGTAAACGCATTCTGCAGTCCGGGAGCCGTTGGGACCGCTTGCGCCACTGTTCCATCGTTCATCGGGCTTCCGGCCGCTCCCTTCGACGCGCGGTTCGGAACCGTGAGCCTGCTCGACACCGGCGGCATATCAAACTACGAAGGCGTCACCGTTTCCTTCAAGCACAACATCAACGGCGGCTGGGGCAAAGGCGTGTTCCAAGCCAACTACACCTACAGCCACGCCCTTGACGATGTGTCCAACGGCGGAAACCCGAACGTCTTCTTCGCTACGACTTCGGTTACCTCCGCTATCAACCCCTTCAACACCCAACAGAACTACGGACCCTCCGACTACGACGTCCGTCACTACTTCAGCTCAAGCTACGTGTGGGAATTGCCCGTTCGTCGCGCTTTGTTTGGCCATGGCTGGGCGCCACTCGTGGACGGCTGGCAGGTCGCCGGTACAATTTTCGTCCGCAGCGGACTTCCCTACTCCGTGTTTGATGGAGGGCTGGATGGTCTTCTGTCCGCGCAGGGGTTTGGCGGTGTGGTGCTGCCACAGTTCCTCGGTGGGCCAACGTCGCCTTGCGGAGAAGGCGCAGCAACCGGCGTGATGCCGTGCCTTACCACCGCTCAGTTTGTTCCTTCGACGACGGAGACGAACTTCGTTGGCGGCCTGCGCAACAAGTTCCGGGGACCGGGCTACTGGAACACCGACTTCACGGTCCAGAAGCAGACGCAAATCCCCCACTGGGAAAGGGGTCAATTCGGGTTGGCCTTTCAGTTCTTCAACCTGTTCAACCACTCGAATTTCGCTCAACCGAACAACGATTTGACTGGAGCGCTCGGATCCATCGCCTCGACCGTCAGCGAACCCACCAGCATTCTCGGTTCCGGACTCGGCGGCGATGCTTCCGTCCGCATCATTCAAATAAAAGCATCCGTAACGTTTTAGTCTCCGCGACGGAACTGCGGCCTGTTCCCAGCGGCGGGCCGCAGCCTCCCCGGGTCACGACCTTGCTGGCACGTTGTCACGTTGAGCCGCATGGGCGTGGCCATCAGTGCATTGCAGTTCTGTAGGAGGTTTCTGTGCCAGTTGCGCGACTTTTCGAAATTCACGAACAACCGTGGTTTCCCCAATCTCTGCGGGATGAATTTGTGGACTCCCTGCAGATGGTTTTGGAAGTTACGAATACCTATCAGCCAATCGCGTCGTTGCTAAGGAAGCGGCTGGAGGAGAGCGGTTCCGATCGCGTTGTCGATTTGTGTTCAGGGGCCGGTGGACCGTGGCCATCCCTGGTGCGCGATTTTGAAATGCACGGATCCATCCCACCCGAAGTTCTGCTGACGGACAAGTATCCGACCACTACAAGACTTCAGGATGTGGAATCTCCAACCAAGAATCGCATTCATTTTCTCAGCGACTCGATTGACGCCACGCGGGTCCCGAAATACCTGCGGGGATTCAGGACGCTGTTTTCCTCCTTCCACCATTTGAACCCCGCCGAGGCGCGCAGCCTGCTGCAAGATAGTGTCAACAAGCGGCAGGCCATCGGTGTGTTTGAGGCGCCCGCGCTCCACGCGCTGACGTTGCTATCTATATTTTTGATTCCCATCGGCACGTGGCTGTTCGTCCCGTTTCGGCGCCCCTTCCGTTGGTCGCGCCTTCTATGGACCTACCTGATTCCCGTGATCCCTTTCGTTCTTTTGTTCGATGGCGTAGTTTCTTGCTTGCGGGCGTACTCGGTCGGAGAACTGCACGATATGACCAGTGGACTTAAGTCCAGCGGATACCGCTGGGAGATCGGAGAAAAAGCCGGAGGATGGTTGCCCCTCCGCATTACATACTTAATTGGCCGCCCGCAGAATCTAGCTGCCGACGCAGCCGATTGAATGCCCCGATGCAAGCGACGCAAACGTGCTTTCGCAAGAATGCACCGTCGGCTGTGGACACTCTTCGCATGAAGGCCTGCCAAGTGGAGTTCGGGAGCACCGTAAGGGAGTAGATGGGTGACAGAAATGAGCGGGAACAATTTCGAGCAGCACCGCGCGAGTGGGACAAACATACCTTCGCCATTGAGCGAAGTTGAAATCTCTTCGATTGTCGCCGCCGGAGGCGGCAGATACGTTGGAGTAATCAATGAGATTCCTGGAAAAATGGAATCCATCGTCCTCTTCACTTCGCCACAAACGAAATCAACCCTGGCGCTTCCGAGTTCGCGCTTGACGGTCGCGGCAGTACGCGAGCAACTAGCCGAATCCGATGCGGCCTTCAAACCAGCAGCTTCGAAATGAGAAATCTATTCAGCGCGTCTAGGGTCGGCCCATGACATGCAGATGCGCCCACGGCGTACCTGCGAACATGATGTAGGCTCCCGTAGCTTTATGCTTGGTTGGCAGCCCCGTGGTTTTCGGATCGAACGGCCACATGATCATCCAATGCGGTCCCACGTCGAAAGGCATGCTCGTCATGTCGCTCGGATTGGTATCGCTGCGCTGCGTGGCGCCGGCCAGCATATAAGTGATGCCCGGGACGGTGTTGGTCGGCTTCGGTTTATGCGCCTTGGCGTCCGCATACCACTGCAGCGCCGGTGCATCCACGCACATCGGCGGGTCCGCAACAACTTTTGGATTTCCCGGCATGCAGGTGAAGCCGTTGTTTCCCTCGCGCAGCACTACGGTCTTGCCCTGCGCATCGGTGTCCACAATTCTGGCTCCGCTAGCGACGTTCTCTGGCCCAGCCGACATCGCGCGCGCAATCTTTTCTTGCGAAATATCTCCGCCAGTTTTCGGCGCGTCCTGACTTGACGTCGCTGTCTCCGCGGCGCCGGTGACCAGCACTCCCGTCAAGAGCAACAACGCAGTCGCCAACCGAAACGACATCGGACCTAGCCTCGCGAGATTCATTGTGCACCCCTTCCGCAAATGTCTTGCTGTTCGCAGGATCGGCTCCGGTCTCCGCGTCGTGCGAAGATTCACTTTATGCGTGAGCCGCTTGACTCAATTCCTCCATCTTTTTTGCGTCCAGCTGCATACCGGCTGCGGCGACGTTCTCTTCCAGGTGCCCGACGCTGGATGTTCCGGGGATCGGCAGCATGACTGGAGACCGCGCGAGCAGCCACGCCAAGGCCACCTCGGACGGCGTGACTTTCAACTGCGCTGCCACACGACGGACCGGACTCTCGCCGCCAGACAGCTGCCCCGCCGCCAACGGGAACCAGGGAATGAATCCGAGTTTCTGTTGTTCGCAGTATTCCAGCACCGCTTCCGAACCGCGGTCCGTGAGGCTGTAGCGATTCTGCACGCTCACGATCGCCACAATCGTCTGCGCGTGCAGAATCTGCTGCACGCTTACTTCCGATAGTCCGATATGCTTGATCTTGCCCTCTGCCTGCAGCTCCTTCAAAGTACCCAGCTGTTCTTCGGCCGGAACTTTCGGATCAATTCGATGCAACTGATAAAGCGCAATCTGCTCGAGTCGCAGCCGCCGGAGGCTTCCTTCGCAGGCAGCTCTGAGATGCTCCGGCCTTCCATTTTCCACCCATCGGTTCGGACCCGGCCGCTCGTATCCGCCTTTAGTCGCAATCACCAGGTCAGCGGGATAAGGGTGCAGGGCCTCGGCAATAATCCTTTCACTCACTTCCGGGCCATAGGAATCCGCGGTATCGATGAAATTAATCCCTAGTTCGACGGCCTTCCGCAACACGCGCACGGCTTCGGCTCGGTCTTTGGGCTCGCCCCAAATTCCCTCGCCAGTGATGCGCATAGCCCCATATCCCAACCGGGTGACGCGGAGATCATTTCCAATCAGGAACTCACCGGCCTTCTTCGCCGGCCGCTCTTCTTGTCGCTTTGCCGATGTGCTGTTCGCCATGTTGATTTCCTCCCTTCAACCGTAGATGCTCCGCTGGCCGCTTCCGTCGCACTATCCATAAAATAGCGAGCTTCCGCATGCACTCTGAGAGTTCTATGACCGCGCCACTCACAACACTTCGAAAACGCTATAAATCGGGCCGTCGGCTCGCCGGTGGCCGATGCCAACAGCGACAACGCCATTGATCCAGCCGTATTGCTGCGCTGCGGTCTCGAACAAAGGATTGATGCGGAAGTAATAACTCGCCGGATCAACTACGTCGCCCTTGTCGATTCTCTCCAAAACCTCGCGTGGGCCGTGGCGCACGCCTTGATACGTCATGCAGATGAGCGCATCATCCGTCGTCTTGAGTACCAGCCGCACATTCAAGGTCGTGACGCCGTCGCCGCGCACTCTCTGCCAATCGCTGCCGCCATCCAACACTTCACCGGACAGACGCTCGCCCTCGAACGAGCCTCCGGGAATCACACCGATGCGCCGGACCGCGCCGGTAGCTCCACCCACAATCAACATCTTTCGCACGTCCAGATGCATCACGAACAGCGGCCGCGTGCGCACGTTTTTGAGGACTTCTGGCAGATTGTCATTCAGGCTGACGGACATAATTGTTACCTCGCCCTTGCCTACACTTTCGAACACACTAAATTACATCCCACAAATCATTTCGGCCAGTGAGTACTAGTTCTGTACCAGTTCTGTACGAACGTACAGCTGCGCACTCGACTCGCGCATGTTAACGTCGTGCAGGACTCAAAAAAAATGAAGCGTCACAAAAATTCGCGCGACGCCGCTAGCCCTACACCGCCGTCGCAACAACAAACTCCAATCGCCGCCGCATTTGCACCGCCAGCGCGGCAACAAGATCTGTTCAGCGTCCGCCGCAAGTCCGCACCAATATTCCCAGCCGCGTCCCAAACGTCCCCACGCTACCTAGTTTTACGCACGGCAGCAGTAGTAATCGCAAAACTTCTAATCGACGTCACGGCGATTAGAAATCACCGTAAACAATTGAAAACAATCACCACCACCCAATTCTAATCAACTATTTTTCGCATAAATCGCCCCGCCGGCCGACGACGCGTCCTACGAGGACCACCGCAGCACCGGAAAACTATTGCTATTGATTAACGCCGCTCGCCAGAAATCCGCCGTCCACAACAAGAATCTGTCCAGTCACGAACGATGCCGAATCCGACGCAAGAAACACCGCCGCTCCCACCAGTTCGTCCACCTTCCCGAATCGTCCCATCGGAGTGCGCATCAACAATTCATTGCCGCGCGGCGTATTGTCCAGCAGGTCCGCGTTCAGCGACGTGCGAAAAACTCCCGGCGCGATTGCATTCGTCAAGACGCCGTCTCTCGACCATTCCACCGCCAGCGCTCGCGTCAGCGCCGCCACGCCCGCCTTGCTCGCGGCATACGCCGCCACTTCGTGCAGGGCCACAAAGCTGTTCAGCGAAGCAATATTGATGATCCTTCCGCTCTTGCGGCTCAGCATGTGCTGTCCGAATACCTGGCAGGCGCGCAGCGTCCCCGTGAGGTTGGTGTCGAGAATATCGTTCCAATCGCTTTCCAGAAAGTCCAGCGTAGGTGCACGCTTGATCTTGCCCGCGCAATTCAGCAGAATTTCGACTTTTTCAAAACGCTCCAGGCAGGCCGCCAGCAATCGCTGCAATGAAGCTTTGTCGCGCGTGTCGGTCGTTACTCTTAGTGTCTGCCGCCCTCGCGCTTCAATCTCCTTAGCCACCGCTTCCACATTCGCCGTGTTCCGTCCCGTCGCAACTACGTCCGCGCCGGCATCCGCCAGCCCCAGGCTCAGTGTCTTGCCGATTCCGGATGTCCCGCCAATCACCACCGCTACCTTGCCCGACAAGTCCAGAGCGGAATACATTTTGTTTGCTTCCTCCATGACCCATTTAATTCTGCGACGTCGCTGCAGATTGTTTGCGGGGCCGCGGCGGATTTGACGACCGCATTTCCGCGCAGTCTCGTCGCATCGCTAAAAGCGGTCTCGAGACGCCCACAAGCCCAAGCCGGGATTCTCGATAAAATAAATCTCTTCGCCCGCTACTCGGCTCGGGCCTTGCGGCAGCTTGGCAGGATCGTACAATCGCATCATCTGGCTCAATTCAGCGTATTCGAAGCCCGCACTTTCCACCTCTTTCCGGCTCAAATGCCCCGGACACCAGGTGACCCGAAACCGCCCCTCGGACGATCCATGAATCAAGTGCGCCGCCGCGCTCAAGTCCGCAGCCAGGTCCGCGTTCTCTTTCACCATCGTTACGGTTGCTTCGGTACCGTGATATCCATATTTGCGGATCAGCTTATCGATTCGGACGTCTTCGCCGAAGTCGCGAACACCCGGCGCCAATATGATCAGTTCACCACCATCGGCCATCGCCATACGCGTCCGGTAAATCGCTTTGTTTCCCAGCCATGTGCTGTGAAATTCGTGCGGGTCCAGGTAAACCACGGCTTTGCGTATCGGCTCGGGCATCAGGGTGAAGTTCACGCGGAAGCTCAATTCCGCTGCAGCGTGAAAGCAGTCCGCGTCGTCCCCGATGTACAACCCGCGCACCACAGTTGCACCGGAAGTATTTCGGCCCACTACAGTCAGGACATAGACGATTGGCAGGTGAGTTAGAAAATGAGAAGCCGCGTAGTTCAGTACGCGCCGCACGGGATTATCCGCTCGTCCCATGATCCGCTCCATGCCATAAACGGCTCCGAGATAGTGGCTGCGATTGATGCTGTCTGGTCCGCCTGTTCCCACCAGGATATTTTTGTTGTAGTTCGCCATGCCAATCACTTCGTGCGGCACAACCTGCCCGATCGATAAAATCAGATCAAATTCGCCTCGGGAAATCAGCCGATTCACCTGTGCGGGCCATTCATAGTCCAGCTTTCCTTCCGACTGCTCGCAAATAAATTCCCGCGGAACCACGCCAATCGTTTCCACGTCGTCTCGCCATTTGTGCGCATGAAATAGTCCGGGCGGGACGTTGCCGAACATTCCGGCGATCTGCTGTGCGGACATGGCCTTGTGCGTCCCCAACGCTGGCAGGACCGCGCGCAGGGCGTCTCCGTAATAGTCCCAGGCGTAACGCGTCAGCTCGCCGGCTCGCGATGCCGCGCGCGTTTGATCGGGAGGAACCGCCAGAACTATTTTGCGCCTGCCAAGCTTTTCAAGCGCGGCAGACAAAAAATCTCTTAGCTCGCTCGAAGAAAGCTCGCGATCGGGGCTGCCCAGTGCGCAATAAACACTCATTCGCTATCCTCGAATCCTAGTCGTCAGCCAAGCTTCAGTTTCCACAGCACGTCCTCGACGATTTCCTCTGGCGTCTCACTGACGCGCAGGTCCAACGCGTCGCGTGGCTCCTCCAAGTCCGCAAACTGCCCACCCAAAATCTCCTCCCCCGCGAAATGTCCCGTGCGGCTCTGCAGGCGTGCCGCGATTTCACGATACGTTCCCTTCAGGTAACAGATCCGCAGCTCCACTCCCCCGGCCAGCCTTTCCCGGTAACTCTGCTTCAGCGCCGAGCAGGCCAGCACCGCATCCTTGTTTTCCGCCGCACACTTCAGCAGCTCCGCATGGATCGCAGCCAGCCACGGCTCGCGGTCTGCGTCCGTAAGCGGAATCCCATGCTTCATCTTCTCAATATTCGCCGCAGGGTGAAAACCGTCGGCATCCAGAAACAGCCAGCCCTGTCGCTGGGCAAGAAGCTTTCCCACGGTCGTCTTTCCAGACCCGGTAACTCCCATCACCAGAAGAATCATCTGTCAACATTATCCCCTATCGCAGGCCATGTTTGCGGGTCGCACTCAACCCTCGGCTGGAACACCGGCTTTTCTTAGGCCTGGCGCCAGAATCACCAGCAATAAGAGCCCCACAAGATACGAAGCCGCGGCAACCGCGAACAAAGGAGCGTAGCTGTGGTGAGACTGCAGCACCCACCCCGTGCTCACTGAAAATAGGACGGAGCCCACCGAGCCTGCCATTCCACCAATCCCCACGACGGCGCCAACGGAACTGCGCGGGAACATATCCGAAGCGGTCGTAAACATATTCGCGGACCATCCCTGATGCGCCGCCGTCGCCAGGCCCAAAATGCCAACCGCGGACCACAGGGAGGTGACGCGGCTTGCCAGGAAGATGGGCAAAATGAGGCACGCGCAGATGAGCATCGCGGACAGGCGCGCTTTGGCCATCGACATTCCCGCTTTGTTAAAAACTGTCGGCAGCCATCCGCCGCCAATACTTCCCACGGCGGACATGTTGTACACGACGATGAGCGGCAGGCCGATGCTGCCAAGGCCAAGGTGATAGCGGGAATCAAAAAACTTCGGCAGCCAGTAAAGATAAAAGTACCAGATGGGATCAGTTAGAAATTTTGCCGCGCAGTACGCCCAGGTTTGGCGGTAAGTCAGGAGCTTCGTCCAGGGAATCTGGGCCACGGGCTCAGGAGGGTCGTCACGAATGTATTGAAGTTCAGAGGCGCTGACGCGCGGATGATCCTCGGGGCTGTAATACCGCGCGATCCACCACACAATCCAGATTGCGCCGAAGAGTCCCGTGACCAAAAACGCGGCGTGCCAGCCGAATTTCAGGGTGATCCACGGAATGAAGGCGGGCGCGAGAATTGCGCCCACATTCGTGCCGGAATTGAAGATACCGGTGACGAGCGCGCGCTCTCGCTGCGGAAACCATTCTGCCGTCGTCTTGATGGCGGCGGGAAAGCTGCCCGATTCGCCAAGTCCCAGGAAGAAGCGAGCGACTCCAAATCCAAGCGCGGAAGCAGCCAGCGCATGTCCCATCGAGGCGAGACTCCAGAACGCCATGATGATGATGTAGCCGATGCGGCATCCCAGCTTATCGACCAGCCGCCCCGAAAGGATAAGCCCGACTGCGTAGGCGAATTGGAAACCGCCGACGATGTACCCATATTGTGCTTCTGTCCAGCCGATGGAGTGCTGCAGGGTGGGAGCCAGCAGGCCTAGGACCTGGCGATCCAAATAATTAATCGAGGCGGCGAAGAACAGCATCGCGCAGACCGTCCATCGCACTCTGCTTAGGGGAGAACCCATGTGGTGTGCCGGCGCGCTCAAAGCCGGTACGCTTTTCGCGCGAGCCCGTAGGCCAGATCCGCGGCGATTTCGTGCGCTTCGTCCTCATCGACTCGATGTTCTGCGACCAGGCGTGCGAGAAAGGAGCAATCGATTCTGCGCGCCACATCGTGCCTTGCGGGTATCGAAAGAAACGCCCTGGAGTCGTCATTGAAACCAACTGTATTGTAGAAGCCGGCAGTCTCAGTCGTATATTCGCGAAAGCGCATCATCCCCTCTGGACTGTCATGGAACCACCACGCAGGACCCAGCCGGAGGCACGGATAGTGCCCGGCAAGCGGAGCCAATTCACGGCTGTAAGTCGATTCGTCGAGAGTGAACAAAATGATAGTGAGGCGCGGCTCGTTTCCGAGACGATCCAGCAAGGGTCGCAGTGCTCGCACGTAGTTGGTGGGCGTGGGAATGTCCGCGCCGACATCTCGTCCGAAGCGCTGGAATATCCGCGCATTGTGGTCGCGCAGGCTGCCCGGGTGAATTTGCATGACAAGGCCGTCGTCCAGGCTCATCGCGGCCATTTCAGTGAGCATTTGAGCGCGAAATAACTCGCGCTCGTCCGCGTCGCCACTGCCCGAAGCTACTTTGTGAAAGAGACGAGCGGCGGAATCAGAGCTGAGGTCGGCGGTTGCTGCCGTGGGGTGGCCATGATCTGTCGCCGTGCAGCCAAGAGCTTTGAACTCCAGGCGTCTGCGCCGCAACGCGGAAAGGTATCCTTGCCAGTTACTTGTATCTGCCGCGGTCATCTGCGCGAGACGCGTAAGATTCTCTTTGAACTCAGGAAAATCAGGGTCAACGACCGGGTCAGGGCGAAATGTTGGAATGATTCGCCCTTTCAGCCCGGACGCGCGGATCGTTTCATGATGTGCGAGCGAATCCAGCGGCGAATCCGTGGTCGCGAGCACTTCAAGCCGAAATCGTTCGAACAGTGACCGGGGTAGAAACGCCGGGGTTTTCAGTTTTTCCACGATGGAGTCGTAATATTCGTCGGCGTTCGAAGGCGCGAGCCGCGCCTCCAGGCCAAAGAGTTCCTGGAACGCGAAGTCCAGCCAGAGTCTGGTCGGTGTCCCGCGAAAAAGATAATAATGTTGCGCGAAAATGCGCCATACACGTTTGGGATCCTCCAGAGACGCGGATCCAATTCCCAGTTGTTCCAGCGGGACGCCTTGGCTGTAAAGCATGCGAAAGACGTAGTGGTCGGGAACAACAAATAATTGGGTGGGCTCTGGAAAGGGCTCGTTGTCGGCAAACCAGCGAGGATTTGTGTGGCCGTGCGGACTGATGATCGGCAAGGCGCTTATGCTGGAATAAAGCCGCCTCGCGATGGAACGTGTGTTGGGCTCCGCCGGGAACAGCCGGTCCTCGTGGAGTATCGTCACTCAGTCACCTCGACAGATACTTGCGGGTAGGGAACGTGAAATTCGGCCAGATGGAACATGGCGAGGGCGGCGCCAAATTCTATATTCCGTTTTCGCGCTGCGAATATTTGTACCATGGCAGACCTCAATAGAATGACGATTGTCTAACATTTTGGCGCCAGCTCTTGGCCGCCAGTTGCAGGATGTGTCTAGGGTTGAAACTCGCGATCCACCCTGCGCGCCACACCATTCAGTGCACGGAATTTGCAGGATGCTCGCGGAGACCACTAGAAAGTTGCCGGCAGCCGAGCATTCCGGCAGAATGCGTCCCAACATGGGTTCGAGCCAAGATCGGCCGGTGGCGCTTCCGATTTCTTCTGCTGCACCTCTTGTGCTCCACGCGGGGTATGTTGTCGCGGGCATCGTAACGACGCTGATGGGTCCCATTTTGCCGATACTTATTGGCCGCTGGTCCTTAAGCGACCAACGTGCCGGGCTTTTTTTCACCGCGCAGTTTTGCGGGTCGATGGTAGGAGTCTCTTCGCTCGGCGTGCTGCTCGGACGAGGATACCGCTACGCGTTCGTGTGTGGCTTCAGTCTGATTGCAGCGGGAGTTGCGGGCTTAAACCTTCATAGCTACTTCGCGAGCTTGGCCGCGGCGGCGCTGTTCGGGTGCGGATTGGGGCAGGCTCTCTCCGCCACGAATTTGTGGGTCGCGGAAGTAGCAAAAGCACGCCGCGTGGCGGCGCTCAGCATTCTGAATTTAGCTTGGGGAATCGGCGCGATTGCGTCGGCTCCCGTGGTGCTACTGGCGCAACGGCGCGAGGCTATACCATTCCTACTCTACACAATCGCGTTCGCCGCGGCGCTTACGGCTGTGATCTTGGTGGCGATGAACTTGGAGCCCGGAGCACCGGACGGAGATCAGCATCAATCCACGTCGACGCGCGGTGGGAACATCAGCATGAGAAGTGCGGTGAACCTGGCGGGACTGTTTTTTCTGTACATCGGATCGGAGAACTCGATCGGGGGCTGGGTTGCGTCGCTGACGAAACGAATGCGTCCTGATTCTGGCGACCTGTGGGCTCTGGCGCCCTTGTTTTTCTGGGGGGGAATACTCAGCGGACGCGCGCTTGTACCGCTGGTTCCGTATCGGTGGCGCGAACGTGCGCTGCTGGCGAGCGGCTTGATTCTGTCGGCCGTTGCTATCTGCCTGCTATTGCGGGCACAGACATTCGCAAGCATCGCAATCTGCGTCAGTGCAGCGGGGTTAGGGTTCGCGGGGATTTTTCCAATCCTGATCGCGTGGATGGTGAAAGCCTACGGTCAGAGGTCCAGGCAGATCGGGGCGATCATGTTTGCGCTTGCGAGCATGGGCGGCGCCACGATGCCCTGGCTCGTGGGACTAATGTCCACGGTAACGGGGAGTTTACGCACTGGTTTGTTGCTGCCTTTGGCGGGATGCGTGGCGATGTTTGGGTTGATGGCGTCCATGCGGGAGCCGATTTTTCGTGATGCGGGCAAGCCAGGAGAATAGTTCCCGGCGGACTGCGCTCACGAATGCACGCGGCATGTTTTATTGGGCGCTGCCACTCTGCCCTGGTTTTGTTTTCCTGCCGGCCTGCGCGTCGAAGAACTCATATCGAGCACGCAGGACATCGGCGGCGGTTTGGGCTCCGGGTCCGACGCGATATACCGGACGCCGCTTAATTATTTCCACGCTAAAGTGGTCAATGATTTGGCCTTCAACGGAACCGAAGCGGCCATATTTCCGAGCTGCAATTGGACAGTTCTCGCGGCACCGGCATTGCTCACCACCAACACTTGTTGGCCGTCGGGATTTTCAAGGCCTACGTGGTACAGGTCAACGGCCGCGCTCTGGGAGTCAAAGCGGCGAGCGCCCCGGCGCACAACACGGGAATAGTGCGCAAACGCCCAGTATTGTCCGCTGCGGGTGATCTCCTTGGTTTGCGAGTTAATAGTCACCACGCCGCCGCAGGGAAATGGCCCAAGATTCGGCCGGCCCTGCTCGTCGAGAGCCAGGTTCCACGACGTGATGGAGCGGCACCAGTTGCGCAGGATGCCGCTGAAAGTGCGGCCCCACTTCCACCAATCCGTCAGATAGTCGGGATCTTTGTAATCAGGCCCTCCTTCGGTCCACTGCATCGCTACGTCCGGAAAAGCATCATGGACCCTGCTCATCATGTCGGGAGTCCCAACGTAGCCGTGCCAGGCCACCGCATTGACGTATTTGCGAAGCTTCTCGTCCTCGAGTGAGTCCATGACTCGGCCCCACAAATTGTAGTTGTGGTCCAAAATCCAGATCTTCGTCGGTGTCCCGGTGCTTTCCAGAAGCGGCCCCAGATGATCGCGCACGAATTCAATTTCGTACTCCTGGCCCCATAGGCACGCGGGCATTTTGCCATCCTGATCTGTGTCCACTTCGTTCTGCGTCGTGAGCGCTTGCACCGGCACGCCTTCGGCCGCGTACGCCTGCAGAAACTTGAGGTAGTACTGCGCGTAAACTGCGAGGTAATACTTGCGCATGGTCCCGCCCAGCATCGAATTGTTGAACTTCATCCAGCCAGGAGGGCTCCAGGGGGATGACAACAGGAAGATATCGGGATTCACCTGCCGCGCCTGGCGCAGGATCGGAAGAATGTATTCGCGGTCGTGTGCGATCGAAAACCGCGTCAGCTGGGGATCGGCTTCGCCGTCGTCGAAGCTGTAGACTTTTGTGGAGTAGTCGCTTGACCCGACGCAGACGCGCCCAACATTTAGACCCATCTCCGAGGCATGGAACATCTCATGGAAGAGTTGTTCTCGCGCTGGGGGCGCGAGCTGGTTGAACATGTAACAGGTAGCGTCGGTAAATGCGCCACCGAATCCCAGTATTTCCTGGAACTTTGTGGCGGGATTCAGTTGGATCTGGTCGGCCCCGGGCGCCGCTGATGACGCACTCCAGGTAGCCTGAGGGGCGGGGGCAAAGCGTTCGTCGCCGGAGGTCACCCACATGGAGATGGCTGAGCCATTTTTCGATATTTGATTTTCCGGCCCGCTCACTGCGGGCGATGGAGGTGGGAGCTTCTCCTTACTTGTGACCGCTGCCGCCAGTCCCAGCGCTGAAATTCCCAAGAAATCCCGGCGCGAAGTCTCGTTTTTCACAGCGTTCTCCTTGAGTCCAAAGTTTTCGTTGCGATTGCAAGACTGACATCCACCCGGTGACGCGCGTGCCAAGCAACATCAATTCTTCGGAAGCACCGGCCTGATTTTTTCGTGCGCGACAATGCCTTCGCCTTCTTTCACATCGTAAATGTGGTCGGCAGTCAGGTCCGTCAGCACTTCGGTGGTTCCCGCCGGCCAAAAGATTTCCACTTTATCGACACGTTTACTGCTGCCGAGGCCCACGTGAATTCGAAGATCGTTCTGGGAGAGATAACTTCCTCCACTTAATACCGCATAGGTCTGCACTAGACCTCCCGCGGTCACTTTTACTCGCGCATTCAAGGCCAGACGGTTGCCTTTTGAGCCGGCCAGCTCGAGGCCAATCCAGTGATTCGCAGGACCGCCTTGCGGCTGGAGGATTGTGGGGTTGCCTTTTAGATTTTCAATAACAATGTCCATCCGGCCGTCGTTGAACAGATCGCCGACTGCTACTCCCCGGCTGACTCTTGGGAGTTGAAGGGCTGGGCCGACAAGTTTGCTGATGTCCTTAAACGTGCCGTTGTGCTGGTTATGGAAGAGTAGCCCCGGCTCGCGGTATTTCGGTCCCGCTTCCGCAGTATCCATTTGCGGGTAAACATGCCCGTTCACCATGAAGAGATCGAGCCAACCGGAGTTGGCAAAGTCGAAGAAGGCGTCGCCCCAGCCAACATACGGAGTGGTGCTTGGGGCAATTCCGGAGGTGTATGAAACGTCGGTGAAACTCATACCCCCATCGTTCCGGAATAATGCCGCATATTCGTCGCTGAAATGGGTTATTGCAATGGAGAAACGCCCGCTGTGCAGGTAGTCGCCTAGCGCGACGCCCATGTTGGCCTGTTCCGCCCCGTCTTGGCTGGCGGCTACGCCCGCGGCAAATCCGATCTCGTTGAAGTGTCCGCTGCCATCGTTCTGGAAGAGATAATTCCTGCCGGCATCGTTAGCTACGAAGAGATCGAGATGTCCATCGTCGTCGAAATCCGACCAAACGACGGTCAATCCGAAAGCATTGGGAGAATCACGAATTCCGGCCTTCTTCGACACATCCGTGAACGTGCCGTCGCCGTTGTTGTGGTAAAGGTTCGACGAGGAAGTCTTGAGGCCACGAGGGCCGCATTGGACATCGATGCCGCGATACTTGCAGGTCTGGCGGGAACCGAACGCCGGAAGATCGTCCAGATGAAAATCCACATAATGCGACACAAACAAATCAACCCAACCATCGCGATCGTAATCGCCAAACGCCGCACCCGCTGCCCACTGTGAATCGTTGCTCAGTCCGGCTTGCTTGGTTACGTCTGTGAATGTTCCATCGCCATTATTGCGATACAACACCACTCCGCCGAAGCAGGTCACCAGCAAATCCGGCCAGCCATCGTTGTTGTAGTCGCCCACGACCGCACCCATGGCCCAGCAGGGATAACCGACACCGGCCTTATCGGTGACGTCTGTAAAGGTGCCGTCATGATTATTGTGGTACAGCGCGCTGCGCGCTTTTTTGCCGGCTAGAGCCATGTCCACGCTCTGCGCGTTGGTGAAATAAATATCGGGCCATCCGTCGCGATCATAATCGATCAGAGCGACGCCGCCGCTCATCGACTCCACAATGTATTTCTGCTCGGGGCTGGAAAGGTGATCGAATTTGATGCCCGTCGAATCAGTGATGTCCACCAACTGAGGTAAGGAAGCATCCGTGTGCGAACCTGATGGCGACTGGCCGAAACGATTCACGGCGAGAACCGGCTCAGCTGATTTGAGGCCGGGCTGATCAAATTTAGGTTGGCGGCCCAGGGAAGACGGAGAGAAAGCCGGAACGCAAATTAACAGTACAGCGACGGCTGCAAAGAGGGCAGCCCTCGCGTGAAAATTCGTGTATTCCGATGGCCCTGGCAAATTCAGGATCCGCTCTTTTCAGCGCCCTCGATAATGGGTTTGCACGGCGTACAAGGAACTACGCGCGAGTATGAACAAGGTACGGCCGTCGCTGCCCCCGAATAACAATTGCGACGGGCGTTCTGGAATGTCAATCGTATCGATCAGATCGCCTGCTGGGTTGTACACGAACACCTGCCCCGCTGCGATATAGACATTGCCCTTTTCGTCCACAGTCACGCTTTCTCCGCCGCGTTGGGCGAAAAGTTTCAGGTTCGAGAGCGCTCCGTCATCGCCAACAACACCGACGTAGGTGTTCTCTCCGGATTCATTGGTGACGTAATAGGGCTCGCCCTCCACTGCGGGTGCCAAGCCAAAGGATCGAAGCAGATCATTCAACTTGGTCCCCCAGAACAGTTCCCCGGTTACGAAATCTTCCCCCGCGGGTATAAAAGTGGTTCCATCCGGAGAAATGAACTGATAAGGCTTTGCGGCGGAAACCGTTTGGAGGAAATCGTTTTCGTTTCTCCAGTATCCGGCGGGCAGCACCGGGGTCATGCCCGGACGTGGTATGGCGGGAACAGCAGGTAGCACCGTGATGTCATCATCCTGCGAGCCGGGCTTAAAACTGTACACGGTGCCCTTTCCGGCGTAGGAAATTACTATCAGGTCGCCGGCTTTATCGAAGAAAAGTTGCACCGGATCCAGGGGATTGTCACGAACCTTCGACAGTTGGCGAGTCGCGGTCGTCCAGCGGTAGATCGTTTGCCATTTGGCGTCCACGAAATAGAGGTTTCCGGAGCTATCGACAGCTCCCCCGGAAATGTTAAAGAAACCGCCCGCGACTTTCTCCACTTTCGCGCCCGCGGCGACAACAGGAGAAGGCGCTTTCTGTTGGACTTGTGGCGCGACGCCCGAAATCGTTAACCAGGCGAATTCGCGTTGACGAACTTCAATATTATAGGTTTGATCGTATAGCGCATTGTCGAAGGATACTTTGCTGTTGCTATAGCAGTGGAGGTTGCGAAACCGTATATTCGCCGAGTTTGTAATTTTCACGGCATACGGGAACGGCTGATAGCTGCTCACGACCCTATACATGTGCAGGTTCGCGACGGTAATGTTGCTGGAATCCCGGATATCGAGCGGCAAAGCGAACCCGCCCTCGCCCCTTTCCTCTTCCGTCTGCAGCGCATAAATTTGCCAGTTGGATGCGTGGTCCAGCACCACCTCGTTGCGGACATGGTGCTCGCTCGATAGTTCATAAATTCGCCCTGCGCTCGAAGTGTTCGAGATGTACAAGCCCGCTTGCGCGAACGTGCTGGGCGTCCAGATGTCAACGAAAGTCCCGCCGCCGGTGATCCACAGGCTGGGATACTGCCCGTCCCAGCGGCGATTCAGGTCGGAATCGGCGGTATGGGTATTGTTATAAATCTCCCTCCAGGCTTTGGAGCTTTCCGCCGCGGTTGCGTTAGGATCAATCGTACCGTGTCCGCCCAGGAAGCGAACATCGTTCATCATCGAGTCGCTGCCTGCCATCCACTTCGCGGCCACCGCTCGCGGATTGATTCCGTTTGTGTACAAACCGATGCCGGTCACGATATTCGTTCCGTCTTTGGGGGTTTCAAGCAGCGGCTTAGGACTGCCAACGCCCTGAAAGGCGGGGGTAGAATCCGCGAGCACTAAACGAGTCACACTCGGATGAAGTCCGATAAGAATCGTATCGGGCCTTAGCGTGATGGTATCCGTGACTCGGTACTGGCCTGAAGGCAAGTAAATCGTGCGATGCTCAGCGATGGCTTTTTTGAACGCGTCGGTATCATCCGTCGTGCCGTCACCCACCGCGCCCACGTCGCGGATATTAATCCACGTTCCCATCGGGGGCAGGTCCAAAATGTCGGACTTGACCGGTTCTGGCAAAGTGTTCAGCGGTGTGGAGTCGTACACGTCGCGAATACCGGGTACCGCTCCAATATCCTCATAGTGAAGACCGTGGGAGAAGGTCTTCACCTGATAAATCTCCGACGGACCTGCGACGCTCTTTCCACTCTCGCGATAAGACACAAAAACAGGAACGCTTCGGCAGACGACGCTTTCGAAATTGATTTCGGTGAGGGCGCTGTTCTCGTTGCTGATGATCACCGCGGGCCCCGTAATGTTCTCCATGCGTGCGTCTTTTATCCAGAGTTCGTCGGAGAATTGAGCATCGATGGAAATTGCCGTGGGGACGTTCTTGAACTGCGGACGGATCAACGTCAGGCCGGCCTCGCGCTCTCTGATCGCCGCTTCACGCTGACCCTCAAACGTGGCATCGATCACCGTAAATTGCCATCCTGGGGACGGCCTCCGAGTCCAGATGCCGTACTGGCCCCCGTAAAAATGGACGTCTTGTGCGACGTTGCCACCATCGTGAATTCCCGCGAGTCCTGAGCCGATGTGAAAGTCCATGTGAGCCAGGAAGCAATGCTGCGCGTAATGGGCGCGTACGCCCACGGCGCCCGGATTTCCCTCTTGGATTTCGATGTCGATATTGCTGATCGCGGAATAAAATGTTCCCGGGTTGGCATCCGCTGGAGGCGCATTCGTATTCGGCCCGCCGCCCGCGAAGAACACCATGTAAGCGGGCCCTTGCTGAAAACCCGGAGTGTTTGCAGCCAGCACAAATGTGGGCCGCACAGTCCCAAAGCCGATCAACCGGATTCCGGGCCAGATATAGATCGTCTTCGTCAGACGGTAGCGGCCCGCTGGAACAAACAGGATGCCTTGGTTCGTCGTCTCGCGAACCTTGTTGATCGCCTGCTGCAACACGGCGGAGTCATCCGCGATTCCGTCGCCCTTTACAGGGAAATTATCCGCCGAGAGGTAAACTGCTTTGGCATCTTTGGGGCGAGCCGGATAGTACGAGGTGCCCAGGAGCGGAACAGCCGTTGACAATAGCGCCACCGTCGCAAGAATTGTCTTCATTATCGAGATCGTCCTCGCGTGAATTCTTGGAAATTAGTCAGACTATCTTCTAGGATCTGCATCGTCGTTTTCGCCAGTGGCTCGCTCCAGACGCATCTCTTTATAGATTTCCTGAAGCTTCTCCTTCATCTCCTTATACTTTTGGTATTCGGCTATTTCGTGTTTGGCATCCTCGGTGCGCCCCAGCTCTCGATAGACCGTACCGAGGCGGAAGTGGGCCACGGCACTGGTGGGATCCAGCGCGATGGCATGGACCAGGAGCGGCTCGGCCTTTTGCGGCTGGTCCATGGACATCAGCACCTTCGCAAGACCGATGTTTGCCTCGGGGTCTCCCGGCTGCAACTGAATGGCCTTCGTGTAACGCTCGAAAGCTTCCTTCAGATTGTTTTTTTGAACAGCGATATCGCCGAGCCTGATCTCCGACTGTTCATCGAGCGGATTGGCCTCTAACGCCGCCTTGTATTCGCTTTCGGCTTCTTCGTGGGCTTGCGGAGTCGAGACGGTCCGCAGCATCTCGGCCAGCTCAAAATGGAGACCGGGCAGTTGCGGATCGATCTTGAGCGCGGCCCGGTAGTTCTCGATCGCTTCCTCCGTGTGCCCTTGCTTCGCCAGTTCGTGCGCCATGGCTTGGTGCATTCGGGCGGAATTCGGTGCCACCACCGTCAAGCTGAGCAGCGACTCGTTGGCGAGATCCGAATAGATCCGGTATGCGGTGTAGAGAAGACCCTCATCCTCTGGTTCCAGCTTCCGCAAGACGCTCACAACCGCCGCGGCTTTATCCAGATCGCCCGTCGCGGAGTAGATTTCGATCAGCTCCATGCCAGTTTCCATGCGAATCTTCTGGTCGCTCACGTTTGGGAAAGCTTTCTCCAAGTCGTCGCGGCCCGCGCCGATGTCTCCAGTGCGTTTCTCTGCAATACCCAGCAGCGCTTGAATTTTCCACAGGCGAGGTCGCAGCTTCAGAGCGGCACGCAGCTCCGGAATCGCATCCGGGTACGCACCCTGAAAGAAGAGCACGACGCCCAGATTGCCGCGTGCATCGACATTATTCGGATCGATGGCAACAATCGCACGAAATTCGGGCACCGCCAGATCAGGTCTGTTCTCGTGCAGGTATTTCGCAGCCTGATGGCTGTGAGTTTCGATTTGCTGCTGGCGGCTGGGAATCGATTGGGGGAAAGACGGCAGCGGGGTAACAGCCAGACCCAGGCACGACAAAACGACGATTTGTATCCTCATGTGCCGATTGTACGGCGAACGAAGCGGAATCTAAAATGTCGGTCCCCTCAAGACAGAGATGAGGACGGCAGGGGGGACTGCCGTCCTCGTACTTAGGGTGGCCGTCTCTGTTAGAACGTCACTTTCGCACTAAGTTGTCCGCTGCGAGGGGCAACCGCAACACCACCATTCTGGGTTGCGGCGTTGATTTCGCCGAAATTGGCAGCCCCGAAGGTTTGGCCCGGAATGCCGAGGCTGGGATGGTTAAAGACGTTGACCCAGTCTGAACGCAGCTCCAAGTGAATGCGTTCTCCGAAGCTGAAGCTCTTCGCCAGGGAGAAGTTAAAGACTGTCAGGCGTGGCCCCCGCAGTATGTTCCTACCCTCATCCCCGAACGCGAATTCCCCCGCAGGAGAGGCATTGACGAAAGCTGCGGTATTAAACCACTCGTTGGGACCTGGATTGGCGACCTTGATACTGCCCACAACGTTGGGAAACCAGTTGCAGCCGTTGTTGACGTCGCCGCCGGACGCGGTGCCGCCGACGCCGCAGCCCGTAATTGTCGCGTTTTGGTTCTGATTGTTGACTACCGTGAATGGATTTCCGCTCTGAGCGACAACCGTTCCCGCTATCCGCCATCCGCCAATCGCAGCGTTCGCCAGCGCGTTAGCATCGCTCATATACATCTTTCCCTTGCCGAACGGCAGCTCGTAAGATACGTACCCCTTGAACGCTGACGGGATGTCGAAATTCGAATTGCCATAATTGGCACCGGGATTGTTTCCGATTTGCCAATACTGCGTCCCTCCGCGGCTGCCCCATCCACCCGAGTCCTGGTCATCCAGAAAATGGGAGTAGACGTAGTTGAAGCTGAAGAGGAGGCCGTTGGAGTAACGCTTGGTGATGGCGGCCTGCACGGCGTTGTAATTCGAAAGTGCGTTGTAATTGTAGCCGGTGAGCTGTCCCCAAGCCGGGAAGGGACGATCGGCCTGAATAGCCGAACCAGCGGCCGCGCTTGCGGCAATGCCGGCTGCGCTGGTTATTTGGTTAACGTCCGTGTTGAATTGCAGATTGCTTCCGTGGCTGCCAACATAGGCAAGCGACGCCAGGAAGTTGTTTGCGAATGTATGCTCAACGCTGACTTGCCATTCATTGATTCGCCCCACCGGAACGTTATAAGGCACATACGTCTGGTTCGAGGGCGAGGTGACGTTAAGGTATTGGGCGACATTCTTCGCGTTCGGCGAGCCCACGACGTAGTTGAGAGCTGGAGCGGCAGCGGCAGCAGATTCCGAGAGAGTGACCAACGGAGTGGGGCCGGTTCCG
>Ga0209655_10000033_pt1 | contig 47580 bp, 44 predicted proteins | sample BogFormECP03_OM2_FD_188236 | JGI IMG/M metagenome (GOLD analysis project Ga0209655, IMG submission 188236) | Bog forest soil microbial communities from Calvert Island, British Columbia, Canada - ECP03_OM2 (SPAdes) (version 2) | ecosystem: Environmental > Aquatic > Freshwater > Wetlands > Bog ...
AGACCGCCCAAAACACCCCATTTCGGTGTAGTACTGTGTACCGTAAGTTGTTGATTTGTTTCAGGTGGGGGTACTACCTAGCGAATTTCAAGACCGCCGGTTTCAACCGCTCACCCACTCCTCCGCCTTCAATTATAGCCAATTTGTTGATTTAATCGGGGGATAAGGCGTGCCGTTATAAGGTAGACGACAGAGCGAGTTTCGAGAACGAGAGCCGCGTCGCAGTATTTGCATGACGGGCGAGGCGCGACTCAATACAATGTTTGCCGCTTCCGATGCTGTGTAATGAATGAGGTTCGAAACGGACATTATGGGAAGACTGACGCTGGGTGGAATTGCAGGCACGTTGTTGTTTGTCTTGTTGGCAGCGGGGCAGGCCGCAGTTCAAGACGCGCCGCCTCCGCAAGAAGCACAAGTGGAGCGCGGCCGCAAGCAATTCCAGCAATCCTGCGGATTCTGCCATGGCGCCGACGCAACCGGCGCACGTGGCCCAGACCTGGTGCGCTCCACTTTGATCGCGCACGACGTGAACGGCGATCTCATTGGCGAAGTGGTTCGCAATGGCCGACCGGACAAGGGCATGCCGCCTCTGCCGCTGACGAGCGAACAGATTGCCGAAATTAGCGCGTTCCTGCATGCCCGTGCGCGAGAAGCGATTGACTCCTCCGGCGTGCCTGCCGCGTATCCGGTTGAGCGGTTGCTCACTGGAAGCGCCGAAAAGGGAAAGGCGTTCTTCGAGGGGGCAGGCGGCTGTAAGAATTGCCACTCCGCTACCGGCGACCTCGCGAGGATCGCGAAAAAATACTCTTCGATCGAACTCGAAGCGAACATGCTCTATCCCGACGAGCAGCCGGTATCCGCCGTGGTGACGCTTTCTTCGGGCGAACAGATCGGCGGGACACTTTCGCATCTCGATGATTTTGTCGTGTCCGTTCGCGTAGGTGGCAAGAACGGCTGGTATCGGTCTTTTCCACGCGGCAAGGTCAAGGTCGAACTCCAGGATCCACTCAAGGCGCACCGCGAACTTCTGCCCAGGCTTACGAACGCCGACATGCACAATCTGTTCGCGTATCTGAATAGCTTCAAATAAGAAATTGCATCCATGGGAGCCGCCGGCATGAAGCATCGGTTTGTTAGCGCGCTGAAATGTTTCGTAGCGATCTTTTGTTTTTCCATGGCGCTCGCCACCTCTCCGGGCGTGCACGGGCAAGGCCTCGACCCGGCCGCGCTGCTGAAACCTGCGACCGATACGTGGCCCACATACAACGGCGACTATTCCGGGCGACGGTTCAGCACGCTGGATCAGATCAACGCCACAAATGTTGGTTCTCTCACACTCGCGTGGGCTTTCCGCACACGAGGCAACACGCTCAAGTCCACCGCCCTCGAAGTCAATGGCATCCTCTACTTCACCGCTCCGGACCACGTTTGGGCCGTGGATGCGCGTTATGGGCGCCAAATCTGGCATTACTTTCGCAAATCCGAGGGTGACCACATCGGCAACCGTGGCTTGGGCATGCACGGCGACTCTCTTTATTTCACGACGCCCGACGCGCACCTCATCTGCCTGAACGCCAGGGACGGAAATGTCCGCTGGAACGTTGAGCTTGCGGATCCCAAGCTGGAATACTTCGCAACGATGGCGCCGATCGTCGTGCGCGATCACGTCATCGTAGGAGTTTCCGGCGACGTCACCGACCTTCCCGGCTTTCTCGAATCGCGCGATCCGGAAACTGGCGCCGTCCAGTGGCGCTGGAATACGGAGCCCAAGCCGGGCGAGCCGGGCTCGGAAACCTGGCCCAAGGACAACGACGCCCTATCGCACGGCGGTGGAATGACCTGGATGACGGGCACGTATGATCCGCAGCTCAATCTGCTTTATTGGGGCACCGGAAATCCGAATCCGGTCCTCGCGGGCGAAGGACGCCTCGGCGACAATCTCTACACCTGCTCGATTGTCGCGCTGAATCCGGACACCGGGAAACTTGCCTGGTATTTTCAGCCGTCTCCACATGACGTTCACGACTGGGATGCAACGCAAACGCCGGTTCTTTTCGACGCCGAGTTTCACGGAAAGCCGCGCAAGTTAATCGCGCAGGCCAGTCGCAACGGTTTCTTCTTCGTGTTGGATCGCACAAACGGGGAACACCTCGTCACCGCCCCGTTCATTGACACAACCTGGTCCTCAGGAATTGATTCGCGCGGTCGTCCGATCGCGAAGCCTGAAGCAACGCCCACTCCGGATGGCGCGCTCGTAGAGCCGGGTTCCGACGGCTCGACAAATTGGATGGCGCCGAGTTTCGATCCGCAGACCGGACTTTTCTACGTGAAAGCCCGGCGGATTTTCAGCGTGTACTACAACACGGTCACGACGAAGGCCGAAGGCTGGGGAGGCCGCGACCGCATTCTTTGGGCTAACTCGACGATTCGCGCGCTCGATTACCACACGGGGAAAGTGGCATGGAATCATGAACTCGGCGAGGGCGAGGATATCGCGGGAATCCTCACGACCGCCGGCCATCTGCTTTTAACCGCGGACAATTCCGGCAACCTGCTTGCCATGGATCCAGCCACTGGCGCGATCCTCTGGCATTTGAATATCGGCGGAGAAGTCGTGGCGTCTCCCATGACGTATCAACTCGATGGCAGGCAATACCTGCTCATCCCTGTACAGGACATCCTGTACGCGTTTGCACTGCCGGAGAAATGATTCGGAACCACCGGCTCGCTCACTATCCAAAGAAGATTTCTTCAGTTCCTGGCTTCTCATCCGCTCGGCGTTCTGTTTTGTTATATGGATGCATTGCGATCAGCAATATTCCAGCAATATTCTCGTCTCCGCGCTTTCCGAATAGCATTGACATGCTACTGGCTGCACCGTAGCATCGCTTTTATCTGATGGCTGAGTGTTGATTCAGCCGCGCTGGCAGCGGAGGTCCTTCATGAGTCTGCGCGATTTCATTTCCAAACAGTGGATTGACGTTATCGATTGGACGGAGCCGGAGGACGGCATTCTTGCCTACCGGTATCCCATGCAGGACCGCGAAATTCAAAATGGCGGCAAGCTCACGGTCCGTGATTCGCAATTGGCTGTGTTCGTTAATGAAGGAAAAGTCGCGGACGCCTTTGCTCCCGGGCTTTACACGCTCAACACCAACACGCTGCCCATTCTCACCTATCTCAAGAACTGGGACAAAAAGTTTCAGTCCCCCTTCAAATCCGATGTCTATTTTTTCTCGGCGCGCATTCAGACCGATCAGCACTGGGGCACGCAAAATCCCATCACCATCCGCGACAAAGAGTTCGGCGCGATTCGTTTGCGCGGCTTCGGAATTTATTCCTATCACTTGAGCGATGCAAAGACCTTCTACACGAAAATCAGCGGCACGCGAGATCTTTACCACGTGGCCGATCTCGAAGGTCAGTTGCGCAACACCATCATCGCCAAGATGACCGATGCCTTCGCGCAAAGCCAGGTCCCATTTTTGGATATGGCCGCCAATCAGGGCGCGCTCGCCGAAAAAATCGGCGAGCAGCTCAAGCCGGCGTTCACGGATTACGGCCTGGCGCTCGATAGTTTCGTCGTCGAGAATCTTTCGCTTCCGGACGAGCTTCAGAAAGTGCTCGACCAGCGCATCAGCATGAACGTGCTCGGTGACATGGGCAAGTTCACGCAGTATCAGGTGGCACAGGCAATTCCCATTGCCGCTGGAAACGAAGGCGGAGGAGCCGTTGGAATAGGCGCAGGACTTGGCGCCGGCGTGGCCATGGGCCAAGCCATGATGGACGCGGTGAAGCAGTCTACTTCATCAGGCGGAGGCGGAGCCGCTCCAGCGGAAGCCGCGGGCGCGGCTTCCGCAACCGCGAAATTCTGCAGCGAATGTGGCAAGACCATTCCGCGCACCAGCAAGTTCTGCCCGGAATGTGGAAAGCCCCAGGCCTAGTGGTGACACGCGCATGAGTGGAGTCGAGTGGGTCGTCGAGGCCTTCGGTTGCTCATCGGAATCGCTGCGCGACCTTCGCGCCGTCGAGACCCTCTTTCACGGCATGATTCGCGGCATGAAGCTGCGGCCCATCGGCCAAACGCAGTGGCATCAGTTTCCCGGCGCAGGCGGCATCACCGGCCTCTGCCTCCTCGCCGAATCGCACATCGCTTGCCACACTTTTCCCGAACACAATTCTCTTTGCCTGAATCTTTTTTGCTGCGTTCCGCGTTCCGAATGGAATTTTGAAGCGGCGCTCCAGCAGTTGTTTCATGCGAGGGACGTTTCCGTGAGGCGCCTTGCGCGGCCCTATGAAGTAGTGCGCCATCAAGCCGCCAGCGATTAGCGTGACGATTTTCTTGTGCAACTCGTGAGCAACGGACGATGACTCAGCCCGCCTCGAACTGTCCCAACTGCGGCGCAAAAATTGTCTTCCAATGGTCCAGCAGCGTTCAGACGGTTTGCCCGTATTGCAAAAGCATTCTCGTCCGCACCGACGTGGACCTCGAGAAAGTCGGCAAGGTCGCCGATCTTCCGCCGGATAGTTCGCCCATCCAGCTCAACACCGAAGGCATCTATCGCAGCAAATCGTTCGTCGTGATTGGCCGCATCCTGTACGAATACGATCAAGGCGGCTGGAACGAATGGCACATCATGATGAACGACGGCAAGAGCGCCTGGCTTTCCGACGCTCAGAATGAATATGCCATTTCCTTCGCGACCACCGCAACCGGTTTGCCCACCGCCTCGCAGGTCCTGATTGGCCAGCAATACACCTGGAATAAGCAGCGCTATACCGTCAGCGTGATTACCCCCGCGCATTACCGCGGCGTCGAAGGAGAGCTGCCATTTCAATATTGGGATAAGACAGATGTCACTTTCGCGGATCTTCGCAGCGAAACGGGAAAATTCGCCACGCTGGACTTCAGCGATGAGCAACCGGCGCTTTATCTCGGCGAATTCGTCGAGTTCGACGACCTCAAGTTGAAAAATTTGCGCAGTTTCGAGGGCTGGTGATGAGCACCGGTACACCGCCACTCTCGAATCCGCCGAAGCCTCAAGCACGCGCGCTAAACTGCCCGCAGTGCGGCGCGGCTATCGTTCTTCGCTCTCTCGGGCACGCCGAAACCGTGGTTTGCGCGAGTTGTCACGCAATCCTCGACGCCAAAGATCCTAATCTTCGGATTCTGCAAAAATTTCAGGTCATCACCGGCGAGGACCCGCCGCTCATCCCCCTTGGCACGCGCGGCAAACTCCGCGGCACGGACTACGAAGTCATCGGTTTTCAGCGCCGCAGTATCAAGGTCGAAGGCATCCGCTACGATTGGCATGAATACGTGCTCTTCAATCCGTACAAAGGTACGCGTTACCTCACTGAATACTGCGGCCACTGGAACGACATCACTGTCTGTAAGGAACTTCCCACTGTCCAATTCGCGGCGGCGACCTATCTCGGCGAAACCTTCAAGCATTTTCAAACCGCCGACGCAAATACAAATTACGTCCTCGGCGAATTTCCCTGGCAGGTCCGCGTCGACGAACACGCCACGGCAACCGATTACGTCAAGCCTCCGCGCATGTTGTCCTCGGAAAAAATCGCCAATGAAGTGACCTGGTCGCTTGGCGAGTACATCTACGGCGCCGACATCTGGAAAGCCTTCAACTTGCCCGGCACCGTGCCGGAACCCGTCGGCGTTTACGAAAATCAGCCGTCGCCGGTCAGCGACAACGTCAAAGCGATTTGGGCCGGCTTCCTGGGTTTTGCCGTTCTTCTCTTAATCGTCATGGCCGGATTCGATCTCACCTCGAACAAGAGCGCGGTCTTCGAACACACCTATATTTTTCAATCCGGGGAACCGAAAGGCGAAGCCTCGTTTGTCACCGACATTTTCGATCTGGAAGGCCGCACCTCGAACGTGGAACTCACGACTTCCGCGAACGTCGACAACGCCTGGATTTATTTGAATTACGCGCTGATCAATCAAGACACCGGCCAGGCCTGGGACTTCGGACGCGAAGTCAGCTATTACCACGGCTACGACAGCGATGGCTCGTGGAGTGAAGGCAGTACAAAGGACTCTGTCGTCGTGCCCAGTGTCCCCGCTGGACATTATTACTTGCGTATAGAGCCGGAGGGCGATCCCAAGCATCCGCCGGTCGGCTACACGGTAGAGGTAAAGCGCGGCGTCCCCGTTCTGGGCTTTTTCGGCATCGCTTTTCTGGCGCTCCTGATTCCGGCTATTGTCATCACCTGGCGCTCCATCAGTTTCGAACGCGCGCGCTGGTCGGAAAGCGATCATCCACCGATTCAAATCGGCAACTCGGAGGAGTAATGTTCAAAAAACTTTATCTCGCGTATGGAGTCTTGGTTCTTGGAGGCACCGGCGCTGCCCAGTACAACGGCTGGAGCCTCGACCGCGTCAACCAGCTCAAAAATGTTCCCAAGTCCGTTCGTGATAATCCTGGCTCCTATCGTTCCGTTTACGGCTTCTATCACCACTACACCGGAGGCAAATAAGATGAACTTCGTTCCGCTCGGCAACATCATTTCTGCGCTCGTGTTCGCCTTGATTGGCATGCTCATCTTCATCATCGCATTCGTGGTGATGGATAAGCTCACGCCGTACCATCTCTGGAAGGAAATCGTCCAGGAACACAACATGGCGCTCGCCATTCTGGTCGGCGCCATGTCACTCGGCATTTGCATCATCATTGCTGCTGCGATTCATTAGCGCATGGGCATCCTGCTCTTCATTTCGGTGCTGCTGGTGGCGGCGTGCGGGCTCATCTACGAGCTCGTCGCCGGCACGCTTGCCAGCTATCTCATGGGCGACAGCGTCTTCCAGTTCTCCACCATCATCGGTACCTACCTCTTCGCGATGGGCATTGGCAGCGCTCTTTCGCGCTACTTGAACGGCGGCCTCGTCTATCGCTTCGTCTGGATTGAGTTGCTGCTCGGCGTGATTGGCGGTTTCTCTTCCGCAGCATTAATGCTGGCGTTTGCCTTCACTCAGGGCTTCGAGCTGATTCTCTACGCCATCGTGATCGTCATGGGCGTTCTGGTCGGCTTGGAAATCCCGTTGCTCATGCGCATCGTGCGCGACCGTTACGAATTTCGCGATGTCATCGCCCACGTCCTCACGTTCGACTATCTCGGCGCGCTGGGCGCCTCGCTCCTATTTCCAATTCTTCTCGTCCCGCGCCTCGGACTCGTCCGTTCCGCCATGCTTTTCGGCATCATCAACGCCGGCGTCGCGCTTTGGACCACCTATTTGTTTTCCACGCAACTCTCCGGCAAGCGCGTCCTGCGCATCGCCAGCGTCGTCGTTCTATGCGGACTCAGCGCGGGCATGCTGGAAGCCCGTAAAATCACCGCCACCGCCGAAGACAACATCTACGCCGACGACATCATCTTCGCTCGCGACACGCGCTACCAGCACCTCGTCCTCACTCGCTTCAAGGATGATCTTCGCCTCTTCCTCAACAGCCACCTGCAATTCAGCTCTCGCGACGAGTACCGCTATCACGAAGCTCTAATCCACCCCGGCCTCGCCGCGGTTCCCACCCCGCGCCACGTCCTCGTCCTTGGCGGCGGCGACGGTCTCGCCGTCCGCGAAATCCTGAAATACCCGCAAATCGAAAGCATCACCCTGGTCGATCTCGATCCCGAGATGACCAAACTTTTCTCCACGCACCCCATGCTCACCAAGCTCAACGACAACTCTTTTCTCTCGCCCAAAGTTCACATCATCAACGCCGACGCTTTCCCCTGGGTCGATTCGAACACCGATAGTTTCGATTTCATCGTTGTCGATTTTCCCGACCCCACGAACTATTCCCTCGGCAAGCTCTACACCACGGCGTTCTATCGCGCCGCCGCCCGCCATCTCAGCGCCCAGGGCCTCATGGTCGTCCAAAGTACTTCGCCCATGTTCGCCCGCGACTCCTTCTGGTGCATCGTGCAAACACTGAAGCAGTCCGGCCTGCAAACCTATCCGTATCACGTTTACGTTCCAAGCTTCGGCGAATGGGGTTTCGTTTTGGCCGCGACGCGCGAATACACTCCACCAACATCTCTCCCAAGCGGTCTCCGCTTCATCAACGTCGAAGGCTTGCCAGCTCTCTTCCAATTCCCGCCAGACATGGCCCCGCTTTCCATGCCGGCAAATCAGCTAAACAGCCAGGTCCTCGTCCGCACCTACGAAAACGACTGGAAGGACATCAGTCATTGAAGGTTGGCCGCCGCAAATTTCTCGGCACCGGCAGCGCAGCCCTCGTTGGACTCTCTCTTAAAACGGACCGTGCCATCGCAGGTTCCTTTGTAAACGACAACTTTCAGATAGGCCATCTCCTGCGCGACCGCGCGAGTTTTCCTCCAGCAAAGCGCACAGAAAAATTCCCAATAGTCATAGTTGGCGGAGGCATCGCAGGTCTCAGCGTCGCCTGGCGCCTCCGCAAGCACGGCTTCACAAATTTCATCCTGCTCGAAATGAACGAACAAGCCGGCGGCAACGCCCGCTGGGGTGAAAACGAAATCACCGCCTACCCCTGGGCCGCGCATTACGTCCCAGTCCCCGGCCTTAAAGCCGAGTACGTCCGCGAACTTTTCGAAGACCTCGGCGTCCTGAAAAATGGCCAGTGGGATGAGCGCTCTCTCTGTTTCTCCCCGCAAGAGCGCCTCTTCCTCTACGGCCGCTGGCAAGACGGCCTCGAACCCGCCGTTGGCCTCACGCAAAAGGATCGCGACCAATTTCAAAAACTCGAAGATCTCTTCGCCAAATTCCGCGCCACTGGCGAGTTCACCATTCCTCTCGAGCTCGGCCGCTCCGCAAAATTCCAGGACCTGGACCGCCTCTCATTCGGGGACTGGCTCCAGCAGCAAGCGTGCGACTCGCGCCTAGTGAATTGGTACATGAATTACGCCTGCCGCGACGACTACGGTGCGCTCGCCAAAGACACCTCCGCCTGGGCCGGCATCCACTATTTCTCTTCCCGCGAAGCCGAAGAAAAAGGCCCCATCACCTGGCCCGAAGGCAACGGCTGGATCACTCGCCGCCTGCTCGAACGCGTTGGCGAAAATATCCGCACCAGCCAGATGGTCCATCGCATCGCCGAAACGAAAGGCGGCGTCAGCATCTTCGCAGGCGACACCGAATTCCAAGCCGAATTTGCAATCTTCGCCGCCCCCACTTTCCTCGCTCCCTACTTAATCGAAAATTTCCCGCGCCTCCACGACTTTGTCTATTCCCCCTGGCTCACCGCCAATCTAACGCTCGAGCGCTTCCCCGATTCCCGCGGCGCCGAACCCACCTGGGACACCGTTTTTCTCGACTCCCCAACTCTCGGCTACGTCGACGCCACTCACCAAAGCCTCCGCACCCACATCGAACGCACCGTCTGGACCTTCTATTGGGCTCTCGCCGAAGGCACTCCCGCGCAAAACCGCCAACTCCTCCTCGACAAGGACTGGAACTATTGGAAAGAAGCCATTCTCCACGACCTTGAGCGCGTCCACTCCGACATCCGCCAGTGCGTCTCGCGCATCGACATAATGCGCATGGGCCACGCCATGATCCGTCCCGCCGTCGGCTCGGTCTTTTCCGAAGAACGCCTCCGCCTCGCGCAACCTCGCCGTGACGCGCGCATCCTTTTCGCCAATTCCGATTTGAGCAGCATCTCTATTTTCGAAGAAGCCCAATATCACGGCGTAATCGCCGCACAGACCGTGCTCGACCTTCTCCACGGCCACCGCTGACCACGCCCCCAACGGTTCGAAGACCCGCAGGAATCCCTGCGCAAATTCCCGCATCCAATCTAATTGGACGTGCGTACTATATAAGTGACGTGGTTTGCCCTTTTGGAGAAGGAAGGAAATGCTGCTTCAGCGAAAGCCCGATCTGACTTACGCCGACGTTACGCCCAAAGAAATCTATTTCAATCGGCGCAAGTTTTTGCAAACCATGGGTTTTGCTGGCGCCGCCGCCTTTGCCGCACATGACCTGCTCGATATCGCCTCCCCGCAACTCGATGTCCACGCCGCCGCCAAGTTCCCCAACCTTGCCAAAAGCCCTTTCAGCACAACGGAAAAGCAAAGCACTTTCGACGAAGTAACCCATTACAACAATTTTTACGAATTCGGCGTCGACAAGGACCAGCCAGCAAAAAACGCCCAGAAATTCCGCACCTCACCCTGGGCCGTATCCGTCGAAGGCGAAGTAAAAACCAAACGCAAGTTCAGCATGGACGAAATCCTCAAACTCGCCCCGCTCGAAGAGCGCATCTACCGCCATCGTTGCGTCGAAGGCTGGTCCATCGTAGTTCCCTGGATCGGTTTTTCCCTCAGCGAAATCGCAAAACTAGTCGAGCCCGGCCCTAAAGCAAAATACGTTGCCTTCGAGTCCTACTACGATCTCGGCCAAATGCCCGAAGGCAGATACGCCGGAATCCAGTTGCCCTACGTCGAAGGCCTCCGCCTCGACGAAGCCATGAACCCGCTCACGCTTCTCTGCGTCGGCATGTACGGCGACTCGCTCCCCAATCAGGACGGTGCGCCCGTCCGCATCGTCATCCCCTGGAAGTACGGTTTCAAGAGCATCAAGTCCATCGTAAAAATTAAATTCGTCTCCGGCGAACCGCCCTCCACCTGGAATCTCACCAACTCTCACGAGTACGGCTTCTATTCCAACGTGAATCCCAACGTCGATCATCCGCGCTGGTCCCAGGCCAAAGAGCGCCGCCTCGGCGAAATCTTCAAGCGCCCCACTCTCATGTTCAACGGCTACCAGGATCAAGTGGCCAGCCTGTACACTGGCATGGACCTGAAGAAATTCTACTGAGGCTGGTCCCAAGCATGCCGACGTTCCTCGCCAAAAAATGGACCAAAGTCCCCGTTTTTCTTCTCTGCTTGGTGCCGCTCGGCATCATGGTTTGGGCCAGCTTAACTGGCCACATAGGACCGGATCCCGTCGCCTTCTTTCAGCACGCCACCGGCGATTGGACGCTACGCTTCCTGGTCTTCACGCTCTGCATCACACCCGCACGCAAACTCCTCAAGCTCCCTGACCTCATCCGTTTCCGCCGCATGCTAGGCCTCTTCGCCTTTTTCTACGCCTGCCTCCACTTCCTGACCTATCTCGGCCCCGATCAATCCTTCAATGTTGCTGGGATGTTGAAGGACGTAGCCAAGCGCCCCTTCGTCACCGTAGGTTTCACGGCATTTGTTCTGCTGATTCCCCTGGCGCTCACCTCCACCGCCGGATGGATTCGCCGTCTCGGCGGCCGCCACTGGCAAATGCTTCATCGCCTAATCTACGTCAGCGCAATTTGTGGTGTGATTCACTACTACTGGTTGGTGAAATCCGCGGTCCTGCGCCCTCTAACGTACGGCGCAATCGTTGCAGTTCTGCTGCTGTGGCGTTTAGTAGATTGGTTTATTCGCCGCGGCCGTACTGTCGCAGCGCGTCCCGTAGGGGCCGGGCTTGCCCCGCCCGCCTAACCGAGCCATCGAATGCTAATTCGTTGCTGTTGAGCTCTCGCCGCCCGACGCAACCAACTCGCTGAATTCCAATCCCCAAAACCGCGGTGCCGGCGTCAGAAACTCCACTCCAATCCTCTGCCCTTTTTCGCAAGGCTCGCCCTGGTAGACCACCCGGCACTCCTGATCTTCCAGCGTCTCCGGGTTCGTCAAAACAATCATCTCGCCGTTGTCAATCTCATGCTTCAGCATCAGCAGCCCGCCGTGCGCATTCACGACCACGGTTTCGCATACTTCTTTGAATTTCTTTCGATTGTGCGCGCGGCCCGCGGCCTGCACACGCATCTTGTAAAATGCCCGTCCGCTACGCCGTCGCGATGGTATCGTTGCTTCGCTCATACCGCCATCATCGGACGCTTCGGCAAACACCGTAACTGGCCGACAGGACAGGTGTTCCCCACAAGCAACCGCCGCCTGCCTGGAAGCCCGGCAACGCTCTCCTCGCAGCCTAAAACTCCAGCCCCAACTGAAACGCGATCATCCTCGGCGTGCTGGCGCCTCCTAAACCGGCCACGAGCAAGCCTGTTGTGCAGTTGCCTTAACGACTCAGTTGACTTCGGTGCGGTCGCGACCCAGAATAGGCCGCAACGCTTCCACTTCAAGGGGTCCAATAGCAACCAAGGAGGCCAGCATGAAGCGACTCACCTTCTTTTCCATGGTGCTGCTTGTGGGCGTGTGCGCCGCATTCGTGGCACCAACTGTTGCCCAACATGACCATCCTGCGGGCGACCCAGGAAAACTCGGCAAGGTGAGTTTCCCCGTTTCCTGCGACCCATCGGTTCAGCCGCAATTCAGCAGCGCCGTGGCGATGCTCCATTCTTTTTGGTACGAGAAAGCCAGCGATACCTTCGCTGCCGTCGCCCAGAAAGACCCCGCGTGCGGCATGGCGTACTGGGGAATTGCCATGACTTACTACCATCAGGTCTGGCAAGCGCCTGGCCCGGCTGATCTGAAAGCAGGCATCGCATCCGTGGAAAAAGCGAAGTTAGCCGGCGCTAAGACGCAGCGAGAACGGGACTACATTGGCGCTATCGAGACCTTTTACAAGGACCCCGACAAGTTCGACCACCGCACTCGAGCTCTGGCTTACGAAAAAGCCATGGACCAGCTGCAAGCGCACTACCCTGACGACCATGAAGCGGCCATTTTTCATGCGCTCGCACTGCTCGCCACGGCACCCCCCACGGACAAGACCTATGTAAATCAGAAAAAGGCCGGTGCCATTCTGGAGCCGCTGTTTGTCGAACAACCAGAGCACCCCGGCATCGCCCACTACCTCATTCACGCCTACGATTATCCGCCACTGGCTCAGGGGGCCCTGGATGCGGCGCGACGTTATGCCAGGATCGCGCCCGACTCGCCGCACGCGCTGCACATGCCGTCGCACATTTTCACTCGGCTGGGCTTGTGGCAGGAATCCATTGAGTCCAACCTCATCTCTGCTGCCTCGGCCCAGAAAAACAACGCGCCCGGCAACGAGCTGCACGCGAAGGATTACCTGATCTATGCCTATCTGCAAGGCGCCCAGGATGGCGAGGCGAAAAAGGCCCTGGAGGCGCCGCCGCCGGGCCGGCCTGACGATCCGCAATATATGAACTGGCTCTACGCAATGGGTACTTCGCCCGCGCGCTATGCTGTGGAACGACATCGCTGGGCTGAAGCTGCTGCGCTGCAGTTGCCGCCAAACACCTTTCCTGGTGGGCGGTGGGCCTGGACGGAAGCCAATCTGCACTTCGCACGGGCTCTCGGCGCTTCACATTTGGGCGACACCGAAGCTGCCCGAAAAGACGTACAGCAGCTCGCATCGCTTCGTGACACGCTTACCCGGGGCAGCGACAAATACTGGGCCGACCAAGTGGACATCCAGCGCGAGAGCGCAACTGCCTGGATTACCCTGGCTGAGGGCAAGCGCGAGGAGGCTCTCACGCAGATGCGTTCTGCCGCAGACCACGAAGACAACACCGACAAGAACAATGTCACCCCGGGGGTCATCCTTCCGGCTCGCGAACTGCTTGGGGAAATGTTGCTGGAACTAAAGCAGCCGGCCCAGGCGATGGTCGAGTTCGAGGCTACCCTGCGCACGGCCCCAAATCGTTTCAACGCGCTGTCCGGCGCCGCGCGCGCAGCCAGGCTTTCTGGTGATAATGAGAAGGCGAAAATATACTCTGCCAGGCTTCTGACCCTCTGCGAGCATGCCGACGGAGACCGGCCTGAGCTTCAAGACGCCCGATCCCTCTTGGCCCAGAAATGAGCTGGGGACTATCGGACGAAGGACTACAGCCGCAACTTTATCTTCGAACGATCGAACAAAATCACCAGAACCAAAATGCCTCCTGCAAAAAGCGCTGATCGCGCGGCTCCCTGCCAGCCGGAAGTCCCGTCGGCCGTAAGCCGGAAAAGGCTGGGGCTGAAATACGCCACGTAAGGAAGAAAATAGGACAGCAGCGGGTTTGTTCCCACCGGCTTCGCGAATCCCGCCCATTTCGTCCGGCCTCGTACGTCCGCAATCCAGTAGAGCAGCAGCGCCACCAATGTATTTGCCGCCATACAGTACAAACACCAGGTAGGCGTGTCGCGGATCTTCGAAATTCCCAGTGGCTGCAGCAAATATCCCGCCGCGAAAAAAATCGCCGCGCCAATCAATGCCCAGCGCGCTTTCAACCGGAAAGTCGGCGCAATTTCATCGCTCACGATGAGCAGAGAAGCCAGCAGTCCGGCCATCGTCAACGACGACAGCCCCGCTTCAAATGGTTTCAAGTACGAAGGCAACGATCCAACCCAGCCCAGCCGTCCCGCAACAGACAACGCATTGATCGCGACAAAAACGCCGAGCCCGGAAACCAGCACCGCGAGTTTTCTTTCAAAGAGAAAGATAGATCGTCGACACGGAAAGATACGCCCACCCTAGCAATCCCAGAATTTCCCAATCGGGAAAATCCAGCCAGGCCACTTTCCCTTCCGGTGTCACCCTCCTGAAAATCACAATGAGTCCGGCGAGCATCGCCAGTCCCACAAATTTTGAAGCTCCGGAAGTTGTCCGGTGCTTGTCGCTCTCGGGAAATTCCATCCACACGAGGGCGATCGCGATAAACCCCAGCGCTGCCCACCACGGAAAGCTGATCCCCGTTCGTTGCGCATCCACCTGCGGCGCATTCGATACAAAGAGCCCCAGCCCCACAAGGCTCAGCGACCGCACCACTGCATGCGTCCAGATCCCGCTTCTGCTTTGCCCCTTTGCCCTCCTCGAACGGATGGAAATCGGTATGGACATCCCCATCAAAAACAAAAACGCCGGAAACACCATGTCCACATACGTCATCCCGTTCGCTTCTCGGGGCATGTGGTATGTCCACCATGGCAGCCCCGTCACGAAACCAAGGTTGTCCACGAAAATCATGGCCAGAACATTCATTCCGCGAAAGATGTCAATGGACTGTATCCGCGAAGCCTCCTGCGAATGCACTTCCACGGTTTGATTGTCCTGCGTCATTGCGGGGGATTCGTTGGCTGGCATACGTTGCAAACGACAAAGTCGCGCCGCGCTTACCGCGTCACTTCAACCCACCCAGCCAGTTGATGATTGTGCTTTCGAGTGCGATCCGGTGATCCGACCAGCTGTGATCGGTGGCCACATGCGTCGCTGTCACTTTCTTCCCGCCTTGCGCTTGGATCGCGCGCACAAGTGCATCCGCCGCGGGCGCGAGCCCGTCGTCGGACGTAAGCACAAGCAACGGAGTCTGCGCCAACCCTGCCGCGGCGCTATCGAATCGAAACGCAGCGCCCAGTCCGTGCGCGTCGTCCGCCATGCTCTCCGCCGTAACCCCCGTCAGTGTTTCCATATCGTCAGCCATCAGCTGGACGAGTTTTTCACGCGGCACCTCGCCCACTTTCGCCATGTCTGCCGCCGAAATCAGAATCGCCCCAAATAACCCATGATCGTGCGACGCCACGTTCACCGTAACCCAGCCGCCCATGCTGTGTCCCGCGATCGCAATCCGGTGCGTGTCGACGCCAAGCCGCTTCGCGTTTTCCGGATCGCGAAGATAGGCAAGCACAGCGTCCGCGTCCTCGATGTTCTGCGCAAACCGAAAAACGCCCGGGCTGCCCCACGACCCGCGATAGTTAAACGACACCGCGTTCCATCCCGCCCGCCTCACTGCCTGCGCCAGATCCAGATTCTTTTCGTTCCCCGGCAATCCATGGCAGATCACCAGAGTCGGAAAAGGCCCAACTCCTGAAGGTTGGTACACTATGCCGTTGATTTGCACCCCATGCGTCGGGATGTGCAGCACAGTCATCTGCGCCGGATGCGCCGCATCCGCAGGCGGATCGGTATAAATCGCCGCAGGCACAGTTTGCCCAGCCGCCGCACCCGCAGACACGCCAATAAGAATTGCCAGAAATAGCGAACGCATCACCGCACCTCTCTTGGGAAGACAACAGCCTTTATATAGTCTTGGTGGCCATTCTGGCAAAGCATTGCAGTTGCGTACTCTCGCCGCGTCAAATTCTCGCCACAATATCTCCGATATCCTCTGTGCACTCTGCGTCTCAGCGTTATCTTTACTCGTGCTTTTTCTTTGACTCGACTCCCTGTACCCATTTCCACTCGAATCCCTGCATATTTATTCCGCTGACTTGTGCCCAGGGCATTTGCAGACCTAGAATAGAACAAGGCAGTTGAGCGCGATGACGCTTTTCCGCATTCATACCGCTGCCATATTGATTCGATTCAAGTTTGGCTTTATACACACGAAAGGACTCGTAGCCCCCGAGAGCCCCTATGAACCTTGCTGAATTTATAGAAGGTAACCGCGACGCCCATTTGGCGGAGCTGTGCGAATTTCTGCGCATCCCCAGCGTCAGCGCCAAGAGCGAACACAAGCCGGACATAGAGAAAGCGGCTCGCTGGGTCGCCGAGCATCTTCGCGCCGCCGGCTTTCAGAAAATTGAAATCGTTCCGACAAATCTTCATCCGCTCGTCTATGCCGAATCTCTCGAGGCTCCCGGCAAACCCACCGTTCTCTTCTACGGCCACTACGACGTGCAGCCCGCCGAGCCGCTCGATCTCTGGACTTCGCCTGCCTTCGAACCCACCGTCCGCAACGGCAATCTTTTCGGCCGCGGCACCGCCGATGACAAAGGCCAGGTTCACATCCATCTGAAAGCCCTCGAATCCATCCAGAAAGCGAATGGAAAACTTCCCGTCAACGTAAAAGTCCTGATCGAAGGCGAAGAGGAAGTCGGCAGCGTCAGCCTCTGGGACTACGTGCAAAAAAACAAAGAAAAGCTCAAAGCCGACGCCCTCGTCGTCTCGGATACCTCCATGCTTGCGAAAGGCGTGCCCTCCATCACCTACGGTTTGCGCGGCCTGAACTATTATCAGATTGAACTGACCGGCCCCGTGCGCGATCTCCACTCCGGCGTTTACGGCGGTGCGGTCCCCAATCCCCTGACGATTCTCACCGAGCTGTTTGCCAGGCTGCACGACAAGAATTTCCGTGCCACCGTTCCAGGCTTCTACGACAAAGTTGCAAAAATCCCCGCGCCCGAACGCAAGGCTCTCAATTCGCTTCCCTGGAAGAAAAAGGCATTTCAAGAAGCCGTCGGCGCTCCCGGCTATGCCGGAGAAAAAGGATTTACGATCGTCGAGCAGCTTTGGACGCGGCCCACATTCGAGTTGAACGGCATTTGGGGCGGCTATCAAGGCGAAGGCGCCAAAACCGTCATCCCTTCCAAGGCTTACGCGAAATTTTCCACGCGCCTCGTTCCCAATCAGGAGCCGCACAAAATCGCGGCGCTCGTCGAAAAGCACATCCGCAAACTGCTGCCCAAGACCGTGAAGTGCAAATTTCAAGTCCTGAGCACCGGCAAGCCGTGGGTGGCTCCCTACCACGCGCCGATTTTCAAGATCGCTCAGGGCGCGCTCGAAAAAGGTTTCGGCAAAAAGGCGGTCTTCATTCGCGAAGGCGGCTCCATTCCCTTCGTCACGCAGATGCACGACACCTTCAAAGTCCCCTGCGTGCTGATCGGCTTCGGCCTGCCCGACGAAAACGCTCACGCTCCCGACGAGCACATCGCCCTCGAAAACTATTTCGGCGGAATCAAAGCCATCGCCCACTTTTACACCGATCTCGCCGCCCTTTAAGCGCCAATCGGCGAGCCGAATCCCCGCTGCGCCGAAGAGCCGCCCGCGACGCGCGCCGAGACCAGACGCGCTGACAAACCGTGCACTAAGCTGTGGCAACTCGAAGCCTGGCACGTCGGCTCACCACTTTTCTTCTCTGTGCCCTCCGCGATCTCGGTGAACTCTGTGTAATACTTTTCTTAATTCCGTCATCGCGGTCTCCAATTCCTCCGAATAACCGCTCTTACCCGCATTTCCACAGGCTATTCTCGCTTGGCTCACAAAAAATCCGCATTTTTCCAGCCTTTTTTGCGGTTTTTCCTTGCGTTATCCCTTCACCTTGGCTATAGTGCCGTGCGGCCCGAGTTTTTTTGCGACAACCCAGGGGAGTACGCTCGTGGCCTGCCTCGTTCGCTTCCGCAGCGGGGTGGAAAGTAAATACAGGAGGATAAGCAGACTAGATGGCAGCCAAGCCAATGAGCAAGAGCAAGATCGTGTCGCACATCGCAGAAAAGTGCGCCACACCCAAGAAAACCGCGGTGCTCTTTTTTGAAGAGCTCTTCAAGCTCGCGGTGAAGGAATGCAAGGGCGGAGCCGGCAAGTTCGTTATTCCGAACATCGGCCGCGCCGTGAAAGCGCACCGCAAGGCGCGCATGGGCCGTAACCCTCAGACGGGCGAAGCAATCAAAATCAAGGCGAAGACCGTAGTTCGCCTGCGCCCGGCGAAGGCGTTCAAGGACGCCGTACTGAAGTAGGTTCCCTGTTTTTTCAGGGGATAAGGCCCTGGCACAGCGCACGGCGAATCGGCACTGCGCTATTTACAGAATTTGCGCATCGCCGGTTTCTGCCGCGCTAGGTAGCTGGGCGGGTGTCCCGGTTGAGTTTGCCCCCGGTGGCTTGAGCGATCAGGCCATCGGGGGCTTTTTCTTGCCGCGACTTTTCCGAACTCAAACTTTTCTGCGCTCGAATTTTCAAAGAGCAATGTTTCCGAATCCCCGAAGAATCTCCAGGCACTCAACGAGAACTTTGGAACGCCGCCACGCGGCGGCGGACTTCGCAATACCAAAGAGGGCAGACAAGAGTGTCTGTCCTACCTAAAGCGTCCTGACGTAGGCGATGACGTCCTTGATTTGCTGTTCATCCAGCACATCTTTGAACGGGGGCATTAGCGAGTCGCCGTTTTCGATCCAGGTCTTCAGGGTCTCGTCGGTCACTTTGTTGTTGTTCACGGTAAAAGTACCGCGCTTGTTCAGACCTTTCAGGCCGGGACCGATTTTTTTGGCGTCACTGTCGGCAAAGTGGCAGATGCCGCATTTCTGATCGAATATGTCCTTGCCTTTTGTTGCAGACCCTTTTGATGACGCGGCCTTTTTTGGCGCTGTCTTTGCCGGCGGATCCTGCGCCAGAACAACTCCCGCGGCGGCGAGCACCGCGATCCCAAGAAACAGATAATTTCGCTTCACGTCTCCCCCTTCGTATTGAAGTGCAAGCGTCCCAAAGTTCAATCTTTTATTAGATTTTTCTTAGTGCAAACTTCCTTGCCTGGAAAGGTGCGCCCCCATCTTCTCTTTTTACGGGCTTAATTTCCACTCCCGGAACCCGGCACAAAGGACAGGTTCCGCCCGGGCACCGATGGCACTCTCGTACTTTTGACGCCTCCAAAACCGTGTGTTAACAATTTACTCCATGAGCCAGGAAACCCTCACGAGAGCCTGGGAAATCCTCCAGGACGCGTATCAGGCGCAAATGGAGGGCGATTACGACAGGGCAGTGGAGCTCTATCAGTCCTCGCTCGAACTGCATCCGACCGCCGAGGCGTACACGTTTCTCGGGTGGACGTACCATTTTCAGGGCCGCATTGATGATGCCATTGCCGAGTGCAAGCGCGCGATCGAAGTTGACCCGGAATTCGGCAATCCGTACAACGACATTGGCGCGTATCTGATTGAACTGGGGCGGTTTGACGAAGCGATTCCCTGGCTCGAACGCGCGATTGAAGCGCGCCGCTACGAGCCGCGCCATTTTCCACATTACAACCTGGGCCGCGCGTATCTTGGAAAAGAGATGTACGCCCGCGCGATGAAATGTTTCCAGGAAGCGCTGGAAGTCGAGCCGCGGTATTCGCTGGCGCGCCAAGCGCTGGCTTCGTTGCGGCGAATGGTGAATTAAGAGGAGAGTGAGTAGCGGGTAGTGAATAGTGAGCAGTGCGCCTGGCGCTCTCGAGAATCGCTCGATCTTTTTTGCCTCCTGATTTTTTCCATTTGTCATCGACAACTCTTTTCCAACCCAGGACGGGCACGGCATGCCGTGCCCCTACGCTGGCTCCTGCGGTGCGGGCTTGATAGCACGATCGTAAATCCACAACAGCAGGGCGGTGGCGAATCCCACGCTGCTGATGGCCCACCAGGCGCGCTCGGGATGGTGGGCGACTTCGCCAAAGTGATGCATCATCGTGCCGCCAAACCAGCCACCCACCAGCGAGCCGATTCCAATTGGCAAAAATGCGAAACCCATGTAAGTGCCTTGCTGGCCGGGGGGCGCGAGGCGCGAGATGTAGGCATAGTAAGGCGGCTGCTGAATGATTTCGCCCAGAGCGAGCACGGCGATCGAGACTACCGCGCCAGTCACTGTGGGCCAGAACGCCAGGACCAGCCAGGAAGCCGAAGAAACGACGGTGCCGAGAATGACGGCGTGGAAAGGCGGAATTTTGCGAGCGAGATAGTTGACCGCGAAGGTGAGGCAGACAACGATGGCGGCATCGGTGATGAGGATGAGCTCGACGTGAGCGCTGGGATTCACGTAAGTGTGAATGAAGCCCGGCAGGCTGGTGTACTGCTGCCAGAAGACGATCCAATAGCCGGTGAAAATGAGCAAGAAGATGAGAAATCGAGGGGGCCAGATGACGGCGCGGAAGTTGCGCACAACCTGGAGCAAGCTGGGCGCCGGCTCGTCGCCCGGTTTGCGGGGATCGCGGAAGAAAAAGAGGATGAGGAAAAACATGGCGAAAACGCTGAGTGCGGAGATGCGAAAAACTCGCTCGAGGCCAAAGCGCGTGTGGGCCCAATTGGCGACAAAGGGGCCGGCAGTGCCGCCGATGTTGACCATGGTGTAGTAAATGGAGTAGCCAAGGGTGCGGACGTTTTCCTTGGAAGCGCGGGCGGTGGTGCCGACGACGCAGGGCTTCACCATCGCGATGCCCAGCGCGGGAAGAATCAGAATGACGCCAACAAACAAGCTGAGCGGAACCGCGCCACGAACCGGCGCGAGCCAGGATGCGCCGATCGAACCGATCAGGAAGTAGGCCGCGGCCAGAATGAGGTAAGCCATCGAGAGGGCTCGGCGAAAGCCGAGCTTGTCCGCGACGGCGCCGCCGAATATTGCGAGGAACCAGACCATGCCGCCGAAGATGCCGGTGAGCGTACCCGTCTGCTGGGTGGAGAAATTCAGTTTTTCCTGGAGATACACGGCGAGAGAGGAGAACGCGCCGTAGTAGGAAAGGCGCTCGAAGATTTCGCTGATGTTGGCGACCCAGAAGGGGCGCTCGAAGCCGGTGCGGATTTCTTCCAGGCGCTGGTGGAAGCTCATGGGTTCCCCTGAACGTGCGGGGATTGTACTTGAAGAGTGGACAGTCGGCAGTTGAAAGTTGAAAGTGAAGAAGCGACCGGGTCGCGAATGGCGATATGCGAGGCACGATAGTTTATGGAGTGGTTGAGGTAGCGCTCGAGGGATTCGGACGGTAGGCGCCTATCAGTCTTGCGATGAGGACGGCGAGGTAAAGGCCGCCAAAAATAGTTTCGAGGATGGTGATGGAGCGTGCCGCCGGCGAGACGGGGATCATCCCGGCAGCGCCGAGTGAGGTCATCGTAGTGAAGCTGTAATAGATGAAATCGAAACGATTCGGAACGGCATGAAGATTGGCGCTGGGATCGAGAAAGAAAGCTTTTGACTGTAAGTCACTGACCATCCCGTAGAGGCCGGCAAAACTGAACCCCACGAGGAGGTAGATGCAAAGTGCTCCAAAGATCGTTTCGGAGCTGATCCGGTCTCTCGCGAAAACGTGCCGAAAAATTACGACGACGATGAGTATATCGAAGAGGAAGCTGAGAACGACGCGGACAGCGGAGAGGGAGGTGAGATCAGTGGCGTGGAGCAGAATGCGCTGGAACAACGTTGGAATAGCCAAAAGGATGGCGAGGACGAGAAGGCCACGGTGGATTTTAGCCGCGTAAACGCTAATGAGAGTGGCGCTGGCAGCGACTACGCGAAACGCGTAATAGCCGAAGCTGGGGGATTCAGAATAGGGGGATAGACAGAGGGTCCCCAGAAGAAGAACGAAGAGCAGGAAGAATCGGTGGGTGGTGAGAGTTGACTCGGGCGCAGATGAAATCGCGGTGGTCATAGGACGGTTGGTGATCCGTGGCGATGGTACACCTTTTTTGCGGAGGTGAAACATACGGCGAGGCGTGGCGCGAAAGAAAGCGCTTCGTGCCAATAGACGGGGGCAATGTTTAGGCGCTGGGCGGGGCAGCGGCGTGCAGCGAGCGAGGGCCGGCTGCATCCTGAACGGCGAGAACAGCGTCGAGTTTGTCGAAAGATTCGAGAGTGCCTTGCTCGATGAACTTTACGACTTCGCCGGGCACGCCCTCTTGCGTTAGGACCAAGCGCGTCCGAGAGCCTTCCTCGAAAAATTGAATGGAGATGCGGGTTACGGCGGCGCCGACATCCATGCTATAGACGAGTTTTTGAGGAGCGAGGATTTCTTCGTAAGTGCCAGTGAACGTGCAGTCGCAATTGGCATGGCCGCCGATGTGCATTTTTGTGGTGAACCTGCCGCCGACGCGAAAGTCGGACTGACATTCGACGTTTTCGGCGTCCTTGCATCCGGTCCAGCACTGGAGTTGTGCGGGGTCGGCAAAAGCAGCGAAGACGCGGGGGCGTGGGGCGTCGAAAGTGCGCGTAATTTGGAGCCGGTTGCCGATGATTTTCACGTCGGGTTTCATTTTCGCTTTTCCTTTCGTTTTCGAGCGGGTTTTTCATGGCGGAGAAATTCGTCGAGTGCGTCGAACTGAAAGTCCCAGGCGGCGGCGCAGTGCGCGAGCCAGGACTGGGCTTGCTTGAGCGCGGCGGAGCGGGCGCGGATGAGATGGATGCGTCCGGTGCGGCGGCGCTCAATGAGGCGGGCACGTTCGAGGACGAGCAAGTGCCGGGAGATGGCTGGAGCGGAGATGCGAAAAGGCTTCGCGAGGATGGTGACGGGGCACTCCCCGCGCTGGCCGAGACGGACTAGGATGGCGCGGCGCGTAGGGTCGGCGAGAGCGGCGAAGATGGCATTGACAGATTTTAGATTGTTAACCACGGGGTGAAGTATAGCGGGGGAGGCTGGGCAATAGCAAGGATATTTAACAGAGGGGTTAAGTATGGCGGGAGGCCTGTTGGTTGGAGTTCAGGAGTTCAAGGTTGAAGAGTTGAAAAAGGGTGGCGGGTAGAGTGTGGTACTGTGAGCGCGAATTGGTTGGAGGCGGCGATGAGCGTGTTTAGGATTGCGCGGAGCGTCGTTGTTCTGGCGGCGTGGGTGGTTGTAGGCGGATTGTTGGTGGGGGCTGCGGCGTTTGCGCAGAAGCCGCCGCTTTTGCAGGAGAAGGATGTGGCGGCTTTGGCGAATGAGTTGAGCGGGGAGACGGCGAAGCGGAATTTGGAGGTGATTGCTACGTTTCACCGGCAGAGGGGGTCGAAGGGGTTTCATTCAGCGGCGGAGTTGGTGGCGGAGCGGGCGCGGGCGTATGGGTTGAGCGATGTGGCGATATTGGAGTTTCCGGCGGATGGGAAGATTTTTTATGGGACGCAGAGGTCGCGGCCGGCTTGGGATGCGGAGGTGGGGGAGTTGGACGAGATTAGACTCACCAAAGAGCAATGTGAGCAGGCTTCGCGTGAATATTGGGCAAAGCATCCTTGCGAGGGGACTGAATGTTCGGGCTTCGGATGCGCGTGGTCATCGAATCCGATAACTTCCATAGCAAGCTACGCCGCGGAGCCCGTGGTATTGGCGGAGGACAGCGAGTCCGCGGATGTGACGGCAGAACTGGTGGATGCGGGCGAAGGAACGAAGGAGACCGACTACGCGGGGAAAGATGTGAGGGGGAAGATTGTTTTGGTTAGCGCGTCGCCGGGGGCGGCGCAGGAATTGGCGGTGGGGAAATTTGGGGCGGCGGGGCTGGTGAGTTATGCGCAGAACCAGAAGAACGCTTGGTGGGGCGAGGATGAGAATTTAATTCGGTGGGGGCACCTGGAGACGTTTTCGGAGCACAAGACGTTTGCATTTATGGTGTCGCTGAAGACGGCGCGGGGGATGCGCGATAGCTTGGCGCATGGGGAGAAGATTACGCTGCACGCGGTGGTGAAGGCGGGGCAGCATGCGGGGAATTATGAAGTGGTGACGGCGGTGATTCCGGGGGCGGACGCGAAGTTAAAGGAGGAGGAGATTGCGTTTTCGTGCCACCTGGATCATCAGCGGCCGGGAGCGAATGACAATGCTAGCGGGTGCGTGACGATCTTGGAGGTGGCGCGGACGCTGAATAAATTGATCAGCGAGGGGAAATTGGCGCGGCCGGTGCGGACGATACGGTTTATTTGGCCTCCGGAGATTGAGGGGACGCTGGCGCTGTTGAATGGCAAGCCCGAATTCGCGAAGCGCATCAAGGCGGTGGTGCACATGGACATGGTGGGCGGCGGGCCGGCGACAAAGGCAGTGTTCCACGTGACACGCGGGCCGATGAGTTTGCCGTCGTTTGTGCATGACGTGGCGTGGGCGTTCGCGGATTGGCTGAACGATCAGTCGTATCGCTACGCGGCGGGGCTGCGGTCGGAATATCCGATGGTGGCCCCGGAGGGAGGCAAGGAGCCGCTGCGGGCGGAGTATTCGGCGTACACGATGGGAAGCGACCACGATGTGTATCAGGATTCGTCGTTCGGGATACCGGCGATTTATATGAATGACTGGCCGGACCGGTACATTCATACGAATTTTGATACGGCGGCGAATATCGACACGACGAAGTTGAAGAGGGCGGCGTTTATTGGGGCGGCTAGCGGGTATTTTTTGGCTGACGATCTTTCGAGACATGGCGAGGACATTTCTCGGGCAGTAAAGAGCGGTGAATTGCTCCGGCATGTTCAGAAACTCACTAGAGACCAGAATTTGTCGAAACTCGAAAGGGAGGACGCCGAGGCGGGATATTGCCACTACGAGCGCGAGATAGACGAGCAACTAGACAAGTTGAACAAAAGAGAGCCCGGAAGGCCCTTTAAGGAAGAGAGGACATGTTTGTCGGACCATCCACACTTTGACGCGCCTGACGAAGAAAGAAATGAGAACTTAGTGTTTTACAAGCGAAAGCTGGAGCCAAAGGGACCTTTGGCGGTATTTGGGTATGACTATTTTTCTGATCATGCGAAGGCGATGGGCGTTGTCACTCCAAGACTACTAAGTTATGAGGGATTGTGGGGCGGCGGTGAAGAGTACGCGTACGAAGTGCTCAATCTGGTAGATAAGGCGCATTCTCGAATATGGATTTGGGAAGACGTGTCCGCGGAGTACGGGCCGGTGCCGTATGAGCTCGTAGTCGAGTATCTGAAGGCGTTGGAGAAGATTGGGCTAATCGCAGAGGTGAAGTGAGTGGTACTGCGGAGAACCACGAAAAAGCAGATTCCTCGCTACGCTCGGAATGACACCCGCTTAATACATGACGACTACTGAAGGGACGATTGCGGAGAGGATTGAGAGGCTGCCGCTGGGGAGGTTTCACCGGCGGTTTATTGCGTTGGTGTCGCTGGGAATTTTTTTTGATTTGTACGACATTTTTATTGTGGCGTATGTCGGGGCGGCTTTGCAGCAGTCGGGATTTTTGACGCTGCGGCAGTTTACGTTTTTTGTGGCGGCGGGATTTTTGGGGATGTTTGTGGGCACGGTGGTGTTTGGGATGGGGAGCGACCGAATGGGGCGGCGGAGCGCGTTTATTTTGTTGCTGCTGATTTATTCGGTGTTTACGTTTTTGGGGGCGTTTGCGGCGAACGCGGCGTGGTTGATTGGGCTGCGATTTTTTGCGGGCGTGGGGATCGGCGCGGAAATTGTGGTGATCGATACGTACGTGACGGAAGTGGTGCCGGGGCGCGTGCGGGGGCGGTATGTGGCGATTACGCAAGTGGCAGGATTTTGCGCGGTGCCGGTAGCGGCGGTGCTTTCGCGGGTGCTCGTGCCGACACACTTTTTGATGAGTGGGTGGCGGTGGGTGATGGTGATTGGGGCGTCGGGGGCGCTTTTGAGCTGGTGGTTCCGGAGGAGGCTGCCGGAGTCGCCGCGGTGGTTGGAGAGCAGAGGGAGGGCCGCGGAAGCGGATGCGATTCTGGCGGCGTTGGAAAAAGAATCGTTTTCTACGGAAAGAAGTGGTGAGTGGCGAGTGACGAGTGGCGAGCAAAAAGAAAGAAAAGGAATTTACACGGAGGGCGCAGAGGGCACGGAGAAGAAGGAGAGCGGATCGTTTTGGGAGTTGTGGAGGCCGCCGTATGTTTCGCGGACAGTGATGCTGGTGATTTTTCAGGCTTTGCAGACGATTGGGTTTTATGGATTTGCGAATTGGGCGCCTACGTTTTTGTTGAAGAGGGGAGTTTCGCTTTTGCATTCGCTGGAGTACACGCTTTTGATTGCGCTGGTTTCGCCGCTGGGGCCGCTCCTAGCGGCGTTTACTTTGGACAGGATGGAACGGAAGTGGACGATTGTTGTTTTGGCTTTGCTGGTGGCTGGACTGGGATTGGGATTTGGGAATTCTGTTGCGCCGGCGGCGGTGGTGGGATTTGGGGCTCTGCTCACGCTGGCGAATTATTGGTTTTCGGCGGCGTTTCATGCTTATCAGGCGGAGTTGTTTCCTACGCGGCTGCGGGCGACGGGAGTCGGATTTACTTATAGCTGGAGCCGGTTGAGCGCGGCGTTTACTTCGATTTTGATTGGGGCGGTGCTGGTGCATGGAGTGCCGGCGGTGTTTGCGGTTTTGGCGGTGGCGATGATTTTGGTGGCGGTGGTGGTGGGTGTGATGGGACCGCGGACGCATGGGTTGGTTTTGGAGGAGATTTCACGGTGAGAGAGTCGGCCCAGCGCGCCGAACTTGTTCGCCAAGCTGAGGCGCAGCAATGCTGCGCCCCTACAAAGGCAGAGGGAATTGCGGTGTGCTAGCATCGAGGATTGGGCGTTGAGGGGGAGTTGCGCTAGATGGCAGCGACTATGAAGGCGTTGCGGAAGATGTCGGCTGGGCGCGGGTTATCCATGGAAACGGCGCCGGTGCCGACGATTGGGGCTGCGGATGTTTTGGTGCGTGTGAAGACGGCGTCGATCTGCGGGACGGATTTGCATATTTATGGGTGGGACCGGTGGTCGCAGGGGAGGATCAAGCCGCCGATTACTTTGGGACACGAGTTTTGCGGTGTTGTGGAGCGCGTCGGCGAAGATGTTACGGCGGTGAAGGCCGGGGATTTTGTCAGCGCGGAGATGCACGTGAATTGCGGGCACTGCCACCAATGCCGGCTTGGCGAAGCGCACATTTGCCAGAATTTGCGGATTATCGGGATTGATCAGGATGGAGCGTTCGCGGAGTTTGTGAAGATTCCGGCATCGAATATCTGGAAACTCGATGCGGCGATTCCAGAGCATTACGGAGCGATTCTCGATCCGCTCGGGAACGCGGTGCACACCGTTCTGGCGGGGCCGATCGCTGGGCAGACGGTTTTGGTTACGGGGTGCGGGCCAATTGGGTTGATGTCGATTGCGGTGGCCAAGGCTTGCGGAAGCTCGACCGTCTTTGCGACGGAGACAAATGAAACCCGGCGTGCGATGGCGAAGAAAATGGGCGCGGATGTGGTTTTGAATCCGGCAGCAGAGGATGCGGTTGCCAAAATTCTTGCCGAGACGCAGGGGACCGGCGTGGATGCGCTGCTGGAAATGTCAGGAAACCCAACCGCGATTCAGCAAGGGTTTAAAGCGCTGCGAGCCGGCGGAAGGGCGTCTTTGCTCGGAATACCTACTGAGAACGTGCCACTCGATTTGGTGAATGACGTGATTTTCAAGGGCGCAACGGTGCAAGGGATTTATGGGCGGCGGATGTATGGGACGTGGGTGCAGATGACCGCGCTTTTGAAGGCGGGGCGATTGAATCTGGAGCCTTTGTTTGGCGAGCGGGAGCCGCTCGATAAGTTTGAGAATGCGTTTGCGAAATTGCAGGGCGGGTTGGCGGGGAAGATTTTGCTTTATCCGAATGGGATGAGATAAAGAGAGGGAAAGGCAAAGAAGGAAAAAGATTTACGCAGAGGGCGCAAAGGAAGAGCGCAGAGTTCACGGAGAATTTGGGAGCCTATTATGAGTGAGACGGGGACGCAGACTACCAAGGGAAATCCTACGCAGTACATTTCAGACCAATTGAATGAGTTGCGGGCAAAGGGCGTGGCGCCGAAGCTGCGCGTGCTGGAGGGCGAGAACAAACCTGTTTGCATTATTGACGGGAAAGAGGTCATCAACCTCGCTTCGAACAATTATCTGGGATTGACGACGCACAAGGCGTTGCGCAAGGCGGCGCTGGATGCTGTGAAGCGATATGGCGCGGGGGCGGGGGCGGTGCGCACCATCGCGGGGACTATGAAGCTTCACATGGAGCTGGAGGAACAGATCGCGAAGTTCAAGAATGTCGAAGCGTGCGTGGTGTTTCAGTCGGGCTTCACGGCCAACGCGGGAACCGTTTCCGCGGTGCTTGGCAAGGAAGACCTGATTATCTCCGATGAGCTGAATCACGCTTCGATTATTGATGGAGCGCGGCTCTCCAGGGCGACCATCAAGGTCTTCAAGCACAAAGATGTAAAGGATTGCGAACGCATCCTGGAGGAGCATGCTGAATTCCCCGGGCACAAGCTGATCATCACCGACGGCGTTTTTTCGATGGATGGCGACATCGCGCCTCTGCCGGCGCTTTGCGAGCTGGCAGAAAAATACAACTGCATCATGATGGTGGACGACGCGCACTCGAGCGGCGTGCTGGGTCGCGGTGGGCGTGGGACGATCGATCATCTTGGCTGCCACGGGCGCGTGCACATTCAGGTGGGCACGTTGAGCAAGGCGATTGGCGCGATGGGCGGCTACGTCTGCGGTTCGCGCGATCTCATCGATTTTCTGTACTTGCGCGCGCGGCCGTTTCTTTTTTCCACTTCGCATCCGCCGGCTACAGCGGCGGCCTGCCAGGCCGCGTTCACACTGCTCGATTCGCCGGAAGGCGAGAAGCTGGTAAAGAAACTCTGGGCCAACACGAAAATGTTCAAGCGCGAGCTGAAGAAGCGCGGGTTTCAGTTCAAGATCAGCGAGACGCCGATTATTCCGATTCATGTGGGCGAAGCGGCGAAGGCCTATGAATTCTCGAAGAAATTGTTTGATGCAGGCGTATACGCACCCGCGGTCGGTTACCCCACCGTGGCGGAAGGCAAAGCGCGGCTGCGTGCCATCGTGAGCGCCACGCACAAAAGGGAACAGCTGCTCCGCGCGGCGGACATTCTTGCCGAAGTCGCAAAACCCCTGGGGATCGTCTCCTAGTCCCTCCAGTCGTTGAGCGCAAATACAGCTATTCATCTCTATCTGGAGCCTCCTTAAGAGGCACATCGACCGGCAGATTTTGCCCAGCCATCCATAACGGGAGGAACAAATGACCCGAACAGGATTTGCCCTTTTGATCGGCGCGGTTTATGCGGCGGGAGCTTTTGCGCAGTCGGAGCCGACCACCATCATTCTCGTCGGCGGCACGGTGCTCAACGCGGAACTGAATTCCCCGCTGGACTCGAAGAAGGCCAAGCCCGGCGACAAAGTGGAAGGGCACACGACTGTGGATTTGCGAACCGATGGCCGAATGTTGATTCCAAAAGGAACGAAGCTGATTGGCCACATCACGGAAGCCTCGGCGCGCTCGAAGGGCGACAGCGAGTCAACGTTGGCGATTCAGTTTGACAAGGCCACGCCGAGGAACGGTGAAGAAATCCCACTGAACGTGGAGATACGCGCGATGGCCGCCCCACAACAAGATTTTTCCGGGGGCTCACCAGGGCCGGGAAGTGACCCAATGTCCGATAGAGGTGGGGCCGCCGCTGGCGGCTCGCCGATGGGCGCCACCCGTTCCATGGGTTCGCAGAGTAGCACACAGAATCCAGCGAACAGTCCGCGAACGGACACCGCGCCCGCAGGAGCAATTGGAGGAGGCCCGCTCGCGGCGAACAGCCGAGGCGTGTACGGAATGCACGGCCTGCAAATCATCACGGATCCCTCGAAAGCGAACGCGGGCACGATCATCAATTCGAGCGGCAAGAACGTTCGTCTGGAGGACGGCACGAGGCTGCTTCTGATTGTGAACGGAGAAACAACGGCCTCTGGCAGTAAATAACCAAAGGCTGCAAGAGCATGGATGGAGTGCGCGACTAGCCGCGCACTTTTCTCTTTGGTTTCGTTTGAAAGTGACTCGCCCCTCGGGCCGCACCTCAAGTCACCATGGGGCTGGAAGGTGGAGACGAAGCGCCGCCGGAATCGCTCATCAGTCCTCCTTGGTATTACACATGTGTCTAAGTTCACTCTACCATTTTCGTCGGAGCGATTGCGCTTCGATGAGGACGTGACGAGGATACTTTCGCTCGCTTTGCTATACTCGGCGCCATGCCTGCTGCGCCGAAAAAACTGTTTCTTGTCGATGCCATGGCGCACGTATATCGTGCTTTTTTTGCGCCCATGCCACAGCGGCTGACGGGGCCGGACGGCACGCCCACCAACATTCCATTTCTCTTCGGAAATATACTCAAGCGGCTTATCAAGGATTACGAGCCGGACTACATCGGAATCGTATTCGATCCTCCCGGAGCGACCTTTCGCGACAAATTGTTCGAAAAATACAAGGCGCAGCGACAGCCGATGCCGGATGACATGCGCGTGCAATTGCCGTTCGTGCGTCGCCTGTGCGAAGCGATGAGGCTGGCGATTCTGGAAGTGCAGGGATATGAAGCCGACGATGTGATCGGCGCGCTGGCGCTGCAGGCCGCAAAAAAGAACCTGGATGTGCTGGTGATTTCGAACGACAAAGACATGATGCAGTTGGTGGGAAAAAATGTGCGCACACTGCGCACCGGATCGGGCGGCGCAAAGGCGGACATCATTGTCGACGCCAGGAAAGTGGAAGAGATTTTGGGCGTGCCGCCGGAGCGCGTTGTGGATTACATGGCGCTGCTGGGCGACAACATCGACAACATCCCCGGAGCGAAAGGAATCGGCGAAAAAGGCGCTGCGGAGCTGATTAAGAAGTATGGCAGCGTGGAAAGCGCTTTGGATCACGCCGAGGAAGTGCCGAATAAGCGTTACCGCGAGGCCCTGCAACAGCAACGGGATCAGGTGATGATGTCGAAGCAGTTGGCGACGATTGCCACGGATTTGCCGTTGCAGCTGGATTTAAATGCGCTTGAGCGGCGTGAACCCGACGTCGCGGCTCTCGGCACCCTGTATCGCGAGCTTGGATTCAATTCGCTGCTGAAGGAGTTGAGTGCGGAGGGCTTGGCCTCGTCAGCGCCCGCGAGCGCCGAACCCAGCGTGAAGGCGGACTATGCGGCTTTCGCGAGCGTCGCCGAATTTCGCGCCTATCTCGCGAAAATTCCGGCCAAGCAGCCTTTGGCGGTTTGGCTAAATCTGGAGACGGGCGAGCGGGAGTCCGAAGGATTTGGCACGCGCATCGCGTCGATTGAGGTTTCTTCCAAGGCGGGTGAAGGACGTTCCGTTTGGCTCGACGAAAAACAGGAGGCGCTGAAAATACTGACTGTGGCCCTTGCGGATGCGAAGCGGGCAAAAATTGTTCACGATCCGAAACTGTTTCAACTGCTTGCTGGCCGGACTTCCAATCTCAAGCACGCGACGCAGATTTACTCTTATTTGCTGCGGCCGACGACGGCAAATCACAATTTCGCGGATGTGGTCATGCGCCAGTTCAACGCGATGATGGGCGGAGGGCCTGGTGAGCGCGCGGATTATCTCCAGCGCCTTGCGCCTCTGCTACGCGCGCAGATAGATGAGCAGGACCTTGCCGAGGTCTACGAAAAAATCGATTTGCCGCTTGCGCCGGTGCTTGCGGATATGGAGCGTATCGGAATCCGCGTAGATCCGAAAGAGCTCGACAAGATGTCGCTGACGATGGAGAAGGAAATCCGGCGGCTGGAAGGCGAGATTTGGAAATTGGCCGGGAACGAATTCAACGTTAATTCGCCGGCGCAACTTGCGGAGATTTTGTTCGACAAGCTGAATCTGCAGCCGCCGGCGCGGCGCGGAAAAGGAAAAGTACGATCCACTGCGGCGGATATTCTGGAGGAAATGGCCGCGCAACATCCACTGCCTGCGAAAATCATTGAGTATCGCGAGATTTCCAAGCTCAAGTCCACTTACGTGGACGCGCTGCCGAAGTTGGTTCATGCCGAGACTGGCCGGCTGCATACGAGCTTCTCGCAAACTACCGCAGCGACAGGGCGGCTGAGTTCGAGCGATCCGAATCTGCAAAACATTCCGATACGTACCGAGCTGGGGCGCGAGATTCGAGCCGCGTTTGTCGCGGAAAAAGGCAAATTCCTTCTTTCCGCGGACTACTCGCAGATTGAGCTGCGCGTCATGGCGCATTTTTCCGGCGATCCAGTGCTGGTGGAAGCGTTTCGCAACGGAGAAGACATTCACGCGCGTACGGCTCAGGAAGTCTTCGGCGTCGGGCCAATGGCGCAAACCGCGGAACATCGCCGCGCCGCGAAAGCGATCAATTTCGGCATCATCTATGGACTCTCGGCATTCGGGCTGGCGCAGCAACTTGGCATCAGTCAGAAGGAAGCGGCGCGATTCATCAACGCGTATTTCACGCGATACCGCGGAATAAAAGAATTCCTCGACAAGACCTTGGCTGAAACCCGAAAAACCGGAGTCGCCAAAACGCTTTTCGGGCGAATCCGCCCCATCCCGGAAATCAATTCACCGCAGGCGCAACTGCGTAACTTCGCTGAACGAACGGCATTGAATTCGCCGTTGCAGGGAACCGCAGCGGACCTCATCAAGCTGGCCATGATCAAGATCGACCAGCTTCTGACCGAGGAAAAATTTGAAGCCCGCATGATTTTGCAGGTCCACGACGAACTGCTCTTCGAAGCGCCGCCAAAAGAGCGCGCTGCACTCGAAAAGCTGGTGCGCGAAGAAATGGAAGGCGCGTACAAACTCAGTGTCCCGCTGGTCGTGGAGATTAGCGCCGGTCCAAACTGGCGCGATCTCGACTGAAATCGTCCGATCGACATTTCACTCCATTTCCGAGTGGGTCTTTTGTGCTGAATTGTTCGTCCGCAGAAAACGCGCTGCCCGGGATCACGCGGCTTAAACAAGCAAGCCAGCAAAGAGGGGCGATCGCGCCGTGCAGATGGCTCTCTTCCTGGATGGCGCCGGATATTGTTACGGACGTCTTTCCGAGAGCAAATGCCCTTCCTTTGCGCCTGCTCCGGGCGTAGAATCCGCTCGAAGCTACTCGCCGATTCCCCTCTTTCGGCCGGTCCGTCCTGTCAGGAGGAAATCATGCGCAAACTGTTTTTCGTTCTAGGCGCGGTCTTTATCGCAAGTCTTGGAATGACCCCAGCAAAAGAGAAGCTCGCACAGGATAAACCAAAGGACTCCGAATCCGCCGCAACCGAATTCAAGATCCCGCAGGAAGACATCAACAAAGCGAATCCCGTAAAGCCCACCCCGGAAGGCCTGGCCGCCGCGCGCAAGGTCTACGGCTACGACTGCTCCATGTGCCACGGCGAAAAAGGAAACGGCAAGGGCGATGTCGTCGACTCCATGAAGCTCACCATGCACGGTTGGAACGATCCAGCTTCGCTCGCCGGCAAAACGGATGGCGAGATTTTCTACATCATTACGAAAGGCAAGGGAAAGATGATGGGAGAAGGCGATCGCATGCCTGAAACCATGCGATGGAATCTGGTGAATCTGGTGCGCTCTTATTCCAAGAAAGACGCGGGAGAGAAGCCAGCCTCATGAAGGTTGAGCCCGAAGCGCGCCCCGTCGCACCCACTTCCCGTTGATGTGTTACGCTTTTCCGCCTGAATAAAATCCGGAGGATTTCATGGTGCACTCACCACAGTTCTTGAAGCTTGTTCAGGACGCCAAGCAGGGCGTCAAGGAAACCAATGTTCCGGACGTTAAGCGCCGCATCGCCGCCGGCGAAAAAATGATCCTCGTGGATGTTCGCGAAGACAACGAGTGGGGCAAGGGGCATCTTCCCGGCGCCGTTCACATGGGCCGCGGGGTGATCGAGCGCGACATCGAACAAAGCGTTCCCGATACGGGCGCCAAAATGATCTTGTACTGCGGCGGCGGATTCCGCTCCGCCTTGGTGGCCGACAACCTGCAAAAAATGGGATATACGAATGTCGAGTCTATGGACGGCGGCTGGCGCGCCTGGAACGAAGCCGGCTTGCCCACCGTCCGTGACTGAAAATCGCACACTTCCGTGGAAATTGGCTGGGGCGGAAGGATTCGAACCTTCACCGTCCTCATTAACAGTGAGGTGTCCTACCAGTTGGACCACGCCCCAGCAGCTCTCGGGGTAGGCTCCGCCGCATTTGTCCATAACGGCGAAGGGTGTCCCTAAGATAGCACGGGCGCGCACAATCCGGCGAATCTTCCCTAGAAAAAATGAATCTGAGCTGTTTCGGCGTGAATCACACTCCCGGCGGCATTGCGGGTCTCTCCCGGCGAACGTTTCAGACTTTTCGCCGCAGGTGTTTCGTTTGTTGGGCACAATTCGAAATTTCTCAAAATAATTGCTCGACAAGGTTGCATTCCAAATAGTTTTGTCGGAAACTATGCGGTCATTTACGAGCCGGGTGGGCACTTCCCGGACGTGACGCTGCGGAGACTCTAGTCCCTTGCTCCTTCCCGGAGAGGACTCCGTAAAAGTGCAACGCTGACATGGCCCAGATTTTTCATCGCAGCACGAACTTCATTTCGAGATTCAGTTTATTCTCGGCTGTCTTCCTGGCTGGGCTGGCGCTCACCGCCATCTTGGGTCTGGCGCGTTCGCCGTACTCAACGAATCAAAACGTCTCGCGCGCCCAACCAGTGCAGTTCAGCCACAAGCATCACGTCGGCGATGATGGCATCGACTGCCGCTACTGCCACACGGGCGTCGAGACTTCCGCCGTCGCAGGCATTCCGCCGACAAAAACCTGCATGAATTGCCACTCCGTGCTGTATGCCGACGCCCCATACTTGGAACCAATTCGCGAGAGTTTTCGCACGGATCAATCCATCCAATGGGTGAAAGTCCACCGTCTTCCCGATTTCGTCTATTTCAATCACAGCATTCACGTGAACAAAGGCGTGGGCTGCTCGACCTGTCACGGCTCCATCAATCAAATGCCGCTGGTGTTTCAGGCTTCGCCGCTACTGATGGAATGGTGCCTGGACTGCCACCGCAATCCGGAGAAAGCGCTGCGGCCCCTCGAACCCGTCAATGAAGTTTTCAACATGGATTGGAAAGCGCCCAGCGATCAGGCGGAAATCGGCAAAAAATTTGCCGCCGAGCGGCACATCCGCTCGACTGCGGAACTGACGAGCTGTTCGACGTGTCATCGCTAATGGACGATATGAGCGAAAACGAATTCATGCACGGCCATAAGCACGATCACGAGGCACACGGGGATTCTTTGCACGTAGACGATCATCCTGAAGAGCTCGCGGAGGATTCAACAATCCACGAGCACAAACTGGACCTCGCGGCCGTCCGCGCCAAGCTCCGCGACAAAAGCGGCAAGCAGTATTGGCGCACCCTCGAAGAGCTTTCCGATGATCCGCACTTCGAAGAGCTCCTGCACCGCGAATTCCCGCGTCAGGCCTCCGAGTGGGATGAATCCGTCGACCGCCGCGATTTCCTCAAGCTCGCTGCGGCTTCTCTCGCGTTCGCGGGGATGGCCGCCGGCTGCGGCCGCCAGCCTGAGCAATTCATTGTTCCGTACGTGAAGCAGCCCGACGGATTGATCCTCGGCAAGCCCCGATATTACGCGACCGCGATGCCGTTCGGCGCGGACGCCGTTGGCGTTCTTGTCGAGAGCCACGAAGGCCGCCCCACGCACGTCGCCGGAAATCCTGATCATCCCTCGAGCCTCGGCTCGACCGATGTGATTACCCAGGCCTCCGTCCTCAATCTTTACGATCCCGACCGCGCCCAGACGGTCACCAATGTCGGTGAAATCCGCACCTGGTCGGAGTTCCTCGAAGCTGCCGGAGTTGCCGTTGCAAAGGCCAAGACACTCAATGGCGCAGGTTTCCGCATCCTGACCGGCACCGTGACTTCTCCCACGCTGGCCGCGCAGATTCAATCTGTCCTAAAACAGATTCCAGGGTCGAAGTGGCACGAGTGGGAGCCTGCGGGCAGCGACGGTCCGCGCGAAGGCGCGAAGCTTGCGTTCGGTCGCTACGTTAACACCGTGTACCGTCCGGAAAAAGCCGACGCCATCCTTTCTCTGGATTCCGATTTTCTCGCCAGCGGCCCCGGCCACATCGCATACATGAAGCAGTTCTACAGCCGCCGCAAACTGACCGGGCCTGCTGACACCATGAACCGCCTCTATGTTGTCGAGCCGACGCCATCGGTGACTGGCTCAAGTGCGGACCATCGGTTGCCACTCCGCGCGTCAGAAGTCGAGCAATTCGCACGGGCGCTGGCTGCAAAGCTGGGCTTGGGTGGCAGTGGCACTCTGGAAGCCGCCGCGCAGAAGTGGCTCGATGCAGCCGCTGGAGACTTGCAAAAGCATCGCGGCTCGTGTCTCGTCGTCGCCGGAGAATTCCAGCCCGCCGAAGTCCACGCCCTCGCGCACGCCATTAATACCAGTCTTGGCAATGTTGGCTCAACCCTTTATTACACCGAGCCGGTTGAAGCGAATCCCGTCAATCAGCTCGATTCCTTCACTGATCTTTGCGCGGACATGGACGCGGGCAAAGTCGATACCCTCCTGATTTTCGGCTCGAACCCGGTCTACGACGCGCCGCACAATTTTGATTTCACGACCAAGCTGCAAAAAATCGCCATGTCCGTGCACGTCAGCACGCATTTCGACGAGACGGCCGAGTATAGCCAGTGGCACATCGCGGAATCCCACTTCCTGGAAACCTGGGGAGACGCGCGAGCCTTCGATGGCACGGTCAGCGTGATTCAGCCGCTCATCGCACCGCTCTATCGCACCCACACGCCCTTCGATGTTCTGGCTGCGTTCACGGACAAACAGGGTGTGACGGCTTATGATGCCGTCCGCGACCGGTTGAAGGCATCCGCAGGCGCTCGCGATCCGGAGAAATTCTGGCGCAAGACCCTGAACGACGGAATCGTGGCGAACTCTGCCTATCCGCCAATTTCTATCGCGCCTAAGTTCAATCCCGCGAGCTTGCCCCCGGCAAAAACGCCTCCAGCAGGTCAAATCGAATTTATTTTCCGCCCCGATTCCAACGTCTATGACGGCCGCTACGCCAATAACGGCTGGTTGCAGGAGCTAGCGCGGCCAGTCACGAAGCTCGTCTGGGACAACGCGGCCCTGGTAAGTCCGAAGACTGCCGAAAGCTTTCAGCTTACGCAGCGCGCCGCAGCCCGAGGCGGCGAGCACGGCCAGATTGTCACGAATGTCATCGACATCTCCCTTTCCAACAGCAAAGTCACTGCCGCGGCTTGGATTCTGCCCGGCCAGGCGGACGGTGTTGTCGTGCTTCCGTTGGGCTATGGCCGCAAAAACGCCGGTTTCACTGGTTCCAACAAGGGATTCAATGCCTACATGGTCCGCACTTCCGGCGCATTGTGGATGGCTTCGGCGGGCGCCGACGTCATCAAGAAAACCGGCGAAGACTATCCTCTGGCCTGCACCCAGTATCACTTCCAGATGGAATCAAAACGCAAGATCCTAAGCGCTGGAACCCTCGAGGAATACCGCAAGAATCCGGCATTTGCCCACGAAGGCGATGAGCAGCCGCCCAAGGAAATGTCGCTGTACAAGGAGTTTTCCTACCCGGGCTACGCCTGGGGCATGGCCATTGACCTAAACAACTGCAACGGTTGCAACGCGTGCGTGGTCGCCTGCCAGTCGGAAAACAATATTGCCGTCGTTGGCAAGGACCAGGTGATGCGCGGGCGCGAAATGCACTGGATTCGCATCGACCGCTACTACAAAGTCCAAACCGAAACCGGCGATCCCGGCGGCCAGGATTACGATGCGCTCGCGAATCCCGAAACCTTCTTCCAGCCCGTCCCCTGCCAGCAGTGCGAAAACGCGCCCTGCGAGCAGGTTTGCCCCGTCGGTGCCACCGTACACAGCGCCGAAGGCCTCAACGACATGGTCTACAACCGCTGCGTCGGCACGCGGTATTGCTCCAACAACTGCCCCTACAAAGTGCGCCGCTTCAACTTCCTGCGCTTCCAGGATTGGGAAACGCCTTCGCTCAAGCTCCAGCGCAATCCGGAGGTCACTGTTCGCAGCCGCGGCGTTATGGAAAAGTGCACTTACTGCGTGCAGCGCATCAACAACGCGCGCATCGAAGCGGAAAAACAGAACCGCCCGATCGCCGACGGCGAAATCGTTACCGCTTGTGAATCAGCTTGCCCCTCGCAGGCCATCGTTTTTGGCAACGCCAACGATCCGACCAGCCGTGTAGCCAAGTTGAAAGCGCAAACTCGCAATTACGCAATTCTGGGTGAACTCAACACCCGCCCGCGCACCACGTATCAAGCGGCGGTACGCAATCCCAATCCCGAACTGGAGAAGGCATGAGCGCCGGCGATCCGCCAATCAATTCTCCTGAGATCCGCCGTCTCACTCCGGTGCTCGGACCGGGACACACGTACGGTTCCGTCACCGACAAGATCAGCGCCATTGTTCTCACGCGGAAGACTTCGCTGGGCTGGTACATCGGTTTCGTACTCGCCTTCAGTGTCTTCGGTGTTCTGAACATCGCCATCGGCTGGCTCATCACCAAAGGCGTCGGCATTTGGGGCATCAACATCCCCATCGGCTGGGGCTTTGCCATCGTTAACTTCGTCTGGTGGATTGGTATCGGCCACGCCGGAACGCTCATCTCCGCAATTTTGTTCTTGCTCAACCAGAAGTGGCGCACCTCCATCAATCGTTTCGCCGAAGCCATGACTCTCTTTGCTGTGGCTTGCGCCGGCATCTTCCCGCTCATTCATACCGGTCGCCCTTGGTACGCCTTCTGGATGTTCCCGTATCCCAGCGTCATGGGCATCTGGCCGCAATTCCGCAGCCCGCTCATTTGGGACGTGTTCGCGGTTTCAACCTACGGCACAGTCTCACTGCTTTTCTGGTTCGTGGGTCTGATCCCCGACCTGGCCACTCTGCGCGACCGCTCCACCACTAAACCAAAGCAAATAATCTACGGAATGCTGGCACTCGGCTGGCGCGGCTCCGCCCGCCACTGGCACCGCTACCAGTCGGCCTACCTGCTTCTGGCAGGTCTCGCCACGCCGCTGGTTCTCTCCGTGCACACCGTCGTGAGCTTCGACTTCTCCGTCGCCATCGTACCCGGCTGGCACACCACCATCTTCCCGCCGTACTTCGTCGCCGGCGCCATCTACTCCGGTTTCGCCATGGTCATCACGATCGCGATTCCCCTGCGCAAAGCCTACGGCCTCGAAGACTTCATCACTATGCGCCACCTCGACAACATGGCCAAAGTCATGCTCGCCACCGGCCTTATCGTCGCCTACGGCTATTTCTTCGAGTTCTTCATGTCGCTCTACAGTGGCAACAAGTTTGACGTCTTCCTCGTGCAACAGCGCCTCCACGGCCCCTACGCGCCCTTCTACTACGCGCTGATCCTCTGCAACATCCTGATTCCACAACTTCTCTGGTTCGAGAGCATGCGCAACAACGTGATCGTGCTCTTCCTCATGTCCATTGTCGTCAACGTGGGCATGTGGCTCGAGCGCTTCGTGATTATCGTCATCAGCCTTACGCGCGATTTCATGCCCTCCGCCTGGGGCCGCTACTCCCCCACGATTTGGGACTGGGCGACCTTCATCGGCACCATGGGCATGTTCGTCATGCTGATTTTCCTGTTCGTTCGCGTGCTCCCGGCGATTTCCATCGCGGAAATGCGCGAACTGGTCGCCGAAACGTCTGAGGAACACAAGTGATCCAACACCGCTCACATACTTACGGCGTGATTGGTGAGTTCGAGAAGCCCGAGCAACTCGTGCATGCCGCTGCGAAGATTCGCGAGGAAGGCTACCGCTTCTACGAATGCTACACGCCCTTCCCTCTGGAAGGTCTTCCGGAAGCCATGGGCATGCGCCGTAACATGGTCCCGCTCATCACTCTCATCGGCGGCCTCACAGGCGGCCTCGGCGGTTTCGGTTTTCAATACTGGGTCAACGTAATCTCTTATCCCTTGAACATCGCCGGCCGGCCGCTCAATAGCTGGCCCGCATTCATTCCCGTCACGTTCGAGATGACTATCCTCTTTGCGGCCCTCTCCGCCGTTCTCGGCATGCTCGCGCTCAACGGTTTGCCTCAGCCGCATCATCCGATTTTCAACGCTCATCGCTTCACGCACGCCTCCGCCGACCGTTTCTTCGTCTGCATTCAGGCTCGCGACAAAAAGTTCCATCTCGAAGCCACCGCCCGGTTCCTCCAAGGCCTCGCCGCCCATCACGTTTCCGAGGTGCACGATGATTAGCGCCTCGCGAATCGTTCTCGGCTTCTGCGCGGCCATCCTTTTGATCGCGGCTGCCGGTTGCCAGATTCAACAAGATATGGCCCACCAGCCGAAGAACAGACCGCTCTCGCCGAGCACCTTCTTCGACGACGGCCGCTCCGAACGCCCCGTCCTCGAAAACACGGTAGCCCGCGGCTCCGTTGCCGACGACGACCTCTTCGTTCCGAAAGATTCAAACGCGTTCCCGCTTCCGCTGACCCCGCAACTCCTCAATCGCGGCCGCGAGCGTTACAAAATTTTCTGCACCCCCTGCCACGGCGTCCAAGGCGACGGCAACGGCATGGTCGCCATGCGCGGTATGAAGCATCCACCCACTTATCACCAGCAGCGCTTGCGCGAAGTCCCCAACGGCTACATCTTCGACGTCATCACCAACGGTTTCGGCGGAATGCTCGGCTATTCCGCGCAGATTCCGCCGTCTGATCGCTGGGCCATCATTGCTTACGTTCGCGCGCTTCAGCTCAGCCGCAACGCCCCGGTTTCCGAACTCCCGCAAGCTCTGCGGGATAAATTGAACGCAGGAGGCACCACGAAATGACCGCGCAGGACTACATCGCTCCCGAAAGCGTGGGACGCCTGCAGCAACGTGGCCTCGGTGCGGCCATCGCAGGCCTGGTGGTCTGCGGCATCTGCTATTTCCTCTACGGCGATAAGTACGCCGACCAATTCTTCCATTCCTACCTGATCGCTTTCATGTTTGTGCTCGGCTTGTCGCTCGGCTCCCTCGGCTTGCTGATGCTCCAGCACCTCACCAGCGGCCACTGGGGCATCATGATTCGCCGCCCTCTGGAATCCGCCACCCGGGTCCTGCCCGTCGTCGCGGTTTTTTTCCTGCCCCTCGCCATCTTTGGCATGAAGCATCTTTATGGAGAGTGGCTGAACGCCCCGCAGTCTGGTGAAGGTCAGCTTTCCGATTTGCAGAAAGAGTACCTCACGACCAACGGCTTTCTGATTCGCTCTGTTATATATTTTGCGGTCTGGCTCCTCCTGATGTTCATATTCAATCGCTGGTCCAAAGAGCAGGACGTCAACCGCGAAGATCGCGCCCTGCGCCTCCGGCTGAAAATGCTGGCCGGTCCCGGCATCATTCTCTATGTCTTTGTAATGACCTTCGCCTCCATCGACTGGGTGATGTCGCTTTCTCCACACTGGGCCTCCACGATCTACGGTTTCCTCTTCGTGATTGGCCAGCTGATCTCTTCCATGTCGCTGATGATCGCCGTCCTCGTCCTCCTCTCGCGGACCTCGCCGATGGAAGGAATCGTCCAGAGCCGCCATCTGCATGACCTCGGCAAGCTTTTGCTTGCCTTCGTCATGCTCTGGGCCTATTTCGGGTTCTCCCAGTTGTTGATTATCTGGTCCGGAAATCTTCCGGAGGAAATCAGCTTCTACCGCACCCGCCTTTACGGAGGCTGGGGAGTCGTTGCCGTCCTCGTCCTGATTTTCCACTTTTTCGTGCCGTTCTTTTCACTCCTCTCGCGGGATGTGAAGCGCAGCGCCAAAATGCTTCCCAGAGTCGCCCTGTGGCTCATCTTCATGCGCCTTGTCGATCTTTTCTGGCTCACGCGCCCGGAGTTTACCTCCAGCGCCGTTCCTCGTTTGATGGATCTCGGCGCAATTCTTGCTCTTGCGGGCATTTGGCTCGCCGTCTTTGCGTGGAACTTGAAAGCTCAGCCGCTTCTCCCGCTAGGCGATCCGAAACTCGAAGAGGCTATCGAAGTCCATGAGTACTGAGCTGCACAACACGGGTCACACCGGCGCGGAAGAGCCGAAGCATTCGGACGTCGCGTTCGAATCTTCGGACATCGACACCCGCACCATCCTGGCGTACCTCTTTTATCTCACGCTGGCCGTCGTCGCCGCCTTTGTCGCCAGCATCTTTATTTTCCGCGGCATGTCAAAGTTCGCAGTCGATTCCGACAGGGTTCCTCCTCCCTCTCATAATGGCGTCGCGCGCACTGAGCCTCCGGAGCCAAGACTTCAAGGCGTCCCAGGACACAAGAACGACCCGCAACAGGATATGAGGAACATGATCCAGGATGACCGGGAAGCCAACGAGAAGCTCGGCTGGATTGACAAGCCCGCTGGCATCGCCCAGATTCCCGTGGAAGAAGCCATGAAAATCATCGTCACAAAAGGTTTGCCCGCCGTGCCCACCCCGGCTGGAGAAAAGAAAAAGTAAGCACATGAACCGTACGCATTCCATCCTCGGAGTTTTTGCCCTGCTGCTGAGTTCCACCTCAGCGATGGCGCAAGCTGTGCCCAGCGACACCGGCCCCGCCGCGCAGAACATGCCTTCCGTTCTCAAAAACGTCGGCTTCGAGCCGCAGCTCAACGCTCATCTCCCCCTCGATCTCGCCTTCCGCGATGAAACCGGCAAAAACGTCCGGTTCCGCGAATATTTCAATCAGAAGCCCGTCCTCCTCGCCTTCGTCTATTACGGCTGCCCTATGCTCTGCGACCAGACCGAGCAAGGTGTTGTCGGCGCCCTGCGCATGCTTTCTTTCAATCCCGGCCGCGATTACGAAGTCGTCTTCGTTAGCTTTGATCCCCGCGAGTCTCCCGGCATGGCCACGCAGAAAAAAGAATTGGCCATGACCCATTTCCGCCGCCCGGAAACGGCCAACGGCTGGCACTTCCTCACCGGCTCGAAAGAATCTATCGACGCGCTCACCAAAGCCGCCAATTTCCGCTATTCCTTCGACCAGAAATCCAATCTCTTCGCCCACGCCGCCGGCATCATGCTGCTCACACCCGATGGCCGCATCTCGCGCTATTTCTATGGAGTTGAATTCCCCGGCCGCGACGTCCGCCTCGGCCTCGTCGACGCCTCCGAGGGCAAGATCGGCACGCCCATCGATCGCGCTCTGCTCTTCTGCTACCAGTACGATCCCACTTCGGCCCGCTACAGCGCCTCCATCCTCAAAATTATCCGTTTGGCCGGAGTTCTGACCATCCTCTGCATGGTCGCTGGATTTCTGATTTTCCGCCGGCGCGATTTGCTCGCCGCGCGAACCAAGATGCAAGGAGCTCACTAAGCCGTGCAGGCGCAACTCCCATTTTCGCCGGAGCAGGCCTCCAACTTCGCTCCCAGCGTCGACACGCTGATGGCCTTTCTCATCCTCGTGTCCCTCTTCTTCGCCGTCGCCATCACCGCGGCCATCGTTATTTTCTTTTTCAAATTCCGCCGCAAGAGCGAGCACGAAGTCGGCGTCCCCATCCATGGCGATCTGCGCCTCGAAACTCTCTGGATCGTGATCCCTGGCTTCCTGGCCCTGGCCATGTTCGGCTGGGGCGCGGTGGTCTACGTTGACTTTCGCCACCCTCCCCCAGACACACTGGACATCTACGTCATCGGCAAGCAGTGGATGTGGAAAGTCCAGCAGCCCAACGGCCGCCGCGAAATCAACGAGCTTCACGTTCCCACAGACCGCGACGTCAAGCTCATCCTCGCCAGCGAAGACGTCATCCACGACTTTTACGTTCCCGCTTTCCGCGTGAAGATGGACGTCGTCCCCGGCCACTACAACACCATGTGGTTCCGTCCCACCAAGGCCGGCCGCTATCATTTCTTCTGCTCGCAATATTGCGGCACCAACCACGCCGTCATGGGCGGCTGGGTCACTGTTATGGACCCTTCCGATTACGCCGCTTGGCTCTCCGGCTCCTCCGGCGCGGAAAGCCCCCTGGTCGCCGGTGAAAAGTTGTTCACCGAAAAAGCCTGCGTCACCTGCCATATCAGCAACGGCACTGGCCGCGCCCCCTCGCTCAACGGCGTTTACGGCGGCACCGTCCGCCTCGCCGACGGCTCAACCGTCACCGCCGACGAATCCTACATCCGCGAATCGATTCTGGTTCCCAGCGCCAAGATCGTCGCCGGCTATCAGCCGCTCATGCCCGCGTTTCAAGGACAGTTGACGGAGGAACAGATTTTGAGTCTCACCGCCTACATCAAGTCGCTTCAATCGCAACCTATACCTGCGACCGGTGCGGGCGTCGTGACGACGGGGAAAAAATAAGTATGAGCACCACACCAATGACTCCGGCTGTCAATCAGATGCCGGAAGAGCACTATCTCAATTCGACCTACGGGATCCGCTCCTGGTTGCTCACTACCGACCATAAGCGCATCGCATTGCTCTACCTTGCCTCGGTCACCTTCTTCTTTTTCATCGGCGGCATTTTCGCCACCATGATCCGCATCCACTTGCTTACTCCCACGGGCTACCTGGTCACGCCGGAAACCTACAACAAGCTCTTCACCATGCACGGCGTAGCCATGATTTTCTTTTTCCTCATCCCCTCCATTCCCGCTGTCCTCGGAAATTTCCTCGTTCCCCTGATGATCGGCGCGAAAGACCTCGCTTTCCCCAAAATCAACCTCCTAAGCTGGTACATCTACCTTCTCGGCGGTTCTTTCGTCCTCTATTCCTTTGCCACCGGCGGCCTGGATACCGGTTGGACTTTCTACACCCCGCTCAGCAGTGTCTATTCCAATTCCGCCGTCACGCCCGCGCTCATCGGCATCTTCATCAACGGCTTCTCTTCCATCCTCACCGGGCTGAATTTTGTCGTCACCATTCACACCATGCGTGCCCCCGGCATGACTTGGTTCCGGCTCCCGCTCTTTATCTGGGCCCAATATGCCACCAGCATCATCTTCATCCTGGGCACCCCGGTCATCGCCATCACCCTCCTCCTCGCTGCCCTGGAGCGCGCGTTCCACCTCGGCTTCTTCAACCCCGCCCTCGGCGGCGACCCGATTCTCTTCCAGCATCTTTTCTGGTTTTACTCGCACCCCGCCGTCTACATCATGATTCTCCCGGCCATGGGCGTGATCAGCGAAATCATCCCCACCTTCGCTCGCAGACCCATCTTCGGCTACACCTTCATCGCCGCCTCCAGCATCGCTATCGCTGTCATCGGCTTCTTCGTCTGGGCCCATCACATGTTCCTCACCGGCGAATCCACCTACGCCGCCCTGGCCTTCTCTCTCCTCAGCTACCTGGTGGCCCTCCCTTCCGCCGTCAAAGTCTTCAACTGGACTTCCACTCTTTATAAAGGTTCCATCGCTTACGACACGCCGATGCTCTATTCCCTGGGCTTCATCGGCTTGTTTCTCATCGGTGGTCTCACGGGCCTCTTCCTCGCCTGCCTCGGCCTGGACATTCACATTCATGACACCTACTTTGTCGTCGCCCACTTCCACTACATCATGGTCGGCGGCGCCGTCATGGGCTACGTCGGCGGCATCCACTTCTGGTGGCCCAAAATTACTGGCAAACTCTATCCGGAATTTCTCGCTCGCGTGGCTGCCGTGACTCTCTTCGTGGGATTCAACCTGACCTTCTTCCCGCAATTCATTCTCGGCTATCTCGGCATGCCGCGCCGCTATCACAACTATCCGCCGGAATTCCAGGTCCTCAACGTGATGTCCACTGCGGGTGCCTCGATTCTCGCGCTGGGCTACTTGTTGCCGATGCTTTATCTGACGTGGTCGATGCGCTATGGCAAAGTCGCTGGCAGGAATCCCTGGCCCGCCACGGGTCTCGAATGGCGCACGCCTTCTCCGCCGCCGACGGAAAATTTTGATGAAACACCGGTTGTGGATTGGGAGCCGTACGATTTCAAGAATCGCCCGGACCTCGGTCTTGCAACGCCCACTGGGCCGACGCTAGCGCCGGCTCATGGCGACGACTGAAGTTTGGCCCGTTTGACGGGCCTTTTAGGGCTGGGATTTCGAGAAAAAACTACGTGCCGCGGCAGCCAGCGCGCCACGAACTGAAGTCAAAGAGGAGCACCGAGTGCACCGCACCGGAGATCTTTACGGGCAGTTTCAAACGCTGGAGCAGCAGAAGGAATCCGCCACCCTCGGCATGTGGACCTTCCTCATCACCGAAATTCTTTTCTTCGGCGGTCTCTTCCTCACCTACACCATCAACCGCCACAGCTACCCGGACGTCTTCTCTTTAGCCAGCCGCACCATCGCTTTGAAGTGGGGCGCCATCAACACCGTCGTCCTCATCGGAAGTTCTCTCACCATGGCCATGTCCGTCTGGTCCGCCCAGGTTGGCAAGAAAAAGCTCGTCACTTTTTTCCTAATCGCCACCCTCGTCCTCGGCACCGTCTTCCTCGGCATCAAGGCTCTCGAATATCACGACAAATACGTCGAGCACCACATCCCCGGCGCCAGCTTTGACATGTACTACTGCACGAACAATCCCGGCGCCTGCGACCTCAGCCCGGAGGATTTCGCCAAGGAAAAAGCCGAGCTGAAAGCACTTGAGGAGAAAATCGGCGGCCCCGTTGCCGTCAACTCCCACTCGCAGCTTTTCTTCTCCCTCTATTTCGGAATGACCGGTCTCCACGCCCTCCACATGATTATCGGCGCCGGCCTTCTCATTTGGCTGGTCGTGGAGTCGATGAAGGGGCGTTTCACGCCCCAGTGGAACACTCCGGTCGAAAATGTCGGCCTCTACTGGCACTTTGTCGATATTGTCTGGATTTATCTTTTCCCGTTGTTATATCTGATTGACCGCCATTAGCGGATTGTTGGGAGAATTCATTCGTGTCTAATAACGCCGAGCACAGTGAACATATCGTTTCTCCAGGGCTTTACATCGCCATTTTCGCCGCCCTGATGATCCTCACCGGCACCACTGTTTGGGCTGCCACCGTGGACCTCAACGAGTACTTCGCCAGTCTAAACGTCATAGTCGCCCTGGTCATCGCCACCTGCAAAGCGATCCTGGTGATCCTCTTCTTCATGCACGCCTACTACAGTTCCAAGCGCACCAAGCTCATCATCATCTGCGGCTTCTTCTGGCTAGCCATCATGCTCTCTCTCACCCTGAGCGACTACTCCAGCCGTTACCTGGACGTTCACTGAAAGCAGCCAGCCATAGCTTCCAGCTAACTCCTTTCCCTGGAAGCAATTAGCTCTATCTCAAAAATGTCTTGACATTCAGGTAATAATATGCGACTATGGTGTCTGGGTTTTTCCGTATCCGTGTAGCACCATCATCCTGCTGGCGTTTTTGCTTTTCAATTGACGCACTTATTAAGCTGACAGTCTGTCTTTTCTCATAACGGA
>Ga0209655_10000034_pt1 | contig 47451 bp, 48 predicted proteins | sample BogFormECP03_OM2_FD_188236 | JGI IMG/M metagenome (GOLD analysis project Ga0209655, IMG submission 188236) | Bog forest soil microbial communities from Calvert Island, British Columbia, Canada - ECP03_OM2 (SPAdes) (version 2) | ecosystem: Environmental > Aquatic > Freshwater > Wetlands > Bog ...
GCCAGCAAAGTCGACTCCCGCACGATTCTCGATTCGAACGGCTCTGAATCTCTCCTCGGCAAAGGCGACATGCTCTATCTCCCGGCGGGATCCGCCAGGCTGCACCGCATTCACGGCCCGCTCGTCAGCGAGGACGAAATCGTAGCCGTCTGCGACTTCTGGCGCCAGCAAGCACAAGCCAAATACAACGAGCAACTCCTCGAAGCCCCCAAAGATGAAAACGGCAAAGCAGAAGGCGAAGCCGGTGATGGAGGGCAAGCCAGCGGTGAGGGCGTAGACGACGACCTCTACCAGGACGCCGTCCGGGTAGTCTGCGAAATGGGCCGCGCCTCGACCTCCACGCTACAACGCCGCCTGCGCATCGGCTACGGCCGCGCAGCCCATCTAATCGACATCATGGAGAAAGACGGCATCGTAGGCCCGCCAGACGGCACCCGCCCCCGCGAAGTCCTAAAGGGCAAAAGCTGGATGAAGGAGTTTGACGAGTCCGCCCAGTGAGCCACGTGAGACGTCGCCTAGTAATTCTTTTTTCTCTGGCAATCGCTCTCGCCCGTCTTCAAGACCCTGCCCATGCTCAAACGAAGCCACCACGCGTAATCCATGTCTTCGTAGCCCTCGCCGACAATGCGCATCAAGGCATCGTTCCCGTCCCCGCCGCCCTCGGCAACGGAGACGATCCCGCCCGCAATCTGTACTGGGGCGCAGCCTTTGGCGTTAGGACCTTTTTCAGGAAATCTTCAGACTGGAAGGAAGTTATATTTTCATCCCACCCCAGCGACTACATCCTGGAGAGGAGCGTTTTTCAGAACCGCACCTCCAATGTGATGCTTATTGCTGATGCGTATCGCGGCAGCGAAATCAAGCGTGCGTTGACGGACTTCTTACGCGCCGCCGCGGGCTTTCCACAAAAGGAACTGGAGATTGGACCCATTATGGGAGATCGGGTTTTTCATGCGCCGACAGATGCGGATCTGGTGGTCTACGTCGGGCACGACGGATTGATGGACTTCCAGCTCACTATGGACTTCGCCGGTCGCTCCGGTACAAGCCGCTCCGCGATCGTCCTCGCCTGCGCCAGCAAATCCTACTTCCGCGATCTCCTGCGCGCCTCGGGCGCCACCCCGCTTCTCTGGACCACAAACCTAATGGCGCCCGAAGCCTACACCCTGAAAGCAGCAGTAGACGGCTGGATTCTCCAGGAATCCAAAGATCAAATCCGCAAGCGCGCCGCAGCAGCCTACGCAAAATACCAAAAGTGCAGCGACACCGCCGCCATGCACCTCTTCTCGACCGATTGGTAAGCTGCAACGTCCCTAGAGCGCACCCCACACACCCAGTATTCGTCCCATCAGACTTGTGAGGCAAATGATTCGTCGGCAGTTTGCCCTGTCGAATTGACACAATCGCTCTGCACCCTCTACAATTTCTTAACTACACGTGCCGGGGTAGCTCACTGGTAGAGCGCCGCCCTGAAAAGGCGGGCGTAGCCAGTTCGATTCTGGCCCCCGGCACCATCGTTACTGCCACGCCCTGCAAAACTCCATTGTTGACGCCTGCTCACAGTTTTGGGTCGCCTCGAAAATGACAACAGCATGGACTAACGTTTTGCGGCCTGCGCTGAACTCCAGAGCGCTCCCGGGTTGATCCAATCAGGGTAGAGCGTAAGCATCTCGTCATATAGTCCTCGCGCCGTCGTCGACGACGTAACAACGCGGTCGAAATCGCGGATATATTTCCGCGTCTCTCCAATGATCCTCGGACTGTCCTCGTTGCCCACGCCCTTGTGTCCGGCGATCACGGCGCTCGGCTTAAGCGACTCCATTTTATCGAGAGCAGCAATCCACTCTTCGCGCTTCTGCAGATCGGGAGACTCTGAGAGATGCAGGTGAACGCGGTTGTAAGCGGCATCGCCGGCCACTATCAAGCCGATCGATGGAACATAGAGGCAGGTAGTGTTCGCGGAATCTGTGAATCCGAGCGGCACACCGACTAACTCGTGGCCCTCCAGGTCAATGACATTCCCAGTCAGTTCTTCCGCGATCGCAAGATGGCTGGAAATCTGGCCGGGAAAACGCGGATTCCAAAAAGTAGAGAGTGACTCTGGCGATGCCTGCTGGCGCATAATTTTAATTACGTCCGGTCGCGCAACGAAACGGGCGCTTGGGAATTGTTCCAGAACTGTACTGGCGCCAAAGAAATGATCGCCGTGGCCATGGGTGGCATAGATCGTCGTAAGATTCTTGCCCTTCGCTGAAACCCAATTCGCCAGCGCCCGTGCCTGCTCGACAGTAATAGGCGTGTCGACCAGGACAGCATCCCGCTCCCCGTAAATAAGGGTTGACGAAATCGGTGGCCAAGGCCGCTCTTTCTGGCCCGGAGGCAAATCGCTCGTGATGACGGGTACGCTGGGCGCCAGGAACACGTCCCAGCTCAGCGGTGTTTTTCGAGTTGTTCGTCCGGATTTGGACGTACTGCTGCCGGATTCTGCTTGGGTCGAACCGGCTTGGTCGGCGCGGATTGGCCAAGTCGAGGCCGTTACGAGAGCCGTTCCGAAGGCATCCGCTAAAAATTCACGTCTTGAAGTCATCATACTCTCTTCCGATCTCCTATCTTTGGTCCTTTTCTGAACTACATGCTTGCAGCGCACTTCACACTTGGTCGCCTTCTAGTACTCAAACCACTGGTTTAGCGCTTGCACTTTTTCCTCCGTGTAAGGGGGAAACAAGTGATCGATAGCTACGTCGGGCGGAGATATCAGCACCGATTTGGCGTGCGTGAGAGACTCGTAGCCATATTTTCCGTAGTAGTTCCCAATGCCCGCAGTCCCAACTCCTCCGTAAGGCATGGACTCAATGAACAAGAAGACGTTGGTTTGATTTACGGCGCCCCCTCCGAACGAGAGGGACTGCAACACTCGGTCGATCGCCTGCTGATTTCGGCTGAACACATAACCTGCGAGCGGTTTGGGCAGCGACTTGATCTTTGCAAGCAGCGTTCCGAGGTCGGAATAAGTGAGGATAGGCAAAAGCGGCCCGAAGATTTCGTCTTCCATGATTTTGTCGGACCAGGAAATCGGATAGAGGATGGTCGGGTCGAGATAACGGGCCGGAGCGTCGGACTTCCCGCCGTAAACGACTTTCTTGGCGTCAATCAATGACGCAAGCCGCATGACCGCGGCGGGGCTGATGACGCGCGAGTAGTCCGGGTTGCTCTTAGGATCAGCGCCGTAGAGTTCGACGACAACCTTCTTACACTCGGCTACGAACTCTTTCGCGATGGACTCATGAACGACGGCGTAGCCCGGCGAAGTGCACCACTGTCCTCCCCATGTCATCGCACCCCAGACGATTTTCTTGGCGGCATCTGGAATGTTTGCCGTTTCATCGACGATCGCGGGATTCTGTCCTCCGAGCTCGAGCAGCACTGGAGTAATATTTTCGGCTGCCGCTCGCATCACTACCTTTCCCACACCCACGCTCCCGGTGAGAAATATGAAATCAAAGGGAAAGCTCAGGAGTTTCGTAACTACTTCCTTGCCGCCAACGACAGCACTCAGAGATTCCGGCTCGAAATACTTTGGGATCAATTCCATTAGCAACTCGTCAGTGGCCGGCAGCGCTTCGGAGAGCTTCAATATGCAGGGGTTGCCCGCCGAAAGGGCAGCGACGGCGGGCCGCAGGGACAAAAGAAGCGGTCCATTGAAAGGGCAGATGATCAACGTAACGCCATAAGGCTCGCGGTAGACCATTCCTTTGTGCCCCGATGCTGCGAGGAACTTTGGGAGGGGAACTTCGACCGGTTTCATCCACTCCTTCAGCTGAGACTCTGCGTATTCACTCGTGGCAATGGTCGCCGACACCTCGAAGACGTTCTCCTGGGACGCAGTCTTGAAGTCCTTGCACGACGCGTCCGCAAAACGTTGATAATTATCCTTGAGCATGCGGATAAGGCGATCGAGTTGATCGATTCTCCACTCGTAGCTCTTTGTCGCATCAGAAGCAAAGTAAGCCTTCTGTTTGTCATAGACTTCCTGAAGCGGGTTCATCTTTTTCTCCACGTATTCAGTGTGTGATGTCAGCTCTGCATAAACTTTGGGGATGCTCTAGGCCATCGTAAGAACAATACGAAACCGTGCTTTACCCTCCATCATTCGCTTGTAAGCCTGTTCCGCTTGCGCTAGTGGGAGCGTTTCGATCATGGGGCGAACGTCCGTAAGCACACTGAAGTCGAGCGTGTCCTGAGTCTCAATGGCCCTGCCGGTGAGGCTGCCGATGACGGAGCGCCCTCCGAAGATGAGTGGAAGCCCATTAATAGGAAGCGGGTCTGACGAAACACCAACCACCACTAATTTGCCTAGGGGTTTGAGCCCAGGCAGCAGACTGGCAATCGCAGCCCCGCTGGGTGCGGTCGCCAAGATAACATCCGCGCCTCCGAGTTTTTGTAGTGCCGCCGCCGCATCCTCAGCCTTGGAGTCGATGTAGATGTACGCCCCCAGCTTTGCAGCGAGATGTTCCTTATCCGGTCCGCCGCCGATTGCAATCGTCCGGAAGCCCATCTTGCGTGCGAACTGCACGCCGAGGTGACCAAGACCTCCGATCCCCTGGATGGCAACCGTATTGCCGGCTCGCCCTGCATTGCGAAGCGCATTGAAGGTCGTGATGCCTGCGCACAGCAGTGGCGCCGCCTCTTCTGATTTAAGATTGTCCGGTACAAGTGCCAAGGCGCGCGCCTCGGCGATCATCATCTCCGCATATCCGCCGTCGGCGGAGATACCCGTAACGATTGGGTGCTCGCAATAAGCGGTTTCACCACGGCGGCAAGTCTCGCAGGTTCCATCTTCGCCGCCGAAAAACCCCGTCCCCACTCGCTGTCCAACCTTCCAAGTCTTCACTCCGGCTCCGACCTCCTCAATGCGCCCGGCAACCTCGTGACCGGGAACGCGAGGGAAGGTCATGCCAGGCCATTGCCCTTCCACGGTGGCGGCGTCGGAGTGACACACACCGCAAGCCTCAACGCGGATACGCACCTGTCCGGGACCCGGTGTTGCAACAGCCCTTTCGACTAAGCGAAAAGTACCAGGCGCGGATACTTCGACTGCCTTATATGTGTTTCCCATCGGATACCCCTTTCGTGGCCGCAAATGGTTTTGTTCGAGATCGGAATTTATGCTTTTCGAATTTCCAATGTTGCCAGCCTTTACGAAGGACCTTATGCAATGGCGACAACAGCCGCGCGCCACAGTCAGAATCAGAGTCCCGTACCCTGGATTCCATCGAGGGCAGCTACATTCTTAGCAAACCATTCCTGCTCGCCTCCCGGACGCGGAAGGATGAGGCCATACTCCATCACGACGTCGGGGTCGAGTTCGGTCAGACCGGCGACAAGATGCTTCTGCGATTGGCCCGTGATCTCAGACCAGGATGCCGAGATGCGCTTGATCAATCTCTGCTTGACCTCTAGCGGCCGTCCGGCTCGGATCGCCCCTGTGATTCCCGAGAGCTTGTTGTCGCTCTCACCGGCGCTGTAGACAACACCGGGAGGCAGTTGGTTGAAAAAGACGTGCACGAAGGCCCTTGGCGCCCCGGTGGCCTCTACGTGCGCGTCGGTGATAGCTGCCGCGATCCGGGCCTTCATCTCGTTCGTGAGCATTCCCGCGGGCGCTGCGCATTGATAGATGGGCATGATTGTGTCTCCTTATATTTGTGAACTCACTCTCCTGTTCTCGAACACTCGTCCTTGATCAAAGTGCAATGGAGTGGCTGCTAGGAGCGCGCTTTTGCCGCTAGTGCAGCGAATTCTTCGCGGCCAAACGCTGTCCCCGCAATTCCCCAACCTCCTTCCGCAGCCTCCGCAAGCAGTACCCAAGTCCGGCCTGCTTGTGACGGATCGCCAGATATCTTTGCGACGATCTCGGTAATTTCCCTCACTAACTGCCTTTGACCTTCACGAGTAAGCACTGAAGGGGGCGTCAGAATCTGGACACGAACGGTCCGCGCCGCCGAGCTGGCCGCAGTCTGCACATCCTGCGGCGACATTCGGTGCAGGTATGCGCCAGTGTTGTTTAGGTGGGTGGGCCCAGGGTTTGGCACGCCCTCGGCACGAAGCAGCGCAAACGTCAGTTCTTCGCCCAACTGACGTTCGCTACCCGGAGGGAAGAGATCGTTTGCTGCATACACATCAATCATGGGCATCCGAGTTTCTCCTTGTGATGTTCGGCGTTCTCTTGCAAAGCCAGCGGCTTATTTAGGAAAGCTGTCACCGAACATCGGCATGCCGCTCCGTGACTGCTCCTTTGTCGCCTCATCCTGGAGCACATCCCAGTGCTCGGCCATCAGCCCAACCTTGATGCGTAGAATGTCTGCCGCAATCCAGTTCACGGGGGCAAGCCCATGCCCCGAAAATCGGCCGTGGATGATGACAAAGTCTCCGTCGGCGACAATTGTTCCGGGTTCATACTTCAGCGTCGGCGGGGCGCTCTTGACGAGGTTGAAGAGTCCCTCGCGGCCGAGTGTGATATGCGCGCTGTGCTGAATGTAGTTGGAAGACCAAAGCTTTTCGGCCTCGGCGTAGTCGCGCTTGTTGAAAAGCTTGTCGAAACCTTTGAGGACTAATTCCTTGTTCTTCTTCTCGAGTTCGTTTGCCATTCTTTTTTCCTGCTCTCTGCCAGAATCATGTTCCCGTTCCATCGTTAAGGAGCCTGCCGTTTCCTGCGCTCAAGGGTGCGTGCTTTTTGGCCCACGCGTTCCTGGATCATCCACTCCCGGATATAAGCCTGAGAGTGAAGCGCCAAGATGCCCTCCGCCTCACACGCGTTGAGAAAGCGAACGGCTTCGACATCCACGAGATCCAGTTCCTCCAAATCCAAAACGACTCGTGGCCGGCCACGTTCGATCTCGGCCTTCAGCTGCCTAAGTTGCTCCGTCCGAAGCTCTCCGCTCAGCCGAATCTGCGTTCCGCGCTTGCCGGAAATCCGCTCGATCTTCAGCGTCATGGATTTTGACTCCGAGGCGCACTCCGGTAATTGCAACGCCTGGGCCATTCACAATTCATTGAGAGGATGAGACTTAGAATTGACGCGCATCCTGAATTTTGAGGAATTCCTGTTTGGTGAGGAAATGCGATCGAATCGACAGGTTACAGTGATCGAATCAGACGGCCTGGGGGATTTTGAACCGATACTTGTTGATTCCGAGACGCTTGATTTTTGAGTCGAGGGTTCGCGTCGGAAGCCCTAGTCTAGCTGCTGCGCCCCTTGGCCCCGAGATTCGTCCGCGGCTTTTCGCCAGTGCGGCTTCAATCATTCCCTTCTCTTGCCTCAGAAGCGCGCCATTCAGGGCCACTGTCGGACTTGAGACCTCGAGCGGTTCCTGCTTGAGCCAGGTCGCATCCACACAAAAAGTGTCGCTGTCGGACAGGATGACAGCCCGCTCAATTACATTTTGCAACTCACGAATGTTCCCCGGCCAGCTGTACGCTTCGAACGCTTTGAGAGTTGTTTTGTCGATTGTTCTAAACTTCTTTCCGGCTTTTTTTCCAAAGCGGCCAATGAAGTACTCGACCAGCAAGGGGATGTCAGCTCCGCGCTCACGCAACGAAGGCATCTCTATGGGCACGACATTCAGTCTGTATAGGAGATCTCGGCGAAACTTGCCTTCGGCCACGAGTTCGTTCAAATCGCGATTGGTGGCTGCCAGTACTCGCACGTCAATGGAAAATGGCTTGTTACTCCCGACGCGTTCGATCTCCCGTTCTTGCAGCACTCGTAACAATGCGATTTGAATTTCCGGAGGCAAGTCGCCGACTTCGTCCAGGAAAATCGTTCCTTCATTCGCCGATTCAAAACGCCCGAGGCGCCGCTGTGTAGCACCGGTGAAAGCCCCCTTCTCGTGACCGAAGAGTTCGGAAGCGATCAACGACGCGGGGATTGCGGCGCAATTCACGGCAATGAATGCCCTGTCAGCGCGGTTGGATCGCTTGTGTATCCCGCGCGCAATCAACTCCTTTCCAGTACCGGTTTCGCCCAGAATCAGAACCGTGGAATCCGAACGCGCTACCTTGCCCACTTGGACGAGCACTTTGCGCAACGCTTCTGAGGAGCCGACGATGTCCTCGAACATCGAGTCACGATCGATCTGCTCGCGAAGCGCCAGGTTTTCGTTTCGCATCCGCTCTTCGCTCTGCTTGCGATCTTCAATGTCGGTTCCCGTCGCATACCAGCGAATCACCCGCCCCTGCTCATCGCGGAAAGGGTTGAAACGATTCAGAAACCAGCGATACTGCCCATCCTTTCCCAACGCTCGTTGCTCGGTTTCAAACGGGATCTCGCGTGCCAGAGCGGCCTTTCGCACGTCCCGTAACCTCTCTAAGTCGTCTGGATGAAAAATTCTTTCACGGAAGCCTGGGGTAATTACATCTTCGATCGTAAGGCCCGTATAGTCGAGCGTTGCCTGGTTTGCGTAGAGGGGGATTCCGTTCGGATCCAGCACAACAATGTTCTGCGGAATTGCGTCGGTAATTCGACGAAGCTCGCGTTCATCCTCTCGCAGCTTCTTCTCCGTCTGCTTGAGGAGTTCGATCTCAGTGCTTGTTCCGTACCATCGGATGACTTTGCCCGTATCGTCCCGAAGTGGCTCGATGCGAATGAGAAACCAAAGAAACGCTCCATCGCGGCGTCGAACACGCGCCTCGACCTCACCCGGTTTTCCTGTGGCCGCTAACTCGCGCCATTTATCCGTTATCAACGGCAAGTCTTCAGGATGAACGGCAACTTGCCATCCCCAGCCGTACGATTCTTCAAAAGACAAGCCGGTATAGTCACGCCATCGTTTGTTGAGGAACTCCTTCGATCCATCTGGCAAGCCGCACCAGACCAGGGCGGGGATCGTATCGATAATCCTTTGGAGGTTGCCGTCCGGCTTATTCAACTTGTCCAATGCCTTCTCCAAATCCTCGTACGAATCCCTTGTCTCAGCGTGAAACAAGCTATCCGCATCATTCGCATACAGCGGGCTTTTATGGTCTGGATTCAGCCCACGTTTTCGGGTGATCATCACTTCTCCATGGAAGGTATGCGGCGACCGTACCAGATGTAGGATGCCTTTGGGGGAAGATTTGATGGATTTTTAGAGTTCCGTGGCACGCACGCGCAGCACCTGGTTTTGCTGGCCAACAGGTTCGTGGATGCGATACATCGATTTTTCTTCTTGACGTCCAGAAATAATTTCATAATATGGCACACGTGCCACATCGCAAGACAACGGAATCGCCGTATAAGGTGCAGGTCTTGGACCGCGCGCTTGCCGCCCTGAGGATTTTGGCCAACTCTGCCAGCGATTGCAGCCTTGCGGAATTGTGCTCCGCTCTGGGACTGCACAAGAACTTTGTCGAGGCTTTAACAAATCGGCCCTATTGCTGCCAGCCGCCGCCGAGCGCTCTGTAGAGTTGCACCAGACTCTGGTATTCATCGCCACGCGCCTGTGCAAGTGTGAGTTCCGCGGTGAAGAGCGATCGCTGGCCGTCTAATACTTCCAGATACGTCGTTGTGCCTCCCGTGTAGCGCAGGTTGGAGAGGCGGACGGACTCGCGCAAGTCCGCGACGCTGTCTTCTTGGCGAAGGCGGACTTGATGGAATTTCTGGTAACCAATGAGCGCGTCAGAGGCGTCACCGAAGGCCTTCTGGATGGTTTGGCGATAGGCAAGCAAGGCCTGTTCGAATTGTGATTTGGCAAGCTTGAGATTCCCGCGGAGCGCTCCGCCGGTAAAAATGGGCTGGCTAACTTGCGCACCGTAGGACCAGATGCCGAGTTGCGAGCTCATCAGGCCGGTGAAGGCGCTGCTGCGTCCAAACGCGCCGCCGCCGGAACCGGTGAGGGAGATTTGCGGGAAGAATTGCGCTTTGGCGACTCCGATTTCGGCGTTGGAGGCGATGAGGTCTTGTTCGGCTTCGCGGATGTCGGGGCGGCGCTCGATGAGCGACGATGGCAGGCCGGGAGGGACTTCCGGTGGAAGGTTCTGCTCGACGAGCGGGCGCCCTCGCGTCACGCCTTGCGGGTAGTTGCCGAGGAGAATATTGATGGCGTTTTCTTCCTGGGCGATTTGGCGTTCGAGATCGGGGATTTGCGCGTTGGCGGTGTCGAGGACTTGCTGGGCTTGCAGGACATCCAGCTTTGTGGCCACACCGTGATCGAGGCGCAGGTTGGTGAGCTTGACGGAATCCTGCTGTGTGGAAACCGTATCCTTTGTGATCTGGAGCTCGAGGTCGAGTTGCAGCAGTGTGAAGTAATCGCTGGCGACGTCGCTGACGAGGGTCAGAATGACCGTTTGCTTGGCGTCTTCGGTGCCGAGGAGTTGGGCGCGCGCGGCTTCATCGGCGCGACGGAGTTTGCCGAAAAAATCGAGCTGGAACGCGGCGTCGGCGGTGGTGGTCAGAAAGTTGTATTTGGTCTGGAAGTTATACTCTTTGCCACCGGTGAAATTGCCATTGCCACTCACTTGCGGGAAGAGATTGGACTTTGTAATGGCAAGCTGAGCGCGGCTGGCGTTAATACGCTCGGTGGCGATCAGCAAGTCGTAGTTCTGCTTTAGCGCTACGCGCATGAGTTCCTGGAGTTGCGGATCCTGAAATACCTGCCACCAGGGAAGATCGGCATACGAAGCAACTTGCGCTTGGGCCTGAGGGTTGTCGCTCAGATCGCGGAAGGCCGTCGGAGGTTGAACGGCAGGTCGATGATAATTGGGGCCGACCATACAGCCTGCGAGCAGACCTGCGGTCAACAGAGCGGCGAGCAATGACTGTCGTTCGGTGATTCGTGGCTTCATCGTTCTTCCCTCAGGGCGCGAGCGGTAGAAGTCATGTCAGTCCGCCTCAACTGGAGAGGGAGTGGCGGTCAACCCTGCCGGCGCGTGTTCCTTTTCGGCGCCGGACCATTTCTCAACGAGATAGAAGATGCCTGGGATGAAGAAAATTCCAAGCGCGCTGGCGGCAAGCATTCCGCCGATCACTGTTGTGCCCATGATTTGACGGGCGACGGATCCGGCCCCCGATGCAGTCCACAACGGAACGCATCCGAGAATAAACGCAAAAGAGGTCATCAGAATCGGGCGAAGACGCAACTTGGCCCCTTCCAACGCGGCATCGGCCAGAGGCTTACCCTGCTCGAACTGATCCTTGGCAAACTCGACGATCAAAATGGCGTTCTTGGCCGCCAGACCGATGAGCATGACGAGTCCGATTTGCGAGTAGACGTCCGCCTCGATCTGCACCAGGTAGGGCGGATAAAAAACGCTGACAAGGTAGCGCCGCAACCACAGGACGGCAAACGCGCCGAAAATTGCCACCGGGGTGCTCAGCAGTACGCTGAACGGCAGCGTCCAGCTCTCATACAGCGCCGCCAAAATTAGGAAAACAAACAAAAGGGAAAGTCCAAAGATGGCGGCGGGCGGCACTCCCTCGCGCGCCTTCTGTTCCTGAAAGGATATTCCGGAATAGTCGAAGCCCATTTCCCGGGGCATGGTCCGTTTGAAGACGTCTTCCAGTGCGGCTGTCGCTTGGTCCGCGCTGTAACCGGGCCCGGCACTACCGTTGATTTGCGCGGAACGGTATTCGTTGAACCGCAATGTGAATTCGGGACCGAGGCGCGGCTTCACTGTGGTGAGTGTGGCTAGCGGAACGTTCTCGCCTTTATTGTTTCGGACATAAAACTGTCCGACGTTTTCCGCCTTGGCGCGGTCTTCGCCTTCCGCTTCGACATATACCTGCCACTGCCGGCCAAATCGGTTGAAGTAATTGATGAAATAGCCGCCCATGAACGTCTGAATGGTCTTGTACACATCGCTGAGGTTGACGCCTTGTTTCAGAACTTTGTCACGATCAACGTCGACGAATTGCTGAGGAACGTTCCCAAGGAACGTCGTGCTGAGACTGGCGATTTCCGGCCGTTTGCGAGCGGCGTCGAGAAAAGTTGCCAGGTTTTTGGAGAGGAACTGAATATCCCCGCCGGAACGATCCTCCAATATGAACGTAAAACCGCCTGCCGTGCCCACACCAGGAATCGCTGGCGGAGAAAACCCGAACGCAACAGCACTCGGCAGCTTGCTCAACTGCTGATTCAGATGCGCTTTAAGCGTTTGAAATTGCTCCTCACGTGTCTTGCGCTCATCCCAGAGCTTGAAGTTAACGAAGAACGTGGCGTTGTAAGTGGTGCGCGCAAAGCTCAGTAAGCTGAATCCGACAAAACAGGTGGACTGTGCAACACCCGGCGTATCCATGATGATTTTTTCGACTTGCTGGACGACAGCATTGGTGCGCTCGAGCGAAGCGCCATTCGGAAGTTGCATGCTAACGTAGACGTAGCCCTGGTCTTCGTCGGGGAGGAAACTGGTCGGGACGCGGTTGGCAAAAAACCCGCCCGCCACGGCAAAAACCACCAGCATCACAATCACCACCACGGTTTTCTTGAGGAGTACCGCGCTCCACCTCACGTACCCATCGGTGGCCCGGTCGAAAACGCGGTTAAACCCGTTAAAGAATCTTTGCAAAAGACCGGTGCTTGGCTTCTTCGGCTTCAGTAACAGAGCCGCCAGCGCTGGACTGAGCGTCAGCGCGTTGAATGCGGACAACAGCACGGAAATCGCAATGGTTACCGCGAACTGTTGATACAGCTTGCCCGTGATTCCCGGAATAAATGCCGTAGGCACGAACACCGCGGAGAGCACCAGCGCGATTCCCACCACAGGGCCTGAAAGCTCTTCCATGGCTTTCAAAGCCGCGTTCTTGGGCGTCATGCCCTCCTCGATGTGTCGCTCGACACCTTCAACGACGACGATCGCGTCGTCGACGACCAGCCCGATCGCCAGCACGAGACCAAACAAAGAGAGCGTATTAATGGAGAATCCAAACAGCGGGAACAGCACGAACGTTCCCACCAGCGAGACAGGCACGGCCAACAACGGAATCAGGGTCGCGCGCACGCCCTGGAGGAAGATGTAAACCACAAGAATCACCAGGGCCAGAGCGATCACCAGCGTGATCACGATTTCCTTTATGCCTTCGGTTACGGCCCGCGTGGTGTCCAGGGCAACGACAAAGTTCAGGTCTTCCGGAAAACGCTGCTTCATCTGGTCCATTAGCTTGGTCGCTGCGGCCGCAGCTTGGACCGCATTCGAGCCAGGAATCTGATAGAGCGCAAGCACGGCGCTGGGCTTGCCATTGTAGCGTCCGGCGATGCTGTAGTCCTGTGACCCCAACTCGATGCGAGCCACATCACGAACGCGAACTGTGCCGCCATCAGGTGTTTCGCGCACGACGATGTTGCCGAACTGTTCCGGGGAAACGAGGCGACTCTGCGCGAGGACGGCGTAAGTAAACTCTTGCCCCTTCGGAGCGGGTTCGCCACCCACTTTTCCCGCAGGATTCACGGTGTTTTGCGCTTGGACGGCGCTGATGATTTCGGGAACGGTAACGCCGAGCTTTGCCAGTTGATCGGGTTTCACCCACATACGCATCGCATATTGCCCGGCGCCGAACACATTGACGATACCGATACCGTATGACCGGAGCAGCGGATCCACAAGATTGATGTAGGAGTAGTTGGCGAGAAACGTGGCGTCGTAACTTCCGCGGGGAGAGTACAGGTCGAACAGTATCAAAGGTGCGGTGGGAGACTTGCGGACAGTGATTCCATAATTGTTCACATCCACAGGAAGCTGCGAGGCGGCCTGCGTCTCGCGAGATTGCGCGAGAATGAAGTCGTTATTGGGGTCTGTCTTCGCATCGAAATCGACGATCAAGGTGGTCGATGAGTTTCCGGTAGTATTCAGCGAATACATGTAGTTCATGTTGTCGACGCCGCTCATTTGTTGCTCGAGGGGCGTGGCAACGGCTTGCTCCAGCGTCTGAGCGTCCGCGCCGACGTAGGTGGCCAGGATTTGAATTTCCGGTGGCGCGATGTTCGGGAACTGGGCCACTGGCAAAGTCAGAATGGTGAGGGAGCCGACAAGCACCAGGACGATGGATATCACTATGGCGACGATGGGCCGATTGATGAAAAATTTTGACATGGGCCTATTTATCCTTTGCTTCGGCGACAAACGGCTTGGGGGTCACATGCGCGCCTTGACGTACTTTCTGCACGCCTTCAGCGACAATACGTTCGCCTGGCTTCAATCCCTCGGAGATAACCCACTCGCTGCCAGACTGGTCTCCGACTTTAACCGTCTGAATGGTCACTTTGTCTTCGCTATCAACGATGGCGACTTGGTAGCCACCTTGCAGCTCAGACACGGCACGCTGCGGCACAAGTAAAGCACCCTGCTGCGTACGGATGACCGCGCGAATTTTGCCGTACCCACCGGGCCGCAGAATGTTTCCAGGATTAGGAAACAGGCCGGCGATCTGAATTGCCCCCGTGGTCACATTCACCTGCCGGTCCGCAAAGTAAAACGAGCCCTCGTGCGGATAGACGGAGCCATCCGCCAAAATCAGCTGGAGGCGCAGACTCTTGTCGGCTGCCAGGCGACTGGACTCCGTTGGGAAGCGCTTTCGCCACTCGAGGTATTGGGGTTCGCTGACGGTGAAAAAGACCCTGATTGGGTCAACGGTAGAAATGGACGTGACCGGTCCACTGCTTGGATTGACCAGCGCGCCCACTTGAAGCTGCGCTTGCCCGGCGATGCCGTCGATGGGCGCGATGAGCCGCGTAAAATCAAGATTAATCCTCGCGGTTTCAACGGCAGCTTCCGCAGATTGAATTTGCGCTCTGGCGGTCGCCACGGTGGCCTTGGCCGCCAGGTTGTTCTGCACAGCGTTGTCGAAGTCCTGCTGGCTGGCGGCCTGCTCCTTTACCAGCGGCGTGTACTTGTCCACATCAAGCTCGGTACGCCGTTGCACGGCTTCGGTGTTTGCGAGTTGGGCCTGGGCCTGCGCTAACTGTCCGAGAGTCTGATCCAGCACCGCCTGGAAGGGCCGGGGGTCAATCTCGAAGAGAAGCTGGCCCTTCCTGACAAACGCTCCCTCCTCATAGCCCTGCTTAAGCAGGTAGCCGCTAACTTGCGCGATGACGGCGGCATTCGTGAGTCCATCGAGCGTGCCGATGTATTCGCCATAAATAGGCACGTCCTTCTGTTGGACCTGGACGACCTCGACGATGGGCGAAGCGCCGGGAGGCGCACCGGCCACCTGTTTTGGCCGCATCGCGGCGTAAATCAACCCAATCACTACCAGGCAAATCACGCCGCTGCCGAGGATTAGCTTGGGTTTGGAAATGCTGTTTAAGCTCATATTCGGTACCCTGTCTCTCTGCTGAATGCTTACGATGCCATCAGGGACTATTCTGATGCGCCAGCCCGCCAATCGGATGGTAGGGAGCGACCTTATCTTTAACACGGCCACTCCCTTTACGGGAAGCCATATCCTCGGGGCGATGGCCCTCAACTTTTGAGACGGCAGAGAGATTTAGGCAGAAGCTCTTTGTGCGCCCTGGAGGAAAGCGAGCAAATCAGCGTTGATCTGCTCCTTCAAGGTTGCGGGCATGCCGTGAGGCGCGCCGGGATAAATCTTTAATATGGCGCCCTTCACCAGCTTGGAAGAGATAAGAGCGGCAGCCCCAATCGGCACGATTTGGTCGTCGTCTCCGTGCAGAATGAGCGTCGGCACGTCAAACTTCTTCAGATCTTCCGTGAAGTCCGTTTCCGAAAATGCCTTGATGCAGTCATATACCGCCTTGTGCCCAGCAAGCATACCCTGGAGCCATAAAGAGTCGCGAAGCCCTTGCGAGACCTTGGCGCCGGGCCGGTTGGCGCCGTAGAACGGCGCGCTCAGATCCTTCCAGAATTGCGACCGGTCAGCCAGGACCGCCGTACGAATCTGGTCGAACGCGTCGATCGGCAATCCGCCGGGATTCGCGGAAGTCTTTAACATAAGCGGCGGCACTGAGCTGATCAGAACAGCCTTGGCGACGCGCTTTGAACCATGACGCCCGATGTAGCGCGCCACTTCCCCGCCCCCCGTGGAGTGCCCAACGTGGACCGCGTTGTGCAGGTCCAGCGCTTCGACAAGCTGTGCTAGGTCATCGGCGTAGGTGTTCATCTCGTTGCCGTCCCAGGGCTGGCTGGAGCGGCCGTGGCCACGGCGATCATGAGCGATGCAGCGAAATCCCCGGTCGGCGAGAAAAATCATCTGGTCTTCCCAGGCGTCCGCGCTCAGCGGCCAGCCGTGACTGAACACCACTGGCTGCCCTTTGCCCCAGTCCTTGTAATAAATCTCCGTTCCATCTTTTGTAGTAAATGTCGCCATGAGTTGTTCTCCTTTTCTAATGGAATTCTTGAAATCCCATATTGTACATTTGCTGCCCAGCAAATTCGGTTTTGGCTCCCAACGCACTGTGGCCCCGGCCTCGCAGCGCCAGCTTATGCGGCAACTGCAAAGCGCGAACTTCGGCGAGCCGAATAGCTTTGGTTAATGGGCCGAAGCACAGCCGACTTGCGCAGCGCTCTTCTCGCATGAAAAATGCGGGCCTTGGCGGCGGCCAGTGAGATGCCCATATTGTTCGCCGTTTGCTTCAGGGAAAGTTCTTCGAGTTGCCGCAACTCGATGGCCTTGCGAATGGCCGGCCGCAGGCGGCGTACCGCTTCCCTCACCATTTTTCCCCTTTGCCGTGCCGCAAACTGTTTCTCCGGATTCAAGGCCGGATCCACCGGCTCCCATACCTTCACCGTGTCGCCAGTCTCGTTGGAGAACTCCATCGGCGTCTCCCGTGAGGTGCGCTTCTTGCGCAGGATCATCAAGGAAGAATTGATGGCGATGCGCGTAAGCCAGGTCGACAAGCTGGACCGGCCGTCAAAATCCTTCAAGTGAAGAAAGGCGCTCAAGAAAGAATCCTGCACCGCGTCCTCCGCATCCTCGTGCTTTTGCGTGATGCGGAGCGCGGCGCGCAGCATCATCTGCTTGTAGCGGTTGAAGAGAACATCGAACGCGTCGCCTTGCCCGCACTTTGCAGCCGCCACCAGAGTCTGCTCGTCCACCTTCTGGACGCCCGTCGCGATAAAGGCCAATTTCTTTGTTTCCTGCATGGATGTCACTTCTGTTGAAAGCCTCATAAAATCCCCCTCAGAAAGTCTTGTACGTCACACGCATGACTATGCGTTCTCCCAACTTCGAATACATCACGCAATGGAAGAGTTTTTTGCTAACCCGGAAGGCCCCCTGCCGCATACCACCATGGAGGTAAGCGAATACTGGAGGAGTGGGTTATTTCGGCCCACGGAAGAGCCGCGCTCAGGGTTTGGGGTTTTGCGATACGGGGGGAATCGTGATCTCTCTCCAGCCAAACAGCCGCGCATCCAGCGAAAACGCGCCCGGGCCCAGAAGCCCCGCGGCCGTGCACATGGCGATCATCTCGATCGCCGATGGCTCGAACTGAAACATATTCCAGGCCGGCAGCGGCAGCCAGGAAAGCGCCACGCCCAAGGCGCTAAGCGCTCCAACCAGGCTTGATCCGGGAGTGAAAAATCCAATCAGCAGGCAGAGGCCGTCCGCGACCAATAAAAAAGCAAAAGCCCGGGTCCCTAGGGCCAGGCTTTTGCGCTCAGAAAAATAGGCCGCCGCCTGCACCAAAATCGTCACACCCGCCGTTGCCCGCAACACCAGCAGGCCAACACCGGGCCATCCGGCGGGGAACGTGGTAAAGAGCCTTTGCAGTGCCCATCTCCCTGAATCGCTTTGAAAGCGTGTAACAGCGAAAGGTACTCGCCCGCGGCAGAGCGAAGCTACCCGACATCGCAGTATTTTTTCCTACTGCTTTCGTGGTATCGGCGATGCCGGCCTTACAATATTACAATCTGATGAATCCCCGGCGTATGCCGATGGCGACAGCCTGGGTGCGATCGCTGGCCCCCAGCTTGTCCATAATGTGCTTGATGTGGACCTTGACCGTTTCTTCTGTGATGAAGAGTTTCTCACCAATGTCGCGGTTCCGGTTTCCTTCTGCGATGTGCCGCAGCACTTCTATTTCCCGCGGTGTAAGCGCTTCGTCGCTCATGTGCTCCGCGAGTTGCGTCGCTACTTGCGTCGGAATCCGCTTTTTCCCCGCGTGGACCAGCCGGATCACCTCAACCAATTCTTTGGGCGGCATGCTCTTCAGCATGTAGCCGCGCGCCCCCGCCTCCAGCGCGGACTGGATTTCCACGTCACCCTCAAATGTGGTGAGCATGATAATTCGCGCCTGGGGAAACTCTTTCCGGATGGCAACCACAGTATCAATGCCACTCATATCCGGAAGACGCAAATCCATCAGCGTAACGTCAGGCTGGTGTTTGCGAAATAGCTGGATGGCCTCCTGGGCGTTGGCCGCCGCGGCCACCAGTTGCATGTCCGACTGGCTGTTGATAATCGCGGCGATGCCTTCACGCAGCAGAGGATGATCATCCACGCTTAGCACGCGAATCTGAGCCTGTTCGCTCATTTTGGGTGTCCGCCTTCTATATCCGTTTTCTTTTCTGCCGCGTCGGCGCGATCACCCCAGGAAATCCAGGAGGGTTTCCTTACGGAAGGCTTTGCCACAAACGCGACGCGGCTCGGAACCGACAGCTCGACCTCCGTCCCGGCGCTGGCGCGGCTCAGGACTCGGAATCGAGCTCCGATTCGTTCGGCCCTCTCGCGCATCCCCGATAATCCCCAGTGACCGTCGCGGCCGGAGCTCAAGACATGTTGATCAATGCCACAGCCATTGTCGCGCACAAGAATTTGCAAATGGCTTGCCTCATATTCGATTTCCATCTCAATACGAGTCGCTCCGGAATGCCGGAAAGCATTGGTCAACGCTTCCCGCCCGATAAAATACAGGTCATCACAGATAGCGGAACGCAAAGCCCGGGGAGTGCCCTCGACAACAATGCGAAAACCACCGTGGGCTGGCACCCCGAGATCCTGCTGAATCCGCAGAAATGCTTCCTCCAGATTCTGGGAGGTCGTTTCAGGGGAGCGCAGTCCTCGAAGCGTGTTCCTGCCATCGTCGATAACCCGGGTCATGAGTTCGAGAACCCGGCTCACAAGCGGCTTGGCCGGCGAATCTTCCTGAAGATAATCAGCGGCGACATGAAGCTGCATCGAGGCGCTGAGTACTCCTTGCAACAGCGTATCGTGCAACTCTTGCGCAATCCTCGTTCGCTCGGCAAGCCGTTCGTCGAAACGAACATTCATTTGTTGTGTGAGCTTGCGGACTCGCAAACGAAAAAATGCCAACACCGCGGCCGCAATAGCCAGCAGTATGGACAACCGAAACCACCACGTCTGCCAAAACACCGGCTCGATCTCGAATTGCAGCGTGGACTCCGCGCCATTCCACAGTCCGTCGCTGTTACTGGCTCTAACGTGGAAGAGGTAAGGTCCAGAATCAAGGTTCGTATAAACCGCCTCGCGCGTCGCGGTCGGCTCGCTCCACCCCTGATCAAAGCCATCGAGTCGGTACATGAACCTGACTCGCGCGGGGACCGCAAGGCTGACCCCCGTGTAGCCTAGCGTAATCCTCTGATGGGGGTTCGCGATATGCGTGCGCGCATCCAAAGACACCGCTCGCCCGTCCGCGAAAATCCCCTCGATGTGCACTATCGCCGGGGCCGAATCGACGGTCATCGCTTTTGGCTCGACAAAGGAAATCCCGCCAATCATGGAAAACCAAATCCGTCCAAGCGAATCGGAAACGACCGATCTGTGTCTCTTTACGCCCTGCATGCTATCGAGACCATCTGCAAGGCCATATTCTCGCACATCCGCGTCACTGAGTTCGTCGCGCAACATCTTCTCGCGATTTATCCGAACAACATGATCTGAGGTCGCGATCCATAGTGAGCCGGTTCTGTCCTCCTCCATCCCCAGGATAGGTTCGTGCAACGGCTCGGGCACTTCGCGCGGCATTTGAACGATTCCTGAACGGAGGAATGCTAAGCCGTTCGCCGTTCCAATCCAAAGCACGCCAGTCGAATCCTGAATCAAGCTGTTTACGGTTCCCGGCGGCAAGCCGTCCCGGCTCGTATAGTTCTTCCATTGGCCATTCGACAGCGCGCTCAAACCGTTCGGCGTTCCAAACCACATGGTTCCATCGGAACCCTCCAGGATCGAGGCAATCGAGTTGGAAGCCAAGCCGTCGCGCATCGTGTACGTCTTGGAGTTGCCGCGTTTGAACCAGCTTAATCCTCCGCTTATCGTTCCCGCCCATACTGCTCCGTCTCGACTCTGCTGCACGGCAAACACACTGTTTTGGGCGAGCCCTTCGGTCCTCGTGAACGTCTCACTCTCTAGCGAGCCGCCTTGATACCAAATGTGCGTGAGCCCTCCCCGCTGCCGGCCTACCCACAATTCGTCCTTGCCTCCGCTGATGGAATAGACGATGTCTCTATCCAGCCCGGAGACTGTCACGTGCTCGACATGCTCTTCTTTCAACCAGTACAACCCGCCACTGGAAGGAGCAAACCAAGTGCGCCCCTCTGAGTCCACGTAAACAGGCCCATTGCTCTCGGATGGCAGCCCTCCCGCCACGGAGTAGGTTGTAAACGCGCAGTCGCGGTAACGTTCGATTCCTCGCGTGCTTCCGACCCACAGATTTCCTTCGCGGTCCTCGAATAAAGCGGTCACGGCTTCCGTTGACGCATTCTCGCGTTGCTCCGGTGATGATCCCCCCCTCGCGCCGACCCGCATCAGCCCCTTGGAGGTGCCAACCCAAATATTGGAGTCGCGGTCCTTCATCACGACGAACGTCTGCATATGGCTGCGCGCATTCGACACGCCAACTTGAGTCAGTTCGTTCCCATTCCAGCGCACAACGCCGTTATCCGTACCGACCCACAATTCATGGATACCGTCGGCAAACAGAGAGTTGATCTTTTTGTCCGGCAATCCTCGTGTAACCGAAGAAGTCTTGCCCTCGCTAAGGTAATAGAGGCCCTGTTCTCGCGTGCCGATCCACAGTTTACCGTCGGCTGTTTCCGCCATCGAAATGATCAACCCGGCCGGCTGCCCCCCCGGTTTTACAGCTTCAAATCTGCCCTTCCTGTATCGGACGATTCCGTTATCGAGTCCCGATAAGTCCAGTTCGCCGTTTTCCCCTATGCACATCGCAGTGATATCGTGTTCGGTCTTCGGCAACTCTGGCAATACATCTTGGAATATTCCGCCCTGGTAACGCAGCAAGCTTGGCTGCTGCATCCGTATCCACAAACTTCCTTCAGCATCTACCGCAAGGCCAACAACCGGACCCTCCGGGATTACCGTCACATCAGAATGCTGAAAGAGCCGAAAACTCAGTCCATCGAAGCGCACCAGGCCCTTTTCCGTGCCAATCCATAAGTACCCATCGGGAGTTTGCGCGAACGCGTAGACCAACCCCCCGGGGAATCCCTGCTCAACGCCCCATTCATCTTTCATATACTGCGATAAGGCTTTGCTGGAGCTGAGTGCATTCGCGGCGCTCGAGAAACACAACAAGGCAGTAGCCGCCGAAAGCCATCTCCACAACCAGCGAGGTATTGCCTCCCCATCACGGGAGGTATTCGAATTTTTCAATGACAACCTCTGCTTCTTTATGAAGAGGTTCTTTCGAAAAACGGAATATGTAAAGATTTACGCGCGCCGACTCGACTCCGGGTACGGGCACTCCCGAGGTAAACACATGCTCAGCCACGAGTCCCGCTTTGCCGCCCGCATCGGTTCCGCGGACCGTTCGGAAAGCAAGGCGCCCCGGTTCCCAATGAAAAGAATGCGTCAGCACTCCGGAGGGCGCCACAAATCGAGATGAATTCTCCGGCACATAAAAAGGCTGCACGATGTACTGCGCATTCTTGCTTGTGGAAGAATCACCCCAGCGCGTAATCTCCACGTCCATTTCGCGGTGGTTTTGATCGGTGCCCGCATAGTCCCACGTAAACATGGTGAAAACAGCCGCTGCATCCAGTTGAGATGTATCTCGCACGACAAATGTATACGTTCCGTACCCAAAGCTGCGGGTGAGCGTTACCTCCGCGCACGTCCAATCATCGCCTGCTTTCGCGATGCGCAGGTGTAGCGCTCCGCTCTGGTCTGTCCATGCGTTGCTCGCATTGTAGCTATTCCCGCCGCCGCGGTCACTGGGGGCGTCTCGAATTCTCCATTCATAGCCGCTAAAGGAAAGACTCTTGGAGATTGGGTTTATAGTGCTCCCGCCCTTAACCACAGCTATCGCGGCCACACCACCCCCAGCCGGCGGCAGCACCTTCAGCGTGGCTTCCGGATGATAGCCCTGCTCGACGAGAAGGGCAGCATATTCCGTTCCCAGGTGCGTTGAATTTATCCATTTTCCATCCGGCCGGATCAGCGTAAAAGCTTCGTTCACCAGCGGTTGCACCCACCACACCCCGCTCCTGGCATACAAAACGAGCTGCTGCCCGGGGCGCCCGCCAATAACCTTGCCCTCTATAATATCCAGCTTGTCTGGACCGCCCTCAGAGGCCGGCGGAACCCTGGTTAATTCAATCGAAGGTCCCGACGGAGCCCGTCGGAAATCGCAACCGCTGGGCAACACACACACCAGGGTCAAGACGAAGGCTCCCGCAGCGAATCTGCTGAACGCTCCACCCACGAACCTGCTCCGCTTCCCTCCGCCAAACCCCATCAGGCACACCTAAGTGTAAGATCGATTCAAGAAAATCAAATTTAGCCCCGGGAGTACCGCAACTCGCATGGGCAAACAAAAATTCTGCCAAGCACTCATTCCCAAAAGGCTTTCATCCTACAGCCCCAACGCCGCACTTGTCAGCAGGACAATCGTCGTCCTCTGAATCTTTCCTCCGCTACCGGCCATCCCCCATACTACTGAAATTGCTTGGCTTATCTAGAGAATCCGTCGAAGCATCCCCGGTGATAAGCCTCGCCCCTCGGCTAAATGTCAAATACTCGAATCCCCATTGCACGAAGACCAGCACGCGATTCTGGAATTCGACGATATACAGCAAATGGACGAAGAGCCACACGAGCCACGCGGGCAATCCCGAAAGGTGAACGCCAAAAATATTTGCAACGGCAGCCGCTCTGCCGATGACGGCCAAGTCCCCCTTGTTGAAATAATGAAAAGGTGCGTGTTCTTCCTTCCCTTTCAAGCGCGCTTTGATCGTCTTCGCCGCGTAAGCGCCTCCCTGCATCGCCACCTGCGCGACACCCGGCAGCGGCTTTCCTTTTTCATCCATCGAAAGCGCCAGATCGCCAACAATAAAAATCTCCGGGTACCCCGGCACCGTCAGGTCGGGATTAACCTTGATACGCCCGCTGTGGTCCGTTTCCGATTGAGTGCGGTCGGCCAGCTTTTTTCCAAATTTGTTCGTGGTAACTCCACCGGCCCACAACACTGTCTTTGCCGCCAATCTTTTGGATTCTCCGCCGGACTTATACGTTACGCCGCCCGCATCAATGTCCGTGACCATCACTCCTTTGGTGACTTCCACTCCCAGGCGCCTCACAAGCTTCTCGCCCTTTGCGGAAAGGTCTTCCGGGAACGATCCCAGCACCCGCGGTCCGCCTTCCATCAAAATAATGCGGGCTTCCTGCGGATTGATTTTACGAAAATCATTCTTGAGCGTTTCGTTGGCGATCTCCGCCAGCGCGCCCGACAACTCCATCCCCGTCGCGCCGGCCCCCACGATCACAAACGTCAGCCACGCCCGCGCATCCTCTTCGGTAGTCGCGCGTTCCGCTCGCTCAAACGCGTAAAGAATTTTGTGCCGGATTGCGGTCGCTTCTTCAATTGACTTGAGGCTCGGCGCCCACATCCGCCATTCGTCGTTGCCGTAGTACGAGGTTTGCGATCCTGTCGAAACAATCAGCGAATCATACGGATAGCTTCCCCCATCCCGAAGAATCACCCGCTTGGCCACTGGATCGATGTCCGAAGCTTCTCCAAGCAGTACTTCCGTATTTTTCTGCCTGCTCAAGACCCCGCGTAAGGGAGCCGCAATCTCTCCCGGCGACAGCGACCCCGTAGCCACCTGATACAGCAGCGGCTGAAACAGGTGAAAATTCCGGCGGTCAATCAGCGTGACGTCCACAGGCGCGCGCTTCAAATTCTGCGCCGCGAGCAACCCACCAAACCCGCCTCCCAGGACCAACACCCGGTGCCGTATCTCCATCCTCAGCGCCCCCTCAAACGCAACCTCATCCACTGCGCTATCATCTCATCTAAGATGATTTTCTCAATCTGGACGAACGAGTGACTCTTCTCTTATGAAGGCAAAGCCGGCTCACAAAGCCCAAGATCGCGATCAGATGGAGCGCAACACCCTCCGTCTGCTATGCTCGGTGCTGGTCAAACCCGGAACGCGCCTGGAAATTTGCCGTCTCTTGCATCCCCAGGATTTTCTGGATCCGCTTCGCCGGGCCGTCTTTGAGGAAATTCTGGCCGCCGGCTCCGTCAGTTCGAAACAACTGCGCGCCTCGCTTCCCTCACTCATGAATACACGCGGATTCCCGGACTTCGATCTGGAGAAACTCTTGACCCCGAAACTCGCCAGCGAAGCCGAAATCGAGCAACTATTCGAAAGCACCCTCCGCCTGCTTAAGCTGGGCGGATCAGATTACCCATCGCTCTTCGTTTCCGATACTGATGTCCAAAATTAGCTACCGAGTTCTAGCCGTCGTCGAAGCATTTGCGCTCGCAGGATACATCGCCTCGTACATCTGGCGGCTTCAAGCGGCCCACCCAAAATCCTGGATCGTCTTCCCCATCTGGCTTCTGGCCAGCGTCGTCCTGCATCGCGACACTCTTCAAACTCTCGGATGGCGCGTTGACAACCTATGGCCAGCAATTCGTCAGGGAGCCTGGGTTTTCCTGATTATGCTTGCTCTGACGGCAGGTGTAGGCCTCCTGCTCGGTACTTTCCACCGTTTCCCGCATCATTTGGTGGACGCACGGCATTTCCTGAACTATGCAGCCTTTTGTCTTTTTCAGCAGGTGGCGCTCAATTCCTATCTTTCGAATCGCCTTCAATATTCGTTCGAAGCGCCGCACCTGACCGCTCTCGTTGCCGGCACCGTCTTTGCCGCGCTGCACTGGCCAAATCCCGTTCTCGTACCGTTAACCTTTATTGGCGGCGCCGCGATGAGCTGGCTCTTTCTGCGCGAGCGTAACATCCTTCCACTCAGCGCCGGGCAAGCCATCATCGGAACTCTCGCGTGGGGAGCCTTCCCGTTAGCATGGCACCACGGCATGCGCGTAGGCCCTGGCTTTTACGCATTTCATCCGCGGTAACGCGTTTTCCACTCACTCGCATGCACTTGTAGGGGCGCAGCATGCTGCGCCCCTACTCGGCACGGTCGATCCGCGCTTTTCACCTTGGGCAACAATAAAAATCCAAAGCCTACAAATTCAAATGGCCGTAATTCCCTGCCATGCCGCGCACCCGATCCGATCCCGGTCGCGCACGAGCGGGCTTGCTCCACACGCCCGGAATCGCAAGCAAACACTTCGGACAAGCTCCATCCACCAGCCGATTTTCCAGCACATCGTGCCACGATCGCCGTATCAGCAACTCGCCACACCCAGGGCAACTCGTATGCGCACCATCGCTGTAAATATTCCCCTCGTACACGTAGTTCAGCCCTACTTCGCGGGCGATAGCCCGCGCCACGTGAAGAGTCTCCGGTGGCGTCCGCGGCTTATCCTGCAGTTTGAAGTCCGGATGAAACGCCGTGAAGTGCAGCGGCACATCAGGCCCAAGATGCGTCAAGATCCATTCCGAAAGTTTTCGCGTTTCAGCGGGCTCATCATTCAGCGTCGGAATCATCAAATTCGTAATCTCAAACCACACTTTGGTCTCGTCCTTCAACCACTCCAGCGTCTCCAGCACCGGCTGCAAATGTGTCAAGGTAGTCTTCCCGTAAAAACCCTCCGTAAACGCCTTCAAATCAATGTTCGCCGCATCAATGTGCGCGTAAATGTCTCGAAAAGCCTCATGCGTAATGTACCCGTTCGAAACCATCACCGTCTTGAGCCCGTATTCCCTCGCCGCCGCGCAAATATCAATCACATATTCGCCCCAGATCGTGGGCTCGTTGTAAGTGAACGCTATCGAATCGCACCCATGCTGGAGCGCCAGCAAAGGCACATCTTCCGGCGCCACATGCTGTGAACGCACCTGATCCTGCCGCGACTTCGAAATATCCCAGTTCTGGCAAAAAAAACACCCCATGTTGCAACCCGCCGTCCCCATGCTGAACACACGTGTGCCGGGTAAAAAGTGATTCAAAGGCTTTTTTTCAATGGGATCGACCTGCAACGCCGCAGGCGCTCCATACCCTAGACTATAAAGTTTTCCGTTTTGATTAACGCGAATGAAGCAAAATCCCGATTGTCCCGAATGAATATGACAGTGTCGCGGGCAGAGGTAGCAGTGCACGCGCCCGTCGGCTTCCGGCTCCCACCAGCACGCTTCCTGCAATGGCTCGGTCTTCTGGAGGATCGTCAATTCGCTCATGGAAGGATCCTCCTTCCATTGACATTATACGCCCCCTGATACGGCGAATCGCCTTTATGAGTAGTGGGGCAGTTTCGGATTAGCCGACAATACGGACGGTGGCGGCGGTAAACGTTGTGCCGTTGATCGTGAGTTTAGGTGCATGGCCGGCAACGCAGGGCGCTCAGCCTAACATTGCATTCCGTCAATGCGTGTTGTATACTGAACCACATGGTTCAGTATGGCCAGGCCGGCTTCGATGCCTCGTTCGGCGCGCTCTCGGACACCACCCGACGCGGCGTTCTGGAGCAGCTCGGGCGTGCAGACGCTTCGATCACAGCCCTTGCCGAGAAGTTCCACATGACCCTCACGGGCATGAAGAAGCATGTAGGCGTCTTGGAGCAAGCGGGGCTCGTCACCACGGAGAAGGTCGGGCGGGTGCGGACCTGCAAGCTCGGCCTACGCGGACTGCAAGAAGAGGCGGAATGGATCGAGAAGTACCGCCAGCTCTGGGGCGCACGCTTCGACGAGTTGGACAAGGTTGTCCAAGAACTTAAACGGAAGGAGAAAGTCGATGGACGAAAGAAGAGAAAGTGAGGCCACCCCCACGAAGAACCGCACGGGGGTGGAGCGGAAGTCCGAGCGCGAGCTCGTCGTCACGCGCACCGTCAACGCGCCTGCGCGCCTCGTGTTCGAGGCGTGGACCAAGGCAGAACTATTCAGGAGGTGGTGGGTACCAAAGTCGTATGGGCTGACCCTGCTTTCCTGCGAAATGGATGTTCGCGTTGGGGGGCAGTATCGTTTGGTGTTTCGCCACGAAGATTCGACGGTGGAGTTCTTCGGCACGTACCTCGAAGCGACACCGCACTCGCACCTCGTTTGGACCAACGAGGAAGGTGATAACGGCAAGACCGTCACCACGGTGACCTTCGATGAAAACGCAGGCAAGACGTTGTTGGTGGTGCACGATCTCTATCCCTCAAAGGAAGCGCTTGACTCCGGATCGACGGGCGCGATGCCCGAGGCGCTCGACCAACTCGACGAGCTTCTCGCCAGCCTGGGATCAAGCTCGGTGACAAAATGACGCGGTCAACCCATCCATCAACGAAGCACGTGGCCAGCCGCCAGGGTAAGAAAACCGCCCAAGGCAAGACCCCGGTGAAGCTGCTGGTCGCCATGACTGGCAAGGCAAGCCCCGCGAAGGCCGCAACAGGCGCCGAACCCGTGTTCGCGTACATCGCTAGCTTGCCGCAGCCGCAGCGCGGCATCGCCGAGCGCATCGATGCCCTGGCGACCAAAAGTTTGCCGGACATCCAGCGAGCGGTGAAGTGGGGCATGGCGTACTACGGGGTCGACGGAGGCTGGTGCTTCTGTTCCGGCGCCTTCGTCGGCCATGTGAAACTGATGTTCATACGCGGCACGGAGATCAAGCCGGAACCGCCTGTGACGCCGATCGGGATGGGCAAATCCACGCGCGGAGTCGAGTTAGCATCGGTTGACGATATCGACGAGCGCCAATTGGCGTTGTGGATAGAGCAGGCCGCCACCATGCCCTTCGTCGGGGGAAAGAAGCGATGACTACGCCGTGGCGCAGCGTTCAGGACGCTGAGAAGGCCAACGAGACCGTGGCGTGGCAAGCGTTGCCATGCCGTTTAGCAGGCGGTCGCGTATCCAAACACAGAAAAACTGGCGTTGGCGCATGTCATCCAACTGCTCCCGGCGAAATGGCGCAAAATGAGGCAAGAGAGCCGTTTCGGAGGATGTGGGCTTGAGCCGTCGATTTGACCAGAGCCGAGGGCGAAAGCGGTTAAGAACAGTCTTCCATGTTTGCAGTTGGAGGTAGCGAGCGCAGCGCTGCTACTAGTGAACGACTAGTTCTTCAAGCGTTTGCTAATGCTAGGCGTGGCCGCGCGCACGTCGCTGGATGCGCTCCCGTTCCGCGGCCCAGTCCATAAATTTCATCATGTTGACGCGATATTTCCAGGACAACCGAAAGAATTTCCGGGCGTCCAGATTCGCCGCTTCCGGTCCCAAAAAAGTCTCAAAACGCCATCGCAGATAGGGGCTCCTCCAAGGCTTGAAGCGATACCCGCGTGCAACGTTCCAGTAGTACCGCAGTGTCTTCCACATCGGTCTTCTTACACGGGCTCTATCTAAAACCCGCTCCCAAGCTTCTTTCCGTCTCCGCTCCCGCCAGAATTGGCCCTAATTCCCGCCCAAGGGTGCCGACAAGTGCTCATGAACAATCATCCAGCCACCCGGGCGATGCTCCCAAATTCCCGTATACCGTATCTCTGTTTCTACAGTCTTACCGTCCTTTGTTTTTTCCGATAAATGCATCGAGACCGTAGTCCATGCCACGGCACCGTGCCGCCTCACCTTCAGATCCTTGCCCGCGCTCAGTGTCGCGCTCTCCGCATTGTCAAAGAATTCAGCCTTCACCCCGTCGTGATATTCCTTCCAGCTGTGATACGAAAACGGGGCCACGTCATAAAAAACCAGCCCATCATCCTTGGCATAAAATCGCGCGGCGTTGTCCGCGTTGTCCGTGCTCCACGCTGCACAATACTCCCCAATCAGTTTGCGGAACGTCGCATCGTCCGTGGCCTTCTGCTGCGCCCGCGCGCCAACAAAAGTCAGCAATCCCCCCGCAATCGCCAGCGCAACATACAAAAGCCATCGCCAACGTTCTCCACGACGAACTCGAACTTGCCCAGTTTCCATGTTCAAGACCATCTCCGTCCGGCGCAAGATTTGCTCGGCACTAAGGCTGGGAATTGCACCACTCTATGGGGCCTACCATATGGTGTGTCAGTAGAAATAGCAAGAGGGGGCTAGTACCCTCCCCTTTCTACATCGCAACTGCGTTTTCGCCGACGCCTTCCGCCACTCGCCGGTAATTCCACCCCGCTGGCCGAATACCGAGTGCGCCCCTCCCCGGCACTCCCTAATCTGCTCATGGGCAGAGAAACAGCCCGACCAGGAGGCGCACATGGCCACAACCCAACCAGCCGGATCCAAGGAACGGGGATATCTTGCGAAATCTTTCGTAATCCTGGGGTTAGCGTTTCTTCTGGCCGATTTCGCCTTTCTGGCCCCTTCCTTTGAGCAACTCATGGAGAGCTCCAGCCACGGCCTCGACAGCCTGGTACCCGCCATCGGTCTCTCGCTCCTCCACACCGCAGGAGCCATCGCTCTCCATCAGGTCGACTACGTCCCCCTGGTGTCTCGTATCTTGGTATTATTCTCCGCGCTCGCCCTCATGGCTATCGGCGCGGTGCTTTGGGGCAGGCGGCCTGGGCAAACTGTTCCACGCGACGCGCAGATCTATATCGTCTCATTCGGGGGAGACAATTGATGGCCGAGCGCGATAAGCGAGAGATAAAGATAATAGGCCCCAAAGTCCTGTTGCATGGCGACTTCCGCTGGGGCTTTATCTGGGGGCTCATCGTCGTTTTCGTCGGCGTCGCTCTGCTTCTCGGCAACATGAACGTCCTCCCATTCGGCGTCATCTCCCGCTTCTGGCCCTTGCTCATCGTTGTCTTCGGCCTCATGAACATCACCACGCAAAATGGCCGCAGTCTTGGTTTCATTTGCATCGCCGCAGGCCTCCTCCTTCAACTGAACCGCTTTGGCCTGATTCACCTGACATTCGCCGCTCTCTGGCCTCTTGCAATCATCGCCGTCGGCGTAATGTTGATCTGGGGATCCCTCGAATCTCGCGTCATGCGCCGCAAAAAGACCGGAATTGACGGGGCCGATCCAGACGTCATCAAAGACTTCCGCGAGCAAGTGAATCAGGCCAACAACGATCCTCTCTCCTTTAATGCGATCGCCGTCTTCTCCGGCTGCGAGCGCCGTTACTCCGGCAAACACTTTCAGGGCGGCAGAGTGACTTCCGTTTTCGGCGGCGTCGAGCTGGACTTCAGCGAAGCGGACATGGACGACGAAGCCGTTCTCGAAATTAGCTGCGTCTTTGGCGGCGTCGAGATCCGCGTCCCAGAAACGTGGTACGTCGAATCTCGCAGCCTACCCCTCTTCGGCGCACTCGAGGACAGTACTCGCCAGACCAAAATTGACGACTCCGTCGGCGGCAAGCGAAAAACACTTATCGTCACCGGCCAGATCGTCTTCGGAGGCGTGGAGATCAGAAACTAGACCGTCCCCATGCACCCACTCCTCAAACCCATCAGCCGCTACGTTATCTACTTGTCGGCGTGGTCGCCGCTTGCCGGAATCCTCATTTATCTGATGGCCGAGCCCGGAAAGCTTGGGTGGTGGAATGCCACGGCTCTCATCATCCCGCTGTGTCTCGTCTATCAGTTCGTCTGTCTTTCCGCGTGGTACACCTGCAAAGCCGCGCCCCTCAGAACCGCTCCCGTCTTCCGCACTCGGACCATGCACCTCGCCGCAGCCGTGATCATTAGCTTCCTGTGGGTCGAACTCGCCCGTCTCCTCGCCTACGGCCTCGCACAGTTCCAATCCTTCCAGGGACTCGATGCGCGCTTCAAGCCGCAAGTGCCGGTCCTCTTCGGCCTCGGCTTTCTCCTCTATCTGCTTTCCGTGGCGTTTCATTACGTTGTTCTCGCGCTCGACGACTCCAGCAAAGCGGAAGCCCGCGCTCTCGAAACGAGCATCTTCGCGCGCGACGCCGAATTGAAAGCACTGAAAGCCCAGGTAAATCCCCATTTTCTTTTTAACAGCCTCAACTCTATCAGCGCCTTCACCAGCGTGGATCCCACCAAAGCCCGTGAAATGTGCATCCTACTCGCCGAGTTTCTCCGCATGACTCTGGGCCTCGGCGAAAAAACCAGCGTCCCGCTCTCCGAAGAACTCTCTCTCCTCCATCGTTATCTCGCCATCGAAAAAGTCCGTTTCGGCTCGCGTCTGCAAATGGAGGAGGACATGACAGAAGTCTCCAGCGCGATTCAGTTGCCGCCCCTTCTTCTGCAACCGCTCGTCGAAAACGCCGTCACCCACGGCATCGCCAATCTCCCCGAAGGCGGCACAGTAAAACTCTCCGGGCACGGCCACAACGGCCGCGTTTCCCTCGCCGTAGAAAATACGTTCGATTCCGATTCAACGCCCACGCACAAAGGCGGGCTCGGCCTGAAAAATGTCCGCCAGCGGCTGGAAGCGCGCTACGGCAAAGAAGCGACGATGCGTGTCAGCGCGGAAGAGGGAAAATTTCGAGTGGAGTTATCTTTTCCCGCGGAAGTAGCAGAGGTGAAGAATTGAGCGGCACGACTGAAAAGAAAATCCGCGCCCTCATCGTGGACGATGAAGATCTCGCGCGCCTGGTTCTTCGGGAACTTGTCAAAACGCATCCGGAAATCGAAGTCGCCGCCGAGTGCGGCAACGGTTTTGAAGCTGTAAAAGCCGTAGCCGAACACAAACCCGACCTGATTTTTCTCGACGTCCAAATGCCCAAACTCTCCGGCTTCGATGTGCTCGAACTAATTGGAACAGAGACCGCCGTCATTTTCGTAACGGCCTACGACCAATACGCCATGCGCGCCTTCGAAGTCCACGCTGTCGACTATTTGCTGAAACCCATTGGCCGCGATCGCTTTGAGGCAGCTCTCGAACGCGCAAAATCGCGTATCGGCGACAAACTGCCAGCCGCGCCTGCCGCCCCTGACCTAGCCGCGGCCGCCCGCGCTCCAAAACAATTTCTGGAGCGCATCGTAGTCCGCGACGGCACGAAAGTGACGCTGATCCCAGCAGCGAAGCTCGATTACGCCGAAGCCCAGGATGATTACGTAGCGCTAGCCAGCGAAGGCAAAAAACATCTAAAGCAGCAAACCATCGCAAGCCTAGAAGCCTGTCTCGACCCGGACCGCTTCGTGCGCATCCACCGCTCCTACCTGCTGAATTTCGAGCGCGTAGTCCGCATCGAGCCCTACGGAAAAGACAGCCGCCTGGCCATCCTTGCCGACGGCACCCGCCTCCCAGTCAGCAAATCAGGCTACGCCCGCCTAAAAACCCTCCTCGATCAACGCACGTAGCAGTTTGGCATGCTCGCCACTAGCCACTAATCACTCGCCACTTCTTAGTCCCAAGAAATTCCGACTTGAGTTTGGGGGCAACTCCAAAGTTGAACCACACAGCGCTGAAAAATTGATGAAATATCCTCTACTCTCTACTCACTAATTCAACCTCCGCACCCAAATCCGCGAAGTAGCCGGCTTCCCCAAATGCATAGTCCGCCCATCGGACCGCAAAGTCATCGTCTCGTCGTACTCTTTCTTCAAAACTTCCACCTTGGTCGAAGGCCGCAACCGCAATCCTTCCAAAAACTCCAGGAACTGCCCATCCTTCTCATAAACGCAAAGAATCTCCGCATTCTCATCAGCCTGCAAATCCGCCAGAAGCACCGCTCCCTGACTCCGCAACTTCGCCACGCCGCCCCGCATCGGCACTCCATGCGGACAAGTTTTCATATTCCCAAACCGCTTCAGCAGCAGCGCCTCAACCTCCGGCGAAATCCCATGCTCCAGCCGCTCGGCCTCGTCATGAGCCTTCGCCCAGTTGAGCCCAATCACTTCCGTAAGCAGCATCTCCGCCAACTGATGCCGCAACGCCAGCCGTTCAGCCACGGTCCGCCCCTTGCGCGTCAGATCAATCCGCCCAGTACGCTCCACGCGAACATGCCCGTCCCGCATCATGCGCTTCAGCGCCGCAGTCACTGCCGGCGGCGTCACATTCAGCTCTTCCGCAAGCCGCGCGCTGATGGGCGTCTGGTCCTCTTCGAGCATCTCCCAGATGGCCTTCAAATAATCTTCCTGCGATACGCTGGTTTTCTCCCGCCTCAAACTTTTCTCCTCAATAGCTTCTACGACAGCTTCTACAACAGCTTCTACAACAGCTTCTACCGCTTGCGAGTGCCCTTCCCGTGCCCGACGTTTCGCCCCGCCGTCGTAGCGCCTCGGTTGCCCCGCGCGCTTCTCAACCGCTCCGCCAGTTTGGCCACTCGTTTTTCGATGTCTTTGAAGATTCTCTGATAAACTTCGGCATCTTCGCCATAAGGATCTTCCACTTGCCAGTCTTCGACTTTGCTCGAATCGTCGAACGCAAGCTCCTTCGCCTGCCCGCTCATATTAACGACCAAATCCGCCTCGTCAAACTCAGTTAGCAGAATAGGCTTGGATTCCAATCCCTCCGCTGAATATCCGTTCTCAACGAGAGTCTTCTTCGTCATCTTCTCAACGCGGCCCAGGGGCGACAGCCCGGCGCTGGAAGCTTCTATGACGTCGTCATCATCCCGCCGCGCAATAGCCTCAGCCATCGGACTGCGGCACGCGTTTCCCAGACACACAAACATAACCTTGACGCGATCGTTCCTCTCCACGCGAGGCACCCCCAGCAAATCCAGCGTAGCCCGATTGTTCCTTGGCTGCAACCTCATGCCCCGGCCTTTTTGCCCCTCCCCCCACTTTCTTGTAAGTGCGGATTCTAAAGGGGTTATAAGTAGTTGTTTCCCGCACTTCCGGAGGGGGTGCGTAAGTGCTGATTATGAAGGGTTTGCTGGAAACTCTTAACGCCCGTAAGTCCTTTAGAATCCAAAGATCCGAGGTCCTCCTGGGAGTGCGGATTACAAAGGACTTGGGAGGGAGGAGTTGAGAAAATAGCCGAGGGATGTGTGGCGCTGTAGTTCGCGGGCGGCTTTGTCGGAGATTGCAGCTAAAATTCACGGTAGCTTGTAGCACAAGTTTACCTTTGTTGCAACACCAATAGTATGTATAAGATAATACTGGGGATGGGAAAGCGAGTAGTGGGTCGGGAGAGAATCCGATACCCCCACCCATTCAACCGGCGGACTTGGCACACCAAACTCGTCCCAAAAGTTTCGTGACCAGCGCACCTTCTCAATTCGGTGAGAAACGTCCCGTCTATCCAGGTTTGCCCCGTCCCGGTTTGCCTAGGCTGCTCGACTCCCGATAAGTCGGCGGGCCGGACAAATTCGTTCCCAGTACCGACTTTACCGGCAAGGGCGGTAATCAGGATCTTTGCCGGGCAGCCTAGAAATGGCTGAACAGGCCGATCAGAATGATAAAAGGGATGGGAACTCCCAGCAGCAGAAGCAATATAGAACGCATTCGATCCTCCTTTATACAGGCTCAACTTCTTTTATGCTCATTCCATTGGCGAAGCGTAATCTTGCCGCGGCGCTCCGCTCTTCTATGCGTACACGTGATCGCGCTGTTTTCCCCCAAACGTCGCCGCAAGGCTTGCCGAAAACGCCCCCAGGAGAAGTGCGACAAACAGCCAATACAGAGAATGTGCAATCGCTTTGCGGGCAACGTTTGCCGCTTGCTGATCGCGCTCAAAAACTTCCGAGACGCGCTTTTCCGCTTCGGGGCGGCTCAACCCGGTCGTTGCGGCCACTTTTCCAGCAATGTAATTCCTGTCTTCCGCAGTGAGTTCGCGCTCGCGGAGAGAGTGAGCAAATATCAGGCTTGTTTCCGCGCGCACGGCATCCTCATTGGCGCTGGATGTTTCCCCCGAACGATATAAGCTATCTATGAAGTATCGATTCGCATCCACGACCGCACCCTCGGAACGAGCACCATTGGGAGCACGATTCTCGGCGCCAACCATGGCAGCTGCCGCGTGGCGCACCCGCGACTCAGAGTATCAATCGCGAAGGACCACGCGCATGAGAGAGCCATTGATTTGCAACCCGCCGTTGTACTTGATAAATCCGAGCTTCCGAAACTTGTTAATGAAAAAGTTTACCCGAGAGCGAGTCATAGGTATGGTCCTGGCACGCGGCATCACATCAAGAACGCGATGAAGGCTGGCGCGACGCTGCAAGAGATCATCGCAGCTCGGAAGTTGTGCGTGGTCCAGGGAGCGCAGGCTTGCAACCTCGGCGTCACCATTCTGGCTGAAGAATTAGAGCGTGACGCGGCCGAGATCGGGTAATGCACGGAGCCCTCAGCGCTCAGCGCGGCTGCTCAGGGTTCGACGTCATCGGAGCCGGTGGCAGGCGACGCCGGATAGGGGAAGTAGAGCTCGTTGCCGTCCGGGTCCGCGACGACCATGAGCCGGTAGCCCCAATTCCCGTCTTTCACATCCACGCCGCGGCCTTCCAACTCCGCGCGCAAGGCATCCAGCACCTCGACATCGAGCGAGATGAAGATCAAGCCCTTCCCTACTTTCTCGGGCCATTGAGAAGAGAGAATTAGCTCGCAGCCTTGCCTGTCGACCTGGGCGACGTACGCTTTCCCCTCTTCCTCATAGTGCCATGCTTGTGTGAAGCCGAGCTGCTTCACGTAAAAATCGGCGGACTTGTCGATGTCCGCTACGAACAGCACCGGCCGCGCGAACCATTTATCGCTCATGAGGTTCTGCTCCCCACACGTTAGCTTGGCTAGACTTGGCGCCTAGCCAGCAACGGAGACCGGCTTGGCCCCGGCCAGTTCCAGGAAATGTTTGTGTACAGTGTTGTCATCGGTCAGCTCTGGATGAAATGTCGCCGCCATCACGTTGCCCTTCTGCACCAGAACAGGCTTGCCTTGGTATTCGGCGAGAACCTCAACACCGGAACCGGCGCTCTCAATGATCGGAGCGCGGATAAACACCATTTCCAGGGGCACATCCGTCAGCTTGCTGGCCCCAAAAAACACGTCGCTGGCCAACTGCCGGCCGTAACCGTTGCGCAAAACAGTCATGTCCAGCAACCCGAGCGAAGCCTGCCCAGGATTCTTCACCTCGGTCGCCAATAGAATGGCGCCAGCACAAGTTCCAAAGATTGCGCCGCCATCGGCGGCAAATTGTTTCACGGCGTCATACAGGCCTTCTTCCTGCAAAAACTGGAGCTGCGTAGTGCTCTCCCCTCCAGGCAGAATCAGCCCGTCGCATCCTTCCAGATCCGCAACCGTGCGCACCTCCACGGTTTCCGCGCCGAGATTCGCGAGCATCGCCGCGTGCGCTTCAAAATCGCCCTGGACCGCCAAAATGCCAATCTTCACTTCACTGTCTCCATTGCTCCGAATCGTAGGGGCACGGCTCGCCGTGCCCCTACGGTTGCGCCCTCAGGACTCTCTACTTGTAGGGGCGCAGCATGCTGCGCCCCAGTCGAGATGGCCGAACGATTCAGGCGAACTCCCTACCAACCGCGCGTCGAAAGCATGTCCTTTTGTTCGAGCTGGCGCACATCGATGCCGGGCATGGCCTCGCCAAGCTCCTCGCTAGCTTCGAGCACGGCCTTCGGATCTTCGAAGTGGGTTGTGGCTTTCACTACCGCTTTTGCGCGGGCTTCCGGATCGCTTGATTTGAAAATGCCCGAACCAACGAAGACCGCTTCTGCGCCGAGACTCCGCACAAGCGCTGCGTCCGCCGGAGTGGCGATGCCGCCGGCGGAAAAATTCGGCACAGGCAACTTGCCGGTCTTGGCGATCTGGCGAATCAGCTCGAGCGGCGCGCCAAGTTCTTTGGCCTCGTGCATTAATTCGTCGTCGCGCATCGTCGTTAGCTTTTTCATCTGGCTGACGATAGTGCGCATGTGGCGGACGGCTTCGACTACGTTGCCGGAACCCGCTTCGCCCTTCGTGCGAATCATCGCCGCGCCTTCCGCGATGCGCCGCAGCGCTTCGCCGAGATTGCGCGCGCCGCAAACGAACGGCACGCGGAAATCGTGCTTCCAGACGTGGTTCTCTTCGTCGGCGGGAGTCAGCACTTCGCTCTCATCGATGAAATCCACTTCGAGCGCTTGAAGCACTTCTGCCTCGGCGAAATGCCCGATGCGGACTTTGGCCATCACTGGAATGGTGACGGTCTTCATGATCTCGCGAATGACTTTGATGGAGGCCATGCGCGCTACGCCGCCCTCTTTGCGAATGTCCGAGGGCACGCGCTCCAGCGCCATAACGGCGCAAGCGCCGGCTTTCTCCGCGATTTTGGCTTGCTCGGCGTTGGTGACGTCCATGATGACGCCACCTTTGAGCATCTCCGCCAGGCCGACTTTCACGCGCCACTCGTTTGCCCCGCCGCTGCCGTTTACTTTCTTGGGATCCATCTCACTTCTCCTCTCGGTTCAAAATTTATCGGCGCGTTTTTCAGCGCCAAACTTTTCGACTCAAAACTGTTTTCGCGTCAAGGTTTCCAGCACCGAACTTTACTCCGCACCAAAACTCCGCGCGCTCCGATATGCAGCCGCTAATGCGGCTTCTGGCCGATGATGACGAATCTTCCCTTGCCGCGCGCCAGAACGTCGCCAGCGCCATTGCGAATCTCCGCAGCGAGAAACAAGTTGCGCCCCTTCGGCTCTTCCGCTTCGTAACCCTCGACGACAATCTCCTCGTCCACTTTCACCGGCTTCAGATACTGGACGGTCATCTCCGCGGTCACTGCGCGAGCCTCACGAAAGCGGCAGGCTTTCCCCATAGCTTCGTCCAGCAGCACAGCAATAATTCCGCCATGAGCCATCCCGCCTCCGCCTTGATACGCCGCTCCCAAAACAAAACGCCCCACGATGCGCCGGTTCACGTTGTCCTGCTCGAACGTGAGCTTCATCCCTGTGTCGTTCGCCCCGCCGCAGCCAAAACATTTATTCGTCGCGTTCGGGGCCAGCGTAATTTTGTCCGTCAAATTCGGTCCGCCTCTCGGTCGAACAGGGCGGGGCAAGCCTCGCCCTTACGATTCATAAGCCCGCGCAGATTTTTCATACCAGAGCGACGCGGCTGCGCTCCGCGCGGCGCACGCCGCGCTGGCGCTTGCGCATCTCGATGCGCAGTATATCCGCAAGCGTCGCGATGCCGCGGGCAATCTGCTTTTCGTCCAGACCCGCGTAGCCAAAGCGCAGCGTGTTGGGCAACGGATTTTGCACGTAGAAATAGCGGCCGGGCGCGAAGAGCACTCCGCGTTCCTTCGCGTGAATCAGAAGCTCGCTAGCGTCAAAACCGGGTGGCAGTTCCAGCCACATACACATTCCGCCTTCCGGACGCGTCCAGCGTGTGTCTTCAGGCATGTGCTTGCGCAGCGCTTCGTCGATGGCCTGGAGGCGCGAGGCGTAGACTTTGCGCATTTTCGCGAGATGCTTGGTGAAGAGTCCGCGGCGCAAGAATTCCGCGAGTGTGGCCTGGGCGAGTTGGTCGGTGTGTAGATCGGTGGTTTGCTTCACGATGCGCAGCCGCTCGATCGCGGTGGCGGGAGCAACAATCCAGCCTACACGCAGTCCGGGGAACGCCACTTTTGCAAAGCTATCAATGTGAATGACGATGTTTGCGCGGTCGAGTTGCTTCAAGCAGGGCACCCGCTCTTCGCGGGCGTGTAGGCGCGCATAAATGTGGTCTTCGACGACTGGAACCTGATGGCGTCCGGCGAGTTCCAAAACCTTTCGCCGCGAGGACAACGGCATCGATGTGCCGGTCGGATTCTGAAAATCGGGAGTGAGAACGATGAGTTTCACGCGGTTCGCCGCGAGTGTGGCTTCCAGCGCTTCCAGATCAATGCCCAATGTGGCGCCCGGCTCTGGCCGCGTCCGTACAGGCACGCCGAGACACCGCGCGCGTGCGCCATGGAAAATGGCCATCGCGCCGGGGTACGTGGGATTCTCGAGAATGACTGTATCTCCCGGCCGTACGAACGCTTTGCTGATGATGTCGAGTGACTGCTGGCAGCCGTCCGTGACCAGAAGATTTTCGTCCTTGGCCGGGATTCCTTCGCTGTGCAGAAGTTCGAGGAGCGCTTCTTTCAAGGGACCATATCCGTCAGAGGGGCCGAGCTTTAGAACGTCGGTGGCTTCGCGGCGCAGCACGGCATTCACACAAATCTGCAACTCGTCTACCGGGAAAAATTCTTCGGCAGGACGTGCCATCACAAACGAAAGAGCATTTTCCGGAGCGCTAGCCGTCAGGCGGCTGAGGGCTTCCTCGCCGCGCTCGTCGGCAAACAGCAACTCCCAGCGAATGCCTTCGCTGCCGTTCAGAACGGGCGGCGCGGGTGGCGTCAGCTTCAGGCCATTGCCGTTGCCCTTGATGAACGTGCCGCGGCCGACGTGGCCTTGAATGAGGCCTTCGGATTCGAGTTCGGCGTAGGCGTTGGCCACCGTGGTGCGATGGACACCGAGCATGGTGGCGAGTTCGCGGCTGGCCGGAATGCGGTCGCCTGGACGCAAGTCACCTGCGTGAACGAGCGCGCGCAGTTGGTCGCGAAGCTGGACGTACAGTGGGACGTGGCTCTCAGGCTGGAGATGCAGTGGCAACATTGTCTCTCACCCTAAGCCAATTTTACACGAAATTGGACTGCTGCAAGAGCCAATTTGTCTACTGCGGGGAAGGGTCTGTTTTCGGAGGAACCGGGGGGTGCAGTCCAGCCTGGCCGGTGGTTTCGCCGGCGGCAAGCTGGTGGAGGCACAAGCGCGTGGGGTCCGCCGCATCGCATTGATAAATTTGTACGAGCGGAAGGTCGGCGTCCCGCACCTCGTACGAGCCACCTTCCATGCCCGAGGCGTCATCGGCCGAATCGGTGGCCAGGGGACTTCCCTGCCCTGCGCGAACGCGAAACTGGCCGGAGGAAGGTTCGTAGTTGGAATACGTAAAGCAGCGGCCGATGCACGCGCGGTCGACGAGATGACCGATGAATTGGACGCGGGAGTCTTCGGGAGCCCCAATGGTGGGGATAACGCGCGCTCCGTAAGGGAGACCGGCGAGCAATTTTTCTGCATTGGATTCCATGCGATTGAGGGCGTTTGTATCCTGAAATAGAAAAACGAAATACACGGCGGCAATCGCACCAAAGCCGGCCAACTGCCATCGCTTCGGCGACAAGCACGCCAGGACGCACAGGCCAAAGACAGCCGAGATGGTCGTGAGGCGCACAACAAGCAACCCAATCCACCCTCCGGTAAGCGATGGGCGAAGGTCTTCGGGAAGTAGAGCGGTTGCACAGAAGGCGATGAGGTAGAGCTGAAGAGGGAGAATGAGGATCCTCCGAAAATTCTTGTCGTCGCGTGAAGCGCAGACTTGAACGAGGAAAGAAACGATTCCAAATAACGCCGCGATCCATGCGAGCCAGACATAGCGGCCACCATAGAGTGCGAGTTGGTCCGCCCCATTCAGTTGGTAAAAAGGGGCATCCACCCAATCCACGGGGAATGAGACGCGATGGGCCAAATACCAGTGAGTGGCGAGTAGCAGGCCAATTGCACCGCAGGGGATTGTCAGGTTCCACCAGTTTGGCAGCTTCCTCCATAGCGTGACGTAAAGTGCAGTTCCCACGACCCATAAGAAACCGATCGGGTGCGCCAACAGAACGCACGGCAAAATGCACAAACCGACAAGCAACGGCAGTCCTCTGCCCCGCCACAGCAAAGCCAGACTGAAAGCCGCCATACCGATGGAAAGGCAGTAGTTGAGAAAACCCATGTTGAAGGAGTAGCCGTAGGCGAGCATAGCGACGCACGGAGCGAGGAACCAGGGCGGACGCTCACTTACGGCGGCGAGGAGGGCAAAAACTCCCCAGAAGAAAATTAGTACGCACAGGGAAACGACAATCTTTTCAGCGGCGGCGAAACCGAAGAGATTCGCAGCGTGCAGCATCAGCCAGTCAAAGAGGACATTGTTCCACTGCCGTGCGAGATAGAGACCCTGGGCCTGGCCCTTCTCAATCAATTGAGCGAGCCAGGCATTGTAGACATGGCTTCCGAGATCGCCGGCTTCGATGCGGCGGTGCCAGAAGCAAGGAACGGTTATGGCCATCGATAGGAGAAGGATGGTCCATTTTTTGGCGCGCGCGAATTGCAGCTCTGAGGATGGCTCGCTCGTCTCGCCGGTCATCTTTTATACCGCATGCAATCTTGCAACTCAGGCACCTCTTCTTGGAGAGATTTCGCCGCTATTCTACTATTTCCGGTGCGGCACGCAGGGAGTATGGCAATGCGGCAACGCCCGGGCAATGGATCGAACGGTCGTCCCCAGAAGGATGACCCTACACGGAATGCCTGGCATCCTAGGGGCGAATGTCGCGGCGGTCATTGGGCGGGGTGGATAATCCATTCCGTGATGTATTGGCGGATTTTCTCGCGGTGGGCGTCGCGGTACGGCGGATAATCCTGCGAGATGCCTTTGTCTGGCCGGCTGATCAAGATGAAAGATTCGAGAAGACGTTCGCCGGAAATCTTTACGAGTATGGCGAGGGCTGGGTCCAACTGCTGGATTTCCTGCTTTTTCAGTTTCTCCTGCACCTGGTTCACGACGCTCTGGAAGCCATCCACTTCTTCCGGCAGGCTGTGACGGTATTCTTTTTCGGCGGGAAATTCTTTCTGGAACTTTTCGCCGTGCCATCCCGCTCTCACGATCGGGTAGAAAAACCAAGCATCGGTGCCATCTTTCTTGCCATTGGACTGAAACGCCGAAGGATCGATGATGATGTTGGTTTGGTTTTTGTCTCCGTGCTCGATTTTGTCAGGCGATTCGATTTTTGGACTGCCCAGGAATTTGTTTTCGTGTTTGGCCCATTGGCTTAGCCCTACCCAGGAGCGCTGGTTGTAGGGTTCGGCGACCACGGCACCAATAAACTGTTCCCTTGCTTCGCTGGAAAGCCCTTGAGCGGCCAGGTCGTCGCCCCAGTAGCGATAGCCCGTCTCGCGGTTGGGATCGATCTCGACGGCGCGAGCGAACCACTTGTCGGCCTGTTCGTGATCCTTTTTCTTGAAGTAGACGTCGCCGATAAACAGGGCGGCGTCGTACTGTTTGGGATCGAGGGCGAGAGCACGGCTGTAGGCGGCGACGGCAGCTTCCATGTCGCCTTTTGCAAACGCGGATTCACCTTCCTGCATGATGGCCTGGACTTCGGGAGTTCCGGAGAAGTTCATCTCACCGCCGTCTTCCGGAACCAACAACACTGCTTTTAGAAGATTACTGTCGACGCCGGCGGCTTTGGCCTCATCGGCAAGTTTTCTGGCATGGGCCCGCTCAAGTTTGCGTGCGGCGGGATCGGAGAGCGTGGCGGCGTGGGCGAGAGTGACAAAGCTGAGGCGTTCGAAGACCGCCAAATCGCTGGGCTTTTCGGCATGGAGCTTCTCCAGAAGCGTGAGCGCGTCTACTAATTTGTTGGCGTCGTAGAGAGCGAACGCCTGCGTTCGGCGTGCTTGATAGGTGTCATCCGTTTGCGCGGACAGGACGGGCGAAAGACTCAGCGCAGAACAAAGCAGAAATACGATACCTGTTTCGGCTGGCAGAAACCGAGAGAGGCAACCGGGCAGCTTTTGCGACATGACCACCTCGCTAGCAATGGCTTGCATTCCTTTTGTTTGGACACCACTCGATTGCCAAGAGTTGCCGCGAGTATAAGTCATGCAGAATCGGAGAAACAAGCATGCGGAGAAACAAAGATGCCGGTTGCGTTGAGGCGCAAGGAGAAAGTGGTCATCCTCAGAAGGATGACCCTACAAACCGTTGCCAGAACTAGCGGGAGGGCTGATTTTCGCCGAGTTTTTTCAGGCGGTCGCGGAGGCGGCGCTGGAGCGGCGTGGGCGTGTTGGGATTGAAGGCCACAAGGTACCAGAGAGGCTGGCTGCGGTCTCGGCTGAGCCAAGTCAAGGTGCCAGCGTCGGCGTTGGGATGGCGCGCTACATTTTCACGGATTGCGCCGTAGGGATGCTTAGCCAGCTTGTTCAAAGTTTTGGCGTTGGCGCGCGGATGTTCGCTGATGAGGCGGAGCAAATAAAAATCTTCTTCAGGGGCTTGCTTGACGAGTTTTTCGAGCATTTCCGGCTTGGCATCGGCGCTGAGGACCAGGCCAATTTTTTCGTCCCAGGCGGTGTTGATCTGGTTGAGTTCGCGGCTGCGCGCGTGGATCAGTTCTTCGAGGATGCGGCGCTCCTGCTGCATGCGTGCAATGGGCAAGTCGGTGCCTTCGAGCGAATCGAGAACGCGCAGCAGATGCTGGCGCTCACCGAATACGATTTGGGAAGTGCGCGTTGTGGCGCCCTTCTCCTTTTCCTTATGCTGCACCAGATCGGATCGTCGCATTTTTAGATTGCTCCAGCTGAATCATTTCCCAAGCACGCAGAGGGACCTGAAAGCGAACCCCAAAACTGACAAAGAGCCTCAGAGTGCAGCATTGCAAGCCTCCTGATGGCTTGAGCGGATTATGTTACGTGCATGGCATACGGTAAAGTTTGGTGCGTGCGGGGTGTGCCCGATGTGCAACCGTCTGCCGCAGCGGTTGGAAACGTGAAGCCGAGGGATTGAGCCCATGAACGCATTTGAAGAGCACAAAGAGGAGTTGGAACACTTTGAGCAGATGTATGGACGGGAGCGGGGTCGACTGGCGGTCTCGCTTGATCGAATGACGAATGCGCTGGTGCTCGTGGGACAGCATGGTGTGTATTGCACGAGTCAGCGAAATCCGATGGTGCCGGCGATGGACCTACGCATCATCGCGCAGGAGCTGGAGCACGCCAAACAGCTGGTGCAGTCCGTCATGGAAGAATTGAAACGCGCCAGAGAAGAGCGTCGAGCGACTGGTGAATCGTGACGAGTTGGCGTGAATCCAGGAGGGTGTGGGACTCGCGGTTAACTCTCGGACCGCGCTCGGCTCGACAAACTTAGAAGTTCATCAGGAGTGAATCAAAAAGGGATTAGTGTTGCGTTCCTGGCCGATGCTGGTCATGGGGCCGTGGCCGGGATGGACGATGGTATCGTCGGGCAGTTGCATGAGTTTGCCGCGAATCGAGTCGGTAATCTGATCCATCGAGCCGCCCCAGAGGTCGGTGCGTCCAATGCTGCCGGCGAAGAGAGTGTCGCCTGCAAAAAGCCGAGGCACAGGTATGGCTACGCCGCCCACATCTTTAGGAAGGTAAAGGCATACGCTTCCCGGAGTATGACCGGGCGTATGCATGACGCTGGCCTCGAACGGGCCCCAACGGAGCGCGTCGCCCTCTTTCAAAAGTTGGTCCACATCGGTGATTTCCGGCGTCGCGACGCCGAGGAAAGCGGCTTGCACATCCATCCCTTGATAGAGAGGAAGGTCATCGCGATGCATCAGAATGGGAGCGCCGGTGTACTGCCGAAGCTTGCTGAGGCCGCCGACGTGATCAATGTGGGCATGCGTGCTGACGATGGCTTTAACGGTCAGGCGGTGGCGGCCGAGAAGTTCGAGGATGCGGGTGACTTCGTCGCCGGGGTCGATGACGAGAGCTTCGCGGCTGGCAGGGTCGCCGATGATGGTGCAATTACATTGCAGCATTCCTACGGGAATGGTGATGTGGATGAGGCCTTGGGATACGGCGTCGAATGCCGGAACGGCGTCGTTCATAAAGCTCATTATAACATCCCCAGCCGCTGATTCTGGAATGCAGCGGCGCGTGGACGGCCACTTTGTTAAGCTGGTCGCGGAAGGATTTTTAGATGGATATAACGGAGAGCACAGAAGCGATCGAGACGCCGCTGGCTGGTTTGCACAAAAGCGCGGGGGCGACAATGGCGACGTGGTTCGGCTGCGATTTGCCTGACAATTGGATTGACCCGCGCGCAGAACAGGAGTTTGCGCGCAGAAGCGTTGCGCTGATTGACAAGAATTACCGGGCGTATCTTTCGTTCGCGGGGCCTGACCGTGTGCGCTACTTGAATGCAATCCTGACGAACACCGTTAAGGATCTGGCGGACGGGCAAGGTGCAGTGTCGCTGATGCTCAATCCGCAGGGGCACATACTTGCGGAGATGGAAACGTATGCGGCTGGGGAAAAATTGTTTTGTGTCTCCTACGTGATGATTCGAGGGCGGCTGATCGAGTGGCTCGATAAGTACATCATTATGGATGATGTGACTTTGACGGATGAAACCGAACGTTACGGGACTGTTGCGTTGGAAGGACCGAGCGCCGCCGTGGTTGCTCGCGAACTCTGCGGGCTTGACCTCTTTGCGTTGGAGGAGCTTAGACGGGAGGAGACGACGGTGGCGTCAATTCCCTGCTGGATTACGAAACGTTCATCGGGAGGAATTGCGGGTTGCGATTTCCTCGTTGAGCAGGAGCAGCTTGCGGAACTATGGAAAATTCTTTTGGCGGCAGTGGTTAAGCACGGCGGAGGGCCCATGGGCTATGCGGCGCTGAGTGCGCAGAGGCTTGCGCAGGGTGTGCCGTGGTTTGGATACGATTTCGGCGAGAAACAAATTCCGCATGAGGCTGGATTGGAGATGAGCCATATCAGCTACACCAAAGGCTGCTACACGGGCCAGGAGATTGTCGAGAGGGTGCGGTCTCGCGGCCAGGTAAACCGGCGACGGGTTGACCTGATTTTTGACGGCACGAACGCTCCGGCGGGGGGCGAAGTGTTGACGGTCAATGGAAAAGAAGCGGGATTCGTTACGCGCGCGGCGGTGCCATCGTTTTTGACGCACGCGATCGGGATGGGCTACGTGCGCAAAGATCATAATGGGTCTGGAACCAAATTAAACTGGTCCGGAGGAACCGCTGTCGTTTCGAAGTTTCCTGAAGATTTGAAAGGCTGAGCTCTGGACTAAAACTCGCGGCGGGGCGCGGTTTGTTCCGGGCCGACGCGGCCGGCTACGATTTCCGCTTTGAAATAATTTTCACCTTTGATTGGGTAACAGCAGATGCGTCGCAGGATTGCGAGTTGGCCGATGTGCGTCAGAGCGTCGGCGATTGGGCCCTGGAAGAGGCCCTCCGCGGAAGAATGCAGAGGCTCCGGCGACGCCAGATAATCATCAAACTTTTTCAAGGAAGTGAAAAAACGCAGGACCTCCGCGTCCCACGCGAGCGGGTGCGAGTCGTGCCACGCCGATTCGCCGCGAGCCATGGCCAGCGCCCAATCAAAGAGATCGCCGATGTGAGCCAGGATTTTAGCGGGCGTGCGCGGGCTGTCACCGATTGTAAATGTGGCGAAGGATTCCGGACCGCCGCGCAGCGCTTTGCCGCCGCGGTAAGCGACCGTGGCGACAGTGTGCCGGAGAAGTTGGCGTGCTGGATCGGACGTGGTGGGCATGAGAGGCATCCTTTACGTTCGGCAAGTTTTTGGCTAGCGCGTAGTATATACGCGGACGTAGTCGACGAGCATGGCCTGGGGGAATTTGGTCGTGGCGTCGGGGTTTCCCGGCCAGTCGCCGCCGACGGCGAAGTTTAGCAAGATGAAGAAGGGGTGATCGAAGACCCACGGGCCTCCACCGGGCGATTGGCGGTTGAATTTTGCGTAGAGATTCGTGTCGGCGTAGAAGCGGATTTCGTCAGGCTCCCATTCGACGGCGTAGAGGTGGAAATCATCGGCGAAGCGTTTTCCGTCAGGTAAGGTGAAGGACGCTGAGAGATTGCTTGCGCCGGGGCCGTTGAGTGGACCGTGCAGCGAGCCGTGCACGGTGCCTGGCTCTTTACCGATATTTTCCATGATGTCGATTTCGCCGCACTTGGGCCAGCCAACGGTCGGCATGTCCTCGCCCATCATCCAGAAGGCGGGCCAGATTCCCTGGCCTTCGGGGATTTTGATGCGGGCCTCGAAGCGGCCGTAGGCTTGCGCGAAAAGGCCCTGGGTTTTTAGACGCGCCGCTGTGTAATTGCGCGTTACGCCGTCCGCGCCGGTGTAGTTTTCTTCTTTTGCGGTGATGACTAGATTTCCATTCTCAATTCGCGCGTTCTCGCGGCGGCTGGTGTGGTACTCGAGCTCGTGGTTGCCCCAGCCGCTTCCGCCGATGCTGTAGGTCCACTTGGAAGGGTCGGGGAGCGAACCGTCGGGGGCGTTGAATTCGTCTTCATCAAAGCTCCTGCAGTGGCGCCGCGAATGATGGCACTTCGCCTTTGCGCCACTGGTCTTCTCTTCAAGTCTACACCGGAGCGTCCGGACATCCGTTTGTGCATGTCAGTTTTCAGAGTACGGCAAATCCCCGAGCACGGTAAAGGCCCATGCTTCGGTTACACTCGATGACTGCATATTGACATAGGACATTGCCGTGTTGATCGACATGGACGAGGCACTGAGGCGCGCCCGCGGACTCGTTGCCAAGGGCGACGATGAGGCGGCGAAAC
>Ga0209655_10000035_pt1 | contig 46961 bp, 42 predicted proteins | sample BogFormECP03_OM2_FD_188236 | JGI IMG/M metagenome (GOLD analysis project Ga0209655, IMG submission 188236) | Bog forest soil microbial communities from Calvert Island, British Columbia, Canada - ECP03_OM2 (SPAdes) (version 2) | ecosystem: Environmental > Aquatic > Freshwater > Wetlands > Bog ...
GCAGATTACGCGGCTGCGTTGTGTTTCCGTGCTGAATCAGCGAGTGCCCGTGGAGAGCGGCAAGAGGATTGAGCCCGTCGGGGTCGGCGATCCAGCCGGTGCGGCGCGTAGCAACTCCCGTAAGCCGCCAGCGAATGTCGTAACGCCGGCGCAAATCCGTCTCTTTGGAAATGAGCAGGCGCAAAAGAGCGCGCCCGACGTTACCCATGCCGACGATCGCGAGATTGTAAGACGGCATGAGTCAAACCTCCGCGATGGTAGGACAAGCACTCCTGCCTGTCTCTGGGGACATGCAGCGAAATAAGGCTCAGCAAACCTGCAACTCCAGGCGACAGACAGAATGTCTGCCCCACCTTACTTCAGTGCGCCGCGTTTAGTTTGGCGGCGGCGTCAGAGATCAGCGCAGCCTCATCCTGCAAACAATGCGCGACAACCAGGACGCCTTCGTCGGCTTGCTTCGATTCTTTTTGCTCGATCGACTCGCGGATGTAAGGCATCGTCTTCGCTGCGTAACCGGTGTAGAAGCCCGGCGCATAGAGCTGATGGCGATACCATTTGCGGTTCGGCAAGCCTTCCGGCGTGAGGAATTTGCGCTCGCTCTCAATGAGCAGACGATTCACTTCGGCGAGCGAGCTGGATGCCAGCGCCGCACCGCCATTGGCATTCGCGTGTTCCAGCGCCTTCCGATAATCCGCCGCGGCACGTGTGACCGCGTCGGCAGCGTTTTCAAGAGGTGCGAAGTTCTGGTAAGGCGGAATTTCCTCCTTTTTCGGCGGAACGTATGTTTTCTTCGGGTCCGCTGTGGCAGTGAAGACGCCCTCGTCGAGCTCGCGATTGCGCTCGCGAATTTCGTCCTGCATTTTCTTCGACAAGTCCTTCAATTCCTTGACGTAGGTCTGCATCGTTTCCGCGAAGTCGCCGAAATCGAACGGCAGCAAATCCGCATCGGCCATGCGCATCATGGCCGTGCCTCCGGCTTGAGAGAGCGCGCGGCCGTAGACGAACGTTGTATCGCTGAAGTGCGTGTACCAGTAGAAATCGTCGTAGATCGAGTGATAGATTCCGCCGCCGTCCTCGCCGCCAAAGCCGATATTAAGCGAAGCGACGCCGAGGTGCTGAAGGAACGGTGTGAAGTCCGAGCCGGAACCCAGCGCTCCAACGTGCATGTCGGCGCGCTGGCGAACCTCTTGCTTCTTATCGCCGGGCGCTTCTTCGATGGCGCGAAGCTGCTCGCGCTTCCAAGCGGAAAGCTTTGTTTCCGGGTCCTGAACATCGCGCGCGACGTCGTTGATGAACTTTTCGAGAGTGTGCGAACCCCCGATGCCAAAATAGCCGCGGCCATTACCGTCAGAATTGATGTAGATGACGGCGTGCTTATCGAGTTCCTCGGCGTGCGTCTCGACCCACTCCGTCGAGCCAAGTAATCCTTCCTCTTCGCCGTCCCACGCGCAATAGATGAGCGTGCGCTTGGGTTTCCATCCTTGCTTCAGAAGCTCACCCATCGCGCGAGCTTCTTCCAGCATCGCGGACTGACCGGACAGCGGATCTTCCGCGCCGTTCACCCAGCCGTCGTGATGGTTGCCTCGAATAACCCATTCATCGGGATAAACCGAGCCAGGAATTTTCGCGATGACGTCATACAAAGTTGCAAGCGGCGTCCAATTCGATTTCACCTTGAGATGAACTTTTCCCGGGCCAGGACCGATGTGATAAGGGATAGGGAGTCCGCCGCGCCACGCCGGCGGAGCCATGGGACCTTTCAGCGAAGCCAGAAGCGGCTCTGCGTCGCCGTAGGAGATTGGCAGTACGGGAATTTTGGTGATGGTCTGCGCATCTTTCAAATCGAGCCGCTTTGCGTCTTTCGTCGCTCCAACACCAGGTGTCAGCGGATCGCCTGCATAGAGAGGCATATCCGCGACGCTGCCGCGCTGCACTCCATCCCTGGGACGATACGGCCCCTCGGGGTAAACGTCGCCTTGGGTGTACCCGTCTTCGTGCGGATCGGAGAAGATCAGACAGCCGATCGCCCCGTGCTCCGCGGCGACCTTTGGCTTAATACCCCGCCACGAGCCATAGTAGCGTGCGATGACAATGGCGCCCTGCACGGAGATCCCCATACGCTCAAGCTTTTCGTAATCATCGGGCACGCCAAAATTGACGTAGACGAGCGGAGCCGTGACGTCCCCATCAATCGAATACGAATTGTAAGTAGGGAGTTGCTCGGCGGTCTGGCCCGAGGTGGGATCGACTTTCAAAACCGGCTCCTGCAGCTTCGCTGTGAATTTTGGGCCGCCGCCCACCAGCTCGACGACACGCTCCTTCGGAGTGGGCATCAGAACATCGAAGTTTTCAATGTGGGCGTCCAGGCCAAATTCCTTGAATCGCGCAAGCAGCCATTCAGCGTTGTCCTTGTCATAAGGCGAACCTACGTGGTGCGGTCGCGCCGCAAGCCGCTCCATGTAGCCGCGGATTTTATCCGGCTCGGGAATGGCGCGAAATTTATCTTCCCACTGCCGCTCCGCTCGCGATGATTCCACGGAATATCCGGCGAGCGGCTGCTCGTCGGCCACCACGTGTGCCCCAATAGGCGCAAGCGAAATCCCTGCAAAGACAACCAATGCAATCAGACCACTGCGGTTCATAAGACCCCCTCGTTTGGAGCAGGTATTTTGCCTGAACTGCGTGGCGATTGGAAACGTTTGTTGCGACTCTATCCGCGACTTCCGGTTCTTAGCAGGATATCCAGGTCGTCGGGATGAATAGCGCAAAGCAGCGCGTCCTCACGGTCAATGTGGCCTTTGCTGATCAACTGCACGAGCGATTCCTCCAGCGCGAATGAGCCTTTTTTCTTCGTCATGGTGATTTCCTGATGGAGATGCTGTAGCGCATTGCGCCGAATGTGTTGCCGCGCCCCGTAGCCGATCATCAGAAGCTCCGCGGCGGGAAAGCGCTCGCCGCTCTTGCTGGGCAGGAGGATTTGCGTCAAAACAGCGGATAGGGCCATCGCCAATTCTTGCCGGATGGTATTTTGGCGCTCGTCGGAAAAAGAGTCCGAGATGCGCGAGATTGTCGTCGCAACATCGATCGTGTGCAGCGTAGAAAGCACAAGATGCCCGGTCTCCGCAGCCGCCACGGCGATACGCATCGTTTCCGGATCGCGCATTTCCCCCACGACCAGCACGTCGGGAGCCTGGCGTAGTGCAGCACGGAGCGCCGTCGGAAAATCCGGCGCATCCGTCCCGATCTCCACCTGCTCGATCACGCTGCGAATGTGCGTGTGCTCGTACTCAATCGGGTCCTCGATGGTAACGATATGCCGCGCCTCGCGCCGATTGATATCGTCAATCAAAGCCGCCAGCGTAGTCGACTTTCCCGAGCCCGCGGGACCTCCGATCAAAACGAGACCGCGCGGCAAATGCGCAAGGTTTTCGACGGAAGGCGGAAGATTCAGTTCGCGAAGTGTAGGTACCTTTTGCGGCAACGCGCGAATCGCAGCCGCGGCGCGTCCACGCTCTCGATGCAAATTAATCCGAAAGCGGCCGAGCCCCGCGACACGATAAGAAGAATCCGCGATTTGAGTCTGTCGATAGCGCCCGAGTGCGTGCGACGTAAGCGCCGGAAGCACCGCGGCCTCGATTTCTGGTCCTTCCAGCGGGGCAGCTTCAATCTTCTGCACCACGCCTTTGGCGCGAACGCAGGCGGGCGCTCCTGCAACCAGCAGTAAATCGCTTCCACCCCGGGCAATGAGCGCTCTGAGCCACCCATCCAGCTGGTCTGCGCTCGCGGGCTCCGACTCGTCTTGATCACGAAGTTCGTTCAATTTATTTACGACACGGCCGATTTCCGGCGCTTCATCCATGATGGTCCTCGATGGATTCGCGAGCACGAGTTTGCCCACTTATCCTGACGCGACCGAGGGCCTTTCGTCCAGTCAAGAAACATCGCCGACGCGAGCAGCCCCCCGAACGCCCTCCATGGAAGTTTCGCAAACCGGCCTGCCGTGCTTCAACGAACTCCGGCCCAAAAAGAGAGGAGGCAAACGCCATTTGCCCTCTGCCTCCTCGATTGATTTTCGCAGCGCCGAAAATCGACCGCGCCGCTCGGTTGAGTCGCTATTGCTGGGTGCCCAGATTCTTCTCCGCGGCTATGGGGGTAAGTGTCCCGAACAATCCGTTGGTTTCATCATTCGGGCCGGCGGTGAAGAACAACGTGGTCGCTGGTCCGGCGCTGCCATCATTGCCGAAGCGAAGTGCCCACAATCCATCAATCAGCACCGTGCTGCCATCCGGATTCAACATGTTTCCTAGGAAGTGTCCAGTGACAGGGTTGAAAGCGGAGATATTGTCGCCACGGAAGTTGCCAATGAGGATGGTGTTGCTGAACTGACCGAATCCCGGTGTGGCCCATACCACTCCCCATGGCGCATTGAACCATGGGCCTTGCTCAAGCCGTTGCACGAGGCGCCCGTGACGATCGAAGACAGTCACGAAGCCGTCGCCAGGCCGGCCTGGCTGGACGGGATCGTGCCTGGGGCCATCCTGCTTGGCATAAGTTACGTAAATGTTGGGTCCGACGCCCTGCACGTTGAAAGGGGCGTAGTCACGGGGAATGTTGTCGTCATCAAATCTTTCTTCCGGAAAATGAACTTGCTTGAAGTTCGCATCGAACACATCGATTTTGCCGCTGCGGAAATTGGCAACCAGAATGTATTCGTTGCCATCAATCTCGGCAATTGTGGCGCCCTTGTAAACGGCGCCATTGGCGGCGTTGGGAACTTGGGAATGGTCCACCACGATAACCGCACTGGCGCGGTTCACTCCCGGATTCCAACCTTGTATCGTCCCATCTTCCGTAACAAAGATGAAAACGGCCGGGGCACCGGGAGCAAGGAGGAAATCCGTAGTGCTGCCGTTAAACATGATTCCAGAAGGAGAGCCCGGCGCCGGCTGGCTGGGGGCGTTCGGGACCGCTACGAATTCGTTGGGAGCAGGGTTAATCGGGATGATGGCGGCTGAGAGGCTCGCGCCTGTTCCGCTGATGGAATAAAGGGTGGAAGTACCGTCTGCGTTGTTGGAAACCCACCAAGGACTGCCGCCCGGGCTGGCAACCAGTCCCCAGGGATTCTGCAGGTTGACGTCCTGAACAGGAGCCTGGCCAGCGATGTTGGAAACCAGGTTTGTTTGCGTGTAGTGTTGCGCTTTTGTCACATAGGGGAGCAAGGAAAGACCAACTGCAAGTACCACCAAAAATTTCCACGACTTAGACACGTACCCCATTGCATTTTCCTCCAGATCGAGTTTTGAACCGCGAGGCAAACGTATTCATGTGCTCGCGCTTGACTTCTCATCTGGCTGGGCAAACTGCTCTAAGTTGCAACTTTACTTCCAGCCCACATCATTTTTTTATGGAGAATTTTCCGCTTGAGAACGCATGACTTAGAGGAATCGGACCATGTAGAAGAGCCTTTACTCTCCTAAATACCGTAAGCAATCACTAATTTGAATACTGAAGATTGGAGAAATTTATTCCAGGTAATTTTTGACTCTTTGGAATTGTGGCAGAAAAACCCGCCCGCCGACCTAGGCTCTGCGAAGTGTCAGCAGCGTAATTTCGGGCGGCACACCCAGGCGCACCGGCGCCCCCACCGTGCCCAGCCCGCGATTCACATAAATGGACGCCATGGCCGTCGACTGGTTCGGGAACAGCGAGCCGTGATTCCTCTCGAACACGGAGCCAACGGAAGACGCCCTCTCGTCTGGCGCCGCCGCGAACATCGGCCGCTGATATAGCCCCGCCACGTAGTCGGTGATAAATCGCGCGGGGCTGAGCCGGTGGTCCAGGATTTCCACCTGAATCTGCCCGCCGTGAGTGTGCCCGGCGAGCGACAACTCGATTCCAAGCTCCGCAGCCCGGTTAAACGAGTTGGGATTATGCGATAGAAGAATATTCGGCATGTCCCGGCGTACCAAAGGCTCGACGTGCTGAAGCACTTGCACCCGGCGGCCGCCTGTCGTGCGCTCGCGCTGATAATCCACACCAATCAGATTGAACTGCGCGCCGCGAAATTCAAGTTGGGCGTTCTCGCTCCGAAGGAGCTTCATTCCCGATTGCGCGAAGAGATATTGCGCCGTGTCTTCCGCCCTTGCATAAATCTCGTGATTTCCGTTGCAGCCCCAAACTCCAAGTGGCGCGCGCAACCTGGACACTTCTTCGATGCAATCAGCAATCGGGTCGCTGGCTCTGGTGATAAAGTCTCCGGTCACCAGCGCAATATCCGCGCCCAGGTCATTCGCCATATCCACGGCGCGGAGCACCTGTGCGCGTGGCATGTAGCCGCTCAAATGAATGTCGCTAAGCTGCACAATCTTCATGCCATCAAGCCCGGCTGGCAGATTGGGCAACGGGACTTCCACGCGATACACCTGGTAGTGCAGGCGCTCCGCCGCAAAACCATAGACAGCGGTAAGAAACGGTCCAGCCCCGGCGAGAGCGGTAGCAGTCTTGAAAAAGTAGCGGCGCGAAGGATTGGGAATCAACTCTGCCGCATCCGCTGAAGTACCCGTGCCTGGGGTGGCCGGTGCAGCTGAATCTGACGAAAGCGAAGGCGCCGGTTTACTTTTCAGCTGGTAGGCTGCACGCATCCAACCCCAGATTCGATCGATTCCCCGGACGGCTATAACCGCCAGGTAAGCAAAGAGCGCGCTGAAAAACCACAAACCCGCGAAAATCGTTATCAGCGTGCCGCGCAGAATAATATGGCCACCCCCCATGCGAAACCCGTCCGCCGTTGCGGCGATACTGAGCAACAGAAGAATGACGTAAATCAAGCGAGCGGCCACGCGCAGGCCCTGGCTACCCCAATTCGACGTCACGCGCCAAATAGCCCGATACCAGAACCGCTGCGAGAGAAACAGCAGTCCCAGGACTCCAATCATGATCGCGCTGCGAACTATCAGCCAGGCCCAGTTCAAGTAGCGAGTCCCCCAGAAGCAAACTCTTAGCTTACCACGCTCTGTCCCTCCGATTTCCCACGACGCGATAGGGTGACCTGCGTAAGATGAACCCGGCCAGAAGGTCAGGTCGTCACGCTCGTTGGGAGAAACACTTTGCCGCTGGACCCGTCTGAGAACGTATGCCTGCCAAAGTTGGCCGATTGCAAACCCAAAGCAGGCCCGCAGCTGAGAAAGATGAGGAGAGAACCGATGAAGAATCTGAGTAGGTGGGGCGCCCTGCTGATTGCGGTGGTGCTTGCGGCGATGCCCGCTGCAGCCCAGGACGCCAAGAAAGCACCGCCCAAACCCGCCCCAAGCCCATCGCAAGCCGTTCTGGATGCCTGGAACGACATTGGAAGAAAGCTGATTGCCATGGCCGAAGATTTTCCCGAGGACAAGTATGAATACAAGCCGCATCCGGATTCGCGATCGTTTGCGGCGAACATGATCCATGCGTCGGCGTCCATGTACTACTTCACGGATACTGCGCTAGGGCAGAAACCGCGTTATGCGGATGATCCAAAGCGCGACCAGTTGCAAACCAAAGCGCAAATTGTGGCCTTCGTCAAAAAATGCGTTCAGGACGGCGCGGACATCATTAAGTCAAAAGGCGATAAGGGGTTGAACGAAGCCGTGAATGATGGCGGGCCGCACCTCGACCGCTTGTACGATTTGGCCTACGGATTGATCGAACATTCGGGCGAGCACTACGGCCAGTTGGTCGTCTATTACCGAAGCAACGGCCTCGTCCCACCCGAATCGCGTCCCAAAAAGTAGGAATCAACGAACGCAAAGTGTAGCGAAGAGCGGGCAGGGTCCCTTAGGATCAGGCCCGCTTTCTTTTGGCGATAAAGTCCTGCAAATTCGTACCCGAATTGGGGGCGTGGTCGTTTGTAGGGGCGCTGCATTGCTGCGCCCCAGAGGCAAAATGCGCGAATGAACTATGAGCCGGCAGCCCCGGCGGCGCCATTTTGCAGCATCGCGGTGAGCTGCGCAGGATCGTTGGTCGGCGGCAAGCAAGTTTGTCCCGAGCAAACGACAGCCATCGCTTTATCGGCCGGAAGATGCGGCAAAGTTTCTTTCAGCGCGCCCGCAAAATTCGCTAGCGAACCCCCGGGCGTGAGTCGCAAGACCGACTTTCCAAAACGATAGACGCCGTACGCCGCTTCTTCGAGTGCTTTCACGGCAGGATCATCGGCGCGGCCCGTAATCACAACCTGCAACGGGTGATGCGCGAAAAGCGTAGCCGCAAGACCGTAGGTCGCGGCAAACATGCCATACTGCGTCGCGATCCCCGCAAACGCTTCCAGTGTTTTCCGCGCAAAGTCGTAGTAGCGCACATCGCCTGTGAACGCATGCATGCGAATCAACGCAATCGCCGCGACCGAATTGGCTCCAGGCGTCGGCGAATCCTGAAACGGCTTGCGGCGCACATCGAGGCCGCCCATCGGCGCGGCATCGGATGGCCGATCGAAAAAGCCTCCGCCCTCCGCGTCGCCATAGCGCTCGATTGCAATATCCATCGTTTTTTGCGCCGCGGCAAAATAGTGGGGTTCAAGCGTCGCTTCATAAGCATCCAGCAAAGCCAGCACGCTGAAGACTTGATCGTCGAGCGACCCATCCAGCGCAGGCCCTCCAATGCGATGCCCAAACCCGCGACTTTCACTCCAGACCTCTTTCAGCATTCGCTCGATCGTTTTGAGCGCAAATGCGCGGCAGCTCTCACTCATCGAGCCATCAAGAGCTCTTGCCGCGCCCAGATACCCGGAGACAAACATCGAATTCCACGAAACATACATCGTCTTATCGACGAACGGCGTCGGCCGCGGCAGCCGAGCTGCCAGCATCTTGCCTTTACATTTCGCAATCATCAGGCGCACAGAGGCTTCGTCCAAGCCAAGCCGCTTGGCAATGCCCGCGGCATTGCTGGCAATCCACAACACATTCTTCGCCGGATTGTGATGCATTTCGCCATGCGGCTCGACGTCGTAGTACAACTCCATGACGCGCGCTTCGTCCGGCAACAGCGAGGCTCGCAGCTCGTCGAGCGTCCAGGTGAAGTAGTCTCCGTCATCAGCGAGCGAATAATCCGCATCCTGGCTGGCGTAAAAGCCACCTTTCTCCTGGTCGGACAGAACTTCATTCACCCAGCCGATAATGCCTTCCGCCGTTTCGCGCAGAACAGGATTCTGCGTCACCTGCCAGCCGTGCAGGTAATTGCGTAGCAACTCCGAATTGTCATACGACATTTTTTCGAAGTGCGGCACGAGCCAGCGTTCATCCACGGAATACCGGTGAAAACCACCCGCAAGCTGATCGTAAACTCCGCCGCCGGCCATTTTTTCGAGCGTCGTCTCAACCATGGCCAGCAGATGCTTTTCCTTTGTCTGCTGGTACAGCTCCAGAACCAAATCGACCGCCGAGCAATGAGGGAATTTCGGCGCCCGGCCAAAACCGCCATTCTTGATGTCGAACTGCTGCGTGACCGAGGTGATCTGTGCATCCACAACGCCCGGATCAAACTCTCCGCGCGCTCCAGTAAAGACTTCTGCTTGCGCGACAGCATCGGCTAAATGGTCTGCAGCGCGTACAAGTTCAGACCTCTTATTCTTGTAAGAATCCGCAACGGCCAGGAGTATGCGCCTGAATCCAGGCCGCCCCATCTGATCTTCGGGCGGAAAATAAGTGCCCCCGAAAAACGGCTTTCCGTTGGGCAGCAGAAATCCAGTCAGTGGCCAACCACCCTGCCCTGAAATCGCGCTGACTGCCGATTGATAGCGCGCATCCACATCCGGACGCTCATCGCGATCCACTTTCACGGCCACAAAATGCTCATTGATGATTTTGGCGATTTCGGAATTCTCGTAACTCTCGCGATCGATGACATGGCACCAGTGGCACCACACCGCTCCAATATCCAGAAGTATGGGCTTGTCTTCGGACGCCGCCCGCGCGAACGCAGTGTCTCCCCACTCGTGCCAGTCAATCGGCTGGTGAGCCGCCGAACGCAAGTAAGGGCTGGCGGAATCCTTCAGCCGGTTTTCAGGATGCGATGACACGAGAATTCCTTTCGTTCCAAAAGACGCCGCGAACAGGCGCCATTTCTAATAGAAAGCAAACGATCGCGAAAAGGGAATCCAATCGGAAACTCAGCCTACTGCACGATGTCGCCGGGGCCGAGGTCGCGCGGGTCAAGCGGCTTGCGCCCGGCAAATCCTTCGTCCTGCCGGTGATAAAAACGGATGCGGTCCTCGCCCAGCTTCCAGCAGAGATAGACGTCCTCGTTGTCAATCACGGCGGGAAAATCGAGCAGCCCCACGTCGAGGTCTTTGATGACGCAGCCTGTCTCGAGAATACGGTTCAGCGCCGATTTCAGAGACTCCGCAAGCTGCTGATGTTCCACGCGCAGCGCCGCCAATTTTTCGTAAGGAACAATCATACCGCCCATCATCATGATGCGCGCGGAAACCGCCGTGAGATCCGTCTCTAGGCCGGACAATTTCTTCCGGCAGTCTATGGCTTCCACGAGAAAAGGCTCGATCTCCCGCCGTGCACGCTCTGCTTCCGTGAGCGTGAATAGCCGCGGCTCCGGTTCGGGTGTCTCGTCCTGTCCCTCTTCGTCGTCTTCGTCTGCCATGGTCCGTCCGAGCTATCTCCGCCGTTTCGGCTCTTCTGAATTTGATGCTAACGCAAACTCATTGGGTGGTCGAGAAGTATGAATTTTAGGACGCGACTTAGCTCAGTCCTGGGTGCTTGTCCCGGAGACCGTTTCCCGGATTTCCATGCCCTGAATCAGATTATCTCTGATCGAATACACATGCTCTACGAGCCTGTCGAAAAGCACGTTGCCACCCAGATCGCGCACCACTTGCTGCACGGTGACTACCGTTCTCCCTGACTCGTCGTCCTCAATCCGCATGGGCTCGACATGAGGATCAACCATCTTCCACTGACGCTCCCAATACTCGCGCACGCCGCCGTGCCCATGCACACTCCCGCCTTCCATCCCATTCGGCCAGTCCACATCCGCGTGCATCTTGGCCAGAACCCCGGGAATGTCACGGGCCTTGAAGGCTTTGTAAACCGTCATGATTAGTTCACGAGTCGAACTCACGTGCGCTTCCTCAATCATTCCTTATCCGCCGATAAAAACCATGGTGCGCGTGGGCGGCAGGAAGTCCGGTGCGTTGATGCGGTGTCCTTCTTCTTTCTCGTCCACGATGGACCGTATGTAGGTCACGATGTCGTCGTCCGCCGCGCCCTCCCGGAGCAGTCCGCGCAGATCGTGGTCATCCTTGCTGAAGAGGCAGGTTCGCAGCTTCCCATCCGCGGTCAGGCGAATGCGCGAACAGTGGCCGCAGAAAGGCTGCGTCACGGGCGCAATCAAGCCAATCTCTCCCGGAGCACCATCGGCAAAGCGATACTTGCGCGCCGTCTCGCTCCGCTCGTGCGGGATTTGTACCAAAGGCCACCGTGCGTGGATGCGCTCATAAACTTCTGCGGCCGGCACCACATGTTTGCGCGTCCACGTTCGGTCAGCGTCCAGCGGCATGAACTCGATGAAACGCATGATCACGCCGCGCTCGCGCGAAAACTCGCCAAACGCTTCCACTTCGTCGTCGTTCAACCCGCGCACCAGCACCGCATTGATTTTCGCAGGCCCCAGCCGCGATTTCTGCGCCACGTCGATGCCATGCATCACGGCGTCAAACGATTTTGTCCGCGTAATGCGCTCAAACTTGTCAGTATCAAGCGAATCGAGGCTGATATTGATCCGCCGCAGCCCCGCTTCAATCAACCGCTCGCACCGTTCCGCCAACAAATGTCCGTTGGTGGTCATCGAAAGATCCTCGACGCCCAGCGCATGCAGCCGCGCAATGTAATCCTCCACGCCCGCGCGCACCAGCGGCTCTCCGCCTGTAATGCGAATCTTGTGAATACCGAGGCCTAGAAAAATGTGCGCAAGCCGGTCCAACTCCGGCCACGAAAGAATTTCGTCGTGATCGCGATAATTCTCCGGATCGGCCGACCGGCAGTACACACACCGAAAGTTGCACCGGTCCGTGATCGAAATTCGCAGGTCCGTAATCTGACGCCCGAATTTATCGAGAAGAGTCATCGCAAGTTTGCATCGGGAAAGTGACCGCCCAAATTCCTTCGCCCCGTCTAAAACAAGATTGCCCGATCCGAAAGCTTGGATGCGGGCGCACGACGGAAATATACCCATTTCCGTCGAATCGCTCCTTTCCAAGCACGGGAGGCCCAGGCGTTTCCACCCGTACCCTCAGCCTCGCGGTCGCAAAACGCCACCGCCGAAGCATCGCCCCTGCGCCCTAGGCTGTCTCTCCCGTAGGCCGCAGGAATCGGAGTTCCCTTTCAGTCTACGCCGCAACCCAACGGGGTGCAATTCATACAACCTGGACGCCTTGCGTGAGCCTGAACCGGGGAGTGTGATAGAGTTTTTCCCACGCCATGCGGATCTTCGTGCTCGGAGCCGGCGCCACCGGTTCACTTCTGGCAGAACTGCTGCAACGTCAAGGACATACGGTCTGGTGTGGCGACCGTGACCCCGTTCGCGGCCGCCGTTTCCTCGGCGAAAAGAGCCCCATCCCCATCGCCGAGGTCAACGCTAGAAACCTCCGCGGCATCGTCCGCGCTGCCCAGGACTGCCAACTCATCGTCAACGCCTCCGCCTCGGTCTTCAATCAAATCGTGATGCGCGCCGCCCTCCGCCTCCGCGCCCACTATGTAGACCTGAGTTCACACCTCACCCGTAACCCCTTCAAAGCCGAACAATTCACCTACACGAAACGCTTCGAAGAAAAAAACCGCGCTGCCCTCATCAACGCAGGCGCTGCCCCCGGCCTGACCAACCTCCTGGTCAAGCGCGCCGCCGAAATGCTCGACGAAGTCCATTCCGTGCACATCCGCCTCTACGAAAGCACCGAAAGCGACGACCCCATCTCGCAATGGTCGCCGGAAGTCTCCTTCGACGAAGCCATCTCACACCCGCGCATCTATCGCAGCGGAAAATTCCTCATGGCCAAGCGCTTCGCCGAACTGGAAAAATTCCGCTTCCCAGATCCCATCGGCAACGCCAGCGTAGTCCTCGCCGCCCAGGACGAAGTTGCCACGCTCCCCTACAACATCCCCATGAGTGATATGGACGTAAAAATCGGCGGCAACGAATTCGATCGCTTGCGCCGATGGTATAAGCAGGGAAAATTATCGAAGTCCCGAGGCATCGTCCGGCATCGTTTCCCGCAAACGTCGTCCCCGCGCGTGATTGCGAACCTGATCCGCCAGGGCGTCCTGCAAAATGCACGGTTTTCAGCGTCAGCTCTGGTGTGCGGCACGAAGCGTGGCGCAAAGGAAGACGAGCATCTTCTCATCCGCGCCGACGCGATTTTCCCCACTCTTTACCAGATCCGCCGGCAAGGCCGCTACACCACACCGGTTGCCTATGCCACCGCTCACGTCGCCGCGCTTTTCATTAAATATTTTCCACGTGAATTAGCAGGTGTCTTCTCGCCCGAGATGCTGCCTGTCGAAATGCGCCGCGCGATCATCGCGGGCATCCGCGCCCACAGCGTGAAAATCACGCACAAGAAAGGGCCCATCAAGCACGAAAACGAGAGCCAGGAAGAGCTTTAACTGGCAACCTCCACGCACTGGTGATTACGGCCGCGCCTCAAACACCAGATTGAACGGAGTCTGCGTAGCCCGCCGGAATCGCGTAAAGCCGCCGCTGCTCACCACTTCCTTCAACCGCTTCTCCCCAGCCTGAGCGCCCAGCGCCAGCCCCACTTCCTGCGACAGCGACGCCGGCGTGCACAAAAGCGTCGACGCTCCGTAAAACGCACGTCCAATCGGATTGAGATTGTCCTCCAGCTTGTCGCCGGCAAACGGCTCGACAATCATCCACGTTCCGTCCTTCTTCAGCCGGCTGTGAACGTGCGCGGAAGCTCCTGCGGGATCGCCCATGTCGTGCAAACAATCGAAAAACGTCACGAAGTCATAGTCCTTTCCGGGAAACGATTTCGCGCTCGCGACTTCAAATTTGATCCGTTCGCCCACGCCCGCTTCGTGCGCGCGCTGTTTCGCCGTCTCAATCGATTTGTCGTGGTAATCGAATCCCGCGAACTCCGACTTCGGATACGACTTCGCCATCAGAATCGTGGATGCGCCCAGACCGCACCCCACATCGGCCACGCGCGCCCCGCTCTTCAGCTTTTCATCCACGCCTTCCAGCGCGGGAATCCACGCGGCGATCAGATTTGCCGCATAGCCAGGCCGAAAAAATCTTTCCGTGCCTACAAAGAGTTCGGCGTGGTGTTCATGCCAGCCGAGTCCTTCACCGGTCTTAAATCTTTCGGCTAGCGCATCCTCCGCTTTGATGGCCGCCAGCGCCACTTGGAACGCTCCGGGCATGAACGCGGGACTATTGTCATCCGCCATTGCGAAAGCCTGTTCTTCGCTAAGGTGAAATTTCCCCGTAACCGGATCGTACGTCACGTACCCGCCTGCCGCTTGCGCACTCAACCACTCGCGAACGTAACGCTCCACAGTCCCGGTGCGCTTCGCCAGCTCTGCCGGCGTTTGCGGCCCGCCCGCGGCCAGTCCTTTATACAAGCCGAGCTTGTCGCCGATTCGAATCAGCGCCGCGTTGAACGTCGCTCCAAAATCGACAATTGCCCTCCCAAGAAATTCGTGAAGCTTATCCATATCGATAGCCATTTGTGCCTCCGTCGGAAAGAAGTAGGTGGGCCGAGAAATTGTTGCAAATTCTAGGGCGAGAAACCGTCAAAGACAAGAGCCATATCAGCAGCAGCGGTTGGGGCGGGAATAGCGCCGGTTGATTTGCTCGACGTAAAACTCTTCGGCGGTAAGTGTGCGGCACTCCGCGTCCTCCCGGCCTTTCGAACGCAGATAGCGCTCGTACGCCGCATCGCCGCACCACTCGCGCAAGCCCTGCCAGAAGCGGCGAACCCATCGTGTGGCCAATTTTGCCGTTTGCCGCATCTGCGTCACCCGCATCAGTCGTCTCCGTACGCCGTGCCCTTAAATCCCTCAGCCCACTGCGTCGCGACGTAAGGCCGCTCGTGCAGCACCGCCTCGCGTCGCCCACTCAAAATCGAGTACCACTGCACTACCGCCTCCACGATAAGCACAAGGATCATCAGCGCCAAAACCCCAGTCACCACCGCGTCCAAACGCTGGTTGAAAATCAGCCGTTGCGTCTCGGCAACCTTGGCGGCCGCAATCTGCCCGGCGGAGACCTGCGCGGCGAGCGAATTAGCCTTGGCCAGAAACCCAAGATTGGGGCTCGCATCGAAAATCTTCTGGTAGCTCGCCGTCATCGTCACCGCCACCAGCCACGCCATCGGCACCATCGTGATCCACATCCACCGTATCTGTTTCATCTTCAGCAAAATCGTCGTCGCCACCACGAGCGCCACCGACGCCAGCAACTGATTGGCAATCCCAAACAGCGGCCACAGGGAATTGATCCCCCCGAGCGGATCAACAACGCCCTGATACAAAAAGTATCCCCAAGCCCCGACAATGACCGCGCTCGAAAGCAAACTCCCCGGCATCCACGACCGCCGCGCCAGCGGTCTCCACACCCGTCCGCCAAGTTCCTGCACCATAAAACGTCCTACGCGCGTCCCGGCATCCAGCACCGTGAGGATAAACAGCGCCTCGAACATGATCGCGAAGTGATACCAGATGCTCATCAATCTCTCGCCGCCGATGGTATTCGAAAAAATCTGCGCCATTCCCACAGCCAGTGAAGGCGCGCCGCCGGCCCGATTCAGCAAAGTCTGCTCACCCACCGCATGCGCCAGATTCGTCATCGTCTGCGCGTCGAGATGGTATCCCCAAGTGCTGATGGTCGCAGCCGCGGCTTCCGGCGTACTTCCAACGACGCCCGCCGGACTGTTAATCGCAAAATAGACTCCTGGCGGCATCGCACACGCCGCCACCATCGCCATCACTCCGACAAACGACTCCAGCAGCATCGCACCGTAGCCGATCAGCCGCGCTTGCCCCTCGCGCAAAATCATTTTCGGAGTCGTGCCCGACGAAATCAGCGAATGAAATCCGCTGACCGCCCCGCACGCGATAGTGATAAAGCAAAACGGAAAAATCTTCCCCGCGAAGACGGGACCGCTTCCATCAATAAACCTCGTAAGCGGCGGCATCATGATATGCGGCCGCACAAAAAGAATTCCCGCCGCCAGACATAGAATGGCTCCAGTTTTGATAAACGCGCTTAGATAATCGCGCGGTGCAAGCAGCAACCAAACCGGAAGCACTGCCGCCGCAAAACCATACGCGATAATCACGAATGCCAGCGAGATCCCGCTCAACGTAAACGCTCGCGCCCACGACGGCGATGCCGCCACCCACTGCCCCGCCACCACCGCAAACATCACGAGCGCCACGCCAAACAATGACGCTTCCAGCACGCGCCCCGGCCGCACAAATCGCAAATACAAACCGAGCAGCAGTGCGATCGGAATCGTCATCGCCAGCGTAAACGTGCCCCATGGCGAAGATTTCAGAGCATTCACTATCACGAGCGCCACGACCGCCAGCAAAATCACCATGATCGCCAGGACCGCGATCTGCGCAATCAGTCCGCCGCGCGCGCTCACCTCTTCGCGTGCCATTTCGCCCAGCGATTTCCCATCTCGCCGGATCGAACAAAACAAAATCACAAAATCCTGCACGCATCCCGCCAGCGCCGCGCCGGCAATCAACCACAGCGTTCCCGGCAAATAGCCAAACTGCGCGGCAAGCGTCGGTCCGACCAGCGGCCCAGGCCCCGCAATCGCCGCAAAATGGTGACCGAAGAGAACCCACTTGTTGGTAGGCACAAAATCGCGCCCATCGTCGTGCCGCTCGGCAGGAGTGGCGCGCTTGTCATCGAGCGCCAAAACGCGCGCCGCAATGAACGCCGAATAGAAACGATACGCAACCAGGTAGCAGCAAACCGAAGCCACCACAAACCACGTAGCATTCAATTGCTCGCCGCGGGTCAGCGCAATCGTTGCCAGCGCGCCACCCCCAAGCAGCGCGACTCCCACCCACGCCAGAAATTTAAGGACGCGCTTCATTTCCCCGAGCTTGCACGAATAAATTGCGCGGTGTCCTGCTTCAACTTCGCTAGCGAAGGCATGTGCGCATAAACCATATGCCCCGACTCATAGAACGCCTGAGTCAGGTGATTCCGCAAAGAAGGATCAAGCCCTAGATGATCGAACGTATATTCCGCCGCAAAAAACGGTGTGGCTAGATCATAGTAGCCCTTCGCCACGAATACATGCAGGAACGGATTCTGTGTCATCGCGCTGCGCAGCGTCTCCCCCACATCCACGTAGCGATTTTCGTATTTCCTGTAGCTCCAGGGATACACCCGCCCGGTCAAAACCTCGTAAGGCAAATCGCTGTCAAATTTCAGGTCGCTGCGCACGTAGTCGTTCAATGTCGCCGTGTACGGCCCGATAATCGCAGCAATACTCGGATCATATTCCGGCGTTTCGCCGGCAGCATCCTTGTCAATCCCCGTAAATCGCCCATCGATGCGCCCAACCGTACGACGCTCAGCGCGCAACAGCTCCTTCGTAAACCGCTCGATCTCCACGCGCATGTTGGTGCGCTCGATGTAATCCGTAGAAAGTCCAGTCAGTCGTGCGAGATGCTGCACCATCTCCGTGTGCTTCGCGCTCGACAAGCCATCCCCCGCCATCAAAGCGCTCGTGTATTCGCCCTTCGCGAAGCTCACCGACTCATCGACCGCCTTATGTAAATCACCTTGCAAATCCGCAGGCAGTTTTTTGTGGTACCACGCAATCGCAGTATACGTCGGCAGAATGAGGATGTACGGCAAATCATTCCCGCTGTCGAATTCCGTAGTCTCGAAATTCAAAATCGTGGAAACCAGAATAATTCCGTTGAGATACATTCCATATCGCCGCTGCAAATAGCCCGAAAGTCCCGCCGCCCGCGTCGTCCCGTAACTTTCGCCCGCAAGAAATTTCGGCGAAGACCACCGCTTGTTGCGTGTCGCATAAAGCCGGATGAAATCGCCCACCGACTCCACGTCCTCCTCAAGCCCGTGGAACTGATTCGGCGACTCTCCGGGAGCAGGCCGGCTAAAGCCCGTCGAAACCGGATCGATGAAAACCAGATCCGTCACATCCAGCAGCGAAGACTCGTTGTCCACCAGTTTGTAAGGTGGCGGCAAGAGCGATCCCGCATCGCCCATGTCCACACGCCGCGGACCAAACGCTCCAAGGTGCAACCACACCGAAGCCGAACCCGGTCCGCCATTAAACGTAAATGTCACCGGCCGTTGCGCCACATCGCTTACGTCGTCCCTCGTATACGCAACGTAAAATACAGTCGCTTTCGGATCGCCTTCTTCCGTTTTCATCACCAGCGTTCCCGTCGTCGCCGTGTACTTGATCTCCTGCCCGCCAATCCGCGCCGTATGCCTCGTCTGCACAACCTTATCTTCAGGCGGGGCTTTCTTGTCGTCTTTCGGTTTCTCCGCGGCTTTATCGGCGGGCTTCTCCGCGGGCTTCGGAGGCGCGGACGCCGGCGTTTGCTGCGCCGACGCGAACGATGCACCCAGCAGAATCAGCGAAGCAAGTCCCAATCCCAAATCGCGATATCTCATCGGCAAGAATCTCCTCTTTCACAAAGGCCGAAGCAGCGCAACAACCCGCGGCATCGTATGCGACTACAGTAGCTTCGTCAATCCGCCCACGCCTCGCCGCTCCATCAGTCAGCCCCGCATTTCCCCTTGTGCTGCGCCTGCTACCTTATAGAATGCTCCCACGTTCGCGAAACATATGTTTCAAGGAGCATCCATGCGCCTCTCCCAACCACGGCTGTTCGTGTCTCTGCTTTCTTCTGCGCTCTTCCTGATGCCCTCAATCGCTGCCGCTCAGCAAAAAGAAGATCTGCCGCATCCAAAAACTCTTCCCGAACTCCAAAAAGCCATGAAGGACGTCATCGACAAGGCTCACCTTCCGGGCGCAGGCTTCGCGCTCGTCTCCAACGGCGAACTCCTCTGGTGCGGCGGATTAGGCAAAGCAGACGTAGCCTCTGGCCGCGATATCACCTGCGACACGGAATTCCGCGTCGGCTCGATCAGCAAATCCTTCGTCTCGCTCGCCATCCTCAAACTCCAGGAAGAAGGAAAAATCAATCTCGAAGCGCGCCTCCAGGACGTCGCACCGGAAATTCCAGTAAAAAATCAATGGGAATCCACCAATCCAGTGCGCATTGTCAATTTGCTCGAACACACCGCGGGCTTCGACGACATGCAAGCGTCCGAAGTCTACAACTTCACCGACCCTTACGATTTTCCGCTCCTCGATGTCTTCAAGCGCTTCACCGAGCCGCAGGACGTCCGCTGGCCCCCGAGCACGCGCATGTCCTACTCCAATCCGGGCTTCGGCATTGCTGGCTATCTCATCGAAAAAACTGCCGGCAAACCTTTCGATCTCTATATCCGAGAAACGATCCTTCGTCCGCTCGGCATGAACGTCGCCGACTTCCCCTTCACCGATGCAGACAAAGCCGCTCTCGCCACCGCGTACGACGGCGATCCCCCGCGCGCCCTGGGTTTTCCCTACATCTACTTGCGACCCGCCGGCGATCTTAAAGCCTCGCCCGGCGAACTAGCCAAGCTCGTTCAATTTTTCCTCCGCCGCGGAAAAGCCGGTGACGCCCAGCTCCTGAAGCCGGAATCCATCATCCGCATGGAATCCGTGGAATCCACTCTCGCCGCGAAAAATGGCCTGCGCCTCGGCTACGGCCTCGCGAACTACACCGAAGTCGTCGGCGGTGTCGTGACTCACGGCCATGATGGCGGCATCGACGGCTTCATCTCCACCTATCGCTACATGCCCGAACAAAATTGGGGTTACGTCGTCCTCTTGAACAGCACGCATTCCTATCAGGCGATCCTCGATCTCAATCGCCTCTCCATCGGCTTCCTCTCCAAGGATTTCCCAAAACCGCAGCAGCCCGCAATTTCCGCCGCTCCCGCCGACTTGGAAAAGTTCGCCGGTTATTACGCCCCGGGCTCTCCGCGCTCTCAATGGGTCGCATTTATCGACGAATTGACAGGCGGCCTTCGCATCAGAGTGATCAACGGCCAGCTCACCCGCTCTTCCTTCTTCGGAAAGCCCGAAGTCCTGCTCCCTGTTGGCAAGAATTTCTTCCGCGGCGAAAAAGAACCGGAAGCGACTTCCGTTTTTGTCACCGACAGCAAAGGACACATGGTCTTCACCAGCGATGGCCTGGAAGGCTTCGGCTATGGTGAGCGCACTGGCATCGCCTGGCCCTACGCGCGCCTTGGCTTGCTCGTCCTCTGCTTCTTGCTGATGGCCACTTCTCTGCTCTTTGCGCTGATTTGGGTTCTGCGCAAACTGTTTGGCGCTATGAAAGACGTTCAGCACCTGATCGTCCGCACGGTTCCGCTTATCGCCACGCTCTGCTTGTTGGGATTAGTTTTCTGCTTTACGAAACTGGGTGGCGCCGATACAGGCAAGCTCACCATTTGGACCGCAGGAATTTTCGCGTTCAGCGTGCTGTTTCCGCTTCTCTCGCTCTACGGACTATTTCTCGCTGTGCGCGTCCCAAACACTGAAATTCATACCGGCACACGCATCCACTCACTGCTCGTCTCTCTGGCCTGCTGCGTGCTAACTCTCTTCATCGCGTCATGGCATCTCATTGGCCTTCGCCTCTGGGCGCCATGATCGCCCAACTCACGATCCAGACTATTCCGTACATCCAAAAAACCGGTTCGCTGTCCCAAGTGTGCGATCCAGAAAATCATGCAGGCGCGGCTTGTCTGCGGCTGGCGGCAGGATGTCCCACCCGGTAAAGACCGCGACCATGTCGTAAGCCGGCACGACGATCAGTTGCTGCCCGCCAAATCCCCGCGCTTCCCATGCCACATCATCCGGCGCGCTTCCGAACGACTGCAGCCACCACAGGTACCCATATTTCCAGTTATCTCCCGCCGTCATGTGCCCCGAAACGGAATCCTTGATCCACGAGTCAGACACAATCTCTTTGCCTTCCCACATCCCGCCTTTCAGATAAAGCTGCCCCAGCTTCGCCACGTCGTGCGCGGAAAGATACAGTCCGCCTTCCGTGTCTGGCAGACCCGTCGGCGTGTGCTTCCAGAAGTAGCGCATCCCGAGCGGTTTGAAGAGATGTTCCGCCGCGTAGTCATCCACGTTTTTGCCCGTGGCCTTCTTGAAGATATGCGCCAGCAGTTCCGTCGCGCCGCTGCTGTACACCCATTTCGTTCCCGGCTCGCTGGCCATTGGCTGGTTTATCGCGTACTCCACCCAATCGTGGCTCCCTTCCATGATGTCCGCCGAGTTTTTCGGGTCGTCATAGGGCACATCTTCGTGCCATTCGATCCCCGCCGTCATCGTCAGCAGTTGGCGAATGGTGATCCGTTTCTTTCGATCGTCGAGATTGGCAACTTTATGGGCATCAAAGTATTTGATAATGGGCGTATCCAGGCTCACCGAAAAATCATTCCGCGTTTTGGCAATGCCGATCGTGATCGACGTAACCGTTTTTGATACCGACTGCATCGTGTGCAAATCGCTGCCGCGGTAAAACGGATGATACTCCGTGCTGAAATAATTGTACGGGCCATGCAGGTCGTGATTCAGCGGCCCTTCTTTCTTGGCGCGTTCGCCATAAATCTGCCCGTAATCGTGCGCGTAGGTTTTGTCATAGACCGAAGTGCCGCAGCGCAGCACCAGCATGCTATCCACGAGGCCGTATTTTCCGCCAGAAATATCCGCGTCGAACGCCGCAAGCTTGTCCGCGTTGAAAGCGAATTGGGACGGAGCCGCTTTGGGCCAGTCCTTGCCGGAGGCTGGCTCCTGCGCGATTCCAGGCGCGGAGAAAAGAGGGTGAAGCAGCGCCGCAAGCGCAACAATTCTCGTAAGTACAATCCCGCTCGACAAATGCACGCCTCGTTTTTTCATCGATTCTCCAATTCGTTATAATCCTCAATCAGCCAGGGAAGTAAACCGCACCAACGGGTAGAGCTCGCGAAATATTTTTACGACTCCCTTTGCAAAGTTCGCATTCATCGCATCCGCGGGCTTCAGCTTCTTCCGCACGATCCACGCTTGAAGCTGCTTCCATTCCTCAGCGGTCGACGGCCAGCCGTCGTGCTGTTTCCACTCCTTTTTCTCCATCGCGTACCAATAACTCTCATAGCGGCGGCCGAGCCGCTTTTTCTGCTGCGCCGCCCACTTGGGCTCCGCGAGGCTCCGCGCATCCGCGATTTGGCCAAGCGCCGAATCCTTGCGCTTCGATCCGGAATAGATACGAAAGCCAGCCGTCACCGAATCCGCGGAAATCCCCACGTACAGTTCTCCGGTTTCGCCCTCACCGGCAAATGGCGTGGAAACTTTCAGATACATCTGCGCGCGGTAAGGCGTTTTATCCTTAGCGAAACGAATGTCGCGATTGATGCGCGAGAAATTACCGCGCCCGGCGGTGTCGAAGCGCGAATCAATTTCAAGGATGGCTGGGCTCAGCTCTTCGAGGAGGCGCCGAAAAGGCTTTACGACGAACTCCTGATAATGTTCGCGGTTTGCGTCCATCCACGCTTTGCGGTTATTCCGCGCAAGGTCGCGAAAGAAAACAAATGTTTCACGCGTAAAAATAGGCGCTGGCTTTCCCATGGATGACCCTCAATGCCGTTCGGTGGGGACAAGAGTACACGATTCCTGACCACTCGCAATACAGCTCTCTCCCAACCACCTGCTGCGGCGGCGAACCAGTGGCACAGGCTTGCCCTAAGCCTCGAAGGGCACTCCTGCCTGTGCTCTTTGTTCAGCTTTCCCACCGCAAAACAAAGTCGCGCCAAAAGCAGGACAGACATTCCTGTCTGTCTCTTCCTCTTAATTTCCGTCAGATTGGCGCTTGCGGCAACGGGCGGGCCGCGCTAGCCTGCGAACATGAGCCAATTCACGCCTACCGACAGAACCAAAGTCCGCCGCAAGCCGGACCGCGGGAAATACGACTGGGACACCATCCACGCTATCCTCGACCAGGCCTTCGTCTGCCACGTCGGCTTCATCGCCGACGGAATGCCTGTCGTGGTCCCAACAAATTACGTGCGCGTGGGCGACAAACTTTTTCTGCACGGCTCAACAGCCAGCCGCTTGATGAAGACGTTGGGCAGCGGCGCGCCGTTCTGCCTCAGCGTAACGCTCCTCGACGGCATCGTCTTCTCTCCCACCGCAACCGGCCACTCCGTGAATTACCGCTCTGTCGTGGTAATGGGCAAAGCCGAACCTATCGAAGATCCCACCGCAAAACTCGCGGCGATGCGCGACTTCGTTGAGTACGTCCTGCGCGGCCGCTGGGCCACGGTCCGCCCGCCCAGCGAACAGGAACTAAAAGGCACGATGGTGCTTGCGGTCCCCCTGGTGGAAGCCTCCGCAAAAGTACGTGTCGGCTTCGCCGTAGACAGCGACGAGGACTACGCCTCAGGCGCTTGGACTGGCGTCCTGCCGTTTAAATGGACGCCCGGAGAACCGGTCCGCGACCCTCGCGGCAATCCCACGGTCCCTATTCCTGAAAATATCCAGCGTTACTCGCGCCCGCAGTAGAAGTTTGGAGTGCGGGAGCTGCGCTCGCGCTTTTGTGATTTCCGATTCGCCAAAGCTCTGCCGTTGTGCGCAATCCACCCAGGCCACTCCTCCGATTTTCGCAGCGCCCGTTTACCCCGTGGGCCATCCTTCCTGGCGTTTTTGGCGCCTCTAAACTTCGGTGAAAATATTATGCGGAGCGCAGTACCTCTTGTAGACTGTCACCCCATGCTTTGACATCCGTCGAGAGAAAACTCCATGCCAACTGCTAAATCCATCCTGGCCGAATTGAAGAAAAAGGGCAGCGAAAAAACGCGCGCAACTTACGCTCGCCACGGCATGCCCACGGACCGCGTGTTTGGCGTCAGCGTGGCCGACCTCAAAGTGATCGCCAAGACCATCAAGGGACAGCAGGAACTGGCTTGCGAGCTGTACTCGACAGGGTTCATGGACGCGATGTACCTGGCGGGCATGGTGGCCGACGGGCGCGCGATGACGCGCAAGCGGCTGGATGACTGGGCGGAAGGCGCAGCACGCATGAACATGATTGCCGAATACACGGTGCCCTGGGTGACGGTTGAGAATCCGGACGGCCGCGAGCTGGCATTGAAGTGGATGAAGTCGAAGAAAGAGCATGTCGCCGCAGCGGGCTGGTGCACGTACTCAGGTCTCATGGCAACGAAAGCCGATGAGGAATTGAATCTTGCAGAGATCGAAAGCCTGCTGAAGACGGTCGTGAAGGATATCGGCGCAGCGGAAGGCCGCGCGCGGTATACGATGAACGGGTTTGTGATTGCAGTGGCCGCCTACGTGAAGCCGCTATTGAAGCAAGCGAAGGCAACGGCGCAGCAGATTGGCGAAGTTTCCGTGGATATGGGCGACACGGCATGCGAGGTGCCGGTCGCTACCGCGTACATCGCAAAGATCGAAGCCGCCGGGCGCGTGGGCAAGAAGCGAAAAACAATCCGGTGCTAATCAGCGGGATTTCTGGAGGAAGCTTGGGCCCTTCCCGGACAAGCAAGTCCCGCCTCTACTTTTTGGCGGAGTGGCCGGCGAAGGCTGTGGCCACGCCCAGCGAGATTAAGATGCCGCCGCTTACGTAACGCTCCGTGCGCATCCAGCGCGGATTTCCGCGAAGCCAGCCGGCAACACTGCTGGAGAAAAATGCCCAGACGCAGTCGCTCGTAGTCCCCATGCAGGCGAAAAGCACGCCCAGTGAAAGAATTTGCGTCGCCACGTGGCCGCGCGCCGGATCGATGAACTGCGGAAGAAATGCGAAGAAAAAGAGCGCCGTTTTTGGGTTGAGCACGTTGACGACGATACCCTGCGTGAAGACGCGAGAGAGGCTGGTACGCGCAGCGTCGGGCGAAACATCGAAAGAGTCAGCGCGGCGCAGCTTTTGAATTCCAAGATAAATCAGATACGCGGCGCCAAGATATTTGACGACGCTGAACGCTGTTGCGGAAGAAACGAGAAGCGCCGACAGACCGACCGCGGCTGCCACAGTGTGAATCAAAGTGCCGACACCAATGCCGAAAGCGGAAACGAAGCCGGCTTTGCGGCTCTGGCCAATGCTGCGGCTGACGATGTACAGCACAGCCGGGCCGGGAATGGCCAGCAGTATCGCTGCCGCGCTTACGAAAAACAAAAGAGATGAGTGGCTGGGGAGCATGGCGTTTGGTCTCGATGTATTTGACTTCGTGCGTTCAGCTTGGCGGCGCTCCGCTCAAGCAGCAGTCAAGAGGAGCGGTTCGCCTTTCGTGATAACGATGGTGTGCTCGTAGTGAGCGGAGAGGCTGCCGTCGGCGGTGCGCACGGTCCAGCCGTCGCGGTCCAGGCGGACGTTGCCGGTGCCAACGGCAATGATCGGCTCGATGGTGATCACGAGCCCTTCAGTGAGGGGATGGACGGCCAATGGATCGGCGAAATTAGGCACGCTGGGCTGCTCGTGAATGGTGCGGCCGACGCCGTGGCCGCCAAGTTCGCGGATGACGTGGAAGCCGCGGCGCCGGACTTCGCGTTCGACGGCGCGGCCAATGTCTTTGGTGCGATTGCCGGGGCGGGCGGCGGCGAGGGCCTGGCGGAAGGCGCGTTCGGCGCATTGCGCCAGCTCACGCGATTTTTCTCGCGCCGGCGGCACCTGAATGCTGACCGCGGAGTCCGTGTGATAGCCATCTTTCACAGCAGTGAGGTCGAGCTTGACGAGGTCGCCTGATTGGATGACGCGGTTACCAGGAATGCCGTGCACGACTTCGTCGTTGACGCTGATGCAGACGTCGCCTGGAAATTTGTAGATGAGTGGCGGAGAAGACTGCGCGCCGTTCTCGTCAAGAATTTTCCTGGCGATGGCACTCAGTTCGCCGGTGGTTACGCCCGGGCGAACAGCATCAGCCATCGCGCGCAGCGCTTTGGCGACAATTCTCCCGCACGCGAGGAGTTTTTCAAGCTGCTCAGGCGAATTGATGGACATAAAAGACCTCAAGTGCGAGGAGGTGAAACAAAACAGGCCGAATCAACGATGCGGTTGAACAGCTCAACATTCTCTTGCACGGATTCATATTGCGTGCCATCCGCTCCGCCGACGAGGAAAAATGTATGACGCCAGATCTTTCCGGTTTTTAGTTTCCCCGAGCTGTCCTGGCCAATCTCTTCGCCGGTTACGTTTACGACTTTCCATTTTTGCACTCGGACGGAATTGAGCAGCAACTCTTTGTCGGGTTCGGAACTGAACGCCATAGGTCCGAACCACAGTTCCAAGTAGCTGTCTCCGTTTATAGGCTTGATCACATAACGTACATAGTCCACATCCGGTTTTCCTCCGGAGATCCGCGCCTCATTTACCGGGACGTCAAACTGAAGGCCGTACTTTCCCCAGCCAACACGCCTCAAGTGGGAACCTTGCTTCCCACAGGCCGACAGGACCATGGGCTGTACGTTGCCAGTCCCGGCTTGTCCTTCCGCGGTTGCGGGAGCCTGCAACAAACCAAGGCTGCCTAGGAGAATCGTCAGTAGGAAGAAAGCGGCCACGGTGGTCTAGTGGCAGCCGCAGCCACCGCCGCAGCATGATCCTCCGCCGCCGGAGGAAGAGCTGGATGGTCCGCCGCTCGCGCTGCCGTTAGCCGTAGCGAAGACAGAAAGCTGGATCGTAGCTTTCTTGCTGGCACACTTGGGGCAAGCAATCTCCTGCTGCTTGTTAATCACAATTTTCTCAAACTCGTTTTTGCACTCGTCGCAGATGTATTCGTAGATTGGCATGGCTTAGACCTTTTCGCTTCTTTCTCATTATAACAAGCTTTTGACTCCGAGCCTTAGGCTGACTTCGTGCCGATAGGGGCGCAGCATGCTGCGCCCCTACAAGGCAGAGGTGTTTTGTCTCAAGCCGAATAGTTAGGTCATATACAGACCGGCGTTGGGGTTTATGGTTTGGCCGGTGATGAAGGAACTTTGGGCCAATAGGACGGCGATGCGGCCGACTTCGTCGGGCGAGCCGATTTTGCCGATAGGGCTGCGGGCGGCGAGTTCTTTCGGCAGGCCTGCGACCATGTCGGTATCGATGAGGGCGGGGGCGATGGCGTTGGAGGTGATGCCCTCTTTAGCGAAGAGCAGAGCGTAGGAACGGGTCAGGCCGAGGATGCCGGCTTTGGTGGCGGCGTAGTGCGGGCCAATGGCGCCGCCGTACTGGGCGGCGACCGAGGAGAGATTGATGATGCGGCCCCATTGGGCGGTGCGCATCGCGGGGAGAACGCGCTGCGTGACGAGAAAGACGGAGGTGAGGTTCACGCGGAGGTATTCGTTCCAGATCTCTTCGGTGACTTGGTCGGCGGGGAGGATTTTGCCGATGCCGGCGTTGTTCACAAGGATGCTGACGGGGCCGAGTTGAGATTCGGTTGTGGAGACTAGGCGGTCGACGTCGGGGCTCAGGGAGACATCGGCCTGGACTGTGATGCTTTTGCGGCCCATGGATTTGATCGATTGGCAAACTGCGTCCGCGGCTTCGGCTTGGGCGCGATAGTTTACGGCAACATCGGCGCCAGCTTCGGCTAACGCGAGAGCGATGGCTTTGCCGATGCCGCGGCTTGCGCCGGTTACCAAGGCGATGCGGCCTGAGAGGGGTGCGGGGGGTTGGGTCATCGGGGTTGTCCTCGGACAAATTGAGAGTGTAAGTGAGGAGGCAAATGAAGAAAAGAGCCCCCTGCGTTTTTTGTAAGTGTTGCAGATAAACGACTTAGCGCCACTGTAAGTTCTTTAGATGCAACACTTGCGAGGTGGGCTGTCAAGTGTTGCATCTAAAGGGGTTAAGTTCACTGTGGGCTCGCACCCCTGACCAAGGCGACATGTTGGCGAAGCGTGGGCGTTATGTCAGATCCTGTGTGGCGAATGATCGGGTGTTGGACAAAATCCTCTACGGGGAGAGAGCGAGCAAGAAAAAAAAGAAAAGAAGACTTGCGGACGAGAAGAACAACGCAACTCGTGTCCAAGACTTTGCCAGGAGTGACATGGGCAGTGCGAGTAGAGCAATGAGGGAGCCAGCTTCCATGCTCTTGATGGTCTGGTCCGGCAGGCCAGGATTTGATAGAGAGTAGCGGTAGACACAGGCAAGGGAATAGGCACCGAGGCAAATTGCCACGAACATCATAGCGAGTACTGTCCCGGTGCTTCGGAGCCGCCAAGGCCGGATGCCGGATTTGTCCTCGACCCTCCAGGACCAAAAGGCGCAGACGAGACACACAAGCGGGAGCGCCGGTATGGCAAATACGATGACTCGATGCAGAGCGTCATCCATTTTTGGTCTCACACCAAGTGAAAAGGGCTCCCCAGTTTCCTGAGGAGCCCATCAAAAACGTCAAGATCGCGAGCTCGACTAGTCGCCGGCTACGGCTTCGGCGGCTTTTTCGGAGGAGCTTGGCGCTGAGGCGCCATTGCCGTTGGAGTGGCCGTTGCCGTTGCCATTGGAATGACCGTTGCCGTTGGGGGCTTGGCCGCCATTGCCGCTTGCTGCTGGGGCGATGGTTACTGGCTTGCCAGCGTTGGCGAAATTTGCCGGGGTCGCTTTCGCAATGTCCGAGATGGAGCCGATTTGAACTACCGTCGTTTGGGGCTTCTTGAGAACGAGTTCTTCGTAGATGGCGCGGACTTTGGCTTGTTCCTCGAAGGCCTTCTTGCGGCGCGCGCGATCTTCTTCCGCGGCGGTTTGCGGAATGTCGTGTTCGAGGTGGCGGACGCGAGCGGCGTCGTCGGTGTCAATCTTTAGAGAGTGTTCAAAGCTCTGGAGATTGACGGACTTGCCCTTGGCGTAGATTTCGTGTTTGCCGTGGTTCTTGTACCACTCGGCGACGGTCGCGTTCTTGTGCATGTTCTCGATGATCTGGCGCCAGCCTACGCCTGTGTTGTAGGCGCAGAAGGAGATTTCGCCCTGCTGCGTGGCGTAGGGGATGATGCACATTTCGGTCCGGCGGAAGTCGTAGTTGAAAAGATCCTGGAACCACATGCCGGCGATGAAGAGGAAGTTCCAAGGATCCTGGCGGCGCTTCATGGCGTCGTCGATTTTGCGATCCGGTGAGGTGCGGCCGTACTTGACGCTAGACTTCTTGGTGAGCGCCCAGGTCTTGTCAAACTTCTTAAAAAGCGCGCTGAGCGTTAGGCCCTTGGGTCCGCGGAACGGGTGATAATTCTTCAAGAGGGCCATGGCCATCATGAAGTTGGAGAAATTCTTGCCGCGAGCCGCGTCGGTGATGGCGGTGACGTCCTTGGTAAGCTGGACGGCATCGAGGAAGCGTGGAACCGGCGCCCATTCCTTGGTGTCCTTGTTGATCATCATGGCGGTGCCGACGCCGCAATTGGGGTGGCAGCCGCAGGAGAGCGAACCCCACTGCGATTCGTTGCCCTTGACCATGTCCGCGAAGCCCGCGAACGTGCTGATGAACGAGATGGGGAACCAATCGCGCGTGGGCTCTACTTTGCCGACTTGATTGCTGACGTCCTTCGCGAGGTGCGAAAGCGTGTAGCGCTGGCGGAGACGGCGTTCCGGAGTAATGTCTTCGTCTCGGCCGGTGAACGAAACCGGCTGGAAGCTGACGAAAGCGATCTTCTTGGGATTTTCCATCGCGAACTTTACGACGGAGCCGACCTGGTCGTTGTTCACGTTGTTGACGATAGTGACGACGAGGACGATTTCGATGCCGGCTTCGTGCATATTTTCGATGGCGCGGAGCTTCACGTCAAAGAGGTTGCCGATCTGGCGATGGCTATTGGCGTCGTTGCCGATGCCGTCGAATTGCAGGTAGGCGTAGCGCATACCTGCGTCGAAAGCCTTCTTGCAGAATTCCTTGCTCTTGGCGAATTCGATGCCGTTGGTGGCGGCCTGCACGCTGTTGTAGCCGATTTTGCGGGCGTAGGCGACGGCGTCGAGGAACAGCGGGCTCATGGTCGGTTCACCGCCGGAGAATTGCACGGACATCTGGCGGCGGGGCTTGATCTTGAGTGCGTTGTCTAAGATTTCCTTAACTTCGTCCCAGCCGAGTTCATGAACGTAGCCCACCTGGTTGGCGTCCATGAAGCAGGGGTCGCACATCATGTTGCAACGGTTGGTGAGGTCCACGGTGAGAACGGAGCCGCGGCCATAGCGCACGGTCGAAGAGCCGTGCTTGTGGAGATCTTCGTCGTTGTGCGCGGGAATATCGCGGCCAGGGAACTGCTTTTCGATCCAGTCGAGGAACTTGGCATCAATGGCCATCATGTCTTCGTAGTGGCCGTGGATGGGACAATCCTTAATCATCCAGATCTGGTTGTCGCGTTCGATAATCTGGGCTTTGATTTCGCCGACTTTTTCGTGCATCAGATCGCGCCAGTCTTTTTTGCCGGCGATGATCGCTTCACGCGCTTCTTTGACGCATGCAGGGCAGAGAGAGTCGGTTTGACGAGGGAAGCCGAGCGTTGGCTTGGTCTTTTCCCAGGACTTGAGCAGCGGCTTATCGGACCACTGCGGAGTGACGGAGGGATTGGGATTGCGCTTGTTGAAATACTGAATGCTGTTGAACGTGACCGCAGCCGTTTTGCACAGCGCCCAATCGACGGTCCTCAGAATCTGCGTCTTCACATTGCTCGGCATAAAACTGTACCCTCCAGTTCCAAATAGATGCAGCCCAAGTGCTAACAGATAGGAATGAAAACCGAGCCCTTAACTGCCCCCCGGGCTCTGAAGCACTTTAGACGTACCGTATCATGCACGGCGGGTACGTCCAACTAAGTCTTTGTACACCTATAGTTTGAGGGTAAAGGGGAGGGGATACCAGCAGCAAACGTCGAATGGTCAAAAATAGGGGTTGAACGGTTCCTGGGAGCATTAAACGGTCATTTTGGAGGGTTGGGGAGGGGGTTACTTCCAGGGCGAAAGGGCTACAAGTTTGCACTTTTTGGGAAATGGCTGTTCCAAGTGGGAAGCCTAATGGCGGGCAGTTTTGCTATTCGTTCAAAGTGGGACGAATTACGGCGGTGACGAAGTGGGCGAAGTGCGAAGCGCCTTCGTCGAGTTGGAGCCAGCGGACAACGCAATGATCGGCGAGATATTTTGTGACGCGCGTCTCCGGAATGCCGAGATGCTCGGCGAGTTGCGGCTTGAGAGAGTCGGCGCCGCGGCGGCTTGCGCCTCCGCGCAAAAGATTTCCGACGGCGATGCGGAGCGTCTGGCAGGATTCGACGTAGTAGTAGCTGGTGAGATCGGAATCGGTGAGAACAAAAACGCCGGGACCTACGGGAGCGTGATCCGCGTCACTGAGCTTTACAGGAGTACAGGTCAGCAGGCGGCGAAGTTGCATTTCGAGGAGAGATAATCTCGAGGAAAGGCCAGGATCGCCGGAACGGCCGCGAACGCTGGGGCCGAGATCGCCGATGGGCTCGACGGGGAGCGGAAGGACGGAGCGGCTGGCCGCGGCTCGTTGAGGTTTCGGTTCGGCTGGTTCGTCAAAAACTCTCGAGGGCAGGCCCTTGGCTGGGGCTGCGGGCTCTGTGGCGCGGGCTGCGGAAGAGGCTGTGGAGGATTTGCCCGGCTCGGCCTTTCTGCGATTGCGGCCACCTCGACGGCCACGACGGCGGCGCTTTTTGTCGGGAGACTCTGTGTCGGTGGAGGCGTCAGCAGATTTAGCGGAGGCGTCTTCGGTTTCCGAATCGTCTGCAGCTTCAGAAGATTCGGCTGTCGCAGAAGCTTCTTGAAATGGCAGCGAGAGCTCGGGAGTTTCAACCGGCGGAGGTGTCAGTTGAAAATCGCCAGCGGAAGCCGAGGGCTCAACGACTGGTGGTTCCGCGCCAAGACGGACAGCGGCTTCCTGTGCTTTGGTTTTCCAATCGGCTCTGCGAAAACGCTCGGCGGCGGCGAGATACCATTTGGCGGATTCCGCATTCTGTCCGGCGGTTTCGAAATAACGCGCCAGTTCGAACGCGACCATTGCGTCGCGAGTTTTTTCGTACAAATTGGAAAGTTGCCCGACGGGGTCCTTGCCGGTGCGAGCCCGACGAATACGGGCGGTGATCTGCTTCCAGTCAGCCATGTGTTGGCATGCATTGTAGCAGCGGAGGAGCGTAACAGCCAGCGGAGGTGGGGAACGGGTCAGTTTCCGAGAACGCCGCTAATCGCGCGCTTGTCAACAGCATGGGCAACCCTCAGAATTCACTTGACCTTGGAACTGTTTCCAAGGCTTAGGCTAATCCTGTGAGTTCCAAAGTCTCCACAACTCGACCCCTGTATTGCAGTGAATTGGCCCGTCTTTCCGGAGTAAGCGCGGACACCGTCCGCTTCTACGAGAGGCGTAATCTGTTGCTCCCCGCCGTTCGTACTTCCGCTGGTTACCGCGTGTTTTCGCAAGACAGTGTCGCTCGAATGCAATTGATTCGAGCGGGGCTATCCATCGGATTCTCGGTGACAGAATTAGCTGAGATCTTGCGCGAACGGAACAGCGGAGGCGCACCCTGCCACCGCGTTCGGAAGCTGGCTGCTGAAAAACTTGCGATTCTTGAAAAAAGACTTCGAGAGTTGCAATCGTGGCGGCGCGAACTACGCTCGACGATTTCCGCATGGGACCGGACGTTAGCCAAGACACCTCGAGGCAAACAGGCTCGACTGCTCGAAAACTTTGCAACTCATCCGAAGACTCAGGCCCGACTCCTGGGTCGCGGCATTCAAAAACGAGGAGAGCCATGAAATTGATACTTGCAGTTGCACTCACAGTAGCAATTTCCGCCCAATCAGCCCAGAAACCAGAATCGCAGAGCCAGTGTCCTATGCATGCCGCGCATGCTCAGATGAACGAACGCGGCGAAAAAGGCATGGGTTTTTCTCAAACAGCCACGACACATCACTTCTTATTGAGCGCAACGGGAGGAATTATCCAAGTTGAGGCTAATGACGCCACCGACGCCATCAGCCGAAACGAAATCAGGATTCACTTGAGACATATCGCAAAGGCATTTCAAAGCGGAGACTTCGATATCCCCATGTTTGTTCACGATGCTGTTCCGCCTGGAGTGCCGGAAATGAAGCGGTTGCAGAAAAATATCAGATGCTCTTTCGAGGAGAGTCCTAATGGGGGCCGTGTTGTGATCTCCTCCGCGAATGGAGATGCCGTTGAAGCCATTCACCGATTCCTACGCTTCCAAAATGAGGAACACAAGACTGGCGACCCAACGGATGTTCGATAAGCCGTTCTATGGGGTAACTCCTGGTTAGCCGTGTTGCCGAAAACTGACCGGTCGCCTGGAGACGCGGAAGCGAGGAGCTTTTTTGGGCAACGAAGTGATTCTTTATTGACGCGGGGAAACGGTGTGAGTATCCTTCGGGTGGCCCTCTTGGAGGCTTCAATGGCGCGGTTCCGCGAAATTGTTGCTGCATGTGCTGCAACCTGTTTATTGATGAGCCCGGTGTGGGGCGCTTCGGTGAGCCCGCTGGGGACGGTTGTCGCCGCGGAAGGCGCGAGCGTCAGCGGCGCGGGCGCGTCCGTGGGCACGACGGTGTTTGCAGGCGATAAATTGAGCACGGCGGATGCGGGCAGCGTGCAGTTGCGCGCCGGAGCGGCGCGGTTCCTGCTTGCGAAATCTTCCATCGCTACCGTGAATGAAGAAGGCGGAATGCCCGGAGCAACCTTGTTGCAGGGCTCGGCCACATTTTCTACGGCGAATGCGAAGGCGTTTACGCTGAATGTGGCGACGGCGGTGATCCGGCCGAAGTCCGATGATCCGACGATCGGGCAAGTGACCATCCTGAGCGCGAAACAACTGATGGTGAAGTGCACGCGCGGCACGCTGACGATCACGGTTGGCAATGATTCCCGGGAGATACGGGAAGGCGACGCGTATCGCATCGTGCTGGAACCGAGTGAAGACCCGCAGGACCAGCCTCCGCCGCAGGGCGCGGGATCAAAGGGCAACGGGAAGGCGCCCATCAGCGCGGGCACGAGCAAGTTTGTGTGGTACGCGGCGGCGGCAGTGGCCGCGGTGACCGTCATCGCGGTTCACAAGGCTCTGGAGAGCCCCGACCGGCCATAGTTCTTTCCTACTCGCTTTAAACCGTTGCGATCAATTCCATTTCAATCAGAGCGTCTTTGGGCAGGCGCGCGACTTCCACGGTCGAGCGCGCCGGCGGCGCCGTGGAAAAATAACGCGCGTAGACTTCATTCATCGCCGCAAATTCGTTCATATTTTTCAGGAATACCGTGGTCTTGATCACGTGGCTCAGCTTGCTGCCCGCCGCTTCGACAATACCCTTCATGTTTTCGAGGGTGCGCTCCGTCTGCTGGACGATGTCCCCGCCGAGAAACTCATTGGTCTTGGGATCAATCGCGACCTGGCCGGACACGAACAGAAGTCCGTTGACCTTGATAGCCTGGGAATAAGGTCCGATGGGTTTGGGACCGCGATCGGTCAGAACGATTTCTCTCATGGCGTATTCTCCCTGGAATGGAATAGGACGGCTGCGGAGGCATCCCGGTAATGGGAGCGAAAATCCTCCGGCACACCGGGGCGTTTCATCCACAGACGAACAAACTCGGCGACATTCTGGTGCGTTTCCTCTTCGAAAGCGGCGATGAGATCGTCGAGATCGAAGCCGCGGCCGCGGCGCGCGGAAAGCATGTGGCGAAAAGCGCGGCTGGAAACTTCGCGGCCGTAACGCTCTTCGAGAGCATAGAAGAAGAGGAAGCTTTTTGCGCGCAGAACAGCGTCGTCTTCCTGTTTGCGGGCAGCCGCGTTGCTGGGAATCATACGCAAAGCGCGGCGGATTGTCTCCGTCCGGAAGGTCGGGCCCTCAATGGCCTCTTCGCCGAGGGCCGCGGCAAAGGCCGGGAATGCGGAGAGGGGCGGGAGCTGTTCGTAGAAGCCGGGGTTTTGGCCATAGCCGAGCCAACTGGATGCGAGCGAAGGCGCGGAGGCGGCCAGCCTGGGCGCGCCACCGTGAAAATCCACCATCAGCGTATCGCGCGAAGCCAGTTCCGATGAAGCGGCGGCAGGTTCCGCGCTTAAGAGATTGGCGTAGGAAGATTCCTGCGCGGTGAAGCAGCCAGCTGCGACGGGGCAGTCTACGAACCAGAAGGGCTGGCCAATTTGGGAGCGGGTTCCGAAGGCGGCGTCATACGTCTCAATGGCACGGACGAGCGCGTCCGCGGACTGGCGAAACGAAGCAGAATCTTCCTGCGCGCGCGTCCAAAGAAACACTTTCTGCTTGCCGGCGTCCAGGACCGTTTGTTTGTAGAGCCCGGCAACGACGAAGGGATAGCTGTCTTCCGGATGTTGCACGGAGAGAACGTTGATTTCGTTGCCAGCGCGCAAGGTTTTCGGAGAGCGGCCGCTGAGGTGGACAAGAAATCCGGCAGGCACGCGGACCTGCAATCGCCACTGCTTGGGAGGAACACCACCCGTGCCAAACAGGCTCTGCGAGGGAAGCAGCCCCGGCACCCAGCCTTCCGACGGTAAGAAAAACGCAGTGGAAGAAAAACTGAATCCGGTTTGACCGGGAGAAGGATTCTGAAATTCCGCGGAGAGATGCAGCGTGTGATTCTCCGAGACTCGCCACGGTTGCGGAAAAACGATCAGCGTATCGCGCGAATTTGCCGGTGACGATTGCTCCGCGAGGGAAACACCGTCCCAGGTTGCCTGTGCCTGCGCCAGACGGAAGAGGCGGCGTCCCGGCAGGCGCAATTGCATGTCGGGCATTGCACGAGTCCCGGTATTGCGAAGCTGGTAGGTGGCGTCTACGCGAATCCGTGGATCGGGAGCGGGCTCAAATTGAACTCGGATTTCCTGATTTTCGATGGTGTAGCCCGGGCCCAGAGGAGCGACACAGGAAGAAACCCAAACGCTTGCGATGAGCAGAGGCAAAAAAAAGAAGCGGCGGGTGTGCGGCGGGAGTGCCAAAGCGATTTGATTGTAGCGGGAGAAATCGCAAGAAGCAAAAGCGAAGAGCGTTTGAACTGGGGAATGCGAAAGGCGAAGAGACTGGCTTACTGCGCTTTGCGTCCACGAACGCGCACGAAAGACGTGTCCTTGTGATTGCGGGCGCTTTCGCGGGATTTGATCTCTTTTTCTGCTTGCTCGTCGGTCATTCCGGCGTTGATGCGGTCCAGTATCTGGCGTTCCGTCAAACCGGTGTTTTTAAGGCGGGACATTTCGGAGCTGGCCATGACGGGCTTGCCATCCAAATGCATCTGCAGGACGAGTTGCACGGTGGAATCGGAAAGGCCGATGAGTTTGAGAGTGACCGCATCGATGCTGATGGCATCGAGCTGATCGGCACGGGCAATGTCGATAATTTGCGACTCGGTGAATCGAGCACCAACCAGATCGGAAGCGGATTCGGCGCTGAAGAAGAGATGCTTGTGAACGTGCGCGGTGCTGACAAGCTCGACGCACGCGTCATCGCTGACGCCGGCGTGCTTCAGCTTGACGACCTGCGCGATTTCGGCGTCGGAGACGTTCAGACCTTTCAGTTGCTCGATGTCGCTCGAGAACATACCAGCGGCGTCGAGCGGCCGGTAATCCGTGAGGGGATGCTGGTGACAGCCCACGGCCGATAGGAGACACACACCGAGAAGCAATCGTCGATACCACATATCTTCATTGTAGGGGGCGCGGGGAAAGACGTGCGGAGGTGTGCCGGGGTGATACCCGGCACTACGGACAGGTAGGTTACGCTAGAGATTCAGGCGCTATAACTGGTAGACGCGGTCGACACCGAACACGCCGGAAATTTTTCGGATGCTGGCGAGAATATTTTCGAGCTGGCGGCGGTCGACAATTTCGAGGCTGGCTTCGATACGGGCATTCTGCTTGTCAGGACGGCTTTCGAGGTTGCGGATGTTGGAGCCGGCGCCGCTGATCACCGCGGTAATATCGGCGAGAAGCCCGGCGCGGTCCTTGGCGCGAATGGCCAGCTGCACGGGGAACGTGGCGGAAGTTTCGCTGCCCCACTCGACGGCGATGCGGCGTTCCGTCTGATACAAAAGGTTCTGAACATTGGGGCAAGCACGAGTGTGAACGGCGACACCGCGGCCGCGGGTGATGTAGCCGACGATGTCGTCGCCGGGAATGGGGTTACAACACTTGGCGCGATAAACAAGCAGATCGTCGTGGCCTTTGACGATAAGCGGGGCTTCGCCGAAGCCCAGCATGCGCTTGACGGTTTTAACGATGGTGGGCTTGGAATCTTCCTGCCCTGATTCAGCGGGTTTGTTCGGTTCGCCGAGGAGGCGAACGAGAACCTGGCGCGCGGAGTACTTGCCAAATCCCACCGCCGCGTACAAATCCTCCTGCTTAGAGAGACCGTAGTCGGAGAGCAGCTTGTTCCAATCAGCTTCGGGAATTTTCTTCAGGCCGCGGTCGAAATTGCGGGATTCCTTTTCGAGCAGCTTCTTGCCCATGTCCGTGGCTTCTTCGCGCTCATGGAGATTGATCCACTGGCGGATTTTGCTGCGGGCGTGCGAGGACTTGACGAAACTGAGCCAGTCGCGGCTCGGCGTATGGCTTTTGTTGGTTAGGATTTCGACGACGTCGCCGCTCACGATTTCATGGCGCAGCGAAACCATCTGGCCGTTCACTTTTGCGCCGACGCATTGATGGCCGACTTCGGTGTGGACAGAATAAGCAAAGTCCACGGGAGTCGCGCCGCGGGGCAGTTCCAGAACGCGCCCCTTGGGAGTGAAAGCGTAAACCTCCACGGGCGCCAAATCCACTTTGAGAGTGGAAAGAAATTCGCCGGGCTCCTGAAGCTCTTGCGACCACTCGATGAGCTGGCGCATCCAGGCAATGCGCTGGTCGTCGTCAGCCGAGGCCGGTTTGCCGTCCTTGTATTTCCAGTGGGCAGCGACCCCCTCTTCCGCGATGCGGTGCATTTCCTGCGTGCGAATCTGGACTTCGAAGGGCTGGCCGCCGCTCAGCACGGTTGTATGAAGCGATTGATAAAGATTTGGGCGCGGCATAGCGATGTAGTCTTTGAAGCGCCCCGGAACCGGACGCCAGATGTGGTGCACGACGCCGAGAGCGGCGTAGCAACTGCGCTCCGTATCGGTGATGAGGCGGATCGCAAGCAAATCGTAAACCTGCTCGAGGCTGCTCTCCTGGCGAAGGATTTTGCGGTGCAGCGAATAGAGGCTCTTGACGCGCGCTTCCAACTCCGCGGGAATGCTGCTCTCGACGAGCTTGGTGCGGATGGTGCTCTGCACTTCTTCGAGGAACCGCTGGTGCACGGGACTCTTTTCCGTGACTTCTTTTTGCAGCGCAAGGAAAGCTTCCGGCTCGAGAAAGCGGAAAGACAGATCTTCCAGTTCGCCGCGGATCATGCCCATTCCCAGGCGGTGCGCGATGGGGGCGTAGATGTCCAGTGTTTCACGCGAAATGCGCTGCTGTTTTTTCGGATCGAGAAATTCGAGCGTGCGCATGTTGTGGAGGCGGTCGGCGAGTTTGACGAGCACCACGCGGACGTCGTTGACCATCGCCAGCAGCATCTTGCGGACGTTTTCCGCCTGGCGGGCCTCCGGTGCGGTCATGTTCAGGCGGCTGATTTTTGTGACGCCTTCGACGAGATGGGCCACGTCGGCCCCAAAACGCTCCTCGATGCGGGCGACGGGATATTCCGTGTCTTCGATGGCGTCATGAAGAAGGGCGGCCGTAAGCGTGGTGGCATCCATGCGCATATCGGCGAGGATGTGGGCGACTTCGAGGAGGTGGGAGATATAAGGATCGCCGGAGCTTCGGAACTGATCGCGATGGCGCTCCGTTGCTATCTCATAAGCGCGGCGAACCATCCACGGGTCTTCCAAAGGGCGGTTCTTACGGAGTTTTTCGAGGAGTTCTTCGAAGCGAGCCTCAAGCTGGCGGATGGCGCGGTCCCGCTGGAAACTCAGGGGTACGTTACTGGGCGACGGCATACGATAGTATACGCCCGAAAGTGGCCCGGCGCGAGAGGCGGGGCCCTGGGGCGAGAGACCTCGTCAAAAATGGAAAGGACGCCTTTGCAGGCGTCCACCAGTTAGAAAATCGATTTACTACTGGCGATTTGTAAGCTCGCTCAGGAAGACTGTTGCGGCTGATCCAGGCGCTTCTGCTTGATCTCCTTCACCTTCTCGACCAAATCATCCGCCTGCTTCTCCAGATTATCCCGCTCCGCGGCGCTTTCCGCCATATCGGCTTTGCGGCGATAGAGAAGGTTCAAGTAGGCCATTGCGTCGTCATAGTCTGGCCGCAGAGTAATGGCCTTTTGCAAGTCGGCAATGCCTTCGTCCACCAGCCCACCATACTTGGTGGTGTAATCGCCGCGGACGGCAGCCGGCAGCGCCTCAGTATCCTTGACCTGCTTCTTGATATTGGCCTTGTTGTAATCGAGGCGCATTTCGTTGTTGGCGCGCCAAGCCAGGGTCCAATCGATCACGCCAACCCAATAGTACGGCTCCGGGTCATCCGGCTTAATCTCGATATGCTTCTGGTGGAAAATCTTCGATTCCTCGAATCCTTTGGGGTCCACCGGCGGGGTTCCGGCCATCTGGAAGAGAAGAGAGCCGATGCCGTCAATGGCGCTGAGATTCTTCGGATCGATTTCGAGGACGTCCTTAAATTCCTGAATGGCTTGTAGGCCGCGGTCCTTGTTCTCTTGCGAAGGCGCGCCAGGAATGTAGACGCTGGCATAAGCGGTAGCCAGGTAAAGACGCGCCACCATGAGCGTCGGATCGAGCTCCTTGGCGCGCTTGAAATCCTCGATGGCCTCGTCCGAATGTCCGTTCTTGAAGGCAGCAACACCTTTATTCAGAAGATCGCGGGACTTGAGCTTGTTGCAGCCCGAGATTCCCAATGTAAGGATTACCAGCGCTGCCAGAGCAGCAATCCGGCGAGCAATACAACCTGATGCATAAGTCATCGAAGCATCCATCCCTGCTAGGATTCACGTCCGCCCTGCGAGGGGCCAATCTACACTATTTAACGCGCAATTTCGAGTTCCGTCGTCAAGAGGCCCACGGAATTTATTCCCGAGGCACGCATGACATCAATGGCCCTGGCGACGGAGCCAAATTCAAGAGCGTTATCACCGCGAACAAAAGCCACCCGGCTGGCCCGCATTCTGAAAATATCTTCGAGCCGGCCTTGCAGGTCCTGCCATTGCACGGGATCCTGATTGATGCGCAGCGTCCGGTCGCCGAGCACTTGCACCACAATCGCGCTGGGCGGCGGCGCTCCGTCATCCACCGCCTGCTGGGGCAACTCCACCGCAAGTCCGAAAGGCACCGGCGGACGAATCACCATGAAAATGACCAAAAGCACCAGGAGAATATCGATCAGCGGAACCACGTTCACTTCCGCAATCGATCCAAGCCTTGCACCGCCGACTGAGATTGCCATTAGCCACCTCGCACGAACAAATTGCCCCGCGAGGAGGACTCCCACACCCTGCGACAACCCAGAAGCGACCGCCTGAGAAAAATCCTTACTCTGCTTACTGCCCGGCCTCGAGCTTGGCCGTGATCAAGCCGACTCGGTCAATTCCCGCGCCGCGCATGACGTCGATAGCCCGGGCAACTTCCGCGAACAGTACATCGTTGTCGCCTTTAACGAAAGCGATTTTCTCGGCGCGCTCCTTGAAGATTGTTTCGAGACGCGGCCCCATACCTTCCCAGGTCGTGTCTTCGTTGTTGATCTTCAGCTTGTTGTTCGCGAGCACCTGAACAACGACGGTCTTGTTCTCCAGTTCCACGTCCTGCTTCTGGTTCGGATTGGGCTGCGGCACAAGCGCATCCAGCCCGTGCGGAGTGAGCGGAGTGATGACCATGAAAATGATGAGCAGCACGAGCAAAATATCGATGAGCGGAACGATGTTCATTTCCGCCATCGCACCGCCCTTGTTATCTCCAACTGACATTCCCATTTCAGATCTCCTGTCAGCCCGCGCTGTTTCCGCTTTGCAGGCTATCAGCCCGCGCCGGGTGGGATCCGGCGCGGCCGTTGTGACTTAGCAAACGAATGGTGCCACGCGACACATCCCAACTTTACAGCCCTTCCCCGGCTTCAATCAGCCGATGGAGTGCTAGCGCCAGTTGGCGGTGTGGGCGTTGTCCTGCGTTCCTGATTCTGTTCCGTCAAAAGGCCGAGCTGATCGACGCCCGCGGAGCGGATTTCGTCCACCACCGCAACGACGTCGCCGTACTTGGCCCTTGCGTCGCTCTTCACGTACACAGTCTTATCGAGGCGGGCGGAAATCATATCCTTGATCTGCCCGGTAATATCATCCTTGGAGATCTTGGTATTCTTGAGATAGATCGTCCCGTCTCGAGTGACTGCCACGATGATCGCATCATCTTTGTCGGCATCCTGCATTTCGTGCGCGTTGTTGACCCTCGCCATATCCACCGGCAAGGACTTCTGCAACATTGGCGTGACCACCATGAAGATGATCAGCAGGACCAACATGATGTCGGCCATCGGGATGACGTTTGGCGACGCCATCTGCGCTCCGACTTTTGGCTTGTAGCTCATGAGTTTTTACCTTACTTCTTGGCGCCGCGACGCAGGATGAAATAGTTGATCAACTCCATCGAGGAGTTGTCCATCTCCACGTCAAATGCTTCCACCTTGTTGGTGAAGTAGTTGTAGGCCCACACGGCAGGGACGGCCACGAGAAGACCGAGAGCCGTGGTGACGAGAGCTTCCGCGATACCGCCGGCAACCGCCGACAGACCGGTCGCTTTGCTGGTCTCAATGCCCTTGAAGGCGTTCAAGATGCCGACGACCGTGCCGAACAGTCCGACGAACGGAGCCGTCGAACCGATGGTGGCCAGCGCCGAAAGGCCGCGCTTCATTTCCGCGTGAACGATGGCGACGGAGCGCTCGAGACCGCGCTTGGCCGCTTCAATCACGTCGGCGTCGGTGACTTGCTGCGAAGCAGATTGGAATTCCGAAAGGCCGGTCGCCACGACTTTGGCGATGTGGCTCTTCTTGTTCCGCTCGGCGATGGCAATCGCTTCGTCCAGCTTGCCTTCCTTGAGGGCGCCGGCAACCTGCTGCACGAACACGCGCGACTGCTTGCGAGCGGCGCTGTACATCAGGGCGCGGTCAATCATGACGCCGAAGGAATAGATGGAAAGGATGAAGAGGATCAGAACAACGATCCGGGGAAGGGTGCTCATTGAAGACCACATGCTCCGCAAATCCCAGGACGTAGTCTGGGACTGCAGGAACAGGGTCGCATTCACAAACAGGGTCGCTACCATTCGTTTTGCTCCTTAGTTCTGATGGCTCCGGGTTCCCGGAGCCATCGCGAGAGTTTGCCAAGCTTGCCGCCCGGACCAGCGCGCCTGTCCCACGACCGGCACGCCAGACCGCTTACTGGTTCAGAGAGAAAATAACGTCGATCGTGGTGTCCACTTCGACCGGCTCGCCGTTCAACAGAGTCGGCTTGTAGCGCCATTGCCGTACCGCGTCGAGCGCGGCTTGCACCAGCAGTGGATGCCCATTGACGACTTCGAGTTGCTGCACGGCGCCATCCTTGCCGATAATCGCGTGCAGGCGCACGGTACCTGAGATGCGCGTCTGCCGCGCGAGGGGCGGATAACTGGGTTGTACGCGGTTAACGAGCAAGGCAGCGGTCACGTTGCCGCCCTGCTTAATGCGGGAAACGTTCGGCCGAGGAGGTGGCGGGGCAGTGCCCATTCCGCCGATGACGCCGCCAATCACGCCGCCCATCGAACCGCCGGGCACGCCGCCCGGAACGCCGCCCGATACGCCTGCATCCATTTCGGGCGCGTCTTCTTTAATAATCTTGACGTCCTTCGGAATAGCCTTCGGCTGCACAAGTTTGCCCGCATCCATCAAGTGCACTTGCGGCTTGACGTGAATAATCGCCGCGGGGGGTGGTGGTGGCGGCGGTGGCGGCGGTGGTGGTGGAGCGGTCAACATGGTCGCCGTGAAGCTCTTCGGAAGAGCTTCGGTGTAAATCAGCGGAATGAGGATGAGAACGGTAAGGATCAGGGCTTGCACCACCATGGACAGCACGACAGTCCAGGGCTTGTTCGTCCGTTTCGTCTTACCGGAAAGCACCATATCTTCAAACATGCATCCTACCTCCTGCCCGAGGGAGCCAGGCGTCCGGGGACGCTTTCGCTACCACGAGTCTTGTTGCCGGCTGCGGGTCCGGTGCCAACCGCAACGCCCCGGCCGCGCCAATGATTCCAGGCGACCACCAGCGGTGCAGCAATGCCAAAACTGGAGTACGTTCCTACCACAATCCCCACCACTAGAGCAAAGGAGAAAGCACGAAGCACCTGGCCGCCCATCAGGAACAGGACGAGCACTGTGAGGAAAGTCAATCCACTGGTTAGTATAGTTCGAGAAAGAGTCTGGTTGATGGACTTGTTCACAACGTCCGGGAAAGGCTCACGGCGCAGCAAACGATTGTTCTCTCGGATGCGGTCAAAAATAACGATGGTATCGTTCATCGAATAGCCAACCAGAGTCAGCAGAGCTGCGATAACGGTGAGTGAGATCTCGAAATGCAGCAGCGAGAAGAATCCCAAGGTAATTAAAACGTCGTGAAACACGGCCAGTACCGCGGCTGCCCCATAGACCCACTCGAATCTGAAGGCAATATATACCAGCATGCCTCCCAAAGCATAGAGGGTAACGAACACGGCCTGGCGGCGAAGCTCGCCCCCGACTTTGGGGCCGACAACCTCCGCGCCCCGAAAGCCAAATGAGCCCAGCGCATAGTTGTCTTTCAGCACCGAAAGGACGGCGGGAGTGACGCCATTGACCTTGGAAAGCGCGTCCAGGCTCGTGAGGACTCCATGTCCATCTGTATCGCGATAAGCCAGAATTTTCTTGGCGAGCTGCTGGTAGCGGTCCCCGGCATTCGTGGAAAGGAGAAGTGGATCGTGCTGCGTGAGGAAAGCGGTAAGCGTTGTGGGAGTAGCGGCGTTGAAGTCCGGCTTCGTTGAACCGCTGACGCCGTAGACCTGCCCCAGGGCCTCAAGCACCATAGCCCTGCTGGTGTCTCCAGCTTCATCCCCCTGCCCTTTTTGCTCGACGAAAATCAGCACTTCATTGGAGTTGGGATCGGAGATGTCGTGGATCGGCTGGATCTCGCTGGTGCCGAGCCCTTGCGCAGTTAACGCAGCGCGAATCCGGTCTACATTCGGGGGCTGGGCGAAGCGCACATCCACGTTGGTGCCACCCTTGAAATCGATGCTGTACTTGAGGCCACCCTGGAGGAAAATAGAGGTCCAACCGGCAATCAGCAAAAGACCGCTAAGGGCATAGAAATACTTGGCTTTGCCCATCCAGTCGATGTTGGGCTCTTTGAATAACTCGATCATGCGGTCTTTACTTCCCTTCTTTAGACTCCAACGTGTGTGAGTTTGTTCCCACAGCCTCCTTGCTTAGATTGGAGGCCTTCACGCCAGAAACCTACTACTCGCTGGTTTCGTTTTTACCCATCTTTGGCTCTATAAGTCCTAGTACAGCCTGAATGCCCTTAAATGCCCTAAATACTCAGTTCCGCCTGGCGGTCCATCTTGGCCAGGTGGTACGCGAAAATCGCCTTGGAAATGTAGATAGCGGTGAATACGTTGGCGATCAAACCGACGGTCAGAGTGATCGCGAAGCCTTTAATCGGTCCACTGCCGAAAATGAAGAGGAAGAAGGCAGACACGACCGTCGTAACGTGCGTGTCGATAATCGTCAGGAAAGCTTTGTCGAATCCCGCTTCCACTGCCGATGACGCCGACTTGCCGTTTCGCAATTCCTCGCGGATACGTTCGAACACCAGTACGTTCGAATCCACGCCCATACCGATCGTCAGAATTACACCAGCAATGCCCGGGAGCGTAAGCACCGCCCCGAAAAAGGCCATCGCCGCCAACAGGATGACCAAGTTCAGAACCAAGGCTAGAACCGCGTTGGCTCCCGAAAGCCGGTAGTAAAACAGCATGAAAATCATGACGACGACCAGGCTGAGGATGGACGCCTGCACGCCATGCCGGATGGAGTCCGCGCCGAGTGATGGTCCGACGGTGCGCTCTTCGAGATACTTGATCGAAGCTGGAAGCGCTCCGGCGCGCAGGATTAACGCCAATTCGTGCGCTGACTCCTGGCTGAAATTGCCTTCAATCATGCCGGAATCTTCGATTTTGCCATTGATCACGGGCGCCGAATCGACTCGATGGTCGAGCACGACAGCCATTTGTCGCCCAATGTTTTGCTGGGTAAAGGGACCCAGGCGGTGAGCACCTTCGGGCGACACCGTGAAGTCCACAACCCATTGACCAGGATTGTTGGAGTTGCGGTTTTCGGTAGCGCTGCGCAGATCACGGCCCGTGATGGCGGGCGAGCGGCTCAAAATATACCAGCCCTCGCCTGTGTCCAAAGCCCCAGAAGCATTTCGCGTCGCGGATTTGCCTGGAACGAGTTCGGTGCCCGGGGGCAAAACGCCTCCGTGCCTGCTCAGCGCCTCGGTTTCCGAGGTGTAGGTAACGGGATCTTCCACGAGCTTAAACTCGAGTTGCCCGCCGGCCTGGATGACCCGCTTGGCTTCAGAAGGATCGCCCTCACCCGGAAGCTGAACAAGAATTTCATTGTTATTCGCGCCGCCGCGCAACTGGATGGTGGGTTCGGTCAGACCCAGTGCGTTGATGCGCCGGTCGATCGTCTCGACCGACTGAGTCATGGTGGTGTCTTTAATCTGGGCTACGGCCCCGGCTCTTAGTGTCAGCGTGTAACCCGAGGGATCCCCTGCCGCAGGCGACATTTCCCAAACGTTATTAAATTGCTGGGTGACATAGTCGCGAAATTCCGGGAGGCGGGCGGAGTCCACGTTGTGCAGCAGGATATGTGTGTCATCCACGCGCCGCACTTCGTCATAGCTGATGTTCTTGCCGCGGAGCCAGGTGGTCACGCGCTCGACCATCTGATCGGTCTCCTGCGCCACGGCTTCCTGCGACTGCACCTGGAGGACGAGGTGCGTGCCGCCCTGGAGGTCCAGCCCGAGCTTGATCTGGTGAGAGAAATTATCTTTCAGCTGCGTCAGGGAAGTCGGAAACGTGGGCAGCCCCACGATGCCGTAGATGCAGCCCAGAATGACGAGAACGATGAATATTATTTTCCACTTCAGATTTGGGTTCATGGTCAGAAAGTTAAACGCGTGCTCCGGCCGCGGGCGGGTTTATTTCGCATCTTCCGATGCCTCCACCTGCGCAATCGCCGAGCGCGCTATGCGGATTTTTACCTGGTCGGCGATTTTGAGGATGACCGTATCGCCGTCAATGCCATTGATGGTGCCGTAGATGCCACTGTTGGTGACGACTTTGTCGCCGGACTTGATCGCCGCGAGCATGGCCTGCAACTTTTTGCGCTGGCGCTGCTGCGGCAGAATGAGCATCACGTAGAAGATGCCCATCACCACGATCATCATCACCAGCGGGTTGGAGAGGAGGCTCCCCGCGCCGGAAAGCTGGAAAAAAATCGCTGACAACATCGTCATGCCGTGCATCATCAAGATCTGCATCGTTCCTTTCACCAATTTCCGGTCTGCCTGATCTCACAGGAGACGGCATCAGCCGGGCGGGCCAAATTCCCCGCTCTCACTGCCCGCCGGATTCTCTGCTCGTGTTGCCGCGCAGGTCAGCCTCAGCGAAGCCGGGCTGTACTGGAAGAATCTCGGACGCTATTCCGGTCAAACGTCTCAGGCCGGACCTACAGCATAGCGCGCATGCATCTCAGATGAGAAATTCGCTAGGTTCCCAAACTCGATAGCCTCGCGGATTTGCCTCATTAAGTCAAGGTAAAAGTGGACATT
>Ga0209655_10000038_pt1 | contig 45269 bp, 38 predicted proteins | sample BogFormECP03_OM2_FD_188236 | JGI IMG/M metagenome (GOLD analysis project Ga0209655, IMG submission 188236) | Bog forest soil microbial communities from Calvert Island, British Columbia, Canada - ECP03_OM2 (SPAdes) (version 2) | ecosystem: Environmental > Aquatic > Freshwater > Wetlands > Bog ...
TGTCGGGGCGTAGCGCAGCCTGGTAGCGCGCCTGCCTTGGGCGCAGGAGGCCCCCGGTTCGAATCCGGGCGCCCCGACCAATTCATGTTTTTTGTTTCCTGCCGCTTATGTGCCGTGCTTTTGTCTGGAATCATCGCCTACAAACTCACCACGAATCGCAGCTTGGAGTCGCCACTGCGGCGTGAGCTTTGTTTGGAGAGTGAGAGCTGATCGTTCCAAGTCAGCATGGGCGCGATTCTTTCTGACCGATACGAACAATCTGCCGAAATTCTCAAAGCACTTGAAAAAAGGTAAACTCTCTACGATCTACAGATGCAAACTTCTGGTCTAGTCACAATGAAACTTAAGCTGCATGCCGCATCCGCATTCCTTCGCAAACATTCCTGGTTGCCGTGGACTGCGACGATTGCGAGTTCGTTTTTGCTTGCCGCCACCATCGCGGAGCGCGCCAGCGCGGTCTGGAATATCGCCGCCGCTATCTGCTTGCTGTGCTCATCCTTTGTCTGGGGATACTCTGTGCGTGCGTTGAAGGAAGTCAGCGACTGGCCGCCGCTGAGCCATTGGCGGCGCCAAGAGTATGCCGCAGTGTGGGATTCGCTGGCTGGCTCCATGAATGACGCTGCGATGGCAGCGGCTGGGGAGGCCAGCGAAAACAAGTTGCGGAGCTCCGCGACGGAAAGTGTCCGCAATCTGCTGGAACTCGCATCCATCCACGCGCGTGATGAAGTGCTTGAGATTGGGTGCGGAGTGGGCCGTATCGCCCAAGAGATCGCGCCGCATTGCAAATCCTGGACGGGCGCCGATATTTCAGCAAACATGCTCGCTCATGCATCTTCGCGGCTACAGGGGCTGAAGAATACCCGGCTTGTTCACCTGAAGAGTGCCGGCCTGAATGATTTCGCCGGAAATTCCTTCGACGTCGTTTATGCAACGAACATGCTTGCCCATCTGGACGAGATGGACCGCTGGCGTTACGTGCAAGAAGCGTTCCGCGTTTTGCGTCCCGGTGGCCGCATTTTTATCGACAACATCGACGTGGAGTCGGAAGCAGGCTGGGACATGTTTTCGAAGGACGCTATTCGATATCGTGACGTAGAACGCCCTCCCTATATGCCGCGGTTTTCGACTGCTGCCGAATTTACGGCGTACGCGAACCGCGCGGGATTTAGCGACGCTCAAGCCCATCACCGCTCACCGTTAGTTATAGTCACTGCTTTGAAGCTAAACTCAGGCCGAGCATGAATTCCGCGATGAAGCGAGATCAGTTTGCGCAGTTAACTGAAGCGAATTCGTTCTCGCGAAAGCGAGGGATGGGTAATTGAGGCGCCACTGGATCACCACCGCGGCGGCTCTGAGTTATTTTCTATTTGCGGCTGTCGATCTTTGCGGATGGTTTCTCTACCGTGGGCGGATCGTAACTCTCGGAGAGCAAGACCCTCTCAGGTGGAGAATCCTCGGCGCCGTCTATCAGTTCCTTGCGCTGTTGCCCACGCCGAGCCTCATTTTTTGGCTGAAATACGCAATGAGCCGCTGGTTACAACGTCCAGTGCTTCAATTTGGAGTTCCTGGATTTCTCTACCATTTGTTCGTAGTTTGCCTTTCCGCTTTACTCGGCTATGGGTTGCTGCGAAGGTGGGAGTGGGCTCGTTGGAGTCTTGCATGTTTTTGCGTCCTGGCGATTGTCGTTGACGCTCATTTGCTTGCCGTAACAATCCGAATGGCGCAAAGGTTTACGCAAGAGGCGGGTGCGGTTGGCTTGAATATTCGCGATTTTCTCTTGCGATCTGCGCCACCTTTACTGGCAGTTATTCTGGCGTTCGCGGTCCTGGTTTTTGTTCTCCGCCACGGACTTTCATCAAAAACTCCGTCAACTGCCTAGCTTCCAAGGGTGCTCCAGAGAAACCTCATTAGTCCGATTTAGGTCCTACGCTCATTCTTATTGCCGCCTGCCACTAGAGCGAAATTAGTCCTGCCGAAAGTCCGGCATGGGGTCTTCCCATTTTTCTTACTCCTCTCATACTTCTCGTGGGAGGGCGATATGCAAAGAGCTGTCCGGGTTTTGGTGGCGAACCGTCCAAAGTTGATGCGCGAACTTATCCTTGCGACTTTTGCGAACCAACCAGATATTGAAGTGGTCGGAGAAGTCACTGATGACAGAGAAATTCCGAAACGCGTAAACGAAACGCTCCCCGACTTCCTCTTCATTGCCCTCGACGAGCCCGGAAAGCGGCCAGGAATCTGCGACAGCATTTTCCGGCATCACCCCCAGTTGCGCATCATCGCGATCGCACCTGGAGAAGACTGCAGCGTGTGCTATTGGGCCTCACTGGACATTCATTCCGGCAACCTAGAAGCGTCGGAGGGCAGCATCCTGGGCGTACTTCGTGAAGGTACGTATCCGGCCGGTGAGCCTTCGTAATGGGAAATGCCATGCAAGCAAGAATTGCGCCCAATTCGAGTCGAGTCTTGCTTTGCTGGTGGCTTCTGCTAGCTGGGGCATTTTTCTCGGCTGCAACGCTCCATGCCCGGCAACAGGAGCCTTCCGAATTGGCCCAGAATAACTCTAATCGCGTGGCAGCCAATGCCAGCGAGATTCGCGCCGTGCTCGCAAAAGATTCAGGTCTTCTTGTTGAACTGAAACGGTGGGTGGCAAAAGAAGCGACGGACGCCGGGCAGATCGTAGATGAATCCAGTCTCACGGACCAAGCCATATTTGACAGGCTTACGGAAGATCTCGCTTTCCGGTCGGTCGCGACGCGGCTTCTGCAGCGCTACGGTTATCTGACGCCGACAGTAAATCCAGACTCGGAATTCGCGAAGGAACAGGATCTCTTGCTGAAAGAGCGTGTGCGTCATCTGGTCCAGGTCGAATCCCAAGAAGATAGCGAAAGCGCGGGCGGCGACAAAGTGGAAGGAGCTACTGCTCGGAATTTCAACTGTGACTCACTTGAAAATGGGGATTGCAGCCAAACGCCTTCCGCTGGACGAAGCCCAAAACGGAACCGGCCACTGGAAAGCAACGAACCAGACGAAACTCCGACATCGCCGCAAATACCTGCGCGTCCTCTAACTCGGGGCCAACTTCTGCAGACGAGGGATCAGCAAGACCAGCAACAACGCGGCGATAGCGCGGACGTCGCCTCCGGTGTGGACTTCGGCACAAATCTCCGTAGACCTGGCTACGACAGTTTGATCGATGGTTCTCCGCTTCCATCAAATCGCGGGATAGCGGGAACGGAAAGAAACTCGCTGGCAGCCGCCGATCCTTACGCCGCCGACAAAAACTCGAACAGCAACTTGGCGCTAATGGAGAATGATCGAGCGCGCGAACGCACGCTTCGCTCGGGAGGTGCTGACAGTTCCGCGGCCGAAATAGCTCCGGTCGCGATAGTGCATCGTTCAAATCCGTATTCTGACATTCCATCGCTCTACGACATGTACGTGCAGGCATCTCCCAACGAAGGCCAACTGAAGCGTTTCGGGCTCGCCATTTTCGAAAAGGGCACGCGGGAACCCGGCGCCATTCCGATGGATCTGCCCGTTGGCCCGGACTACGTGGTCGGACCGGGAGATGGGCTGACGGTCGATCTTTGGGGCGGCGTTTCCCAGCGAATTGTTCGCGTTATCGATCGCGAAGGCCGCATTTCGCTCCCCGAAGTGGGCCCTATGCTGGTTAGCGGAAGGACGCTGAGCGAAGTGCAGCGCACTGTGCAACAAGCGCTTGGCTCGCAATATCGCGACACCTCTGCGGACGTTTCGCTTTCTCGGCTGCGAACGATCCGCGTGTACATTGTGGGCGAAGTGGAGAATCCCGGAGCTTACGACATCAGCTCGCTTTCCACCCCGTTAAATGCGCTGCTTGCGACAGGCGGTGTCACTCAGCGCGGATCATTGCGTGCCATAAAACACTACCGGGGCAAGCAGCTTCTGGAAGAAGTGGATACGTACGACCTTCTGCTCCATGGCGTCGGATCGGGCCAGGAGCGTTTGGAAAATGGAGACACTCTCACCATTCCGCTCGTGAGTTCGCAAGTCACCGTCAGCGGCATGGTGCGCCGCCCGGGAATTTTTGAGCTGCACGGCGAAACGCAACTCGGCGATGTGCTCGAGCTTGCGGGCGGAATCCTTCCCGCCGCTGCTCTGCGCCACGTCGAAGTACAGCGAGTGGAAGCCCACGAAAAACGCGTGATGTTGAGCCTCGATCTATCGGAAAGTGTGGACGCTGAAGGCGCCGCAAAGCAGCTCAGCTCTTTCCAAATTCACGACGGCGACGTAATCCACATCTTTCCGATCGAGCCTTACAACCAGGAAGCCATTTATTTGCAGGGACACGTTCTGAGACCGGGCAAGTATTCCTATCGCGAGGGAATGACGCTTTCGGACTTAATCTCATCCTATGGGGAGCTTCTTCCGGAACCAGCAGCGCATTACGCGGAAATCATCCGGTTGAATGCGCCGGATTTCCATCCGAGCGTTGAGAGTTTCGATTTATCCGCCGCGCTTAGCGATCCAGCGACCGCTCCAAAACTCCATCCACTCGATACCGTGCGCATCTTCAGCAGGTTTGATTTCGAGCAGGCCCCTTCGGTGTGGATTGGTGGAGAGGTTCGCGCACCCGGAAAGTACAAGACTTCAGGTCAGGTGCATTTGCGTGATGCGATCTTCCTCGCTGGCGGAGTGTTGCCCGACGCCGCACTGGATTCCGCGCAGCTCTTCCGAACGATGGCCGATGGAAGCATGAAGATTCTGAGCGTAAATCTGGGAGAAGCGCTACGGGGAAATCCAGCGGATAACCTGCTGCTCGATCCTCGCGACCGCCTGATCGTGCAACGCAACGCGGCTCGAGTCGATCCTCCCAGCGTCTATGTAAAAGGGGAGGTGGCAAAGCCCGGCCGCTATCCTCTGACGACGAATATGCACGCTGCGGACTTGATAAGCGTTGCGGGCGGTCTGAAACGCAGCGCGGACCCTGTCAGCGCGGCTCTTACGCACTACGCCGAAGAGACTTCGCCGGGGCAGCAGGCCGAGAATCTGTCAGTCTCGCTCTCGGCAAGCGGAAAAGAAGATTCCAGCACAAATGTAGTTTTGCACGACGGCGATGTTCTCACGATCCGCCAGAGTCCTGGATGGAACAACATCGGGGCGTCGGTCACCCTGCGCGGCGAGGTACAGCATCCGGGTACTTACGGCATCCGGCCAGGAGAACGGCTTAGCTCCGTGCTCGAACGAGCCGGCGGATTCAGCGCGGAATCGTACCCTTACGGCGCAGTCCTCATGCGGCAAGAAGTGCGTGAGCTGGAGACGAAATCGCACGATGAACTCGTGCAGCGCATGAAGGCGGAAGAAGTGCAGCTCAGGGCGCTGCCTGAAAGCGATCAGGACCAAAAGAATCTGAAGCTGACCGCGATCGCAGAGACAGAAACGACGCTCACTCAGCTGGAAGCAAATGGGCCGGTCGGCCGCGTGGTGATCCACATCCAGGCCGACGTGAATAAGTGGAAACAAAGTTTCTCGGACGTAGAGATGCGAGGCGGCGATGTGTTGGTAGTCCCGAAAAAATCAAACTACATCACGGTGAACGGACAGGTCTATAACCAGACCGCAATCGGCTGTCAGCCGGGCCGCGAGGCCAAGTGGTATTTGGGGCAAGCCGGAGGGCTCACGCCAATCGCCGACAAAAAAGCTGTGTTTGTCATTCGCGCGGATGGATCCGTCTTCGCCGCGCACAACAATTCAGGATGGTGGGCAGGTGATCCAATGAGCGCCGTGTTGCGGCCGGGAGACTCGATCATTGTTCCGGAAAAGGCGCCAAAAATCGGAACGCGAAACTGGTCCACGCTAATCCAGTCGGCGCAAATCGCCACTTCTCTTGCGCTGACGGTTGCAACGCTAAGCAGGCCCTAGTCAAGGAATGAAGTGATGCGCACAAGGGTCCTGGAAATTATATGCGGGTGGACGATGGTCAGTTTGAGTGTGGCGTGGCCGGCATTCGGGGAGCCGAGACAACAGCAGGTTGAGACGCAGGGCGGTGGTGCTTTGAATTCTATTGGCGAAATTGCGCGGCACGAGTCGAACGTATCTCCTGCGAGTTCAGGAACGGTTTTTGTTCCGCTCGACAGTTGGGTTTATCCCGCGCTCGAGCGGCTTGCGGCGCTTGGGTATGTCGATGTCGGGTTCCTGGGAATGAGACCGTGGACTCGCCTCGAATGTATTCACCTACTTCAGGATGCGCGTGACGCGGTCGCAGGCAGTGAGCACGACGCATCTGGCGCGAGCGAGACAGTCCATCAACTCGAAGCAGAGTTTGCGGGCGACACGGGTGCGCTCGACGCTGGTTCCAACCACCAAGTCCGGCTCGAATCCGTGTATTCGCGCCTGATGGGAATCACTGGCCAGCCTCTGAATGACAGCGAACATTTCGGCCAAACAATCATCAATGATTTTGGGCGCCCTTATGGAGAAGGGTTCAACAACTCCACGGGATTTTCCGGATATGCGACGGCGGGAAGATTCTCGATCTATGTGCGCGGAGAATATCAGCACGCGCCCTCCACGCCGGCCTATTCTCTTCCTGTGCGGCAGGAGATTGCGACAGTGGATGCGAACCCGCTTCAGCCGGCTCAGCCGATAGCTGCAACAAATCGCTTCGAGTTGCTGGACACCTATGTCGGGGCAAACCTCAATGGCTGGCAGATCACATTTGGCAGGCAGAGCCTTTGGTGGGGACCGGGCGAAGGTGGCGCGATGCTCTTCAGCGACAACGCCGAGCCCGTTACTATGGCGCGCGTCAGCCGTATTACTCCTTTCAAGCTTCCGTGGCCACTCAAATGGATGGGGCCGGTGAAGACGGATCTATTCTTCGGCAAACTTTCCGGCCACCAGTTTCCGGCCGATCCATTCATCCACGGCGAAAAAATAAGCTTCAAGCCGACACGCAATCTCGAACTTGGGTTTTCACGCACTGTGGTAATGGGTGGCGTAGGACGCGCGTTCACGCTGGGTGCGCTATTTAACAGCTACGTGAGTTTCACGTCGTCCCAAAACTATGGTGCTTCGACGAACCCCGGCAAACGGACCGGAGGATTCGACTTTTCCTACCGCGTCCCGTTTGTGCGCGATTGGCTGACGATCTATTCGGATTCGCTCTCGGATGATGATCCATCGCCACTGGCCTCGCCGCGCAGAGCCGGCATCAGTCCCGGGGTGTACATGCCGCGGATACCCGGCGTGCCGAAGCTCGATCTTCGAGTCGAAGCCGTCTATACCGCTACTCCCGGAGGCAACACTAAGGGCGGGCAATACATTTACTTCGACACTTTCTATCATGACCTCTATACAAACGATCGAAACATCATCGGGAGTTGGATTGGCAGAGATGGAAAAGGATATCAAGCCTGGAGCAAATACCATTTCAGAACGCGCGACATTCTGCAGCTAGATTACCGGCATGCGCAAGTCAGCGGGAACTTTATTCCAGGCGGGGGAACGGCGAATGACGTCGGCGTGCAACTTGATTTTCTGGCTGGCCACAGCACCAGCCTGTCCGGCCGCGTTCAGTACGAGCATTGGAACTATCCGATTCTGGCTTCGCAACCGCAATCAAACGTCACCATATCTCTTCAAGTGACGTATTGGCCGCGGGAGCGAGCGAAGTAGCACGGCACAGAACGAACAAGAGTTGTCTCGGAAGAGGATTTCGAACTTGGCGATGACGGGAACAAAAACGCAGACAGAGGATCAGGCGGCTTCTGTCGAGATGGCAGAGGAGCCGGAATACACGTTGAGCGATCTCGGCTCTTCGCTTCTTGCGAAGCTGCGCCTCCTCTGGGCGAAGCGGCGTTATTTGCGAAGAGCTTTTTGTGTGGGACTCGTGTGTGGCGTGCTCGTCGCATTTCTTCTCCCTGCCCAATATGAATCGTCGGCACAGCTCATGCCACCGGATGGTCAGTCAAGCTCGGGCCTGGCCATGTTGGCGGCACTAACCGCAAAGACCGGAAGCGGTATCGGAGGAGCTGCCGGAGATCTTCTTGGAATAAAAGGGTCGGGCGCTCTATTCACTGGCATTCTGCACAGCCGCACCGTGCAAGACCGGCTGATCGATCGTTTCAACTTGCGCAAAGTGTATTCGGTCCGCTTGCAGGAGGATGCGCGCAAAGAGCTGGCCGAAAATACAGCGATTTCCGAGGACCGCAAGACTGGAATTATCTCGATCACAGAAACCGATCGAGATCCGCATCGTGCAGCGGCGATCGCACAGGGCTACGTGGAAGAGTTGAATCAGCTTGTGGCCGAACTGTCCACCTCCGCGGCTCACCGCGAGCGCGTGTTCCTCGAAGAACGGTTGGTCGGTGTAAAGCGCGACCTTGATCAGGCCTCCCGGGACTTCAGCCAATTTGCCAGCAAAAACAAGACCATCGATATAAAGGAGGAAGCGCGCGCCATGCTGCAAGGCGCATCGGCGCTTGAAGGGGAGTTGATCGCCACCGAATCGGAATTGAAGGGCTTACAGGCGATCTACACCGACAACAATGTGCGTGTGCGTGCCACCCAGGCACGAGTCAACGAACTGCGGCGTCAGCTCGAAAAACTTGGCGGAAACAGCCCCAACGAGCCAAGCCGTTCGGGAGATAATTCCGATTCCTCACATCCAACCCTGCAAAGCCTGCCGCTGCTGGGCGTCACGTATGCCGACCTCTATCGCCGCGTTCAGATTCAAGAAGCCGTTTTCGAGACTCTGACGCAGCAATATGAACTGGCGAAAGTCCAGGAAGCCAAAGAAACACCGAGCGTCAAGATTCTGGATGCGGCGAACCTGCCGGAACGAAAGTCATTTCCTCCACGCACGCTCATCACGCTCCTGGTCGCGTTTCTCGTGCTCGGCGGAGCGGCGATTGGCGTTATCGCCCAAGAGCGCTGGGAGAAAACGGATTCGGAGAGCGCAAGCAAAGTTTTTGCCGGCGAAGTATTTCAAATCATGAATGCGCACATGCCCTGGGCCACACCAAATGGTTCAAAGATTCAAGCTATGACCCACAGAATCTGGATTCGGGTCGTGCCTCGGACGGAGAACACGGAAGGTTCGAATTCTCCTGTGAAGTAGCTGTAAGTAGTTGTGTTCATTGCTGTTAAGTCAAAGAAAGCCCTGTGGCTGACGGGGCGAAGCTGTATGTGTTTGCGAGAGACTTGAGAATCTCGGAAAGAAAAAATGTCTACCAGGAACGCCACGTTGATGACGCAAGAGCTGGGGCCGCAACTTCAAACGCAACAGTGGGTCACGGTCTACACCTGCGCAAACCACGAGAAGACCGTCGCAAAGAGTTTGGATGCGCGGTGCGTCGAGCACTTCCTTCCGGTGTACACATCCGTGGCGCGATGGAAAGACCGCCGCGTCAAGATCGATTTGCCTCTTTTTCCTGGTTACATGTTCGTCCGGCTTGAAGTTGGAGAACGCCTTCGTGTTCTGGAGGTTCCCGGCGTTGTGCGGCTGGTCGGTTTCAATGGACAGCCGCATCCGGTTCCGGACGCGGAAATCGAAAGTCTTCGAAAGGGGATTCAGAATGCCCTGCAGTTCGTGCCCCATCCTTACTTGAGCGTTGGATCGCGTGTCCGCGTCAAGCGTGGTCCCCTTGAAGGGAGCGAAGGAATTCTCGTACGCAAGAAAAATGGCTACCGAGTCGTGCTTTCGCTTCATTTGATTGCACGGTCGGCCGCCGTGGAAATCGACGCGACGGACGTCGAGCGGATTTCATGATCTCCGAACCGGCAAAACTTCTGCGTCCTCTCAAAAATCTGCCGGCTTCGCTCACTTGGACGCGAGCGGGGCGGGTCGGACTCAGTGTGGCGGATCAGGGATTCACACTGGGGGTCATGTTTCTACTGAACGTCACGTTGGCGCGTACGCAAACCAAGGAAGAATATGGAATCTTCGCGCTGTCGTATTCGATCTTTACATTTTTATCCGGCTTGCATAACGCCGCGATTCTTGAGGCTTACACCATTCATGGTTCCGGCAGGTATCACGGGCAATTCGACGAGTACGCGCGCCTGGTTCGGCACGCCAATACAGGGTTATGCATCGGGCTGACGGCAACGCTTGCCGCCGTCTGGGGCATGCTTCATTGGACGAAACCACAGCTGGCCTCGCAAACCATGCTGGCAATGGCCCTCACGTGCGGAATACTGCTAATGGCATCCTTCGTCCGGCGGACATTTTACATTCGACGCCGGCCCGATCTCGCAGCAAGGTTTTCCGCGATTTCCTTCTTTTCGTGTATCGTGCTCTTGCTCGTTTTCCTGCGCTTCCGAGCTCTGAGCGGTTTTTATGCGTTCATGATTGCGGCTTCGGCTTGGTGTATCGCGGCTCTCGCGGTCGCAGGCAAATGGCGGACGCAGACACCGAAGAAAGGTTTCGAGGAGACTGAACCGCAACTTTGGGCGGAACACTGGAAGTATTCGCGGTGGGTTTTCGTCACTGCGCTTGTGTTTCAGCTTACCGGGCAAGCGTATTACTGGCTGGCGGCTGCGTTTCTCTCCATGAAAGACGTCGGCGAGTTGCGCGCCATGTACAACCTGGTGACGCCAGTCGATCAAATTTTTGCTGCTATGATTTTGCTTATTCTGCCGATAATGTCTTTTCGATTTGCTTCGCGGCGGATGGCCGGCTTAACTCCTTTATGGAGGACGTATTGCCTCTTGACGCTGCTGGTCACTTCCGGCTACGCCGTTTTCATGAATGTATTCGGAAAGCGGCTGCTGCATCTTCTTTACCGCGGAAAGTTTGATGATCTCACGCCGGTCTTGGGGATTCTGGCCTTCCTGCCCGTTGTGATGGGCGTCGGAAACACCGTGAACGCCGCGTTGAAGGCGAGCGAGAAGCCGCAAGCTGTCTTTTCTGCCTATGTCACGAGCGGGGCAGCAACATTTGTCCTCGGCTTGCCGCTGATTCTCCATTCCGGAATCCGGGGCGCCGTTTACGGAATGCTTGGATCGGCCGCGATCTATACGGCGACACTGTGCGTCGTCTTTTTTTCGTTGCTTGTTGCGGAGAGGCGTCCTGCTCCCGCGCTTTCGACTGTCAGGGAAAGTACCCAGCCGTGAGTGTTTGCCGCCCGTGGATCAGCGAGAATGATTAACTTTTCAGCGCTACGTCCGAACACGCTGGCCGGAAAAATCGTGCGTTTTCCTTTTCGCGCGATTCCCGATGATCTCGTCGTGCCAGTTTTGCAAGGCCCGCTGCGCGGGAAAAAATGGATTGTCGGCTCCTACATCCACGGTTGCTGGCTCGGCAGTTACGAATTTGCTCTGCAGAGACTTATAGCGAACGAAGTGAGAAGAGGAGACGTATTCTTTGACGTCGGTGCGTGCGTGGGCTTTTATTCTCTGCTTGCTGCGATTCGAGTCGGACCTGGCCAGGTTCATGCTTTTGAGCCACTACCCGCGAATCTCAGCTACCTTCGGAAGCATCTGCAGTTGAACAAGATTAAAAATGTGGAAGTGCATGAGATTGCTGTCTCCGACGAAGTCGGGACAAGTTTCTTTACCGGCGAAACGCCGCGCGCCATGGGAAAGCTGGACGCGAACGGCGGCATACCCGTTCGCACTTCCACGATCGATGCGCTACTCCAGTCGGGGGAAATTCCCGCTCCTAATTACATCAAGATGGATATTGAAGGAACAGAATCAAAGGCGCTGCTTGGCGCCAAGGAATGCATCTTGTGTCACAAGCCCAAGCTGTTTCTCGCGACGCACGGCGCTCAGGTGCACGATGATTGCTTGCGTCTTCTTTCCTCCTGGCGCTACGAGTCTCATGAAATAGCCCGAGAATCGGCCGATCGCGCGGAATTGTTCGCAAGTTCTAAAGCGAATTCACCTGAATTGTCCACGCTGAACGCAATCTTGTGAAAATCCTTTGATGGAATCACAGAGCAGAAAACAAACAATCGCGCATACGAGAGCGCTGCATGTCGATCGGACTCTGCTGCTGCAGCGAGCCGTGCTTGTGTTGTGCGTCCTTGCTTACGTGAAGTGCTTCCAGTGGATGTACGTCGAGTATCTCTATCCCACCTGGGGTTACTTTGGATTTGATTACAACCCGCCTGGTACCAGCTACCTGTGCCTAGCGTGGGTTCTGTCCATAGCGCCCAGTCTTTGGATGCCCATGAGACTAACGCGGCCATCGCAACTCGCGTATTGGGTCCTCTACATCACGGTCATCATCCCATCGATGTTCGTTCCCCTGTATGCAGGGATGAACCCCTCGACAGACATTTCTCTCCTCATGCTGATACTGTTCGCAGGCTTTGCCATCGTGGGCAGCAGCTACCTGCTCCCGCGCTTTCACGTGGGCAAGTTAAAAATTCCCAAGCAACTCTTTTGGATGGTTCTTGGTAGCGTGGGCCTTTATCTAACTGTTTGGCTGCTAATCGTTTTCCGGGGTCACCTTCAATTTGTATCGTTCGGAGCTGTCTACGAACTGCGAGAAGATGCGAACGATGTGGCGGAAGGCAGTCTTGTCAACTACGCCTTCATGCTTTTGAGTGGCGCAATCAATCCATTCCTCATGGCCTATGGGTTGTACTTCAAGCGCCGCTGGCTTTTCTTCGCAGGGGCTTTGGGGCAGGTTCTGATTTACAGCGTGGGCGGAACGAAAGGGTCAATCCTCTCAATTGTATTCATCCTGGGCATACATCTCGCGATGAAATGGAAGAGGTTGCCCTTTGCGCTGATTCTAGCTGCTGGGAGTCTTTTGATTCTTGCCGGCACAGCCTTGTCGACACGATTCACGGGAACGGGTGACGTGTCGTTTTTCGGCGGCATTGCCCAATTTGTGATCTTGATGCGCACGCTCAGCGTAAATGGACTTCTGACCGCGCAATATTTCGATTTTTTTCAGCGCAATCCGCTAACGCACTTTTCCCACATTCATGGGGTGAATTGGTTTGTACACTATCCGTATAGCAGCCCGGTCGGACAGGAAATCGGATTGGCCTATGCGGGCACGACCGATCTGGATGCGACGGCGCATTTCTGGGCAACAGACGGCATTGGAGGATTTGGATTGCCTGGCATATTGGTGGTCTCCGTTGTCTGCGCAATCGTGTTTTGGATTCTCGATTCTGTTTCTCAACGGCACGATCCACGTTTGGCCGCGCTCGTGACGGCGTATGCGGCGTACAACCTCGCCAACATCTCCATTTTTACCAGCCTCCTGTCTGGCGGACTCGCGCTGCTGATTTTCGTTCTGTACGTGATGCCCAGCGCAGGACTGAAACAATCCGGTATTCCGGCAACGCGTAAGATACGCACCGCTCCCTGCTTCACGGATCTCCGCCGAGGCTGTGCGCAGTTTGGCGAGTGAACTCGTTGCTGTCCAATTCTTACAACAGCCTTAAGCGCATTGTCCGCAGAATCCGCGGGCAGGATCTCGGGCAGGAGAGGCAAGTGACCTGCACGGAATTGCAGCTAGGAAACGAAAAAGCGCAATGGTGCATCTGCCCCGATAGTTTATCCGCTTGCAGCGTTGTCTATTCGTTCGGAGTTGGAGAGGACATTTCGTTTGATCTGGAGTTGATCCGCCTATTTGGAGTGTGCGTGCATGCGTTTGATCCCACGCCTAAGTCGATCGAGTGGCTGCGAAAGCAATCTTTGCCCGAGAACTTTGTCTTTCATGATTACGGCATTGCGCACCACGATGGAATCTGCACATTTTTGCCTCCGGAAAACTCTGCCCATGTCTCTCACACCATTATTGACAGGAAGAGCTTGAGACCAGGCATTGAACTTCCCGTTTGGCGGCTGGCTAGCATTATGAAATCGCTGGGCCATCACAAAATCGACCTGCTGAAGATGGACGTCGAAGGGGCGGAATACGGTGTTATAGAGGATCTGCTCAACGGCGGCCTCGCGGTAGGCCAATTGCTGGTCGAATTCCATCATCGTTGGACCGAACTGGGAGCAGAGAAAACCAAAGAGTCTATACGAGCTCTTAATCGTGCTGGCTATTCAATCTTCAGTATCTCAGCCAGTGGTGAAGAATACGGCTTTCTGAAAACTGTAAACGAACTGTATCTTTAACTCGCGAAGAGTAATTCTCATCCGTTGTCGACGCACCCCCGCGGGACCATGATGCCAGTCAGTAGCAGTAATTGAGGATCGATTTCGATGACTTCTTATCGTCCGCTGAGTTCGGCCCTGCTTTCCTTGGACATAACGTTCGCAAATATACGGCTTAGGTTCACACGGGAACAAGGAATGCTGCTGATCTTTCTTTTTCACAGTCTCTTCGAAAACAAAAAAGAAGCGCAATCTGGAGTGATGGATCCACAGCAAGGAATTACCGTTGAAATGTTCAGAACAATGGTCCGTTACTTTCGCGCGCAGTCGCACAGTTTTGTTTCCCCGGATCAAATTGCGGAAGGATTGCCCTCGGAAGGCAAATACGTGCTGCTTACGTTCGACGATGGCTACCACAACAACGTCCGCGCGCTGCCCGTGTTGGAAGAATTCAACGCTCCTGCTGTGTTCTTTATTTCAAGCAACCATGTGAAATGTAACAAGTCGTTCTGGTGGGACTCGGTTTACAGAGAAGGAAAGAAACGCGGCTGTCCGGACGCTGAGATTGGCCGAACAATCGTCAGCTACAAGATGCATAAGACAGAGGATGTGGAAGCCAATCTGAAAGAAACATTCGGCAAGAACGCGCTACGGCCGATAGGTGATCTAGATCGCCCATTCACTCCTTCTGAGTTGTGTGATTTTGCGAACCACCCTCTCGTGTTTCTGGGAAATCACACAAGAGATCACGCCATTTTGCGCAACTATCATCGAGAAGAGATCAACTACCAAATTTGCCAGGCACAGAACGACATCCTGGAAATGACTGGCCACACACCAAAGATGATCGCTTACCCCAGCGGATTTGAGTCCGAGAGTATTAGACGGACTGCTGAACGGGCTGGCTTGCGGCTCGGAGTCGGCATCCAACCAGGTCACAACCCGCTACGATCGAATAACGAATCTTGGGACCGAATGGCGCTGAAGCGCTTCACGCTGTGGAGCGATCTCGGAATCGAGCAGCAGTGCCTTTCCAGCCGTTCCAGTTTCTCAATCCACCAACAGCTGCAAGGCTTGAGAAGAATTGTTGCCCGCCGCCCATTTTACTTCGCGGGTTCCACGAGATGACGGGCGCGCTGCGAGTTCTTCAGGTCCATAACAAATACCGCCCTGGCTGGGGTGGGGAAGATACCGTAGCCCACCTCGAGGCGGATCTTTTGCTGAGGAATGGCCATTCGGTGGAACGTCTGTCCGTTTGGACACGCGAATTGGATGGAGCGGGCTTTTTTAGAATTGCTAGTGCTGGATTTGGGACTGTTTGGTCGTTTCGTGGATACAAGTTGATGCGTGACGCGCTCGTGCGCTTCTGTCCCGACATCGTTCATGTGCACAACGTTTTCCCCTTGCTGAGTCCAAGTATTTACTGGGCTGCGTCGCGCGAAGGTATTCCGGTTGTGCAGACCATGCACAACTACCGGTTGCCATGTGCGAATGCCATTCTTCTCCGGAACGAAAGGCCTTGCACAGACTGCGTCGGACATTTTCCCTGGGCAGGGCTGGCTCATCGTTGTTACGGCTCATCTCTTTTTCGGACGGCAGCCGTTACGTCGATGAACGTGTTTCATCAGTGGATGGGAACGTTTGAAAACAAGATTCACGCTTACATCGCGATGACGGAGTTCAGTAAAGAGCTCTTGGAACGCGCCGGTTTGCCAGGCGACAGGATTGTCGTAAAACCCAACTTCACTTCCGATCCAGGAAGCCTCGTGGAATTGCGGTGTCCGCAATTTGCTTATGCGGGTGAAATCTCGCGTGCAAAAGGTGTGCACCTATTGTTGGCAGCCTGGACCCAACTTGCCTTTGCTCAATTCAAGCTGGTGATATTGGGCGACGGGCCCGACCGCGCCACGCTGGAACACATGTACGCGGGTGCGCCAAATATCGTGTGGATGGGCGCCCAACCCCGCGCGAAGGTGATTGAGCAAATGGCTATGAGCAAGTGGTTGGTGTTGCCGTCGCTCGCCTACGAGAATTGCTCTATGACGGTTCTTGAGGCGCTTTCGGTGGGAACGCCGGTCATTGTTCCCAATCACGGTTCCTTTGCAGCGATCGTTTCTGACCGCAGAGAAGCAATGCTTTTTTCGCCGGGCGATGTGCTTTCGCTAGCATCCACTATGCAGGCTGCTGTAAGCGCAAGTGAGCCGGGGTGGATGGCGTCGTCGGGTTATGCGCGGAACAAATTTCTTCACGAGCTGACGGCGGAAACCAATTACGAACAATTGATGCGAATCTACCAAAAAGCGCGAGAACAGTTCGCAGCGATGTCTTCACCGGGACTGGCCAAAGAAAAACGGAAGCGGCGATATGAGCCGGCGAATTGAAAAGTGTTGCCGCAGGAATAGAAAATAGGCTAGCCGATGCGAGTCGTACTGCTATCCGAGGTTTATGTCAAAGGAATGGGATATCTCGAAAACCTCATGCCGAAATATCTTTTTCGGCTGGGAGTGGAGACGCATGTTGTTGCAACTGACCTGCCCATGTCGTTTCGCCAGAACTCAGGGAAGCGTGAATACGGCGATTTTGCCGCGCGCAACCTGGCGGGAAGTGTGGAGACTGTGGATGGCTACACACTTCATATCCTTGGGCATAAGCGCATTTTCGGCCAAATGCGCATGGCAGGTCTAAAAGAGAAGCTTGCGGACTTGCGGCCCGACATCGTGCAAACCATGACCCCTATTGGGTGGATCGGCCTGGATGCTGCTCTCTACAAACAATCGTTGGACTACCAACTCTTTACAGGCTGCCATTATCACGCTTCGGTACTTCCACTGGCACAAAAAAGAACGCGAGTGCTTAGTCCCGAGTGGCTGCAATGCCTTGCAATGAGAAAAACTCCCGGGAGGTGGATAAGCCTGGCAACGAAGAAGTGCTACGCGATCAGTCAGGACTGCGCGGACATTGCGGAAAAATATTTCGGTGTCCAACGCAACAAAATTGCTATCTGTCCACTTGGCGTGGACCCCGAACTTTTCTATCCGGTTGCGGATGACCGCGATTCTGCGGCTCGAACCGCGCTGCGCCAACAAATGGGATTTGCCGAGGACGATGTCGCTTGTATCTATACGGGACGATTCAGCGAGGAAAAAAATCCCCTATTACTTGCGAAAGCGGTCGAGCAACTCGTCCGTTCCGGAGCGCCTTACCGCGGGCTATTCGTTGGAAACGGCGCCCAGGCCGAGGCCATTTCGGCGTGCGAGGGATGCAAAACGCATCCATTCGTGACCGTGAAGGAACTAGGGGCGTTCTTTCGCGCCGCGGACATAGGCGCTTGGCCAGCGCAGGAATCGATGTCCATGCTTGACGCAGCAGCGTGCGGTCTGCCGATTGTGGCAAACCATACCATGACGGCGAAAGAGCGGCTGGACGGCAACGGCCTGGCATACTGTCTAAACGATCTGGAAGATTTGGTCCGCGTTCTCCTCGAGTTGCGCGACGCAGCGAAGAGAGTGCGCATGGGTGAAACCGGCGCGCGGAAGATGAAAAGCGAATACAGCTGGGAGTTGATCGCGCGGCAACGCCTACGCGATTACGAGGCTGCACTTGGGTCCTTTGCATCGTTTCGTGAAACCGTAGTGTCGGAATAGATTTTTCTTTTCACATTTCCAGTTACTCATCCAAGCAGATGTGCCCCGATTGGTAGTGTCTCGAATGCGCATTCTAGTTCTTGGCATCAATTACACGCCTGAAAGAACCTCCGTCGCTCCATTTACGGCCGGGTTGTGCGAACACCTTGCCGCCACTGGAAACAATGTGACGGTGGTGACAGCTTTTCCCTACTATCCAGAATGGCGTGTGTGGGATGGTTATCGCGGCTCTCTCTACCGCAAGGAACGCATTAATGGTGTAACCGTTCGTCGCGTGGCGCACTATGTGCCCCGGAAGCCAAGCAGGCTGATCGAACGTCTTGCCTATGACATTTCGTTTGCCGCGAATTGCTTTGTTGCGGCGCTGTTCACGGGCGGATGCGACATCATTTACTGCTCGTGTCCTCCGCCAACAGTGGCGCTCGCGGCGTATCTCCTCGGTTTGATAAAAGGCGTGCCGTACGTCATGAAGCTGACGGACCTAGCCTCCGATGCAGCGCTGGCGACGGGAATCATGAAACCAGGTTTCGTTATTCGCCTGGCGAGGATATTCGAGGCGTTCTGCTGTCGAAAGGCGCAGGCGGTAGTTTGCCTTTGCCAGGGCTTCATTGATCGACTGAAGGAGCGCGGGCTAAATAAAGAAAAGCTCCGGCTGATTTCCGATTGGGGAGATACGGAAAATCTGCGGCCTTCTGAAGAAGGAATCGCATTTCGGATTGCCCACCGACTTTCCGGGAATCAATTTCTCGTATTCCATACCGGAAACATGGGCAAAAAGCAGAGGCTCATGAACGTTGTGAGCGCGGCGAAAGCTTCGAGAAATGAGCCCGACCTCCTGTGGATAGTGGTCGGCCAAGGGGAAGAGCGGAACTTGTTGGAAGAGGAGATTTCCCGGAGCGACCTCGCGAACATTAGGATCCTGCCACTGCAACCTGTGGAGCTCTTGCCGGAGATGTACGCCAGCGCGGATCTGCTGCTTCTCAACCAAGCCGCGGCGGTCGAAGACGCGGTCATCCCCTCCAAGCTCTTGACGTATATGGGCGCGGGACGAGCGGTTGTGGCGGCCGTCAGTGAGAAAAGCGAAGCCGCGCGGCAAATTCGGTTGGCCAATTGCGGAATTATCGTTCCTCCGGAAAACCCCGAGGCGCTTGCAGAGGCGGTGGTTTCGCTGCGCAGAGATGCCGAGCTGCGGCGCAAGCTAGGTGCGAACGCGAGAGCGTTTGCAGAAATTCATTTTACAAAGGCGGGAGTTCTCCGGCGCTACGACGAGTTCTTTAGAGATCTCCGTCCTGCGGCAGAAGGCGTTCGGGTAGTTCGCGGAGAAGCCGAGAGCGATTGACGCGAGTGTTCAACTTTGCCCCACAGCGAGTCAAAGTCTTGTTCATTCATGTGAGCATAGTTTCATCAGAAGTTCCCTACTTGGATCGGCAACGGACGTTATGCTCTTTTATCTGAGAATTTACCGGTTCCTGCTGTTGCTCGTAACTTGCCTGCTGCCCAGCATCGCCTTTGAGTTGGGCTGGCATATATGGTTCTTTGTGCTTTCGCTGATTGGGCGTACCAAGGATTTTGCGCTTCACGGACACTTTGGCCTGATACTCGCCGGTTCCTTCGTCTGGATCGTGCTTGCAGAGCGGTATAAAGTTGCGGGCGTAGAAGAGTTGTTTCGCGAACGTACGGGAGCCCGATCCGCGTCCTCTGCATGTGCCGCCACCGGCTTGGCTATTCTAGTAATCTCTTATTTCAGCCAGAAATTTTACCTGCCGCGCGGATTGTTTCTGATTTGCATGTTGACGCTTTTTGTTTTGACAGTTTTGATGCGTGCCATTTGCCGCGCCCTCTACCGAAAAAGAAGGGAACTTGGCAAACCGACAAGGATTCTAATTGTCGGTGCGGATGAATTTGCCCGTGCTGCCGCTACAAAATTGCAACATTTATCGTTTGCCCCTTGCAGAGTGGCCGCGTACGTGAGGCTTCCGTCGCAGCAGGTTGCTATTGAAGATTGCCGTATCTACGAACTCAGCCAAATCGGAGTGCTGCACTCAGGGAATGGGATCGACGAGGCGGTGATCGCGATTCATCCCGCACAGTTTGCGCTGATCCCCGGAATCATTCAGGCGCTTGAGAAATTGAGCGTGCCCGTGCGAGCCATTGTGGATTTGGGCGAAGGCATCGTAATTAGGGAGCGATTGTTTCAGTTGGGCCGCCTGCAAATGCTGGACCTCACGACTACGCCGGCGGATTCGCTCGACTACGCTCTGCTAAAGCGCGCATTTGATGTTTGCTTTTCCGTTTTGACACTAGTTTTGGCGCTGCCGTTGCTGGTTTTGATCGCCTTGTTGATCAAACTGAGTTCGCGGGGGCCGGCCTTCTTTGTACAAGAACGCATCGGGCTGAACGGTAAGCCGTTCAAGATGTATAAATTCAGGACGATGCGCGCGTCCAATCCTCATTCAAATGAGGACGGCACACGATGGACAACTCGCAACGATCCCAGGAGGACGTGGCTTGGGACATTCCTGCGCAAGAGCAGTCTTGATGAACTGCCGCAATTCTTCAACGTTCTTAAGGGCGATATGAGCGTGGTAGGACCGCGCCCGGAACGACCTCACTTTGTTAGGCAATTCTTGCAGGAGGTGGCCCGCTATAACCATAGGCACTGCCTAAAAGTAGGGATTACGGGATGGGCTCAAGTGAACGGGTGGCGCGGGGACACTTCAATCAACAAACGTATTGAGTACGACCTTTATTACTTGCAGAACTGGAGTTTGATCTTTGATCTGCGCATCATCGTAATGACGATATTTTCTGCGTTGATAGACAGGAATGCGTACTAGAGAAATCCGAGAATTGGCGCATGGTGCGATCTGTTCGGAGACACGTTTGCTAATAATACGATTCCGCATACTCAGTGGAGAAAACGGAAAACGCGGAAATTCCTCATTCTTAACAGATTCTCGGTCGCGTGATTCTATTCAGGGACGCAGAGATAGTCGCCGAAGTCGGCTCCTTCAAATGGAACCACTTTTGAATCAGCGATTTGATAGCCGAACGAACGCAGGAGTGCGAACAGATTGGCGGCGGTCTGGCCTGGGCTAAGCCAGGTAGGGTGTATGGCAACCATTAGTATTGGGCGATGCAGTTTCAAGAGCCTTTTCCCGCCCTGCAAGACCAAAAGTTCTGCACCCTCGACATCGATTTTAATGGCGGTTGGAATGGACTCAGTCTCCTCGGCGACGGCGTCAAGAGTTGTCGTTTCCACTGGTATGGAGGATATGTTCGGGGGATTGGATAGGCTTTGATTGAGGCGAGGGACGAGCGAATTGAGAAAACTGTCTCCGCCATCCTTGACGTAAAAGGGCGCTTCCCGTTCCGCGATGGCGGCCAGTGCTTTCGGGATGATCTGGAGCTGAGAGAATCCATTCGCTCGTTTGTTGAAGCTCAAAAATTCCACGAGAGGCGGAGAAGGTTCAAAAGCGAATACCTTTCCCCGCGCTCCCACCCGTCGACAGGCCAGCAAAGACATCCAACCATAGTGAGCCCCGACGTCGTAGAAAGTGTCTCCAGGCCGCAACCACTCCTCGATCCACTTTAAGACATGAGGCTCAGTGGGCTGCACGCCAAAGAGTTGAGGAGCCACCCAGAAAAACCTGCCGCGGAGCCATTTGGGGAGCGGGAATTGCGCGCTCACGAAGGCGCGCTTTATGGACGCATGAAGTCTTGGGGCATGTTTTCTTAGAGCTTTGTTTGCGTTGAGCAACACGCGTTCTCCGAAAATTTCGATCGCCGAGAGATTTTGCACATCGACAAATGACCTCAGTCCACCTCGCAACCACAATTAAGACACATATGGCCGGCACCGGTCACAGGGGGACTCGTCTGGTGGCGTCGGCCGCCGTTATCTTTTTTCTTCTCACGGCATTTCGCGCGGGCTATTCGCGCATGGAGACTGATTTCCCGAACTACTACACCGCCGCGCTTTCGGTGAAACAAGGGGAGGCGCTCCACAATTTCTATGACTGGACCTGGTTCCAGCGGCAGATGAACAGCGCCGGCTTCGAACGGCAGCTCGGAGCGTACACGCCTCAGACGCCGCTGACCGTGCTGCCGTTCGTGGAACTGACAACATTTACGCCTCAAACCGCAAAGCGCGTCTGGCTTGTATGCAACGTGATTTTTCTGGGAGCGACCGTCTGGCTTCTTTCGCGCGTGACCCGGTTTCGGGTGGAGGAAGTGGTTCTCGTCGCGTTTTGTGGATACGGCTCTTTGTACATGAATTTTCTTTACGGGCAGTACTACGTCTTCCTGCTCTTCCTGCTCACGCTGGGGTTTTGTTGTTTGCATCGGAGGTGGGCGGCGGCGGGCGGGTTTCTCTTCGGTATCGTCTTTGGATTGAAGCTCTATGGTGGTCCCTTTCTCATCTATTTTGCGGCCAGACGAAAGTGGAAAGCGATGACGGGCATGCTCGCGGCCGTGGTGCTCCTCTGCGCCGCAGGCATCGCGATATTTGGCTGGAAAGATATCGCTTTCTACGCAACACAAATCCTCCCGCGATCTCTTGAGGGAGGATCGGTCGACCCTTATCACCCGGGGAATCCCACAATTTCCACTTTGTTGCGGCACGCCTTTGTGTTGGAGCCGGGACTGAATCCGCGGCCGCTGTGGAATTCGCCGTGGTGGTTCTTTTTCTTGCGTTCGCTGGCGATGTTCGCCGTTTTATTTTTTACGTTCCTTGGGCTGGTACTAAATCGAGCCGGAAACGATAAAACGGGTTTTGCGTGGTTCTTCATCGCAGTTCTGCTGCTTTCCACCAGCGTCGCTTCTTATACGTTCATTCTGCTGCTTCTGCCTGTGACGATCCTTTTAGAAGAGGCGAGCCAGCCTGAGCAAATTGCCCTTATAGTTTGTTTCACTATGTTGTGTTCTCCGTTGCCATCCAGGGCTGATCCCTTTTTCCCAAAGGTATGGCTGCTGCTCGGGCTGTATCTCGTTGCAGGCGGTCCCAACTGGCGCTTCTTTCGTCCAACCCTCGTTGCTGCTACGTCAACGATCGTCATAGTGGCCGCTCTCCTTGATGCGAACCGACATGTTGTTTCGTACTGGAACGAGCCCGGCCAAAAGTTCGAAAGGATAGCAGTGGAAGAAGGCGAATTGTTCGCATCGAGCCCGGCCACTTCGCGGTTTGGGCTCTTTTATCAGTCGATGGGAAGAGACCGTTACGTATTGAGCTGGATGCACAATGGCCGGATCGAGAAGATTTCGTTTGAGGGTGAAGCATTTGATCCGGTGGCGTCTGCTGATGGCCGCATTCGATTTGAACTGGTGGCGAATGGTGTTTCGCGGATGATGGGTTTCGATCCTTCGACAAGGGAAGCGGCGGAAGTCTTTCCTGACGGACGATCCGAGTTTATGCCGAGTTCGAAAGTTTCGCCTGATGGGAAATGGGAGGCCTTTGTCGCGGCGTACGGAGGATCTAAACAGATATGGGTTCGAGATATTGGAACCGGAGGAGCAAGGCAGTTGACGGGTGGAAGTTGTAACAGTGTGAATCCTGAATGGGAATTGGACTCTCTTAGTATCGTGTTTGCGAGCGACTGCGGGCGGGCTTACGGACTGCCCTCGCTTTACCGCGCGAGAATTCCTGAGAAATAAATTGAATTGTGCGCCGGCGGCCGCGGGAGGATCACATTCTTGCCGCATAGCCGTTGTCGAAGATAGTTTGGACAGCTTCGTAGCGACTTTCGACGTTGAGTTGCCGCATGATGCGATGAACGTGATTCTTGACGGTGAATTCGGAGAGATTCAGTTTCGCGGCAATCTCTTTGTTGGTAAGCCCCTTCGCAAGAAATGACGCGAGCTGTTGCTGGCGCCGGCTCAGGCCAAGTTTCGCGCAGACACGAAGGTTGAGTATGAGCGATCCTTCCTCGGCGGCACGCGCGACGGATTGAAACAAGGCAAGGCACAACTGCGAAGGGCATACGGCTTCACCCTGCGCGACCCTGCGCACGGCGGTTGTAATGTCCTGCGCGCTCGCGTCATCAAGAAGATACCCGCGGACACCTGCACGAATGGCCTGTAAAAAACTCTCGGCGTCATCCCCCATGCCGAACAGGATGATTTTCAACTGAGGATTCCAGCGCAATGCTTCAGAAATCAAACTTGGAGAAGCAATCATTGCCGTGACGAGGTGAACGAGCAGGATGTCACATTCCGACTCGTCGAGCTGCTTTTGTACGTTCACCGTATGTCGATCCACACCCGCCACGGAAAGATCCGGTTGCTTTCGTAGGACTCCTGCAAGCGCTTCGCGAAGCAAGCGATTTTCAACGAGCAGAAAAACGCTCGGGGTACTCGCCATGCCGTGTTGGGTGGTAGATTTCATATAGAGAAAACTGCGTCTTCGGATCTAAGACTCCGGACCTCCTTCAGGAAAGAGAAACATCTCTCCAGCCCGCTGGTGACTACGCTACGGGCAAATGGCAATCGCTTCAATACGCTCTGTGTCATTAGAATGTAATCTTTCTGTAGGTTGGCGCGGACATGGGCATTGAGGCCGAGCTAAAACAGGAGGCTGGCCGGGGAATTGGTTGAAGAAAAGCGGCGCGGACATGGGCACGGCGTCAGTTTGTGAAAGGACAACGCGATGTTTGGCAGAGAAAACGCACATTCTCTTGAAAGCAAGGTTGCGGAAACCATCGAGCGAACGGATCATCTGGTGTCATTGGTGGCCGTGGAGCGCCTTACTTGGCGACCCGAGCTGCCCCATGGGCAACCGGCTGCAAGCGATCTGGGGCATGTACTGGGTCATCTCCTGGATTGCCTGGCTGGCTTTTGTGCAGTATTTCACGCGGCGTATCCTTCTGAGCTTGCCGACTTTGGAGCACTAAAGTCGCTGCCAGTGAATCGGTCCTGCATCCCTGAAGACGCTAGAAGGCAGATGAAAATCTACGCAGAGCATATCCATCGTGGCTTTCAGCAAAGTACCGACGTGGACCTGTCCCGCAGAATACCTACGCTATTTGTGGCCGAGGGTGAGACCCTGCTGAGCCTGCTACTGGGTAATCTCGAGCACCTGATCAGCCACAAGTACCAGCTATTCTTTCATCTGAAGCTAGCAGGCGTCGCCGTTAACAGCAGGGACATCTATACGTGGCGCGGAACGGCTGAAGGCTGAATGTTCAGTAGATGGCAGATTTTACTGACGCACCCACCGGGCGCGGGGAGCGAGGAAGGGTGACCAGAACGGTCGTTCCGGCTCGGGAGGTGGTTTCGATGGAAGTGGATCCGCCGTGATCGTGGATGATTTTGCTGACAATCGCCAGGCCGAGGCCTGTGCCGTTCGGTTTGCCAAAGCTGACGAAAGGATCGAACAGCGTGCCGCGGATATCTTCGGGGATGCCGGGGCCATTGTCGGCGACGCGAATTTCGAAGAGCTCCTCTTTTACACGGACATCAATACGGATGTTGCTTTCTCTACCAGAGGTTGATTCGCACGCGTTTAGGACCAAATTGATGAAAGCGCGTTCGAGTTTTTTACGATCAAAGATGCCTTCTCCCTCTTGTTCTATGGCGAGCGCGATTTTGCAGGTCCGGAAGTCCGGCCGAACGCGGACTGCGTCAATCGCGCGGCGTAGGATCTGATCCAGACTGGAAGGCTCGGGCGATAGCGAAATGCCCTGATGCGCCAATTCGCGCATCGAATCGATCAAGTCCGTCATTTGGTTCGAAGCCGTGATGATTTCCTGGTAGATTTCGGTTTTCGTGAGTTTCATGTTTTCGGCTTCGCAGAGAAACTCCGCATTGGCAACGACAGCAGCAAGGTAGTGCCGGAGATCGTGAGAGATAGAACTGGCAGCTCTCCCGAGGGCGGCGATGCGTTCGGCTTCGGAACGCTGCTCTTGCGAAGTCAAAAGCTCCTCGCGCATCTTCGCAAAAGCCTCGCTGAGCTCAACCACCTCGCTGCTGCCTTTGGGGATGATGGAGTAAGCAAAATCCCCGGCCGCGAGCGCCCGTACACCCGCCACGAGATTCTCGAGCGGCCGCGTGATGGTTCGCGAAACGAAACCAAACAGCAACGCGCCTACGAGTACGGCAGTTATACCCACGAAATAGATCGTGTGATTGAGATGGTTTATAAAACTATTGACCGGAAGCAGGGGCATTAATACGAAGCAACGAACTGGCGAAGGGAGCGATCCGTGCAGCAATACGGAAGAAAATGCGTAATCGTTTCCGCCTAGAGCGATTTCTCGGGAATTGAAGTCGGTAGAAATATCTTCCCGGCTGATGATCCGCCGCAACTCCGCTTCCGCGCTTGTGGGTAGCGTAGAAGCGATCACGTTGTCGCGAGTGGCGAGGACGATTTGATAGCCAGCGACCACGGCAAGTTGCTGGGCAACCGTGGAATCGATCTGGTAGCCAACGGCCAACAATCCGAGCTCCTCGGAAGCACTCCCCGAACCGGCGGTGATAGGGCGCACGAATACCCAATAGAGGCGTCCGTCGTCATACCACCACGATGCGTCTTCACCTTGCTCCACGGATCTGCGCAGATCATGTTGCGCATTCGCGGCAGACCAGCCCGGTTTGCTTATGTGAAGCGCCACTACCTCGCTATCGTGTTTGGCGAGAACAAACAGGTCGCTGCCGGCGAGCTTCCAAAATGCTGCGGAGCCATCCTGGATAGTGAGTGCGTCCTGGGTGGTCATCAGGGCTTTCAGTGTGGGCAGATCCGCAAGCATTGCTGCCGTGCGGGACAATTGAAATTCCCTCTGCCGCTGAACGCTTTCAAACGCGCGAACAGAGGCTTCCGTGCCGTCCTGAACCTGCCGGTTTGTTTCAATACCAACCGTGCGGCGGATGATGAAGAGTAGAGAGCCAGCCAAGCCGGAAATGATCAACAGAGTGGCAATGAACAGTTGCGTACGAAGACGAAGATGAGTCATTTGGCTCTTAGAGACCCTCTACGATTTGGTACCAGCAGGGTTGCCGATTACAAACTTATATCCGGCTCCGCGAATAGTCAGGAAGAAACACGGATTGGCCGGGTCAGGCTCGAGTCTCTGCCGCAAGCGGAGAATGTGGTTGTCGACGGTGCGTGTGGAGGGATAGTTCTGGTATCCCCAGACTTCATTGAGAAGTTCATCTCGGGAAAGAACTCGTCCAGGTGAAGAGGCAAAGAACTTAAGAAGCTTGAAGTCCTGGGCGGTGAAGGACAATGGCTTGCCAGCTCGCGTGGCTTCCATGCTGGTAAAATCGATGTGGGCATCGCCGAAATCGAGGATCTGGTGGCTTACCATTTTGGGAGTGACGGTCGAAACAGGATCGGTCTTCGCGGTGCTGCGGCGCATAGCGCGGCGCACTCTGGCGAGCAATTCTTTGGGGCTAAAAGGCTTGGTGACATAATCGTCGGCGCCAAGCTCGAGGAGCAGAACCTTATCTTCGACTTCGGCGTTTGCGCTCAACACGACGATCGGCACCGAAGTTGTTATGGCTTTGAAAGCGCGGCAGAGTTCCCTGCCGGACATGCCGGGGAGCGTCAGGTCGAGCACGACCGCGTTGGGTGGCTGCGCACGAAAGATCTCGAGCCCAGCCAAGCCATCGGAGGCGATTTTGACGTCCAGCGAATCGGCCTGAAAAAGGCGTTGCAACGTTCGCTGCATGGGGCGGCTGTCTTCCACAACTAGAATGGTTTCCATACGTGCGATCCTCGGTTTTTTAAGGTGGCGGAGGGAGCGAAATGACTACGCCGTCCTCGGTGAGCGGTGAAGGCTTTCAGCGTTATAGGACATGGAGAGTTTTTGGAAAACATGAGCATCAATACCCGGTTTCCAAGGGATCCCGATCATAGCTCTCTCCATACTTGTTCTTGTGATCCGTGCCCCTCGGTTTTGTTACGGGAATAGAAATCACTGTAAGCGCGAGGTTGCCGTTTTCCAGAAGAAGCGGCCGTTGAAGGGCTCGCAGCACCTCATCGGATGTCGATTCGTACCACATGTGAAGCATATATTTTCCAGGTGGGATGCCGGAAATCGAGTAATGCCCTGCTTTGTCCGACGTGGCGAAGAAGTCCGATTCTACGGCGAGGATGACGCCGGTCATTTCCGGGTGAATATTGCAGAACATGTAGGAAGGACCGGGATGGTCGAAACGTACGGATTTCTGCGATCCCGCCTGGTATAGACCGAGATCGAAACGTTTTCCCCTGTAGAGAGAGAAAACATTGTGGAACCAGGGGTCCAGGTTTGGAAAATCCACGATGCTACCGACCGGCACCACGAGCAGACTCGGCTCAAACCGTTTGTTGTGCTGCACGACGCGAAAGTGCTGCTGTTTCGTAACGTTTGAACGCACCAGCTGCACGGGATCCAGCGGTGACAACCAAACAATGACACGGGAGGAATCGTTCACATGCTGGCCGCTATCGGACGGAATCAGGGTGACATCACCCGTAAGAGCTGCCGTGGTCGGCGGCGCGGAATTGGGAGTTTGCGTGAAGGCCAGCGGCGCCAACAGCGCCAGGCATATGAGAATTTTGGAAGTGGAAGAATTTTTCATGGCGTTTCAGAACAAAAAACCAACGGCAAGACCGATTTGCTGCGCGCTGCTCGGTGAGCCATTGACGTCATACGTTCGCAGTCGACGGTATTCCGCTGAAAATAGTAAATCAGAGCGGGGCTTGAAAATATAATTCGTGAATATCATTTCGTTGCGGGCCGGAACTGTAAGCGCAAAGGCATCGAACCAACTGACCTGACGCAATTGCGAGGAGTTACGGCCTCCCGTGCCGGCCGCGACGTTGATTTCGCTGCGGGCATCCAGCTTCATTTTAAGTTGCGACCAGCCGCCGATAGAGCCGAGATTTGCGACTTGCGGCGCAGTAAACATCGCATAATATGTTGGATTCTGCGGAGTCGCGGGACTGAATGGCAAACCTCCTAACCCGTCAATACCTCTTCCCGTGAAAAATTCTCCGCTGAGCTCCGTGCGCGGGAACAGGGGGAACTTCCAATCGAGCGTGCCTGCCCATCCTGCAACGGTATAGCCACCAAAGTATTGCTGCGGAGAGTAAAGCGCGCCCAATCCGATGGTGGCAGGGCGATCCTCGGATTTCGTTCCAGCGGAGAGTCTCAGCGCGTAGGTCGGCTGCCGCGAGCTTTCGGCGGCGTTGGCCGTCCGCTCATTGGGATTGACCGGGTAGTTCGAAGCAGGCGCCACATCGAGCAGGCCCGCCAGGATTTTGAATGGCGATAGAGCTCCATCGAATCTCTGCTCCACCCAAATGGTGGGCGTCCAGGTCCACAAGTTGCCAGCGGATGCCAGGCCCGGCTCGGCGACCGACATGTAGGTCGTTGGTGAATTTGGAGAAAAAAATGGATAGTCCAGGCCAATGACGAGAGAGGTGTTTTCCCAATCCATCCGCATGCGGGCCAAGCGCAGGCGCGCAACACCTGAACTGCTTCCTGCATAGCCGCTGGGCAAGCCGCCGAAAAAGTCCATTTGGAGATCAGCTGTGGTTCTGGCACCGAAAATGTCTGGACCGAACCCCGTGAGACCCAAAATGGATTGCCTGAGCGACGCGCTCAAACTCCCAGAAGGATTGCCGGGTGCCGCTGGAAGAGCTACATCTGGCAAGTCGAGGTTGTTGACCTGGCCGGTGATCGCGGAGGTGTTGAACAAAACAAGTCCGGATAGCTTGAGGCGGTACCTTGACCCGCTTTCCACTTTCACTTGCCGTTGTTCTTCGATCCGCGCATTCAAGATATCCCAGTCATCCTTGGAGATGCTCGCTGGCGCCTGGCCTTCACCGGAACTTGGATTCGGCGTGGTCATGGTGGATTCTGCAACCGCGCCTTTCTCTTCAGCAGCCGGCGTGGAGGTAAGCCCATTGACCCTCGTGATCACTTCTTCGAGTGCCGTCCGGAGTTGCTTTATCTCTGTGCGCGATTGATCCAGCTCCAACCTGGTTTTTTCCAGGGAGTCGGTAAGTAAACGAATCTCTTTATCCAGGTCCTGGCGGTTATCCGGCGGCGCAGGGCCTGGAGATCCGGTTTGCGCAAAAGCTGCAGAGCTCAGCAAGATTGTTGCGCATGCAAGGCGCCCGGACATTCCCAAGGCGCTGTCCAAGAAAAAGCGCATATAAACCACCTCCTCAAGCACGGCAGCGATGTCTCGGTCGTTGCGGTTTCCGTCCCTTTGCAATTCAAGAGTCCTGTCAGATCAATCCGCCTGGATCGCGCCGCTTTGTCTGGGCATCGCGCGCAATATGCGCCTCCACCGAATCGCGTCCAAAGCCAGGGAGGCCATTTCTCGAATGTGCAGAATCGCCCGCCTAATTTGATGCGTGAATCGTGCAATACTGGCGTTTACCCTGACGTTTAAATTTGAACGAACTCCCAACCCTGAGGGAGACCGAAAATGCAGCGGAAATATTCTCCCGCGGAGATATTTTCGCCATATAGCTGGATCGTCGACGAAGTCGCGATGGACAAAAAGTGTCACTTTCCTGCCAGGTAGATCGGATATCGCCCACTTCAACCCGAACTGTCGAACCCAGGTTTGGGTACTTCTGGGGAGAGGGGCTATGCACCACTCTTCCAAGATTGGGGGAAGACGGCGAGGGAATATTTGACTTGTGAGACGAAGAACGAGTCCAAAGGCTCTCCGCAGCTTATTGTCATCCCCGGCGCGATCGCGCACCGATTGCCAGAAAGCCTCATCGTGTTCGTTAGCGCCGATGAAGTGATCGAGTTCAAGCAGCCAGGACAGCCGAACCCAAGATGCCAGCAAATGCTGGAACGCGTGGAATACTTGCAATAGAAATGTATCGTCGGCAGCGATTGAGGGGAAAGAAACGCCAAGCAATCTCTTGCGCTGTATGCGATCGAGGCAGCCAGTTGGCGCGGCAATGGATACACAATGTGTTCCGTGCCAGAGTACTGAGTGGAGGTCCACTTGCCGATGCCGAGGCACATCGTAGATGTTGTCGCGGCGAGTAGGAACGTGAAGAAGCGGCGTCCCGAATGTAAGTTGTCCACTATCGCCCGACTCCTGGAGTTCGTAGCCGCAAGACGCCAGAGCGCGGGCAGCATTGCTGGCAGAGTCCGGGGCAATCATGAAATCGAAATCCGCCTGATGGCGCAAATAAGGATCTGGGCAGTATTCGGGGATCAGAGTGAACCCCTTCACAGCCGAGTAGTGAACACCGTGATTCGCGAAGGATTCGTTTAAGCGGCTGAATTCGCTCAGCATCGCATCCACGCGTACGCGATTTTGCAGAACGCGTTGCTCCAACGCCTGGCGCAAATCTGTCCGTATTAGATCGAGTGCATTTTCGCGCTGAAGCCTGCGATAAAGATGCAACGCCAAGCCGCTCTGATCCAGCCAGTAAAGCAGGCTTCTGGTTGTGTTTTTACCGCAGCCTTGCAAAGTCGCAAGGGTCGAGAGATTGCGTTTCGGTGCGAGCATCGAGAGGATGGATCGTTTGAGAGTTGCGTCATGCATTGTGCGCGGTTCCTCGGACAATATCGCCGGGAAAAGAAATATCCATCATGTGTTTCTTGCCCATGGCAAATTGCGTTAGTCCGCCGAGAACAGGCAAAACGGAGTCCTGGTATTCCTGCGTGTCCACTGTGCCGCCGACGAAAGCAAGCAGTTCTTTTCGCTCCGGATCCACGCCGGCGAGGCAGGCTGGGCCCATGCTTACAACCACCAAGCTTTCAGACACGATGATGGTCGCCTCGGCAATCTTTCCAAGAACGTCAGCGTCTCGAAGCAATTTCCACTTGAACGTCTGCGACGCCTGCGAGTGCGCTTGCGATTCGCGGAGAATGCCCGGCACGAGGAAACTCGAGTCATTCGTCTCGACGAGTATGAGTTCCTTCTCGAACTCGATGAGAGCCTCTAACGGGGACGGCATGAACCGCCGCAAGACATCGAGCGGGTGGTTGTAGGGTGTGCGTTCGGCGAGGGACACGTTCAGTCTCCGCTGCAGAAGCGGTCGATGGCCTCGGCAGTGCTCTGGGGTGATTCGCCGGAGCGGACGCGGAAGCACTCACGGTTCGTCACAGTCCTTATGATTTCTGAGCGTTTCGCGGCCGCCTCAGGAAGTTCTTCGGGCAGGCGTTCGGCGCTGCGCTCATAAAATGCTCTTGCATCCTTTGCGCTGTAGGGAATGAAATCACAGCCGGGTTGGCTGTCGCGTTCAAGGAACATCAGCCAATGCGGGCGCGAGATATGCTTCACGGCCGAACGAAAGACTTCTGTGGCGTCCACTTCAAAAGCTAATTCTCCATTTAATGACTCTTTCGGCGTGAAGGCTTGCAATTCACAAAAATACCTCGCGGCATCGGGAAGAAGTTTCACAGGCGCGGAAAGCCCGGAAGCGATTAACTCGTCTTTCTCGCCATCTTGCGAAACATAGGTCCAGTCGTCGGACACCAGGGAGAATCCTCTTTGAGCAAGAGCGACAGAGAGCGTTGACTTTCCTGCGCCAGAAAGACCGGCGATCAGCAAGCCCTTGCCATCACGATCAAGGCACGCGCTGTGAAGGGGAACCACTCCGACGGTCGTGCCCATAACGCCGACCATGATTGGAAGAAGCTGGGTATTCCAAAAAGAGGAATCATTAGCTGTTGCCCGTGAGACGGCGCCGACGGCATGGCGTCGCAACAAATCAAAAACGAATACTTCCTCGGCCCCGAAGGAGGCGAAGACCACGTGGCGCATACCTCGAAAGTGGGCTTTAGCCGGGCGATCACGGGAGATCGACGAATCCACCAAAATTTGCAGGTCGACTGGCGGTCCGGACCGATTTGGGTAACGGCTCCCAGAAAACCATCTTGAGACAGAGGAGAGAATCTCCTTGGAATTCGTAGCGAGGCGGCAGTGCATTCCCGCTAGAAAGAGCTCTGCGTGCAAGAGCAGAACGTCCGGTTCAATGGAGTGAAACTTTGTCACGGCGAGGTCTACTCTAGCGCGAAATGGAAGCATTGCATCCTTCGCAGGGAAGATATGACCTGCCCTTGACAAACCTGTGACATAAGCGCGTGCCCCAAGCCGTAAGTTGGGAATCTTAAAGAGTGCGAAAAATGCGTATCTCGAAGAAAGTCGTTTTCTTTTTCCCATCGTTTGCCAGCACGGAAGCGACCGCGCCGCTTGGAATCCTTGCCGTCGCAACACCTCTCTTGCGCGCAGGCTATTCCGTAAAGCTCATCGACTCGACGATTACTCCAAACTTCAAGAAGCGTGTTCTCGAGGAAGTGAAGAACGCACTCTGTCTTGCCATCTCTCTGGTCACGGGCCCCATGATTCGCGAAACGGTGGACATTGCGCGTGCCGTGAAGGCTTGGAATCCGGAGTTTCCTATCATTCTCGGCGGCTGGCATCCTTCGCTGCTTCCCAGGCAGACGCTCGAATCCGAATTCATTGACATCGTTGTCCGGGGTCAAGGTGAGGATGCGCTTCTGGAAGTCGTACAGCACCTGGAGAGCCGCTCGGCGGTGGATTTGATACCGGGAATCGGCTTCAAACGCGATCGCAAGTTGATTTTCACGACGGAACGGCCGCTGAGGCCGATCGCCGATCTTCCACCGAAGGCCTATCACATCGCTGATTTCGATGCCTATCAGCGCAGTTGCGGGCGCCGATGGGCCATGTATATCTCGAGCCTGGCGTGTCCGTTCAACTGTTCGTATTGCACGAACGCGGGCGTCTATGGACGAAAGTGGAACGCCCTGACTCCCGAACAATTCGTGGAAGAGACGGTAGACTTAACGCGGCGATACCAGCTGGAAATGCTTTGGATTGTCGATGACAACTTTCTTGTCGATCTTGATCGCGCGCGCCTGATTGCCGAAGGGCTCGTCCGAAGCGGAGCGAATTTCAGCTGGAGCATCCAAGCGACCACGAATCTTACAGCGCGCCTAAGCATCGAGGACTTGAAATTGCTTCGGCGAAGCGGTCTGCAACAGGTCTGCCAAGGAGTCGATTCCGCTTCCCCCAAGATTCTGAAGTTAATGAACAAAACCTTTCAGAACTTCGAAGATATTTATGAGAGCGCGGCACGCTGTTTGCAGGCGGGCATCCGTCCCTCGTTCAACATTATCTTCGCCTATCCAGGGGAAGGCACGAAGGAACGCCGCCAGACAATCGATTTCATGATGGATGTGTGCCGGCGATTTCCAGGAGCTGAGTTTTGGACGAACATTTTCACTCCTTATCCGGGCTCGCCGATCATGGCGCAGGCGGAAGAGCTTGGGATTCAAGTTCCAGCGTCCCTGGAAGGCTGGGCCGACTTTTTCCCGCGCTACACCGTGCTTCCCTGGCTAAAGGGAAATGAACATCGCCGCCTGCAAGTGATGCGCGACTATTTGAGAATCGCCTTTGACCGAATCCCGATCGCGACGGACACGCGCAGCCGTTCCACTCGGCTGATTCAGAAAGCATTCTCGTTCCCTGCCCGGTGGAGACTGGACCGCGATGTTTATGCATTGCCGGTCGAACTGTGGATTAACGACAAACTTAAGCGAAAGACAGCGGATTCCAAGCCGGCAGTTGATGCGAAACGCCTCGAGCCCACGATGAGCGAGGCATCATGCTGATCGAGGGCATAGCGAGGCACCTCTGCGCGCGGGGGATTTGCCATGGCTGATGTTCTCCTTGCGCATTCTTATCACTTGCCATATGACCGCAAGCAGGTAAGAAAAATGCAGCCCTATCCCCCGCTCGGAACGCTGTATGCCGCTGGCGTACTGCGCCAAGAAGGAATTTCAGTCGCTGTTTTCGATGCAATGCTGGAAGAGCCTGGGCCTGGATTTCAGGAAGCGCTTCGACTTCACCGTCCGAAGATTGTCGCCATCTTTGAGGACGATTTTAATTTTCTGACAAAAATGTGTTTGACGCGGATGCGCGAGGTCGCGTGGCAAATGATCTCGCAAGCACGAAGCGCTGGAGCGCGGGTTGTCGTTCATGGGTCGGATGCGACCGACCACTCCCTGGAATACCTTCGGCAGGGCTGCGAGTTCATTCTTACGGGCGAATCGGAATACGCGCTGCTTCATGTTGTACAAGCGATGAGTAACGGAGGCGATCCATCTCGCGTGCCCGGAGTTGTCTGGGTGAAGCGATCGCTCGGCAAGGAAACCCTGGATAGACAACCGCGGCTCTCTCCTCGTAACGTCGAATGCTTTCCATTGCCCGCTCGCGATCTGATCAACATCGACAAATATCGGGAGGCCTGGCATTCGGCGCACGGCCGATTTTCCATGAACTTGATTGCGAGCCGCGGGTGTCCTTTCCGATGCAATTGGTGCGCCAAGCCGATCTTTGGCGACACTTATCATTTGAGGCCGGCGCACGAAGTCGCCGCGGAAATGTTGGTTTTGAAGAATGCGTACGGCGCCGACCACCTCTGGTTCGCTGACGATATTTTTGCACTCAACCGCCACTGGGTCCATGAATTTGCAAGCGCGGTGGAGGAGCTTCGCTGCGCCGTTCCGTTCAAAATTCAGGCTCGCGCCGACCTTTTGACCTGGGAGACAGTAGAGGCATTGCGCCGGGCGGGATGCGCGGAAGTATGGATGGGCGTCGAATCGGGTTCCCAGAAAGTTCTCGATGCGATGGAAAAAGGGCTGAAGGTGGAAGAGGTCATTGCCGCGCGCGAGAATTTGAAAAGGCATGGAATACGCGCGTGTTATTTCTTGCAGTTTGGATATCCCGGAGAACTTTGGCAGGACCTTCAGAGTACCGTCTCGCTTGTGCGCGCGACTCGCCCCGACGACATCGGTATTTCCTTTTCCTACCCACTCCCCGGCACTCGATTCTACGAACGCGTAAAACAACAGCTTGGCGCCAAAGAAAATTGGTCGGACAGCGACGATCTGTGTGTAATGTTTAAGGGCGCTTATAAGGACGAGTTTTATCGAGATATCCGCGATGCGCTGCACGCCGAAGTCGACAGTTGGCAGGCCACAGACCGTTCGGCGCGGGACAAAAACCGACTGCGAGACGCCTGGAAGCGCATCGCTCTTCTTGAGCCGGTGAGCCGCAACCCCGAAGCGATTTCGTTTTCTGACATTGCAAACGAGGTTGCAAGCGGCACTTCTTCGAATCGCTCGGTGTTCGTTCCAATCCACGGCCTGCTCGCTTCCGCAGGCGAGGGCTAGATGAGCGATCTCCTCCTAACGCATGCGTATTTTCTCTACGAGGACCCCAAAGAGCGGCAGATCATGAAGCCCTATGTCCCGCTGGGAATTCTTTACATTTGTTCGCATTTGAGAAGCAAGGGTTTCGCTGTGGAAGTCTTCGACACTACGTTTTCCGCGCCACAAGATTTGATTCGCCATCTGCAGACAGAAAAGCCATCTGTGTTGGGCATTTATGCCAACTTGATGACTCGCAAAAAAGTGATCGAATTTGTGCGCGTTGCCCGTGAGGCTGGCTGGAAAACAGTCGTCGGAGGTCCGGAGCCCGGTGCTTACGTAAGGGAGTATCTGGATGCCGGAGCTGATGTTGTGGTGATGGGTGAGGGCGAACTCACGATGGAAGAATTGCTGCCCGTATTGCGACAGAAAGGAAATGGCAGGCTCGTCGAAATAAAAGGAATCGCGTTTCTAAGCGAGGACGGCCAACTCGTTCAAACCGCATCGCGTCCTCAGATCGCTGACCTCGATGCGCAACCGTGGCCAGCGAGAGATGCCATCGACGCCATGCGTTATGTCCGGACATGGCGCGAGGCACATGGTCAAGGCTCACTCTCCATTATCACGGCGCGCGGATGCCCCTACCGCTGCAAATGGTGCAGCCACCAGGTTTTTGGCATGACCCACAGACGGCGCAAACCGCGCGCCGTCGTGGATGAAGTCGAATGGCTACTCACAACTTATACGCCAGACATGATGTGGATCGCGGACGACGTCTTTACGATTCACCACGGTTGGCTTCGCGAATATGCCGCAGAAATGCGCCGCAGAAATTTGCGCGTGCCCTTCGAGTGCATTTCCCGTGCGGATCGCTTAAGCGCTGAAGCAGCGGATCTGCTGGCCGAACTGGGTTGCTTCCGCGTCTGGATTGGTTCCGAAAGCGGCTCTCAGAAAATTCTGGATGCGATGGATCGCGGAGTCACCGTGGATCAAGTCCAGAATTCCGTCGCTCTCTGTAAAGCTCGCAATATTCAGACCGGAATGTTCTTGATGTGGGGTTACGAAGGCGAAGAACTCGAAGACATCGAAGCCACGATCGAACATGTAAAGCGTTCCGATCCTGATATTTTCTTCACCACCGTCGCCTACCCGATCAAAGGCACGCCGTATTACAAGCAAGTCGCGGGCTCCCTGGTTCAACTCCAGCCATGGAGCGAAACGTCGGACCGGGAAATCACTTTGACCGGGCGGCGCTCCGCGCGCTTTTATGAGTTCGCGGACCACCTGCTCCGCGATGAAGTACAGCTTGCGCGAGTTCTGCGTCGAGGGTCGGAGCCTGCGGTCGAACAGGAATTGCGAACGAAGATCAGAAGTTCGCGCGAAGGGCTTTACTCTACCTGCGAGGTGCGGGCATGAATGAAGCCGCCGCTCAAAATGCACTTACGGGTTCGTCCGCTTTTGACTCCATCGCCGAACGCTACGATGACATCTTTACGAACACCTTGGTTGGAAGAGCCCAGCGGAATGCGGTTTGGGATTCGCTGACGCACGCCTTTTCGCCAACGGATAGCATTTTGGAGCTGAACTGCGGAACTGGCGAGGATGCTCTTTTTCTTGCGCGGCTGGGAGCCTCCGTGACGGCCTGCGACGCATCCCCCGCGATGATTGCCGTCGCAGGGCGCCGCAAGTCGCGAGAAGTCCCGCACGCAGAACTGCAATTCCAAATTCTCTCAAACGAAAAGCTCCACGAGATGCAGGTCGTACAGCCTTTCGATGGAGCCTTTTCCAATTTCTCCGGTCTCAACTGCGTTGCAGATATTCAGACGGTTGCGCTGAGTCTTGGCAAGCTGGTTCGGCCCGGCGGCCGCGTGCTGATCTGCCTGTCGTCCCGGTTTTGTGCCTGGGAGACGCTTTGGTTCCTGTTACGCATGAAAGCGAGCAAAGCGTTCCGCCGCGTTTCCGGGCGGTCGATTGCCAGTGTAAATGGTGTGTCCATTCCTGTTTGGTATCCGTCGATTCGATCGTTGCGCAAGGTCTTTTCTGGATGGTTTACTCTTCGGTCATTCCGCGCGGTCGGGCTTTTCGTGCCGCCTTCCTACGTTGACCCTTTCATCCGCAGGCATGAAAGCCTTTTTTCTTTCCTCGCAAACTTGGACCGGGCATTTGCAGGGCTTCCGGTTCTTCGCTGCCTTGGCGATCACGTTCTTCTGGATTTCGAGAGACTCCAGCAATGAGTATGATTGCCGAACGCACGCAACCACGCAGGGAGGATTCCAGTTCCCGGTCTACCTCAGCCGAGTTCCGCCTTGAACTACAGTGCCCTGAGTGCGGCGGCAATTTGGGGACCATTTCCGATTCGCCACTTTCACTCCACGGCGAAGCCGTCTGCTGCCCGAAATGCTCGATGGAACTTCGTCAAGAGCGGTGCATCTGGAATGCGCTACCTGCCCGGCGACGAAAATATTTTGAGCGGTTCATACGCGAATACGAAGCCGTTCGCGCGAGCGAAGGCAGAGGCAGCGACGATCCAGCCTTTTATCTCGCCCTGCCGCACAAGGACCTGACGCGACGGCATCGCTGGCAATGGAAGATTCGATCCCGCACCTATCGGTACATTGAGCGGAATATTTTGCCCGAGTTGGAACGCCGTCAAGGCCGCCCGCTTTTTCTGCTCGATCTCGGGGCTGGGAATGGCTGGTTCAGCTATCGGCTCACGCTTCGCGGCCATCTGTCGGTGGCTGTGGATTTGCTGACCAATGCGTTCGACGGCCTCGGTGCAGCCTCTCACTATCTTGCAGTCTTACCGGCGCTGTTTCCGCGCTTCCAGGCCGAAGCAGACCGGCTTCCTTTCGCCGGTAGCCAATTCGACTGTGTTTTCTTTAATGCGTCCTTCCACTATTCAGAAAACTACGCGCGCACCCTTAAGGAAGCCATTCGTTGCTTGAGGCCACAGGGAACCATCGTCATCGCGGACTCTCCCTGGTACAGCGATGAAGAGTTTGGCCAGAAGATGCTTCAAGAGCGGCACAAAGACTTCCAGGAACGTTTCAGCTTTCCTTCGGATGGACTTGCCAGCTGCGAATATCTGACCGATGAGCGACTTGCCGCACTGGAAGAGCGATTCGATATCGATTGGAAAGTGTATCAGCCCTGGTATGGAGTTCGATGGGCCATGCGGCCCTGGGTGGCGAAATGGAAGAGCCGTCGGGAACCTGCTCAATTTAGGGTTTACTCCTCTGAGGTGCCGTCACGATGATTATCTTGTTCAACCCGCGAGCCACAAAGCCTCGCAACCGCCGATTTCCACTCGCAGTGATGGCCCTTGCGGCCGTTCTCGAAGGCCGCGAGGAATATGAAATTGTCGACGGCAATGTGGACGATCACGCTACGGAAACCATATTGAATCTTATCCGCGAGCACAGCGTGGAATTGCTGGGTGTCACCGTCATGCCCGGTCCGCAGATGGTGGCCGCTATGGAGAGTTGCCGGGAAATTCGGCGGCTTCATCCCAAGCTTCCCATCGTTTGGGGCGGATATTTTCCTTCTATCTATAGCGACGCCGCCCTGAACGCTCGTTACGTCGACTACGCCGTGCGCGGTCAGGGAGAGGACACACTTCTCGAACTTCTGGAAGCGCTTCGAGGAAAGCGATCTCTAGAGACCATCGCTGGATTGTCCTACAAAGATATATTCGGCCTGCACCGCCACAATCCCGAACGTTTGATGAAAGGGCCGGATGCGTTTCCGTGGACTCCGTTCCATAGGATGCCCGTGGAAAAGTATCTGCGGCCGTCGTATTTCGGCAAGCGAACGGCCGCCCACCAGGCAAGTATTGGATGCCCCTTTAAGTGCAGCTTTTGCGGTGTTCATGCCGCGTACGGAAATCGCGAGAAGATGGAAAGTCCCTCGAGGACCGAAGCTATTCTCCGCCATCTGGCCAAGGATTACGGCGCGGATTCCGTCCAATTTTACGATATGAATTTCTTCCTGCGCGAAGATCATGCGCGCGAACTTGCCGATCGGCTCGTTCCTCTTAATTTTAATTGGTGGTGCGAAGGCCGCATCGACACGATCAACAAATACTCCGACGCGACTCTGGAAGCGATCCGCCGGGCCGGTTGCACGATGATTTTTTTTGGCGCCGAATCGGGTTCGGACTGGGTCTTGAAGGAGATGCAGAAAGATATCACTACGGAACAAACACTAGCCGTCGCCCGGCGAATTCGGCAATTTGGAATCATCCCCGAATTCTCCTTTGTGATCGGGAATCCCCGCGATCCGGAGCGCGACACACGGGAAACCCTCCAGTTCATTCGCAAGATCAAACGCTTGAACCCGGCTTCCGAAATCATCATGTATCATTACGTGCCCGTTCCACAAAAAACGGCAATGTACGGCAACATCGAAGGTCAAATTGACTTTCCACCGACGCCCGAAGAATGGGCCACCAAGCGTTGGATGGACTTCACGCTGCGCATCGATCCCAACACACCGTGGCTGAAGCGCAAGACAAAAGATCTCATCGATAATTTTGAAACGGTCGTCAGTTCGCGCTGGCCAACCGTGCAGGACATCCGCGCGCCTCGCTGGGGGCGTACTTTGCTCAAAACGCTCAGCGCATGGCGATACGCTGCTCGAGTCTACGCATTTCCGAGAGAGTTGCGCTGGGCGCATCAGTTCATTAGTTTGCGGAAGCCGAAGGAAGAGAGCTTGTAGGCGCCCTAATTTCTCCAGGACAATGTCTACCTTCGCTCCAATTCGTGGAGTCTCTCCCAGGGAAGGTTACAGGCTGTGGTCGCGCGTATACGACGCCCAGCCTAACCCCTTGCTTGCACTCGAAGAACGATTTCTCGAGACATTGCTGCCGCCCGTGGTCGGGCTGGATGTTGTTGACCTTGGATGTGGGACGGGTCGGTGGCTAGCGCGCCTGGCGTCCAGAAATCCGACAAGCCTGGTCGGAGTGGATTTCTCTTCTGAGATGTTGGAACATGCCCAACGCAAACTTGCCAGGACTGCCGCGCTCCTCGTCGGCGACTGCGAGAAGGTGCCACTTCCCTCGGCTTGCGCTGATCTTGTCCTGTGTTCGTTCCTGGGAAGCTATATCGAGAATCTCGGCAACTTTTGCGAGGAAGTCCGCAGGATCCTGCGTCCGGAAGGATCAGTTTTCTTTACTGATTTGCACCCAGCTACTGTCGAAAAGTGCGGGTGGCGGCGCGGATTTTCCCTCGATGGCGAGCACCTCGAAATTGCGACCCATGTCCGGCCAGTAAAAGAATTACTGTTGGCCTTCGAGCGTACAGGCTTGACGGCCTGCGTTCTTCTAGAGCCTCACTTCGGTGAGCCGGAATCAGCTGTTTTCGAGAATGCTCATAAGCAAAGTGCTTTTATTGCTTCGTTTGGCCAACCAGCAATTTTTATTCTTCAACTCCGCTATTGGGAGAAAGGCCGGCCGGCGCTCCCCGCTCCCGACGCGGAAGTGGCACTCACGTCTGTGCATGGCGCTCGTATTGCCCTCAGTGCCCAGGAAAGCACGCCGGGTGATCTTCGTCTCAATCATGGCCGGATCGCGTTCGTTGGCAATAGCGGGAGTTCTTCAAAACAGAGACAAACTGCGAAAGACCTAAGTGTCGATCTCAACGGTTTCTTGGTTCTTCCCGGTTTGGTCAACGCGCATGATCATCTCGAATTTGCTTTGTTCCCGCGGCTCGGGAAAGGCCGATACGTCAACTTCCTGGAGTGGGCTCAGGATATTCATTTCCCGGACAGCTCGCCCGTCCGGGAACACCGGGCGATCTCCAAAGAGACTCGTTTGTGGTGGGGAGGAATTCGAAACCTTCTCTCGGGTGTCACGACCGTATGCCACCACAATCCGTATGTTCCAGAAGTCTTCGACAATAATTTTGTCGTGCGTGTTTTGCAGGATTTTGGCTGGGCGCATTCCGTCACGTTGGATTCTGGCATCGCTCGAAAGAAGCAAGCAACTCCGCCGGAACAGCCCTTTATCATTCATCTCGCCGAGGGCACTGATGAACAAAGCGCTATGGAGATCCTCGCGCTCATCCGCGAGAGGGCGCTCGACGATCGAACTGTAATCGTCCATGGGTTAGGGCTTGATGAGCGGGGAAGGGCGCTGCTGCGTTCCTCTGGTGCCGCGCTGATCTGGTGTCCGACGTCCAACGTCTTTCTGTTTGAACGCACGCTCACTCGAGAAGCTCTTGCGGACTTTCCTCGCGTCGCGCTTGGCAGTGATTCGCCGTTAACTTCCCAGGGCGATCTGCTGGATGAGATTCGCTTTGCGCGGGAACTAACGGGCGTGTGTGAAGAGCAGCTCTATTCTTTTGTGACTACATCCGCCGCTGACGTGCTTCGCTTACACGATGGCCAAGGCACGCTTCGCGTAGACGCACTGGCTGATTTTGTTGCTGTGTGCGACAAGGGCCTCTCTCCGGCGAAAACTCTGGCCACGCTTTCCTGGCGGGACGTCGAACTGGTTGTCGTCGGCGGCCGAGTGCACATGGCTGCTCTTGATATGTACCGGCGTTTGCCTGAAACGCTCACTTCGCCATTGCTCCCCCTCGAAATCGAAGGAGAATTACGTTGGATTCGAGCTCCCTTGCCTCGCCTCTACTCCGACGCTAGCCGCCATTTGTCCCGAGAAGTGGAACTGGGAGGGCGAAGAGTACTTTATGCATTCCCCGCATGAGCTTGTGACGATTGAGCGCTCTGGCGATCTCGATCGCCAGCACATCGCCCATTTGCCGATCCTGGTGATTCATGCTCACACCTCCTGCAACTGCCGTTGCATGATGTGCGATATTTGGAAGACAAAAGAGAATCGCGCGTTTACGCCATTTGACCTCAAGCCGCACCTCGACTCTATCCGCCGCTTGGGCGTACGCTGGATTGTCTTTTCTGGCGGTGAACCTCTCCTGAACCCGCATCTGGCATCGCTCTGCTCTATTCTCAAGGCCGAACACATCCAGTTGACGCTCTTGACGACCGGCTTGCTCCTGGCCAAGTGTGCTGTGCAAGTTGCGGATTCTTTCGATAACGTGATTGTCTCTCTGGACGGTCCGCAGGCCGTTCACGATTCTATCCGGCGGGTGGAATCGGCTTTCGCCCTTCTCGGGTCAGGCATCGCTGCGGTCAGACAATTGCGTCCAGGAATGTCCATCACTGGACGCACCACTGTTCAGAAACAGAACCATCTTCATCTTCGGGACACTGTGCGAGCCGCCAAGCAACTTGGTCTAAACGCGGTCTCTTTTCTCGCCGCCGATCTCACCTCGCAGGCGTTCAATCGTCCAGAGCCGTGGACTCCGAACCGTCAAAACGATGTAGCTTTGTCAGTGGAAGAGCTCAGCGCGCTCGAAGCGGAGTTGCAATCGCTGATTCAAGAGAATGCTTCGGACATTGCCGATGGATTCATTGCTGAATCGCCCGCGAAGCTTCGCCGGATTGCGCGTCACTTTCGCGCCCAACTCGGCCTCGATAGAACGGAGTCCCCTCTTTGCAACGCCCCGTGGGTTTCCGCGGTTGTGGAGACGGACGGGACCGTTCGGCCGTGTTTTTTTCACCGGCCGATTGGAAACCTGCGGGACAAAAACCTCCACGACATCATCAACGGGGAACAAGCGCTGGCCTTCAGGTCTGGGCTGGATATCCCAAGCAATCCGACCTGCAATAAATGCGTGTGCTCGCTCAACTATAAGAGTTAAGGCTTGCTCGGTTGGGCGATTCCGCTGTCTTCCCCAGAGTACATCGAAGGCTCCCCTAAGCTTCCAGCGGGCGGCAGGTGGCGGATATACAGCACTATCGACCAAATCTCTTCATCAGTTAAAATTCCCTTCGAAGACGGCATGCCCGATGGCCAGATGCCATTGTCGATGACCCATTTTAATTGGCCGTCCGTGTAGGACTGCACATTCTCACTCGCGAGCGATGGTACCGGCGGCGACATATTATCCGCGAAGGGCACGCCGGTGTTTTGCCCGTCCAAACCGTGGCAAGCGACACAATAATGCGAAAAATTATCTCTCCCTGCCGCGATGTCTTCGGCGGTTGCCGGCAAAGGGTTCTTCGCCTCTTTGTTGTGCACGAATAGTCTGTGCTTTGCCTGCGTGGCTATGGCCGTCTCCCATTTTCCGGGAGGGATTACCCTGCATCCCCGTACAACGAGAACAAGCGGTATCAAAAGAATCACGGTTGTGATCAATATTTTCTTTTTCACTCGACCACGTGCACCGTGAAGACCATCGAACCATGGCCCTTCCCGCAGAAGTGAGCGCACTTGCCTTCAAAGGTTCCTGCAGTGGCCGTCGAAAGAAGCGTATCTGTCGACTGTCCCTTGTGAACCTCCTCGACGCGAAGGTGCAACTGTTCGATGCTCAAGCCGTGGGTTACATCCGTGGAACGCAAGCTTAGTGTGACCGGCTCACCCTTCTTTACGGTGATCTCATTCGGCTCGAAAGAGAATCTGCTCGCAACCACCTCGATGCGCCGCGTGCTTTGGGCGCGTCCATCAAGCAGGGATGCGCTGCTGAACAAAACTGCCGCCACTATCGACATTCGTATCGTGTTCATTTTCATTATGGGGATCCTCGACGTTGTTACTATTTGGCTATGGAGCGAGATACTTGAGGATAAGCTGCTCATCTTCCGCGCTTAGCATGGCCTTCACGCGCATGTGCCGAACCACCGCCTTCACCTCTCGGGGCGACAAGTCTTGCGGCGCCTGATGGCAGCGCCCGCAATTTGCTTGAAACCGCTTCTCGCCTTCAGAGCTGCTGGGGGCGGTGTGGACGGCGCTAGGTTGCTTCGGGCTTTGGTTTTGCGGCTGTTGCCCTCGGCTTTGCGCGGATGCTAGACAAAAAAACACCACGCCCATCAACAATATTTCTACTCTTAAGAGCTTTCTCAATTGTGTCCTCCGGGAATAAGCGGAAAAAGGAATCGGTACGTCACTTCGAAATTCCATATATTGCTGTTGCCCAGAGGGCTGAACTGCCGGCCATAGCTCGTATTGAGCCGCACATTGTGCGGGAGATAGTAGTTGAGACCAAAGTCCACCTGTCTCGTGTTGGCGCCTGGCAGTCCGTCAATTGGTGAGGCCGTTCCCTTCTCAAACTGCTGCACTCTGCCAATCGCTTGGAAACGCCCCAACCAAGAGTCCTCTCCTCGAAACTGCGAGAACCGGTATCCTGCCTCGGCCCAATAGCCTTGCCCATTGCGCGAGTGCGCGTACTCTGCTTTGAGGTCCAGCGGTGCGCTGTAGGGCTGCCAGGCGAAATGCGCGCCCACGGAATTTTGACGCTGATCCTGGAGAAGTTTTTCGTAAGACACCCCCACCTCCAGCCGCTTTTGCGGAAGAAAGACACCCACTCGGCCACCGCCCGCTCGTCCAGACTCGAATCGGTTGACGGTGCTAAGAGTT
>Ga0209655_10000039_pt1 | contig 45209 bp, 37 predicted proteins | sample BogFormECP03_OM2_FD_188236 | JGI IMG/M metagenome (GOLD analysis project Ga0209655, IMG submission 188236) | Bog forest soil microbial communities from Calvert Island, British Columbia, Canada - ECP03_OM2 (SPAdes) (version 2) | ecosystem: Environmental > Aquatic > Freshwater > Wetlands > Bog ...
TCGGACTCGCTTTCGCTACGGCTCGCTTGCGCTTAACCTTGCACGTCAGAATAACTAGCCGGCTCATTAAGCAAGAGGCACGCCATCAGGCTTTCACGGACCGAAGTCCATGCATGGCCCTTTGACTGCTTGTAAGCATACGGTTTCAGGTTCTATTTCACTCCCCTCGCAGGGGTTCTTTTCGCCTTTCCCTCACGGTACTTGTTCACTATCGGTCGCCAGAGAGTATTTAGCCTTGGAGAGTGGTCTCCCCAGTTTCCCACCAGATTACACGTGTCCGGTGGTACTCAGGATACCGCTTCGAGTCCGATCAGCTTTCGATTACAGGGCTCTCACCTTCTATGGCCCCGCTTTCCAGCAGGTTCATCTAACTGTCGGTTTGGTAACTCTACTTATGCGGTCCTACAACCCCCAAATGCAAGCACTTGGGTTTGGGCTGTTCCGATTTCGCTCGCCGCTACTTTCGGAATCTCTGTGATTTATTTTCCTCCAGGTACTGAGATGGTTCACTTCCCTGGGTTAGCTCATACCCGCCTATGTATTCAGCGGGCTGTAACGGGAGTTCATCCCGTCGGGTTTCCCCATTCGGAGATCCTCGGATCAAAGCCTGCTTGCGGCTCCCCGAGGCTTATCGCAGCTTGCCACGTCCTTCATCGCCTTCTGGCGCCAAGGCATTCACCGTACGCCCTTAGTAGCTTAATCATAAAACTTACTCAATCCGTCTTCTGTCAGACTCCGCTCCGGACTTTCATCCGGCGCGATTCACACGGTGCTTAGTCCGTGCTTTTTAAATCCGGCTATCGACGTCCCGATTTCTGCAGTTCCATACATCCTCGCAACCGATCTCGTCGCAACTCGGGCATGAGTCACGAACAAGTCTTTATGATTTTTTTTGGAAAACCACTCAGGTATCTGTTGCAGGCTTTCGATTCTGAAGTCTTCGGAAAACCGCGCTTGATCACTTGCTTCTGGCTCCTCTTGCGAGTCACCAGTCACTCGTCATCACTCGTGGCCTTTGAATAAGCCGCCTTTTCTTCCACAGTATTGCTCGATTCTCGAGCAAAACTTGTAAATAATCCACACCATTGCCCCATCAGGGACCGTAATCCCTTCCAGGTTATCGGCGTGGACTTGCCAGCCTTTCTGTTGTCAAAGAGCGTTTTATTCCGAGTCTATCGGAATGCCTCAATCGCATTGAGGCTTGTCTGGAGGGTCTTACTCGATCGCGTTCCGCGATCTTGCCTTCCAGCTCTGCTTTTGCTTCCGTGTTAGATGAATCGTGACTGCAGGAGGGCTTTGCTTCTTTGCCTACCTACTACTCACTATCCACTGCTCACTTCCACAAAATAAAAAACCCGGCGTCGAGCGCCGGGTACAGCCACCCACACTTAGGTGGCTCCACGCGAAGCTCGACTCTTTTCTATCCAGTGCTCGTAAAGAACCTCACTATAGGATCTACTTCTTGGCCTTCGCTTGGTATTACGCTAGGAAGACGCTTCTTCGACCCGACTGTGATGCCCTGCTGGCTCAGCTACCCCCGAGCCATTTGTAATTATACCGACTTTTCTCTATCCGTCAAGTCCCCGCAATAATTATTTTTGCCACTTATCCTCAGCCCTGTGGAAGTCTTCAATTATGCCTTATACCTGCAGAACCGAGACTCTCCAGCGCATAAGCAATTTACCCGGGCAAGATTCTTGTCTCCGCATGAATTGCAATCTTCTTTGCGCAGCGTTCATACTCAATCCTTCTCAGTGATTGGGCTGTTCCGATTACAACGTGCGCATTTCTATCCCCTGTGAACGGGTCTGCTTCTTTGGGTCGCCTCTCAATCACAAAACCACTTTCTCGCACGGCTCTTGGGTTTTGCCTCATCAAAGGGTGCGGGTTTTGACTCTCAATTCGTGCGTTCCTGAACCTGGTGGGTGGCCCGATGCCCCGCTCCCCAATCTGCCAAACGCCCGATTCGATCGCACAAGGAAGCGTTTGGCCAACCACAAATCTAAAGAACGAGGAGGGCGCCCCGGGTTCCTCGTTTGAACCTGAGTCTTGGGGTTGCCTAATTCCAGAAGCTATGCCAACGTGCATTCCTCAAAGGAGCAAGATGAACCGCGGCGTTATCCTTGTCATTGTCATTCCGCTTGTTGGAATCGCAGTTCTGGTCTACGAGTTCTCCCATCCCCCGTGGTCTCCACTGCGCATCGCGGGATTGGCCCTCATGCTTCCAGCCCTTGCGCTTCTGACGCTAGCACGCCTGCAACTCGGCAATTCTTTCTCGCTAACGCCGCAGGCAAGAAACCTCGTTACGCATGGCATATACTCCCGCATCCGCAATCCCATCTATTTTTTTGGCGCATTCGTTTTCGGGGGGCTGTTTCTTTTCCTCGAGCGGCCTTACCTGCTTTTGCTTCTGGTGCCCGTGCTGATCCTGCAGATCATCCGTGCCCGCGCTGAATCTCGCGTCCTCGAGGAGCGCTTCGGCGACGAGTATCGCCGCTACAAAGCCTCCACTTGGTTCTAGCTACCCGGAGTTCGGCAGGTGGCGCACCCTTTGGGTTTGCCTCATCAAAGGGTGCGGGGGTTAATTTTTCTTTGGTTCGCGCTTCACTTTAGCAGCGCCACGCCCGCCTTCACCGCCGCCGCCCGCAACCTCTTGTCCAACGTGGCTAACGGCAAATTCTCCGACAGCGCCAACTCAACGTACATTGCATCGTAGGCCGTCAATCCCAACCCAAGCGCCCTTTGCAGGATTTCTCGTAAGCTCGGCTGCGCTGTAACAACATCGACATGTTTCGCAAGAAATCCCTCGTAGTATTTGAGTCCCTCGTCGATTTCCTTCGCGTTCAGCAGGCCGCGCCGGTGCACCACAGCAAGCACATTACTAATCTCGAGTTGCCAAAACGCGGGCACTGTCGCTCTGTCGCCCGCGTTCGCCCGCCGTTGCACCCCGGCCGCGTAAGGATCCGGGTTTACATCGACGACCCAAGCCAGCCCCACCGATGCATCCAGTACAAAACGCGTCAACGCCGGCCTTCTTCAATCAGATCCTTGATCGTCACACCGGGAGGTAGGGGCTTGGCTTTTCTCCTGATTCGTTCCATTCCCGCAAAGATTTCTTTCAGTTCCTCGAGGTCGGGCTTCTCCTGCGCCGGCCCAATCTCCGCCGCGACCTTGCCTCGCCGCGTAATTCGGATCCGCTCCCCGCGCGACGCTCGCTCTACTAATTCCGACAGCTTCTGCTTGGCTTCAAATATGCCGACTGTGCGCATGAACCGACTCTCCTCAAACAACCTAGATGAATAACCTAGATGATTAGTTTAGACGATTCGGTGAGCATTTACAACGGCCCCTCAGCGGGGAGCAGGCACCGCGGGCAGGGATTTCATCTTGCTTCGGGTCGATGCTTAGCTGATGTCGCAGCCCAAAGCGAACCGTAAAGCGGCACAGATTTCCTTCATTCGCCCCGAGTACCTGCGTTTCTATTGCGCGATTTTCATTGCGATTAGCGGGGCAATACATCCGCGATGGGCTTGCCGGCCTTCGGCACTTCCGCGGGATAGTCTTCGCCGAGAAGCGCGGCCAGCGTCGCGGCAATCTGATTTTGCGTCACCGCTGCAATATGCGAGCGTTCGCCCAGAGGCGGCGTGTCCGGCCCAAGAAACGCCATCCAGATATATTTCGAGTCCGGCTCCTTGGCGCCGTGATCTTTCCATTTGCCGTGGCGGGCCTTCCCACGCCCATGGTCCGGAGAAAAAACCAGAGTTGTGGCGCCTCTATACTCCGGCATAGATTGCACGGTCTCCCACAAAACGCGCAGGTACTCATCCGCGCGATGCGCTGCATTTAGATATTCCGTGTAGTTGCCGGCGTGCGCCCAATCGTCCGTCTCGCCTAAAGAGAGATAGAGAATCCGCGGCTTCTTTTCCTTCAGATACTCCATCGCCGTGTAAAACGGAATTGGATCGAACGGCTCGTCCGGCCAGACGCGAGGCGTTTCGGCTTTCAAGCGATTTAGAAGTTCCACGCTCGGCGCGGCGGGAATTGCGGTCAGCGGATCATAGCCCGCGTTCACAAGAAATCCCGCTCGCTCGGCATTGAAGATGTACGGAAAGAGATCCCATGCTCCGAATGCGGCGATGCCCCCTTGGAACGATTGCCTCTTTTTCAGCCACTCGAACACCGTTATGTTGGGGTTCAGGAATTTGTTATTACTGTTGATGCGCGCGTCCGCAAAGCCACACAGCGTCTCGTTGTAGCCCGGATAGGAAAAGTTCAGCCCGTTCGTCACGTACGCGTCGGAGCCCTTTTCGCGATTTCCATAAATTTGCCCATTCTTGCTGACCACGCTCCACAGGAACGGCATCAGCGCCGCGCGCCGCTCCTCCGTTGTGTCGCGCCAATAAGCCTTCTTCAATGCAGCTACGTCATCGACCTTGCCGTTCTTCTTGTCCAGGAGGTTCGCTTCCGCCCCGTTAAAAACCTCTTCCCAGCGCAGGCCGTCGGTCATCACAAAAATGATGTTCCTCGTTTTGCGCTCCCCAGGCCCCTGCCCTGCAAGGGTGGCAGCCGCCACGAGAAAAAGGAATGCCACCACAGAAAATCGATGCGCTCGACATTTCATCGAGAAAACCTCCTGAAGGAGCTAGATTCGGCAAATGGACACGTCCTTGCGCAGTCCGCCCTCGCACACAACACGGTCCTCGTTTTCCTCGTCGGCCCCGGGGAAAAATGTACCGCCTATCCTCCCACAGGACAACACAACCATGCTTGTCGACTTGCTTTCCGGCAGTATCCGCATTTTGGAGTGCGGGAGCCTTGCTTCCGCTTTTGAGACCGCAACGAGAAAACCTGGCTCCGCAACGAGCAACAAAAAGGTTGCCTTTCACATTGACCACCGCTAATATGCAACCCAGAGGTTGCTCAATATGGCTGACCGCATCGAAAAGCGCATCGAACTCAAAGCTCCCATCTCCCGCGTCTGGCGCGCCCTCACCGATTACCGCGAGTTCGGCGAGTGGTTCCTCGTTAAGCTCGATGGCCCTTTCGTTCTCGGCCAGGTCTCGACCGGTCACATCACCTATCCCGGCTACGAACATGTCAAATGGGAAGCAGTCGTCCAAAAAATGGAGCCTGAGCGCTACTTTTCCTACACCTGGCACCCATATGCGGTGGACTCCAATGTGGATTATTCGAAAGAGACTCCCACGCTCGTGGAGTTCACGCTCGAAAAAACTCCCGGGGGCACGCTCCTCACCGTCACCGAATCCGGCTTTGAAAAAGTCCCCGCCGGACGCCGACCGGACGCCCTCCGCATGAATGATCGCGGCTGGACGCAGCAGATAAAGAACATCGAGAGCTATGTCGCAAAGAAACCGTAGCACTACCACCGCAAGACGCCGCACTCCCGCGCGCGTCTTCGCAGCTCTTGGCGACGAAACACGGCTGATACTCGTCGCCAAGCTCTGCGGCGGCCAGCCGCGTTCCATCTCTCAATTGACCCATGGCTCGCGACTCACGCGCCAGGCCATCACCAAACATCTCCGCGTTCTCGAGCGCGCAAAAATCGTCCACAGCGTCCGCGCAGGCCGCGAAAACCTCTTCCAACTTGATCCGCAACCTCTCGAAGAAATGAAAAACTACCTCGACCTCGTCTCCGGACAATGGGACAACACGCTCTCGCGACTTAAATCGTTTGTCGAGAATTAAACGCGCGCAGTGGCTCCGCTCAGGCAGGAAGTGCATAGCAATTATTAAAGAAGGCCAGCCGCAATAAAACCATCGGCTGTAGAAGTGTGCTCGTCTACTGCTTCTCCGCGCTCTTCTTCGGCAAATTAAAGGACCGTTCCACGGCATCCTTCGGATCGCTCGAGAACACATGGTCGCGCCAGAGCCACCGCATCATATCCGGCAAAATGGCTCCGCCCATTTTCTGTCCGTGCTTGTTCATCCCCCAGGCGTAATTCAAGTCGTAGCCTTTAGCCGTGAGCGCCTGCATCATCCGCGTGTTCTGATAAAACCAGTCGCGAGCCTCGTTGTAAGGCTCATCGGCGCGCTGTCCGCGGTTGTCGTTCCGCCCGTCGCAGAGAAAAATGCGAATCGGCTTTTTCTCACTTTTGCGGATGATATCCGGATAAGCATTCCCTCCGCGCAAATCCACAAAACTGCCCACATTACTCAGGACTTTGCGAAATTCGTTTGGACGTTCCCATGCGACGGTGAAAGCAACAATGGCGCCGGAGCTCGACCCGCCGATACCGTGCCGTTCGGGGTCCTTCGAGAGGTTGTATTCCTTGTAGAGCACCGGCATCAGCTCATCCACAATCACGCGCGCGTACTTGTCATCGAGCGAATTGTATTCGGTCGGCCGGTTCGTCGTTTTGTCGCCCCATTCCGTCGCATTAGGCTCGGGCTGATCCGGCCGGCGCCCGGGATTGATGAACACGCCAATCATCACCGGCAGTTCTCGCCGGAAAATCAGATTGTCCATCACGTTCTGCGCCCGCATATCCCCGTCAGGATTCATAAAAGCCTGCCCATCGTTGTAGATCATTAGGCTGGCCGGAACGCCAGGATCGTACTGCGCGGGAACATAAACCCAATAAGTGTGCTGCGTACCGGGGTAAGCATTGCTGGGCAGCGTGAACGGTCCGCGGATTTCGCCCTTGGGAACGCCATCCTGCGGCAAGGAATCGGGACCTAATTTGTAGAATGCATCGGGGTCTGGACTCTGGGGCGGGACAGACTGAATCTCCGAAGATATGCCAGCGGCGCCAAGCCCGGAGCCAAGAAAGTGAGCGGCAAAAATCGCCAGCGCGAAGGAAAGAAGAATTATGTTGAGCCGCAGCCTCATCGCGGCACACACCATACCACAGCCCCCGCGGAGACTGGGGTGTCATCGACGGCGCAAGCCGCTTTGCTTGCTCTGAGAATGATGCTAATTTCGGTTCCCGGCAAGATTCGGGCCGCTGCGGTACCTCTATGCACGAGCATTTTGTTTTCTCAGATCTCCGAGAACTCTTCGCCAAAGCCAACGAGGAGAAGTCCGGTGACCAGTTGGCGGGCATCGCCGCGCGGTCGGAGCGCCAGCGAGTCGCGGCCAAGCGCAAGCTCGCGGATATCACTCTCGACGAAATTGTCCAGCAGCCGCTCATCGATCCCGACAAAGACGAAGTCAGCCGCTTAATCCTCGACACCTTCAACCAGGAAGCTTTTCAGTCGGTCAAGAGCCTGACCGTTGGCGAGTTTCGCGAGTATATCCTCGACGACGCAACCAGCGAGCCTGCGCTGAAGCATATCCAACGCGCGATCATTCCCGAAATCGCGGCAGCTTTGTCCAAGATCATGAGCAACAAGGATCTCGTCTTGGCCTCGGCCAAAATCCGGAATGTCACGCGCTGCCGCAATACCATGGGTGAGCGCGGCGTGCTCGGCATCCGCGTGCAGCCGAATCATCCGGTCGATGACGTTGGCGGCATTCTGCTCGCCGCGTTTGAGGGGCTGCTCTACGGGTGCGGCGACGCCGTCATTGGCGTGAATCCCGCATCGGATTCCGTCGAAGCCGTCTGTTCCATTCTCCACGGTCTCGACCGCCTCGTCGAATTTTCGAAAGCCCCCACGCAAATCTGCTGTCTTGCGCACATCACCGCGCAACTCGCGGCCATGGAACGCGGAGCGCCCGTGGATCTGCTCTTCCAGTCGATTGGCGGCACGGAAGCGGCGAATCGCAGCTTCGGCATTTCACTTGCCACACTCCGCGAAGGCCGGGAGCGCGTCCTCGAGCATCATCGCGGGCGGGACGTTGCGTGGAAAGGCTCGAACGCGATGTATTTCGAGACGGGCCAGGGGAGCGCGCTATCCGCGGAAGCGCATCACGGCGTGGATCAGGTCACGCTCGAAGCGCGTGCCTACGGCGTCGCGCGCGTGTTCGACCCGTTCTTGGTGAACAGTGTCGTCGGCTTCATCGGTCCCGAATACCTCTACGACGAACGTCAGATCATCCGCGCCGGCCTGGAAGATCACTTCATGGGCAAGCTTCTTGGACTGCCCATGGGTTGTGACGTCTGCTACACCAATCACGCGGCCGCCGATCAGAACTCCGCCGACAATCTGCTGCTGCTCCTGGGCGCGGCGGGTTGCAATTACTTCATGGGCGTTCCCGGCTCCGACGACGTGATGCTCAACTATCAATCCACCAGCTATCACGATGCGCTCGCCGTCCGGAAGCTTTTCCATCTTCGGCCTGCTCCCGAATTTTTGACGTGGCTGGAAGAGGCAGGTATCTTCCGTGGCGGCGAGCCATCCATGCTAGAAGCGCCGGCGCGCCGTCAACTGATGCAGGGGCTGGAGTCTACCTTGCAAGGAATTGGTTGAAGGGTCGGATGGAATGGCCGAAAAACGCGATGCCGCCCTTATCAATTCGGACCTGCCGGAGCCCGACCTGCCGGAAATCGTCCGAAAAATTCGGGCCCGTACTCCGGCACGCCTCCTCGTTGGCCGCGCGGGAGCCGCCTATCGCACGGGCACTCAATTGGATTTGCGTGAAGCTCATGCCGCGGCGCGAGATGCCGTCCGCGCGGAGCTGAATCCTGCAAAAGACTTCGACGGCGAGTTCGTACAGCGCTGGAAGCTGTTTGAACTCCATACAAAAGCCGCCAGCAAAGACGAATATCTGTTGCGCCCAGACCTCGGCCGCCAATTTTCGGATGAATCTCGGGCTGCGTTAAAAAGCAAAAGTTCCCTTGGCAGCGACCTTCAAATTGCCATTGGCGACGGCCTCTCCGTTTCTGCCGTCGCATTACAGGTTCCTTCCCTGCTTCCCTTGCTTTACGACGGAGCCAAGGAGCGCCACTGGACTGTCGGCCAAACATTCGTCGTCCATCATTGCCGCGTGGGAATCCTCAACGAAATCGGCGAATTGCTCAAACCGCGCGTCGTGGTCCTCCTCATTGGCGAGCGCCCTGGCCTCGCCACGGCCGAAAGTTTGTCCGCCTACATTGCCTACCAGCCCCACGATTCCCACACGGACGCGAATCGAAACCTCATCTCGAATATCCACGCACGAGGATTGAGCCCTCAGGAAGCAGCCGCTCGCATCTTGAATTTCGTCGCCCGCATGATGGATGCTGCAATGAGCGGCTACCTCTTAAGAGAGCAACCACTCGCGCTCGAAGAGTAAAGGAGTATTTCGTTGAAGAGATTCCGCATCCCCGGTTTCATCGACGTTATCAACGTTGACGATCCCAACGAAATAATAGATCTGAACCATGACCCTCGAGTCGACCGCCAATTCCGTCCGCGCTTGCCCATCTTCAATTGGTTGATCCTGAAACGTTCTCTGAGCGTCCTTTCGTTTGCGGGAAGGCGTTTTCCGACAATGGAGCCGCGAGACTCGGCGGAGCGTGCGTCGGCGCAATCGAAGTTGGGGGTGGCCTTGAGCGCTCAGGCTTCCTCTTTGCGAGAGGGCCCTGAAGAATTGGAAAGTCTGGCTTCCTGGATCAGGGGTGCGGGTTCCGATTCTCAAGTGGGATTATTCGTACAGCAGTTGGTGGGGCGTTTATTCTCTCCGACGTTTGCCGCTACTCAGGAAAGCTGGGAGGCCGCAAAAACCCTCGTGACGGCGCCTCGCTTGTCGAACTGGTTCAAAGTGTTCTGGTGGTTTGTTTCCGGAAAAGTTCGCCGCGCCAAACGACTGCTGGCGGGCATGGTAAATGGAGACCTCTCCGCCGTGAACGGCATCGGCATAGCTTCGCACAACATCGTTAAGAGCCTCGTGCAGATGAGACGCCTTTATTCGGACCCGGGCGCCAGAAGCTCCCTTTCGGCCGAAAAGGCTGTCAGCCAGTGCCTGACGGCTCCGGTAAGCCTCTTTCGGCAGGCTACATCGGCCGGAACGTCAGGAGGCTGTCCGTTCTCGAAGTACTCGCTATTTGTCTTAGAGATTGGAAAGGCCAGCAAATCCAACGGAGGTCGTTCACTGGTTTTTATGGATGATAGTTGGAGTGGTTGTCCGGCCGCCCAATGGGTACCCGCAATGCTGGAAGGTGTCTGGAAACGGGCTTGCAGCGGATCTGTTTGATCCTCTTCGGTTACCCTCTAACCCCGCAACTGGCGCGATGTGAATTCCGCCAAGAACGGTTAACACGGGAGGAGCACAACTCTCCCTGAAGTGCTCCCCCACGCGTCTCCCGACCAATTACCCCCACGACTGGCACCTGGAACTACGGTGCCCCCATTGGTTAGAACGGGGGCATTTGAATTGGGATTGGCCTAACTACCCGGTAGTGCGCGAGACGCCGAAATCGTTTCACTCAAAGCGTAAACAATGCGGTTAGCCCACGCTCTGACTTCCCGGTGAGCGGAGGCCCGCCTCGCTGAAGTTCAATCGACGCAACGACGGCTTGCGGCCGGGGCCACGAGTGGCTTCCCGTTTGATAGAATTCCTCTTGATGCTCCGCCACCCTTTTGTTCGCCTCGTATTGCCAGCCTTGCTTGGCTTCCTGGTGGGCTTCCTCGCGCTGGCCTGTATGGTTCCGAACGAATCGAATCTTCCCGTCCCTGTCGTTTCTCTCTTTTCGCCCGGATTGAAGATCGCCGAGCTCGTCATGCCCGGCAGCCACGAGTCGCTTGCCTGGACCTTCAGCTGGTTTCTCCGCATCGCCATCGGCGTCAACACTGTCTGCTACTTTGTGGTTTTCGCTCTCCTCGCCTGGCTTGTGGATCGCCGCCGTTCGTCAGGCACCTGAGGATTCCTCGCCGCCCGCAAGCTATCGTTTCGCCGTTCGTTTCCCGATCCCCGAACGCGCTTCTATCTCCGGCCGGCAATAGCTCAGCACCTCTTTAGATTTGCGAGAGATGGAGTTTCAAACCTTTATCTCCTTTGAGAACGTATTTGTGCTGAGCACTTCAACTCACAGGAAGGGACCGTCGTTTTCTCACGCCAGGTTCTTCGCGCTTCAAACTTTCTCGCTTTGCCGCCGGGGTTGCCGCCTTGGCGGGTTATGCGTCTTCCGAGATGTAATAGGGCGAGGACACGGTAAAGATGCGGTCGTTGCCTTTGACCAGTAGAGTCCACTCGAGCAGGCGGCCGCGCTGGTTGTGCAGAAAATATTCGTACCAGCGATCTTCGACGAGTTCCGGAATGACCACCACGATGCGGCGGTCCGGGTGTTTTTCGGAAAGCTCGAGGACGTATTGGACCAACGGAACAATGACGAAGCGGTAGGGAGATGGAAGCACCAGGAACTGCGGCGGCTCGGCGCCGGCTTCGCGGAACGGCCGCTCGACGTAGCGTTCCCAGTCTTCGCGAAGCAGCTCGGAGTGCTCGCCGGGTTCGACGTGAATGGCAATGATTTCCTTCGAGAGTCGCGATGCAAATTCCAGCGCTTGCTTGCAGATGCGGCTCCAGCGGTCGATGGGCACCACCACGATGGGTGGGCGACCGTGGCTCGCCGGGACGACGGGCACGCAACTGGTGGTGGCAACGACCACCGCATGATAGTGTCGCCGAACAATGCGAAAGAAAATGATGACCAGCGGCATGAAGAGCAGAGTGATCCAGGCTCCGTCGAGGAACTTGGCGACTAGGACCACGATTACAGTTATTCCCGTTACCGTGCCGCCGAGGCCGTTGACCAGGGCGCTCTTGAACCAGTGCGGGCCGCGGTTTTTGCGCCAGTGCACCACCATGCCGAACTGAGAGAGCGTGAACGCCAGGAACGCGCCTACAGCATAGAGAGGGATGAGCTTGTCCGTGACGCCGCCGAAGGCGATTAGCAACAATCCTGTAAGGACCCCCAGGACGACGATGCCGTAGGTGTAGACAAGACGGCGACCGCGATAGCCGAAAGCGTGCGGAAGGTAGTTGTTCTGGGCAATGGCCTTGCAGAGGCGAGGGAAGTCCGCAAAGGCTGTGTTTGCGGAAAGCGAAAGCACGAGCAGGATCGAGGCGATCGTGACGTAGTAGAAGACTCCTTTGCCAAAAACCGCGGCGATGAGCATGGACAGAAGGCTTTGGTAGCCGGGCTGGCCTGGGTCGGTTGCCGCGATGCCGTAGACCTTGACTAGGTAAGAGATTCCCGCGAGAAGAATCGCCAGAAGAAAAATAATTATCGTAAGCGTGCGCTGTGCGTTCTTTACGCCGGGTTCGCGGAAGGCTTTCACGCCGTTGCTGACGGCTTCGACGCCGGTGAGGGCGGTGCAACCGCTGGAGAAAACTTTCAATAGAAGCCAGAAGCTGACGACTTGGGTCATGGCCGGAGGCGGAGGCAAAGTTGCGAGCGGCGTGGGATGGCCGTGGCTGAGAAACGCGCGAACCAAACCACCAACGATGGTGATGAGAAGCGTACCGACAAAGAGATACGTGGGAACCGTGAAAAGGGAGCCCGCCTCTTTGACTCCGCGAAGGTTGATGATGGTGATGATGAAAAGAATGCCGACGCAGATCCAAACGGTGTGCGGCAGAAGCGAGGGGACAGCGGAAACCAGCGCGCCGACCCCCGCGGAGATTCCAACAGCTGCGGTGAGAATGTAGTCGGTAAGCAAGGCGGCTGCGGACATCAAGCTGGGAAACGCGCCGAGATTGTAGCGCGCGACGGTATACGAGCCTCCGCCGCCCGGGTAGGCGGCAATCGTCTGGCGGTAGGAAAAATAAACGATGATCAGCAGGGCGATGATGGCGGCACTGACGGGGACGATGTACTGAACGCCCAGCAAGCCCAATGGAATGAGCAGGCTGAGGGCAGCTTCCGGGCCGTAAGCGGCGGAGCTGAGGCCGTCCAAGCCGAATATGGGGATGCCCTGTAGCGGGCCGATCTGTTCGGCACGTTCGTCGGAGGTTTTGATGGGCTTGCCAACAAGTAGGTCGAGAATATTCATGGGCGGCTCGGTCCGGGAAATGGAGTGATTCCGGAGTGACCATTTGCAACGAGATGGAGAGGAAAGTCAACGGGGAGAAAAGAGGTGAGTGATGATTGACGGCAGAGAGATTGGTAACTTGCGACAAGCTCAGAAGCAGAGCGCGCGAATCCTGGCATCAGTACTGACTACTGCACCATAACTCCTCAAGATTGGGAGTAAGGCTCCGGCACTCCACATACGGTAGATTGTGTTACCTTACTCGCTTCTTAGCCCCCATGAAAGTCTCCTCAGGCCGAATTCGGTTAAGCGCTTCCGATTTGAGCAATCATCTGGCTTGTCGGCATTTGACTACCCTGGATTTAGGCGCGGCACGAGGGGAGTTGGCCAAACCGGCGTGGGCGGATCCGGATTCGAAGGTGCGTGCGGAGCTGGGCCTGCAGTTTGAGAAAAGGTATTTGGCACATCTGGCTAAGTTGGAAGCGGTCGGAGACGGACGGAAGCTGGAAGTGATGAGCCTGACGGAGATTAAGCACGATGATCAGCGCGTGCTGAAGGAGACGGCGGCGGCGATGGAGCGGGGTGTGGACGTAATTGCTCAGGGTGCGTTGGGCGATGGGGAGTGGTTCGGGCGTCCCGACGTATTGCGGAGAATGGAAGTGGGCGACGGGAAGTGGGCATGGTCATATGAAGTGACGGATACGAAACTGGCGCGGGAGACGAAAGCTACGACGATTTTGCAGTTGTCTCTGTACTCACAGTTGTTGAAGGAAGCGCAAGGCATTGAGCCGGAATTTTTGTGCGTGGTAACGCCGTCGGCGGGCGGAGGGTTTAAGGAGGAGAAGTATCGGGTGGCGGAGTATACGGCTTATTACCGTTACGTGCGGAATCGATTGGTGAAATCCGTTGCCGAGCGCGCGGAGCGAGAGACGTATCCAGAGCCAGTGGAGCATTGCAACGTTTGCCGGTGGTTCAAGGAATGCGATCGGCGGAGGCGGGCGGACGACCATTTGTCGCTGGTGGCGGGAATCCGGCGGCAGCAGCGGGATCAGTTCGAGAAGTGGGACACGGAGACGATGGCCAAGCTGGCGGTGCTGCCGCTTCCTTTGAAGGAGAGGCCTTCGCATGGGTCGAAAGCGGGATATGAGAACGTGATGGACCAAGCGAGGGTGCAGGTAGAGGGTCGCTCGCAAGGGAGAATCATTCACAAAGGACTAAGAGTGGAACCTGGAGCCGGGCTTTGCCTGCTGCCGGAACCCTCAGCGGGCGACATGTTTGTCGATTTCGAGGGGGATCCGTTTGCAGGAGGATTCGAGACGGCTGGGGGGCAAGAGTACTTGTTTGGCTTTGTGGCACAGGAAGGTAAGAAGAAACTTTGCTATGAGAAACGGTGGGCGTTGACCGCGGAGGCTGAGAGGGCGGGATTTGAGTGGCTGGTGGATGAGGTGATGCTCAGGTGGAAGGAACTTCCGACGATGCACGTGTATCACTTCACCGCGCATGAACCATCAGCATTCAAGCGATTGATGGGGCGACATGCGACACGCGAAGAGGAAGTCGACAGCATGTTGCGGGCTGGGCTGTTCGTAGATTTACATACTGTCCTAAGGCAGGCGGTAAGAGCCAGCGTAGAGGAGTATTCGCTGAAGAAGTTGGAGGAGTTGTACAGGTTTGCGCGAAAGATTCCGAAGGAAGAATCTCGCGCGGCGATGCGCTACATCGATCACCGGCTGGAACTGGGTTGGGATGGCGAGGAGCTTCCAGAAAAATATCGGGCCGCGATGGAAGGATACAACGGCGAAGATTGTTTTTCGACCGCAGCGATGCGGGATTGGCTAGAAAAGGAACGAGATGACAAATTGCGAGGTGGAGCGGAGATACCCAGACCAGCGCCGCGTGATGGTTCGCCGCCGGAAGATGTGGACGAGAGGCAAAAACGCGTAGCAGCGCTCTCAGAGGAATTGACGGCGGATGTTCCCGCAGAATTAGCGGAGCGCTCGGAGGAGCAACAGGCCCGGTGGTTGCTTGCACAGCTGCTGGATTGGCACCGCCGCGAGGACAAGTCAACGTACTGGGAGGGCTATAGGCTGAAGGATCTGGATGAGGAAGGCTTGCTTGAAGACAGAGCAGGCCTCGCGGGCCTCAAATTCGTCGCGCGATTGCGCGTCGAACGGAAAATCCCGGTGGATCGTTATTCATTTGAGAAACAGGAGACCGAGGTCCGCAAAGGGAAAAACCTGCGCTGGCAAGGCGAGGACTTTGGAACCATCGAGGAACTGGACCCTGCGGCAAGGCTAATCGATATAAAGAAAACCAGAAAGACAGCAGACTTTCATCCGTCTGCGGTCTACATGTGGGATCGGCCATACAACGTGGACCAACAGAAAGAGTCAGTTTTTAGACTTGGCGAGTGGGTGGTCGCCAACGGAGTTGATGCAAAGGGGAGCTATCGCGCCGCACGAGATCTGCTCTTGCGGAGACCTCCGCGTCTGCCTGTCGGAGAAAAGCTGGAGCAGCTCGCATCGGAAAGACCCGAAAGTACGGCGAGCCGTATCGCGGTTGCGATGAGTGAATCAATTTTTGCGATCCAGGGCCCCCCTGGTTCCGGCAAAACCTATGCGGGCGCACGAATGATCTGCGAGTTGGTGAAAGGGGGGAAAAGGGTCGGTGTAACAGCTTTGAGCCACAAGGTAATTCGAAATCTTCTGGACACCGTGGTTGAAGCGGCGCACCAAAAAGATGTAGGCGAGGTTCGGTGCTTGCATCGAGACAGAAACGGCGTCGAAAGCCCAGGTGTTGCCGTCGCCAAGGAAAGCAATGAAGAGGCGCTGGATGCAATTAGCTCCGGCAAGGCAAACGTCCTTGGGGGAGTATCTTGGCTATGGTCGCCCGAAAGTGCTTTTGAGGTCGTTGATGTGCTCGTCGTAGACGAGGCCGGACAGATGTCTTTGGCCGACGTCCTGGCAATATCCCAAGCGGGAAGCAGCTTAGTGTTATTGGGCGACCCTCAGCAACTTGAGCATCCCTTGCAAGGCAGTCATCCGGTCGGAGCAGAAAAATCTGCCTTAGAGCATCTGCTTAACGGCAAGAAAACGATTTCGTCAGACCTCGGCTTTCTGCTACCCGAGACATGGCGGCTGCACCCAAAGATCTGTAGATACACCTCCGGTATTTTCTATGAGGGCAAGTTGGGATCGCATGCGACTGCCGAGAGCCGAGTGCTCGAAGGGCACAAGTGGTTGAGCAGTGCTGGAATGTGGTTCGTGCCCGTGGAGCATGAAGGAAACCGGAACTCCAGCGCAGAAGAAGTGGAGGTGGTGGCGCGCATTGTGGAGAGCTTATTAATACCAGAAGTGGAATGGTTTTATAGCAAAGGCAACAAGGCGCAGTTGCCGGAGGACCAGATTCTGATTGTAGCGCCTTACAATGCTCAGGTGACGGACCTAGCTGAGCGGCTGCCAAATGTTCGAGTCGGTACCGTAGACAAATTTCAAGGCCAAGAGGCTGCCGTGGTGATTTATTCATTGACGACGTCCTCGCCGGAAGACATCCCGCATGGAATGGAGTTTCTGTTTAGTTTGAACCGATTGAATGTGGCGACTTCGAGGGCGATGACGGCGGTGATTGTAGTGGGGAGCCCGAGGTTGTTCGAGCCGGAGTGCCGGACGCCGCGGCAGATGCAGTTGGCGAATGCGCTATGCGCTTACCGGGAGATGGCGACTGAAGTGGACGTGGGCAAAATTTAAGAGACAAGAATACTCATTTCTGACGAAATAAAAGAAAGCTGAACGCAGACACAGAGGGCGCAGAGAAATGCAAAGAGGGGACGGCGAAATCGGCGTCCCCTCTTTTGTTTTGTGCGTTTGTTAGAAGGCTGGATTAGAAGTCAAACTTCAGAGCGAGTTGGATGATGCGCGGGTTGCCTACGGTGCTGAAAAACTGGCCGAAAGCAGGCGTCCCGAACTCAGTGTTGGGGTTGGCAAAGTTCGGATGATTAAAGACGTTGAAGAACTCCGAACGGAAGGTCAGGCTATATTTTTCCGTTATCGGGATCTTCTTGCTGAGATACAAATCCCAGTCCTGCTCGAAAGGCCCACGGTAAATGTTCCTGCCGAGATCACCGAAGAGCGCACCACCGGATTGGCCGATTGTGAAGGATTGATTGCCCGGGCCGCCGAAGATATTGAGCCCTGAAACGGTTGAACCGGGGGCCAGGGATTGGGTTGCGGCGAGGACGCTGGAATTAAATATACTCGTGCCCGTGAAGTTCTCAGGGCGGCCGCTCAACACGAGGTTGTTCAGACTGCCTGCAAGATTCGGATAGGTGTTGCCTGCCAGCACTCCGAAAAGAGTGGCAGCACAAGTCGGGCAAGTGATCGAACTTGGCAGGCCGGATTGAAAAGTAGTGAGGCCGCCGATGGACCAGCCGCCGAGCGCACGGCCGAGAGCTCCGGATTTGAAGCCGGGGATTTTGTATTCATAGGTCGCGACGATACGCTGAGGAACGTTGAAGTCAGAGACGGCGCGTTGGTTGCGGATGTCAAGCTGGTTGGCGTCTGCCGCCCCAAGATCCTGGTCGCCGCCGCCGGATTCATTGTCCATGGTCTTGGAGAAGGTGTAGGAAGCCTGGAGGAAAAGGTTTCCTGTGCGGTGATTAACCGTGAAGATGAAGGCGTTGTAGCTGGAGTGACCCAGGTCGGTGACTTCGTTGAGACCGCCGCCAGCGTCGAATCCCAGGACGCCTGCGCGGGCTTCCACATTGTTGACCGAGTTGGTGGTGATAATTGATTGGGGCACGCCGTTCTGGCCGCCGACAGTGATGGGGTTAGCAGCGTTCGCCAATAGGGCCTGATTCCTTTGCAGGCTGTCCAAGAGATGAACGCCCTCGGAACCGATGTAGCCGACCTCGATAAAGAAATGCATCGGGAGTTCGCGCTGGATGGTGAGGTTCCAGTTGCCAACGTAAGGCGTGACAAGGTTGCGATCGAACGGGTTGAGGGCCAAAAGGCCACTGCTGAACGTCGGAGCAGAATCTGTCGCGGTGTTGATACCGGTGAACGTCGGCGGTGTTGAAAAGATTGGGAATTGGTTAGCCGTCGGCAGATTGGGGAACGGGTTAGCGAGGGAGACGCCGGGGTTACCCGGTCCAAACTGGAGGGCTGACAGCTGGAAAAATGGCTCGCTGGTAATGAGTTGAAGCAGGGTTTGCCCCGAGGTGCGAATGTAGTAGATGCCATAGCCGGCGCGGACGGAGGTCTTGCCGTCGCCCTTGGGATCCCAAGCCAGGCCGATGCGCGGAGCAAAGTTATGCGGGCTGTTGCTCAATAGTGTAGAGGGAGTTACTCCGGAAGTTCCCTGAATGGCGCCGAAGCTTGCGCCTGCCGGCAGGATAAACCCGTTCAGGAGACCCTCGCCCGCGTTCTCGCGAGTGGGAATGTCGAGCCGGGTGGGATCGAAGTTGCCCAAGCGGTCCTGCGTGTCTGTGAGGGGGCCCAGATAGTCGTAGCGAATGCCGAGGTTGAGGGTGAGACGCTTGGTGATTTTCCAGTCGTCCTGAGCGTAAGCGCCAATATCGTTGCCGCGGAAGTCGCGGTTGGTAATTCCGGTACCCACGAACGTTTCGCCATTCTGGAGATTACCTTGGAGGAAATCATTGAAGCTGTCAAACAGGAGAAATCCGTTCTCCGCAAAATTATTGAAGAGATTGATCTGGTAGCGGCGATATTCGACACCGACGCGAACGGTGTGCTTGCCGTGAGTCCATGCGAGGGTGTCCGCGGCGTTAAAGGTATTGTCGATATCCTGCTGGTCGAAATTAGTGGAGGCGCCGCCGAATTCCGGGTTGATGTCAAAGGTCGCCAACACGGGAATATCAGGATTGGTAGCAGAGTTGAACCTGGTCATGCCAACCGAGGCCAAAGAGGCCGTGGGAGAAGCCATATTCGAGAAAGTAATGCGATTGTAGCCGAGGCGAGCCTCATTGATGAGGTTCGGCGAGATCGTGGACGTCCAGGCGATGGTCGCCAAACGGTTCGTGACGGGCTCGACGTTGCCACTGCCGAAGCTATTGTTATTTGCGGCTTGAGCATCCTCGCCACCCAGAGGATTGAGCGTATTCGAATTGGAAAAGAAGAAGCGCTCGGAGATTTTGTTCTTGGTTCCGATAAGGCGGTCTATGTTGAGGTTGAACTGATCCTCGTTATAGATGAGGGGCTCTGAGAACGTGGCTTCTCCAAAAGTGCCCGGAACTCCGGTGCCGGAAGGAATCAGAAATCCGCCGAATTTCCCGGGGGCGTTTAGAAGTGCCAACGCTGTGGGATCAATCGAGTTCAGTCCGAATGCGGATTCGATGTTGGCAGCGGTGCGTTGCGCGGGCAGCACGGGGAAATCGGCTTGCGCGGCGCCGGCGACTCCATTAATTTGGCGAGTTCCTTCATAGGAAAGGAAGAAAAAAGTGTTCTTGAGCGGAGAGACGACCGCGGGGATCGGACCGCCGAAATTTCCGCCAAACTGATTTTGCTTCAACTCGGGGCGGGGAGTGCCGGTGGCGTTAAAGAAGTAGAGATTCGAGTTCAAGTCGTCATTGCGAAAGAACTCGTAGGCTTCGCCGTGATAAGCGGAAGTGCCGCCGCGGGTGAGAACGTCGACGTTTCCGCCGGAGGTTTTTCCCTGGGAGGCATCGTAGAGACTCGTCTGGACGCGGAATTCTTCGAGGCTGTCGGGTGACGGAACCGGCACAATGCTGAAATTGTTGCTCAGCAGCTCATTCGAGTCCGTGCCATTGATGACCAGGTTGTTTGCCGTGCCGCGCTGACCGGCTACGTTAATAACGGCCTCGCCGCGGCCGGCTTGCGTGGCGTCCGGCAGAGTTTGAGAAGTGCCCGCATTCAGAGCCAACAAAAAGGTGAAATTGCGCGTGGATAGGGGAAGATCCTGCAAGACGTTTTGGGTGAGGACATTGCCGAGCGTGGCGTTGCTGGTGTTGACGGCTTGAACGGCATCGGCGGAAACAACGACCTCCGCGGAAACCTCTCCCAGCTCGAGTGCAACGTTTAGGGTGGTGACTTCCGTGACATGGACGGCGACGTCATGCAGGACCGCGCGCCGGAAATTGGGGCTCTCGACGGTTACCTCGTAGTTGCCTGGATCGAGTAAGGGAAAAACCACGCTGCCATCCGCCGCGCTCGTCTTGGTCAGCGCAACGCCGGTTTTAGAGGATATAGAGACTTTGGCTGCGCCAACGCTGGCGCCTTGAGGGTCCGCGACCGCGATACGGATCGCGCCCTTCTCGGAAGTGATTTGAGCGGAAAGTGAAGGAGAGAAAAAGAACAGCAAAGCGATGGAAAACAATACGGCAAATCTTTTCACGCTGCCACGTGAAGTCATTAAATCCCCCGATGACCAATATTGGGCACTACTTTGAGTTGCCCAGCCGAGATTGCAATACTGCGATTATCTGCCGAACGGCCGGAAGAATCGTTTGCAACTCTGACGCTTTGTCTGAAGTGCAAGTAGCTTTCCAAACTCGGATATTCTTGCGAAGCATTTATTTAGACTTCTGTTTTCTTAAACTTATGCGGATTCATGTGAAGCAATTCGCGTTGAGGACGATTGAGATTCTACAGATACCCATATAACTGAGCGATTTATTTATGAAATTCAATGAAGTGTCACAAAATATTTACAAAATATGTTTTGCTAAACGTTTTGAAAGTTGATGGAGATGCGAAAGAAGATTTATATAAAATTGACAAGTAGGAAAATAAAACTTCGCACGCGGAGCTAGGCGAACACATTTTCTCAACTCTGAGGATGAGCTTTTCGATGGCGAACGTAGAGGAGTAGATTGAAGGTGCTACGGAGCGAGCCTGCGATCCACAAACTCGCGCAAGCGAACTTGCACCCGTTGAATATGATGCTGACGGAACCAAGAAGGTTTCATGAGAAGCCCGATAAAACGAAAAGCCTCAACGATGGCGAGAGCCTTATGAAACCAGGGCCGGTACGGAAACTACTTGCGGCTTTAGGGCCGGGGCTAATCACTGGTGCGGCGGACGATGATCCATCCGGAATTTCAACTTATTCGGTGGCTGGGGCCGCTTACGGATATGCGACGCTTTGGATCGCGCTGCTAACGTTTCCGCTGATGTCCGCGGTGCAGCTGATGTGCGCACGCCTGGGAATGGTCACGGGAAGCGGGCTGGCTGCTGCGGTGCGCGACAATTATCCGCGCTGGGTTCTGTGGGGGGCTTGCTCGATCCTGGTGGTTGCGAACGTGATCAATATTGGTGCGGATCTGGGCGGGATGGCGGAGGCGACGCAGCTCGTCACAGGAATACGCCCCGCTTTCTGGATTCCCTTTTATGTGCTGCTGATCCTTGCGCTTTTGTTTTGGACTTCCTACAAATTAATCGCGCGGATTTTCAAGTGGCTGACGCTGGTGTTGTTCGCGTATTTTCTCGCGTCGTTTTATGCGCACGTAGATTGGAAAGCGGCGCTGGCAGTGACTTTGGTGCCGCATCTGGAATGGTCACGAGGTTTCCTGGCTGTGCTTGTGGGAATTTTGGGGACGACGATTTCGCCTTATCTCTTTTTCTGGCAGGCGGCGGAAGAGGTAGAAGAAGAGCGTGCCAAGGGACGAACGACGCTCGTGCAGCGGCAGGGTGCGACCGCGAAGGAATTGAAGGATGCGCGGACGGATACAGTGGCCGGAATGTTTTTTTCGAACTTTATTATGTACTTCATTATTTTGACGACGGGCGCGACTTTGCACGCGCATGGACAGACAAACATTACAACGGCGCGAGAGGCGGCGGAAGCGCTGCGTCCTCTGGCGGGGAATGGCGCGTATCTGCTTTTTACGCTGGGGTTGATCGGGACCGGGATGCTGGGGGTGCCGGTGCTGGTAGGATCGTCAGCGTACGCGGTGGCGGAGGCGGCGAAGTGGGAAGGCTCGATGAATGACCGGCCGAAAAAGGCGCGGGCGTTTTATGCCGTGATGACGGTGGCGATGGCGCTGGGCCTGACGCTGAACTATATCGGACTAAATGCCGTGAAAATGTTGTTCTGGTCGGCGGTGATTAATGGGCTGCTGGCACCGCCGCTGATTTTGCTGGTGATTCTATTGACGAGCAACCGCAAAGTGATGGGAGAGCACGTCAACTCGCCGGTACTAAAATATTTAGGATGGATTACGTTCGCATTCATGACCGCGGCAGCGGTTGGGATGCTGGTCACATCCTGAATCGTCAATGTGTCCAGGGGTGCTGGTTTTCCAGGCATCGGTAGCGTCCTCTTTCGCGCTCCATCGGAAAAGAGTTCATAAATTCTCGACCAGCGCGTGCGAGAATGAGCGCTGATTTCCCACGAGAATGCACAGTTTCCAGCTTATCGCTGCCGTGGCACCCACTGTTGCGCGCAGCGTGCGGCGCTGGATTTTTCACCTTGGCGCGATAGGATTTATTCCCCTTGGACTTCTCGACAGCTCCGTGATTCCCGTGCCCGGAAGCATGGATGTGCTGACGATTGTGCTGGCGTCACGCGACGGGGAGTTGTGGCCCTACTACGCGGTGATGGCCACGGTTGGGTCGGTGTTGGGTAGCTATGTTACGTACCGGCTTGGGCGAAAAGGCGGGGAGAAGGCGCTCGAAAAGAGGCTTTCAGCAAGAAGGCGAAAAGAAGTTTTCAAGATATTCGGGCGATGGGGCTTTGCAGCGATCGCGATTCCAGCGATGCTGCCGCCGCCGATTCCGCTGGTGCCGTTTGTGCTGGCCGCAGGAGCGATGCAGTATTCCTGGAAAAAATTCCTGCTGGCGATGACGATGGGAAGAATCGCGCGTTACTCCATTCTCGGATATCTGGCTAGCCGGTACGGACGGAAGATGCTGCCATTTTTGACCGCGCATGTGTATTGGGTTCTGGGAATAACTCTGATGCTCACGGCGGTTGGAGTGGCTGGATATTTTTTGTTTGGTAGGGAAGAACAGAAGAAGAAGGCTTAGCGTCCGATCGTGGCCGAAAGTTCGGGTTGGTTGCCGAGATGGGGGCACAGCATGCTGTGCCCCTACAAATGAGGGACGCGGGCTGCTTGACAGAGTTATAGGGTGGGCCTAGGCTGCACATTTCGCGGCGACTGCGCAAGTGGGCGGCGATGGAGGCGATCATGCGGAGACTGCGGACGAGTGGGCACGGACTCGCGACGATAGCGGGCCGGCGAGGCTTGTTCATCGTCTGGATCGTGCTGCTTGCAACGTCTTTGAGAACGCCACGGGTTATGGCGGCGGAAAATTATGAGGTGATTGTCGAGCGGAACGTTGCGGCGAAGATGCGCGATGGGGTGACTTTGCGGGCGGATATTTACCGGCCCAAGGCGGATGGAAAATTTCCTGTTTTGCTGGTGCGGACGCCTTATGACAAGACGCATGAGTCTTCGTTTGGGATGAAGGGTGCGGCGCGTGGATACGTGGTGGTAGAGCAGGACGTGCGCGGGCGGTTTGAATCGGAAGGCGAATGGTACACGTTCAAGAATGAATCGGCGGACGGTTACGACACAGTGGAATGGGCGGCGGCGCTGCCTTATTCGAATGGGAAAGTGGGGATGTTTGGCGGGTCGTATGTGGGCGCGACACAGTTTTTGGCGGCGATTGCCAAGCCACCGCATCTGGCGGGGATTGCGCCGACTGTGACGGCTTCGAATTATCACGATGGATGGACTTACCAGGGCGGGGCGTTTGAGCAGTGGTTCAATGAATCATGGTCGACGGGATTGGCGGAGAACACGATGCGGCGGCGCGTGGAGGAGAGCGACGCACTGGGCTGGACGAAGATTTTGCCGCTGCGGGATTTTCCGGTGATTGAATCGCCTTCGGCGACGGGGATTGCGCCGTATTTTACCGACTGGCTGGCGCATCCGGATTACGACGCTTATTGGAAGCAGTGGTCCATTGAGGATCACTACGCGAATATCCAGGTGCCGGTGCTGAGTTTTGCGGCCTGGTACGACATTTTTCTTGGCGGATCGTTGAGGAATTATTCGCGATTGAAAACGGAGGGTGGGACTGAGGCGGCGAAACATGGGCAGAGGCTGATGGTTTATGTGGGCGGGCACGCCGGAGGGTCGAGCAACCGACGGGTCGGCGCGGTGGATTTCGGAGAGAAGCTGCCGATTGATCAGGACGAGATTACGTTGCGTTGGTACGACTGGATTTTCAAAGGGCAGGCGAATGGGGTGGAGCACGAAAAGCCTGTGAAGATTTTTGTGATGGGGAAAAATGAGTGGCGCGACGAGGACGACTGGCCTTTGGCACGGGCAAAGAGCACGAAGTATTACCTTCATTCCGCAGGCTTGGCGAATGGCCTTGGTGGAAATGGGACGTTGAGCACCGCGACGCCCGCGGAAGAAAAAGCTGAACAGTTTGTTTACGACCCGGCGGATGCGGCACCTACTATTGGCGGGTCGCTCTGCTGTGGGAACGCACCCCCTCCGGGAAATGGGCCTCAAGACCAGCGTCCAGCGGAATCGCGGAGTGATGTACTAGCATTTACGACGCCTGCGTTTGGGAAGGATTTTGAAGTGACCGGGCCGGTGACGCTGGATTTGTACGTGAGCAGTTCGGCGGTGGACACTGATTTCACGGGGATGCTTGTGGACGTCTGGCCAAATGGATTTGCGCAAAATCTGACGAGCGGGATCTTGCGGATGCGTTACCGGAATTCGCAGGAGAAGCCGGAGCTGGCAAACCCTGGAGAGACGTATCACGTGACCGTGGATTTGTGGGCGACCAGCAACGTATTTTTGGTGGGACACAAGCTGCGGCTGGAAGTTTCCAGCAGCAATTTCCCGCGATTCGACCGCAACCTGAACACGGGAGAAATTCAGTCGCGCGGCTCGCGGATGATCAAAGCTACCAACGTGATTTATCACGACAAGGCTCATCCTTCCTCACTGATTCTGCCGGTAGTTCCATGAGTAGTTCCGTGAGTAGTTCCGTGGGCTGAGGCGGGACTTGCAACCGATCCGCCCTACCAGCATCTAAGAACCCTCAGGTCTCTCATGTATTGACTCTCAGAGAGGTCAGGTCTACACTACGGAGTTTTTAGATGGCCCCGAAAGCAGACAGAGGGGCGGGACTTCCATGGACAAGAAAAGGCTCGACTACTACAAGAAGAAGCTGCAGATACGGCGCGAAGAGTTGATGAAGACCATCGCGCGCACGCAGGAAGAGGGGCGAACCGCGGATGAAGATCCGACGGTGGACCTCGCGGACAAAGCGGCAAACTCCTATACCAAGGAGTTTCTCTTTGGCATGACCAACACGGACCGCACAATCCTGAACATGATTGATGCGGCGCTGAAGCGCATCAACACGGACGACTACGGCGTGTGCGCGAACTGCCAGGATGAGATGCAGCAGAAGCGGCTCGAAGCGGTACCCTGGGCCAAGCACTGCATCACCTGCCAGGAGAAGATGGAGCAGGGACTGTTGTAGGGTAGCGCGACAGAGATGAGCCGGAAAAGCGGCCAGCCTCACAGGGCTGGCCTTACGCTTTTTCGGCTCACTTCCTCCTGAAATTACCTTAGCGTACATTCCCTCTTTCCTTATCCAAAGAGGAAGAGTAGATTGCTTCTGCGCATGGGAGAAAGCTGCTCTATGGGGGCCGCAGGACGTGTGCGGAGGGGTGTGCGCAGATGGCTAGCGGAAGCTGGCGACGCGGTGGTCAGCGTGTTTTTTCCGGCGGGATGCCGGATATGCGATCAGCTGCTTACGGGGGCCAGCCGGGTTCCTATTTGCGAAGAGTGCCTAGATTCCTTCGCGACGGTTCCTGATAGAAAGTGCGAGATTTGCGGGCAGCCGCTTCCCGCCTTGTCGGAGAACGAGGAAGAGCAACTGGTGTGCCGCGCGTGCCAGGAGAGGACTTACGCGTTTGAGCGGGCGCGAAGTTATGGCATCTACGACGGGGCGCTGGTGCGCTCGATTCTCCTGTTGAAGTGGGAGCAGCTCGAGCCTCTGGGGGCGTGGTTCGCGGAACGGCTGGCGGAGTTGGTGCGGCGGGAGGGCGCGATTCTGGCAGCGGATGTGGTTGTGCCCGTGCCGCTGCATCGGGACCGAGAGCGGGAGCGAGGGTATAACCAGGCGAGGCTTATTTCCAAGCCGTTGGCGCGAAAGCTAAGTTTGCCGCATAAGGCGGTGCTGTTGATGAGGACGCGCCCACGGCCGGACAAGCAGATTCTCAGTCTTGAGGAGCGCTGGGAGTCGGTTCGTGGCGCTTTTGCCACACGTCCAGGCAGCCAAGTTGACAATCATCGCGTCTTACTGGTAGATGATGTAATGACTACTGGAGCGACGCTGAATGAATGCGCAAGGGCGCTACTGGAGTCGGGAGCCAAGTCGGTACTAGGACTAACCGTGGCGCGCGCAGCAAGAAACCCACTGCCGGCTCCGGTCCGTGGTAACCTAAGGTAGTACGGTTCGCATGGTAAGGTCGCGCGATGAGCGCAAACCGGCCCAAGTCGGGAGATTTCCGGGGGCGGCCTGCCCCTGAAGTAGGCGGAGGCGCTGCGCCCGGCGCTGAGAGTCCCGAAGGCAGTAGATCCCACAACCCAAATTTACCGAGGCGTGCCTCGTTGATGCAGGAGCCGGTGCTAGTGCTCAACGCTACGTATGAGCCGATCAATGTGACGGCGGTGCGGCGCGCGATGGTGCTGCTGTTGAAGGGCGTGGCGCAGGCGGAGGAAATGCACAGCTCGGAAGTGCACTCCGCGGCGCATGCGCATCGAGTGCCGTCGGTAATTCGTTTGCTGGCGTACCGGCATATTCCGCAGCAGAGCCGGGCTTTATCGCGGAAAAATATTTTGCTGCGTGACCGGAATACCTGCCAGTTCTGTGGACGGGTCTTCCCCAGTTCGGAACTGACGCTGGATCACGTGGTGCCAAGATCGCGCGGCGGGCGGTCTTCGTGGGAGAATTTGGTGGCGTGTTGCTACCGTTGCAATAACAGCAAAGGCGACCGGACTCCGGAAGAGGCCGGGTTCAAACTGGCACGGCGACCGAGGCCGTTCACTTTGCATACCTCCCGGCAGTTGATGCGGCTCATCGGACACCGCGACGAACGGTGGCGTAAGTACCTGTTTTATTAAGCGTTTTCGGCGAAAAAGCAGCCAAGAAGAAATATTTGAAGAGATCGAAACCTTTTTCGCTGCCATGCATCTAAATTAATAACTAACCACTTCGAGGACACACCCCGGGAAGCAGCCAAGGTACACACCTTGGCTGCTTCTCTCCTTTTAGGGAGCTTTTTTCACTGTCGCGTTCTGCGCCGGAAACAATCCGCGGTGGCATCGCATACAAGCGCGGGGGCATGCCCCGCCCCTACGAATTGTTCCTCGGAATTGCTTCAGGTTGTGCCCGTTGGCTTGCCCGCCCGCGCCGGGTGGAAACTTTGTAGCGCGGCTTCTTCGTCAGGAAATTCCGGGAACACTTCGTAGAGATGCGTAACTTTCAAAACCTGCTGGACATTGCGCGACAATCCAACCACTCTCATTTCGCCGCCGCTTTTTAGAACGCTGACGTAAATGCGCGCGAGTTCACCGATCCCGGAACTGTCCAGGTACTGCAAACCGCTCAAATTGAGGACGAGATTTTTGCGGCCTTCAGCGAGAAGGCGGGAAATGTTTTCGCGGAGAACGCCGACTTCGAAAAAGGTCAGACGTCCGCGAAGTTCGATGAGAGAAGCCTGCGGCGAATGCCGGATGGTCGCGGAAAAATCCACTCTGTTCACCCCTTACGGCTGGCAGGGATAATTCTACTTTGGCGAGGCGGGCAGGAACAGATTATTTCGCGAGTAACAAAATATGGTGAAAAACCGGGAATAGGGTTGGAGGCTGGGCGAGCGGCTCGCGGGATTGTTCTTTATTGGCGCATGACGACGCGCAGGCCGCGGCGCCAACTTTCCGAGAGTCCTACGCGCGTGACTTCCATTTCAGGCGGCAGAAACCGGAGAAGCGTGTCGGTGACGGGATGGAAGTGTAGCGCCGGCGCTACGAGATAGACGAGTGGTGGCGCGGTTTGTAGCTCGATGCCTGGGAAATATCCGTAACGGGCAAAATCGCGCTGCTCCAGATGGCGGCGGATGCGCAGCCAATATTCCGCGGCTTGAAGAGGAAGATGAAGATATTCACTAGCTTTTAGCTCGAGAATGGCGAGGCGTTTTGAGCGAGTTACAGTGAGTAGATCGAGAATGCCGTGCTCACCGCCGGCACGTGCAAAGACTTGCGAGTATACAAAACGCTGGTCCAGGACAGCATCGACGCGGGAGACATCTTCGCGGACAAGAGCTTCAAGCCAGCGCTCTGCTTGGGCGCGATAGAGCGGGTTGCGCGTATCGGTCGCGAGAGGATGACGATAGAGTTCGAGCTGTTGGATGAGTTCCTTGAAGGCGGGCATCGAGGACAGGGTGAGTTCTTCGCGAGGATCCGGGTTGCCGAAGAAAACGCGTCCATTGTCCCAGCGTGCAAACAACAAGCCTCGAAAACGCAGCAAAACCTCGCGCGATTGCACGTTCGGATGCACTGCGATGGCACGGGGCGAGAGCGCAACGACAGGATCGAGTGACGCGCGCGAAAGATCCAGGAGCGCTTGCGTTTCCCGGTGGGGAACGAGCCAGGAATCGAGGTTGCCTGCGTGGCGCGGGTCCACTCTTTCCAGCGTTTCGCGGACTGGATCGCGTTCGTAAAATTCGATGGATAATTCGGGATTGAGAGCTGCGGCTCGAGGCGCGACATGGCGCAATCCGCCCTTTGGCAGTATGAGCCTGATAGCGGAAACCGTGCCACGCTTGCTGGAATGGCGCGTACGCTCCAACCAAAGCAGCGCAAACGTGAGGCTGTTTTCCGCGGTGTCGGCGGACTCGCCGTCGGGCACGGCCAGGACCGCAATATACGAAGAGCCGCGGCGGAGAAGGCCGCGAACGTAATTGCCCGAGATGGAGTGTTCCAGATCGGAAGAGACCGTGAGAGATTCCACGGATTCATCGGGGAAACGCTCGGCAAGCAGATGGCCGAGAAAATCGCAAAACGCCTGGCGCGAGAGTTCGCGGGAAGCGCGCTCAAATTCCAGGCGAATGAATTCGAGACGGTCGGGCTTGGAGCGGCCGAAGCGCTCGACCGCGAGAGCGAGCCGGTCATCGGAGTGATCGGTAATGGCCAAAACGCGGCGCGTCACATTGTAATTTTCGGACCACAGGTGCAGCAGCGGCTTCTCCGCGGCGCCGCGAACTTCCCACGAAAGCCCGGAGAACGGGGCGAGGCGGCCGCCGTTCTCTCGGATCTCGATGGCACCGTCGGCTGTGAATTCCTTGAGACAAGCCTGGAGTTCGGCGGAGAGGTCCACGCAGGGAATTATAGATGATTAGTATGGCAATGGAGCATCTATTTATTAGAAGTAAACAGAATGCCGGACACCGCGACCCTGGGCTGCTGCACGTTCCAGGTGTATGGGATGTGCTCGAAGGACACTTCGAAATTGCGCCCTTCACCGGGGGCCAGCGCCGGCGCGGGTTGCAGAAACAACAAACGCGACTCCCGCAAAACGTTTTGGCCAAACTGATCGGAAAATTCTATGTTCACTTCCACGTTGGCGAGCGGCTCGTCGCCGCCATTCGTCAGGCGGCCCGATAGCGTGGTGACTTCCTGATTCAGGAAATTTTCGGCGCGGCTGAGCGCCAGGTTTTCGATTTGAAGTTTCGGAGCGTAGGCCCGTTCCGGAGCGCCGAACGGAAGATGTGCTTCGCGCGTGGTGGTCGCGGGATGCCGCTCCGCGCCCGGCCACATTAGAATGACCAGAGCAATTGCGATGGTGGCGGCGCCCATCCACACGATCCAGGAACGGCCAGGCTTTGGCTGCGGCTGATCGATCGTTTCGATGTGCAATGTCTCAGGCATGAAATGCACGCAAAGAAAGATGCTGGCCTGAATGCTGGCAAGCGTCAAGACCGCCTAAGAAATGAGAGAGCGTGCTCATCGGCCCTTCTTTACCGGCCAACGATGAGCCGCTGCACAAGTGGTTCGGGTAGGTGGGCGGCGCGCATGCGATCCTGGACGGCAGAGATGTCGTAAGGAACGCGCCAGAATTCCACGGTTTGATGCTCGAGATCAGCGATCGCGAAGCCGGCGCGCGGGTCACCGTCGCGGGGTTGGCCGATGGAACCCGGATTCAGCAGGTAACGGCGGGGCTGTTCGATGCGCAGCGCGGCAAAAGGCTCCGAGGGACGCGGACGAATCTGGAGTACTTCGAGATTAGCATCCTCATAAGAGAACCCGCCTTGATGGTGCGTATGGCCGAAGAACGTGACTTCGGCGGAGGAATCAAGAAGCCCGTCCAGAGCTTGCGCGGGCGTGAATACATATTCATCTTCATCTTGAAACGCGCCGTGTACCAAAACGATTCCGTCTGTCGCGAGAGGGCCCGGAGGGAGAGCGGAAAGCCACGCAAGATCATCGGCGTTCAATTGAGAGCGGGTCCAGTCCACGGCAGCTTTCGCAACGGGATTGAAATCGCTCGTATCCATGAGTCCCGCGACAGCCTTGTCGTGATTGCCGCGGATGGTTTCCGTGCCAAGTTCGCGAAGCAGGGCAACGACCTCGTGCGGATCGGGCCCGTAGCCGACAACGTCGCCGAGGCACACGGAAACGTCCCACCGCCCCGCTGCGCAGTCTAGTGCAGCAGCGAACGCCGTTGCGTTGGCATGAAGATCACTGAGAACAAGTATCCGCATTCAGCCTGTCCGCAAAATTCCATTGAGTATAGATGAAGCTGGGAAGCGATGCACCTTTGGATCACGAAAAGTGCGCCGGAATAACGTTATAGGGGCCAGAAGGTTTTGCAGGAAATTGAGAATATTTAGCAAAATTTGAGAAATACAGGCAACCAAACGGCATGAAAAAAAGTGTCCATGGCAAACCAAGCAAATAATTCGCGAGATTCCAGAAGAATTTCTGATGACCGACGAAACATTCGAGTGAGCCGACTCGTCTATACAAATGCAGCCGATGGAGCTGCGCAGGTAAGCCAGAGGGGTTCAAGAAAAACCCCGCGGTGGCAGCCGCGGGGCGATGACACGCAGTCTTTCCGGCCGTTAGTCCAGGAAGAACGAGGTGTCTTGCGGGTGAGACTACTCGCCCCGAGCATCCGTGTCAACTCTGTTTCCGCTTGCGCCGGCAGCTGGAAGTACGGCTGACTCAATCCTGACGGAAAGGAAGTTGACACGCATGAAATTCAATTCGATTGTCCGTAGCATGGCTCTAGTGGCGGCGCTGGCGTGCACAGTGCCACTCCTCGCAAAACCCATCAGCAAAACCATCAACATCACGCAAGCCGCAAAGATCGGCAAGGCCGACCTGCGCGCAGGTGAATATCGCCTGTTGATTGATGGAAACAAGGCCACAGTACAAAAGGGAAACCAGGTCCTGGCGGAATCCGAAGGCCGCTGGGAAGATCGCAGCGCAAAATCCGCGTATGACTCCGTTCTGATCGGCGAGAATGGCCAGGTGAAAGAAGTTCGTTTTTCGGGCCAGACTCGCGTTTTTGTTTTCAGCGAATAAGCGAGGAGTTTTCGTGACTCCTATCCGATGGACGAGAGGGAGGCTGCATGGAACGATGGCCTCTCTCCTCGTCATATTCGCAGGACAAGTTTTGAAATGGCAGGAACCGGTTTCGGCCGCCGGCGATGCGATGTGCCGGCTTGCGTCCGGCTTCAAGAGATTTTTTCCACTTTCGCATAACTCCGCTCGACGCTAATGAATCAGCATGCAGTCTCCATAGCTGTAAAAACGATAGCCCGCTTGGACAGCGTGATTGTATGCGGAGAGCACTTTTTCACGGCCCACAAATGCGCATACCAGTGCGAGCAGCGTCGAACGCGGAAGATGGAAATTCGTCAGCAGTGCGTCCACGACCCGGAAATGAAACCCCGGATAGATAAACAGCCGCGCATCGGCTTTGCCGGGAAGTAATGGATCGGCTGATCCGGATTCTGCGGCGCGCAGCGCGGCTGCTTCCAGCGCACGGACAACCGTCGTACCAATGGCAAGGATCGGGCGCCTCGCGGCGCGCGTTTGCATAATGCGGCGTGTTGTTTCTTCGGTGATTTCGTAGGCTTCGGAATGCATGGCGTGGCCTTCCAGCGTTTCGCCGTGAACCGGTTGAAAAGTTCCTAGCCCGACTTCCAGTGTCACCTCGCAAATCTCGACGCCGCGCGCTCGTATCCTTTGCAAAATTTCCGGCGTGAAGTGCAGGCCTGCTGTTGGTGCCGCGATGGCGCCGGGTCTCTTGGCAAAAACCGTCTGGTAACGTTCGCGGTCGGAAACCTCGTCGGTGCGACGAATGTAGGGCGGCAACGGGACGTGCCCAAGGCGTTCAAGGTGCTCCGGGACGCCGTGCGTGTCACGTGAAACAAAGCGCAGTGTGCGCAAGCCCAGTTCGCCGCGTGAAATGACCTCCGCTTCGAGTTCCCCTTCTCCAAACAGGACGCGTTCGCCGGTTTGCATCTTGCGGCCGGGGCGGACCAGCGCCTCCCAGGTCTGCGGACCGATCTGGCGAGTGAGGAACACTTCCACTCTGCCATTGAGATGCTCCTGGCGCGTGGCGCGCGAAGGAGGCTGGGAGTGGACTCCGGCGCGACGGCCAAACAGGCGGGCCGGGATGACCTTCGTATTGTTGACGACAATTAGTTCGTCGCCACGGAGAAGGTCGGGAAAGTCTGCAAACTGGCGGTCCTGTACTGCGCCATAGGCTCGCGTGAGCGCAAGAAGACGCGAGGCGTCCCGGCGATCCAAGGGCCGCTGGGCGATTTGGCTATCAGGCAGGTGGTAATCAAGGTCTTCCAGTCGCATAAAAGGGCAGTTTAGCAGCATCTCTAGCGTGAGATTCGAGAGAAACCATTCCGCCGCCTAGGGTTCCCGAGGCTCACAGGTAGTCGAACGCAACGGAGGGTGGGGAGCTAGCAGAAGTATCCGTATATTATTGACAATACAATACTTAGTTGAAATTCGGAGACTGTAAAGCATACTTGACAATTAGACGCTAATATAATATTATGTTTCTTGCAGTAAGCAAGCCGAGGAAGCAGAGCCGGAGCAGATTAACGTGAAAGTCGGGACGCCCGCGGTGGCCACGGCTGCCGGGGCGAAGTAAGCCCGTAACGGAGTTATAGTGTTGAGGGGCTGGCTTGGAAGCCAGCCCCCTTTTTGTCGGGAAACGCGAAAGTTTTGAAGCGAGGAAGCACATGTTGCGATTTGACAAAATGACGGTGAAAGCGCAGGAAGCGCTGCAACAAGGGAACGATGTGGCGGCAAACCACGAGAATCAACAGATTGAGCCCGTGCATTTGCTGGCGGCCCTGGTGTCGCAGACCGACGGCGTGGTGCCGTCGCTGTTGACGCGGCTGGGAATTCGCAGCGAAGCCTTGACGCAAGAGATTGAGCGCGAGATTGGGCGCCTGCCGAAGGTACAGGGCATTGCCCAGCAGCATTTGGGAAAGCCGCTGAACAATGTTTTAGAGCGTGCTTTCGATGAAGCTGGCAGATTCAAGGACGAGTACGTTTCGACGGAGCATCTTTTTCTGGCGCTTGCCGGCGAAGATCGCGATCCGGCTGGACAGTTGCTGAAGCGGCAGGGCGCTTCGCATGAAGCGATTTTGCAGGCGCTCACGAGCGTTCGCGGAACGCAGCGCGTGACGTCGCAGAATCCGGAAGCCACCTACGCTTCGCTGGAAAAATACGCGCGTGACCTGACCGATCTGGCGCGGCGCGGCAAGCTCGATCCGGTAATTGGGCGCGATGAAGAGATTCGGCGCGTGATGCAGATTCTGGCGCGGCGCACGAAGAATAATCCGGTGCTGATCGGCGAACCAGGCGTTGGAAAGACTGCGATTGTCGAAGGCTTGGCGCAGCGCATCGTTTCCGGCGATGTGCCGGACGTGCTAAAGACCAAGCGTCTCGTAGCGCTCGATTTGGCCGCGCTGGTTGCCGGCGCAAAATTCCGTGGAGAATTTGAAGAGCGCCTGAAAGCGGTCTTGAAGGACATTGGCGAAGCGGAAGGCCAGATTATTCTGTTCATCGACGAACTGCATACACTTGTGGGAGCAGGCGCGGCGGAAGGATCGATGGACGCCTCGAACATCCTAAAGCCCGCGCTGGCGCGCGGCGAACTGCGCGCGATTGGCGCGACCACGCTGAATGAATACAAAAAATACGTCGAGAAGGACCCCGCGCTGGAGCGGAGGTTCCAGCCGGTGCTCATCAGCGAGCCTACCGTGGAAGATACGATCGCGATTCTGCGTGGCTTGAAGGAACGCTACGAGGTTCATCACGGCGTGCGCATCAAGGACGCGGCGATTCTTGCTGCGGCCACGCTCTCACACCGCTACATTTCCGACCGTTTTCTGCCGGACAAGGCGATTGACCTGATCGACGAAGCCGCGGCCAGCCTCCGCATGCAGATTGATTCTCTGCCGGTCGAGATTGACGAAATCGAGCGGCGTATCCTGCAACTGGAAATCGAGCGCCAGTCGTTGCTGAAAGAGAGCGACGCGCACTCGAAAGAACGCCGCAAGCAGATCGAGCAAGAGCTGGCAAAGCTGAAGGAAGACTCGAGCGCGCGGAAGGCTCGGTGGCAAGCGGAGAAAGACGCCATCATGAAAATCCGCAAGCTCAAAGAAAATATCGACCAGCTTAAAACGGAAGAACAGAAGTTTGAGCGCGCAGGAGAACTGGCGAAGGTGGCGGAAATCCGTTACGGCAAGATTGCCGCAGCGGAGCGGGAATTGAAGCAAGCCGAGGAGCGCTTTGCCTCGGTGCAAAAAGATTCGCCGATGCTCAAGGAAGAAGTCGACGAGGAAGATATCGCGAAGCTTGTGAGCAAGTGGACTGGCATCCCCGCAGGTCGCCTGATGGAAGGCGAGGCGCAGAAGCTCGTGCACATGGAAGAGCGGCTGCGGCAGCGCGTCGTTGGGCAGGAGGACGCTCTCGCACGCGTGGCTAATGCGGTTCGCAGAAGCCGCGCCGGATTATCAGATGCCAAGCGGCCGATTGGCTCGTTCATTTTCCTGGGGCCAACGGGCGTCGGAAAAACCGAACTCGCGCGAGCGCTTGCGGAATTTCTCTTCGACGACGAAAAGCTCATGATCCGCATTGACATGAGCGAGTACATGGAGAAGCACAGCGTCTCGCGCCTGATTGGCGCTCCTCCGGGCTACGTCGGCTATGACGAAGGCGGCCAACTCACCGAACAAGTGCGCCGGCATCCCTACTCGGTGATTTTGTTCGACGAAATCGAAAAGGCGCACCCCGATGTGTTCAACGTCCTGCTACAGATTCTCGAGGACGGACGACTGACCGATGGCAAAGGCCGCACCGTGGACTTTCGCAACACGGTGCTTGTGATGACCAGCAACGTGGGGTCGGCGGCCATCTTCGAGCTTTCCAGCAAAGACCCTGAACACGCGCGAAAAGAAGCGATGGAAGCGTTGCGCGCGGCATTCCGGCCGGAGTTCATCAACCGCATCGACGAGATTGTAATTTTCAATCCGCTCGGCGAGGATCAGCTCAGCCGCATCGTGGGGCTGCTCTTGAAAAACGTCGAGAAGTTGCTGGCAGAGCGGCAAATCACGCTGGAACTCACACCGGCGGCGACGGATTTGCTGCTGCGGGAAGGCTACGACCCAGCGTACGGAGCGCGGCCACTGCGGAGAACGATTCAGCGGTTGATCCAGGATCCGCTGGCAATGCAAATTCTCGAAGGCAAGGTGTTGCCAGCCGACCACATCAAAGTCGATCGCGACGGCCAGAAAGACACCATGCGTTTCGAGCGCTCCAAGGCGAAACAACCGGCGGCAGCAGCAAGAATCTAATAAGGTGTGGCGAGGAGGCTTTGAAAAGGACCTCTTCTCTATCACTCCGGTCCGGAGCCTACGGATGGAATTTGGCCATTTGTAGGTTCATAGTTGTAAAGGGACATCATGAGAATTCTTCGAACGACATTTATTCTGACCGTGCTGACGTTCTTCTTGATGGTCGTCGGTGCTCGTTTCGGCGGGCGAAACGGGATGACCATTGCCCTTGGGATTGCCATCTGCACGAATGCGTTCGCGTATTTCTTTTCTGACAAGATTGCGCTGATGTCGAGCGGAGCGCAGCCGGTCACTCGGGAGCAATTGCCGCGGCTATACGCGGTCATGGAGCGGCTAGCAGGCAAGGCAAATATTCCGGTCCCGAGACTGTACGTCGTGCCGCAGGAAGCGCCAAATGCCTTCGCCACGGGAAGAAATCCGCACCACGCATCGGTGGCCGTGACGCAGGGCCTGCTGGAATTGATGAATGATGAGGAACTCGAGGGAGTCATTGCCCATGAGCTTTCGCACGTCCGCAACTACGACATTTTGATCAGTTCCGTAGCGGCGACGCTCGCCGGAGCGATTACTTGGATCGCGCGCTGGGGTATGTGGTTTGGCGGGGGCGACGATGAGGAGAGGGGACGCGGGAGCGGGGTTCTCGGTATTTTGCTCATGATTCTTGGTCCCATAGCTGCGATGCTGCTGCAGCTGGCACTTTCGCGCCAACGGGAATATTCGGCGGATGCAACGGGTGCGCAGATGGTCGGAAACCCCTATGGCTTAATCAGCGCTCTGCAAAAGCTGGGCGCGTACAATAAACAAATCCCGACCACGGCGATTTCGCCCTCGACCTCAGCTTTGTGCATCGTTAAGCCGCTGTTTGGCGGCGGCGGATTATCCTCGCTCTTCAGCACCCATCCTCCACTCGAAAAACGCATCGCCATCCTTCAGGAGATGAGCGTCGTCCCGAGGCGCTAGGCACCGGGGCGGCACACGGTTTAGGACATTTGGTGAATTCTATGCGTAATCTTTCCCGTAAGTGTTTTGGCCCGTCTGCCCCAGGCCTCATTGATGGCCTTGCAAATCATTGAATTTCAGCCAGTTATAATTTCTGCGTCCATTGCATGCTTTGGTGAATCAAGTGCAGTAGCAGTAGGTGGGCGGAAACATTGGTGCGGGGTCAACGGGGGACCGCAGTCATGAGCTGTCGAGACACTATCCATTTGATTTGCTGGTACTTAGAGGGAAGATTGTCGCCACCTGTGGCGAGCGAGATCAAACGGCACTTGGACACGTGCTCCGATTGCCACATGGTTTTGGACGCGGCCATGAGCACGCTAGATCGTTATTTTACTCCGGTTAAGGGTTCCGACGAAGAGCCCGCCCCGCGAGCGGCCTAAATAAACTCCTGTAAATCCAGATTTTCCAATAGCTTAGCGTTAGTCGGCGTGCATGTGCACGCCATTTTGTTTTTCTTGCTAAGCGACCTCTTGTTCCCTGGAGCCCTGCTCCGGTCCTCCGCAAAATTTACAGGACGGCAATGAATCAAGTAATCTTTACTGGTACTAGTACGTATAAGCCCATGCCCTCCAGCCGCCTCCATCCTTGACAAACGCATGGAACCACTCGACTTAGAGGCACGGCCCCAATTTAAGGCCTTTTGGCGTATTGGGTGCACTTTTCCCTAATCGCAGGGGGCAATGCCCCAAAGGAGAATGAAGTTTATGAGCGAGTTTCAGGAACCCTTGAACCATACCACCACAGGAACCCCACGCTGGGTGGGCATCGCCGTCGCGGTGCTGGCTGGAGTTTCCTTGCTTGGCTTGGGAGTCGGCTACAGCGCGCTGAATCACGCGAACAGCGTCGAGCAATCCACGCAAACCTCTTTGAAGCAATCGAACGACGCACTGGCCCAGCGCCTGGCGAAGGAAGATGAAGTTAACCGTGAATTGCAAAGCGATCTTAAGGTTGTCACCGATAAGCTCAACCTGACCCAGGGCGAGTTGCTCGCCGCGCGTAAGCAGGACAAGAACGCGACCGCTGCCGTGGACCAGAAGGTCAACGGATTGGCAACTTCGGTAAAAGCCGAACTCGCCACGAAGGCGAACAACGACGATGTAAACAAATTGAACGGCGACGTCAACGGTGTTAAGTCTGATATGGACGCGCAGAAGAACAATCTCCAGATGGCGCGCAGCGAAATGGGCACCCTCATCGCACGCAACCACGATGAAATCGACCAACTTCGCCGCATGGGACAGCGCGACTACTTTGAGTTCACTGTGACGCGCAAGGCCGGCACACAAAAGGTCGGTTCGATTCAGGTCGAACTGAAGGACACCAACACCAAGAAGAACCAGTACACCATTAACGTGCTGGCGGACGACCAGAACTTCGAGAAGAAGAACCGCTCCGTGAACGAGCCTATTTTCTTCTACACCGGCGGCACGCGCACGGCGCTCGAGCTGGTGGTCAACAAAGTGACCAAAACGACCGCAACGGGCTACCTGAGCATTCCAAAGGCAGCCGGCTCGACGGCCGCGTCCAACTCCAACTCGGGACAGTAACGGGAACCATTTCATCGACCTGGCTATCACTCATTGAGAGCACAAGAAGAGGGAGGGTTCCAGAGAACCCTCCCTCTTTTCTTTTCGACAACGCATCCCAGTGCGGCGATTATGCGATGGCAGAACTTTCCTACGGGCAGGGCTTTGGCTCCGCCCGTTTTGTTTTTTGAAACAGCGCAGGATTCCGCTACGATGGAACCTCGCCAATGACGACGACTCTCCTACATGTTGGACACGCGCTGACTCCCACAGCCGAAATCCCCGATGCTGGCATCCTGATTCGCGATGGGGTGATCGAGGAATTCGGACTAAGGGAAGGAATGCATCTCCCCACTGGCGCTGAAGAGATTTCTGCCCTGGATAAGACCGCAATTCCAGGGTTTCTGGACGTGCACATCCACGGAGCAGGCGGGCACGACGTCATGGAGGGCACGGAAGAAGCGCTCTCGGCGGTATCAAAGACGGTGGCGCGCCACGGCACGACCTCTTTTGTTGCCACCACAGTCACGGCAAGTCCGGAAGACACGATTCGCAGCGTCGAAGGCATCGCGCGCTACATTGCGCAACAGCACGAAACGACGGACGCCCGCGCGGAAGTGCTGGGAATTCATTTTGAGGGGCCCTTCATCAGTCCGGTGAGGCGAGGAGTGCATCCGCCCGAATGCCTGAGACTGCCTTCCGGGGAACTTCTCGACAAATTTTTGCAGGCCGCGGCAGGCAACGCGCAAATCCTGACGATTGCGCCCGAACTCCTCGGAGCCATGCCCTGCATTGACGCAGCCCGCAAGGCGGGCATGGTGGTCGCCATGGGCCATACGGACGCAACGTATGAGCAGGCTCGTGCTGCGATCGCACACGGGGTGCGGCACGCGGTCCACGTTTACAACGCCATGCGCCCGTTTTCACACAGAGACAGCGGTGTGATTGGCGCTGTGCTTACTTCGCCGGAAGTAAGCGCGGAGCTGATTGCCGACGGCGTGCACGTAGACGAAACCGCGATGAAGATGCTCCTGCAAGCGAAGGGTCCGGATCACATCATCCTGATCAGCGACGGCATCTCGGCGACGGGGATGCCGGACGGAAAATACATGCTGGGAACATTTGAAGTGACCGTGAGCGGCGGGATATGCCGCAATGCAGAAGGAAAACTGGCGGGGAGCACGCTGACGCTGGATCGCGCCCTGAGAAACATCGTTGCGTTGGGCGTTCCCCTCGCCTCTGCGGCGCGCATGCTGACACTGAACCCCGCAACCTTGCTTGGAATCGAATTCAAAAAGGGATCGCTGCGGACCGGGGCCGATGCGGATATTGTGCTGCTGGATGAGAGATTGCAGCTTGCTGGTGTTTGGGTGCGCGGCGTCGCGGTGGAATAATTCTCGCCAGGATCAGGGCGCAACGTGCTGCGCCCTTACAACAAAAACACCGTCTGATTAGGGATTGAGCGGAATATTAAGATCTTCCGCCAACTGTTCGGCGTCGAAAGGGCTGCACGCAAAATAGCGTCCGCCAATTTCAAGCGTAGGGACTTTGCGCTTCCCGTTGTTGGCCTTGATGACGATCTCCTCGGCCGACGGGTTCTGTTCAATATTCACTTCGCGGAATTCCACGCCGCGCTCTTTCATGAATGATTTTGCTCGCCAGCAGTCCGGGCACCAGCGAGTGGTGTACATGGTCACAGTTTCCATCTTTGCTCCAACACCATTAGATGCCAGACAGGGGACCAGGTCGCAGAACGCGACCTGTTTGCGTTCCAAAAGAGTATCAACGGGTTTCGACAGGAGCGCCGCGATATTTGCGCGCAACCTGGATGCGGATCACGGAGCGTTGAAGAGCGATGCTGATCTTATCAAAATCGATATTGGGATCTCCGCTTGCCAAGTGCTGTTCCGCGCGGGCTTTTGCGGCTTCGGCGCGTGCGAGGTCAATCTCCGCGGCACGCTCGGCGGTTTCCGCGAGCACCGTGACGCGATCGCCTAAGACCTCGGCGAAACCCTGAATGATCGCCAGAACTCCGCTGTCGTTTGCGTTCGCACCGCGGTACGTCAGCTCGCCGATGCCGAGCTCCGTCATCAGCGGCGCGTGCCCCGGCAAAATGCCCAATTGGCCGGCCGCGCCGGGCAGCACTGCTTCCACTACCCTTTCGCGCAGCAGTTGCCGCTCAGGTGTGACGATGATCAGCTCGATGGAGTCTGGAAGCATGTTCGTTTTTAAGCGTTCGCCTTCATTTTTTCCGCTTTCGCGATGGCTTCGTCAATCGTGCCCACCATGTAGAACGCCTGCTCCGGAATGTCGTCATACTTACCCTCGACGATCTCCTTGAAGCTGCGGACGGTGTCCGCAATCTTCACGTACTTGCCTTCGAGTCCCGTGAACTGCGCGGCCACGAACATCGGCTGCGAAAGGAACTTTTCGATCTTGCGTGCGCGAGCCACGGTGCGCTTGTCTTCATCGGAAAGCTCTTCGATGCCCAGAATCGCGATGATGTCCTGCAAATCCTTGTAGCGCTGGAGAATCGACTTCACGCCACGCGCCACGGCATAGTGCTCGGCCCCCACGATGCGTGGATCGAGAATGCGCGAATAACTGGCCAGTGGATCAACCGCCGGATAGATGCCGCGTTCGACGATCTGGCGGCTCAAGTTAGTGGTCGCATCCAAGTGCGTAAACGTTGCGGCCGGCGCGGGGTCCGTGTAGTCGTCGGCAGGAACGTAAATGGCCTGCACCGAAGTAATCGATCCTGACTTCGTGGAGGTGATGCGCTCCTGCAATTCGCCAATTTCGGTGTTGAGGTTCGGCTGATAGCCGACGGCGGAAGGCATGCGGCCCAGCAGCGCCGAAACTTCCGACCCCGCCTGCACGAAACGGAAAATGTTATCAATGAAGAGCAAGACGTCGAGATGTTCCTCATCACGAAAATATTCAGCAACAGTAAGACCCGTCAATCCAACTCGCAAACGCGCACCGGGCGGTTCCGTCATCTGCCCGTAAATAAGCGCTGCGCGCGATTTCTCCGAATTGCCGGGAACGACGACGCCGGCTTCCTGGAATTCCAGCCAAAGGTCGTTTCCTTCACGCGTCCGCTCGCCAACGCCCGCGAAGACCGAAACGCCGCCGTGCTGCATCGCGACGTTGTTGATCAATTCCTGAATCAGAACCGTTTTGCCGACGCCCGCTCCACCGAACAATCCAATTTTTCCGCCCTTCAAGAACGGCTGAATCAGGTCAATGACCTTAATGCCCGTCTCGAACATTTCGAGCGTCGTGGACTGATCCGAAAGCAACGGCGCGGGGCGGTGAATGGGGTAATTGTGTGGGCTAGTCAGCGGCCCAAGCTGATCCACAGGCTTGCCAAGCACATTCATCACGCGCCCAAGAGTCGGACGGCCCACTGGCACCGTAATGCCCGCGCCCGTGTCATACGCTTTCATTCCGCGAACCAGGCCCTCCGTCGGCTCCATAGCCACCGCGCGCACGCGGCCTTCGCCCAGGTGCTGCTGCACTTCAGCGACGACGTCAATCGGCACAGGAATGTTGAAGCCTTCGCTCGTGATCTGTACGGCGTTGTAAATCGACGGCAAATGCCCCGACTCAAATTGAATGTCGAGCACCGGCCCAATGACCTGCACGATATGTCCAGTGGCTTTGTATTTCTCTGCCATGCCTTCTCCTACGCGGTGGAAGATGCTCCGCTGACAATTTCAATGATTTCTTTGGTGATGGCCGCTTGCCGCACTTTATTCATGTGCAGCGTGAGCGCCTCGATGACGTCCCCTGCGTTTTTCGTAGCCGATTCCATGGCGGTCATACGCGCCGCGTATTCGGCCGCTGAGGATTCCAGCATGGCGCGAAGAATCTGCGTCTCAATATAACGGGGCAGCAGCTTGTCGAGTAATTGCTCCTTCGGCTGCTCGCAGATGTAGTCCACCATCGCGGAAGCCTTCTCCGCATCGGATTCTTCTTCGGCGCGCATTGCTTCCACCGGCAAAAGTTTTTCCACGACAAGGTTTGGTGTCATTACCGTCTTGAATTCGCTGAAAACGATATACACCGAGTCAGCTTCTTCCTTTGAGTAAAGTTCGGTGACAACCGAAGCGATATCGCGCGCGGAGCCGAAATTGACTTTGGCCAGGACATTTACGTATTCGGCGGGAAACTGAAAGCCGGCTTTCTTCAGCGCATCGCGCCCTTTTTTGCCCACTGGAATCACCGAAGTCCTCTTGCCTTTGTGCAGCCGGAAAAACTCGGTAGCCTTGCGCAAAATATTGGAATTGAAGGCCCCCGCGAGTCCCCGCTCCCCGCTCAGCACGATCACCAGTATTTTCTCTTCCGGACGATGCGCGAGCAAGGGATGCTCCGGCTGGTCAATGCGCGACATGATGCTGCGCAGCACGCGAGCGAGCTCCTTCGCGTACGGGCGGGCAGCCAGCGCCGCTTCCTGCGCGCGGCGCAGTCGGGCCGCGGCCACGAACTTCATCGCGCGGGTGATCTGCTGGCTGTTTTTCACCGAGCGGATGCGGCGCCGGAAATCAAGAAGTGTGGGCATGAGCGTTCGTTACGTTCGAGTCCTCAGCTTGCGGCCGCAGCCGCCGTTGCCGCGAAGCGTTCCTTGAAGCCGTCAATGGCTGTCTTGATGTCGGCCTTGATGGCGTCGTCGAGAGCCTTTTTCGTCGCGATATTCTTCAGCACCGCGGGATAGTTGGTCTCGGCAAATTGCAGGAACTCTTTCTCGAAGCGGCGGACATCCGAAACGGGCACGTTGTCCAGCGAACCGCTGGTTGCGACATAAATGCTCAACACCTGTTTCTCGACGGAGAGAGGCGCGTACTGATCCTGCTTCAGAATCTCCGTTAGCCGCTGCCCGCGTGCAAGCTGCGCTTGCGTGACTTTATCGAGCTGATCTGAGCCGAACTGCGCGAACGCAGCAAGTTCGCGATACTGCGCCATGTCCAGGCGCAGCGTGCCAGCCACCTGCCGCATAGCCTTGATCTGCGCATTGCCGCCGACGCGGCTCACGCTGATGCCCACGTTGATGGCGGGGCGAATGCCCGCGTTGAAAAGGTCCGCTTCAAGATAAATCTGTCCGTCCGTAATCGAAATCACGTTCGTCGGAATGTACGCGGAAACGTCGCCCGCTTGCGTTTCGATGACCGGAAGCGCCGTCAAAGAGCCTGCGCCAAGTTTGTCGTTGAGCTTCGCCGCCCGTTCCAGCAAGCGCGAGTGGAGATAAAACACGTCGCCAGGAAACGCTTCGCGGCCCGGAGGACGCCGCAACAGCAAAGAAATTTCGCGGTAAGCCTGCGCGTGCTTCGAAAGATCGTCGTAGAACGCAACCGCATGCCGCTTCGTATCGCGGAAATATTCGCCCATCGCGCACGCGGCGTAGGGCGCGATATATTGCAGCGAAGCGGGCTCCGCGGCAGACGACGCCACGACGATGGTGTAATCCATCGCACCCGCATCCGTCAGTGTTTTAACTACCTGCGCAATCGTCGAGCGCTTTTGCCCGATGCCGCAGTAGATGCAAATAACGTCGCCGCCCTTTTGATTGATGATCGAGTCGAGAATGACGGCGGTCTTCCCGGTCTGGCGGTCGCCGATGATCAACTCGCGCTGGCCTCGACCGATAGGGATCATCGCGTCAATGGCCTTGATGCCCGTCTGCAGCGGCTCGCGCACAGGCTGGCGGTCCAGCACGCCAGGCGCAAGCCGTTCTAATGGGTTGCGTTGTTTTGAAACAATAGGCCCTTTGCCGTCGAGCGGTTCACCCAGCGGATTCACAACGCGTCCAACGAGCCCTTCGCCCACCGGAACCGACATAATCGTATTCGTGCGCTTGACGACGTCGCCCTCTTTCAATTCAGCCGACTCGCCAAGAAGCACGACACCGACTTCTTCCTCTTCCAGGTTCAGCGCGATCCCATAAATGTCGTGTGGAAAAGAAAGCATCTCTCCGGCCATGACCTTCGCGAGGCCGTGCACGCGCGCAATGCCGTCGCCGACGCTGATAATCGCGCCAACTTCATCGACAGAAACAGTCTGCTCGTAATTCTCGATCTGCTCGCGCAGTATCTTGCTGATTTCATCTGCCTTGATGTTCGCCATGCCTGCTCCTGACCTCTATTCCGCTATTCCGCCGCAAGACGCGCGCGCATCTCATTCAAACTGTTACGCACCGAGCCGTCATAAATCGTGTCGCCAACGCGCACAATCGCCCCACCCAGAAGCGCCGGGTCCAGCGAATATTTCGCCTCGATTTTTTTGCCGGTAAGCCGCTCGAGCGTTTGCGCAATACGCTTCTTCTGCGCGGCGCTCAGTTCGATGGCCGTGGAAATTTCCGCTTCGGCGATGCCTTGCCGCTGCCGGATAACGTCCTCAAACGAAGCGATAATTTGCGGCAGAATGTGCGTACGATGGTGATCCGCGATCACAAATAAAAAATTGCGAATGATTTTTCCCGCGCCCAGCCGCGCCGCGATTTTTTCAATAACGCCGTGCTTGGCTTCCCGCGGCACCGCCGGACTGGTAAGAAAATTCCGCAGTTCCGCCGAACCCGCGAAAGCCGCGCCGAAATCCGCCAATTGCTTCAGCGCCGGATTGGCTGCTCCCTGAGCCAGCGCGACGTCCGCCAGCGCGTTGGCGTACTGGAGGCTCGCGGACTTCAATTGGGTCTCCCCGCGAGTCCCTTGACGAAAGCGCTGACCAGCGCTTCCTGACCTTGCGGCGTGAGTTGTTTTGCGAGCAGCGATTCGGCTCCGTCCACGGCGAGGTTTGCAGCAATAGCCTTCAGTTCAAGGCGCGCGGCTCGCTCGGCGGCCTCGACCTCCGCCGTGGCCGCGACGCCGATCCTCTGCGCGTCTGCCTGCGTTACGTTGCGGATGCGCTGCCCTTCTGCTTCAGCCTCGC